>Ga0208462_1000313_pt1 | contig 56572 bp, 51 predicted proteins | sample AD_SCU001_MetaG_FD_184452 | JGI IMG/M metagenome (GOLD analysis project Ga0208462, IMG submission 184452) | Active sludge microbial communities of municipal wastewater-treating anaerobic digesters from China - AD_SCU001_MetaG (SPAdes) (version 2) | ecosystem: Engineered > Bioreactor > Anaerobic...
GGGAGCGCTCTACGAAACGTTCCCGCCCGAAAAAGCAAGAAACCTGTTGAGCCGGCTGGAGATCCATTACACCCCAAAACACGGCAGCTGGCTCAACATCGCTGAGATTGAACTCAGTGCCCTGACCCGCCAGTGCCTGAACCGGAGAATCCCGACCATCGAAGCACTCCGGGTAGAGACAGCAACCTGGAACCGAAGCCGAAATCAGGCCCAAAAAGGCGTGGATTGGCAGTTCACCACAACCGATGCGAGGAGGAAACTCAAGCGGCTCTACCCGATGATACTAGAGAATTAGGAGACAACAAGCACTAGGGCTGGGGATCTCTACTACCTTTGGTTTCGTAACCAATTTTTGTTTTCTTCCAACAGGATTCGACAACTGCACAGTTTTTCGGTAATGGGATACAACAAAATGCTCTACTTGTTCAAGATCTGGGCGGTATCCACAGATCTTCTCTGTTTTCTCAGCGACGAGCTCGATGAAGTTCTCATCGGGCTCCCCAAATATCTTTTCCAAAGCAACGGGGAGAGTTCTGTTTAGGACCTGCTGTTTTTGGTTAGTCTTATAGAGGCCCTCCGCATTTCGCACATTCTGACCCGAAATGCAAGTTTCTTTTGATAAGAAATCAACAAATCGTTGAGCAATCTCAATACTATTCTGATCGTAAAGATCAATCGTGTAGAATTTCCTCTGTTCCCAACTACCTTCTTTCAGCGGCAGGTAGAACCACCACGAAATTCCATTCGTCAGAACAGCAAGGTGAACCCCTTGTTTAAACGCATAGTTGAGTAACTGCTCCTGATGGTTTTCCAAGTCTTCTCCAACCCGTTTGACTTCAATAAATACTTTGACAAAATCACCATGCTTCAATGCATAGTCAACCTTCTGCCCTTCAACAGGGTATTCCGGCTGCACTTCATCGACATTGAAGAAATCCCAGTCAAGAGAATGCAATATTGGTAAAATTAAGGCTTGTTTTGTAGAAGCTTCATCAAAGGAGAGAAAGCGTTTACTCGACTGTAACTTCTGTATCAAATTATGAATGGTTTTCTCCATTCTCAATCCCTAATGTGGTCATTGGTGATTCCGGAACTTATCTCTTCGCAAATTAACCTCTAGAGATTATACCTGAAGTAATCTATAATAACTTCTTCAGAGACTGAAAACGAAAAAAATACCGAATAGAATTGGCGGAATATCTACAGAAAGATTTCTTGGACCTCTCACCTACACACCTCAAAGAGTGAATGTTACCTTGGCGCGCCTGCGTGCACTCCCCACAGCAGGATCGTACGGCAGGATGATATATGTCAAATCTTTTTCACTAACCCATAACTCCAACTTGAGATGTGAGGGATGCAATTCGAGCCCCCGCAATAACGGTGTGCAGATTCCTGGACAGTATAGCCCTGACCGGCCCCGGAAGCATGAAACACAGCAATCATCGCAGGGGTATATCCTGCATGCGTGCTCTCCCATGAACGCACAGAGCCCTGTGTTTCCTTAATGAGAGTAAAAAGAGTTTTTTTGAGGCCGGATAGCCGGCCCTCACCCCCTCTCTTCCACCCGGATCTTCAGCCCCTCGTTGTCGACCGCCGTCGCGATCGCGATCCGGAGCCCGGCCTTCTCGAGGATCTTCGCCACCTCCCCCTCCGGCCGGTCGATGATGACCGCGATCGACGGCCCGACCGAACTCATCCCGACGAACTCGAGACCGGCATCCCGGAGCGCCGCCATGTAGCGGTAGATCTCAAACCCGCGGTGCTCCACCCGGAAGCGCCTTGCTTTCCTGACTGTGACACCCACGGCACCGGGGGCCTTGTAAATCTCCAGCGAAGTGCAGGCTCTTCTGAGGGAGAGTGAATAAGCAGGCTGTAGTGTATAAAATAGGTTTTTAGAGCCGGCTATCCGGCTCTCACGCCACTTCCACGCCGTATACCCCGCTCCCGATCCACCAGGTCTCGTCCACGGCCTTCATGTAGATCAGTTTCGGCACCTCCGCGGTCTCGTTTGCCGCCGTATTCGGGAAGAGCGCACGCGAGAATCCGGCGGCGTTCTGCATCGCCCCTATCCCGACCTTCGTGATCAGCACCCCGTTCCGGTCGGTGTCGTTTATGTAGTTCCCGCCGATCGCCTCCTTCCAGAACGGGTCGGCAAGGACTGTTCCGTCGGCGGACTCCGCCCAGACGAAGAGGTCTCCGTTCACGAACCGGCCCGCGGGGTCGTTGATCTCGGCAAGCGCCGCCTCCTTCCCGGACGCCTGCGCGAACGCGACCGCTCGGTTCACGAGATCGTAGACCTCCTCGCGGGTGTGGTTCCGGACCGGAATGCCCGTGAGGTCGCCAGCGCCGACGCGGGCATACTCCGGCACGACGATCCCGGAGAAGATCCACCAGTCGCCGTCGACCGGCTCGGCATAGTCGATCTTCGGCACGTAGACGACGGTATCGTTCGCCTGCACCTTCACGACCGTGTAGAAGAACCCGCCGCCCTCCTCAGCGAGGTCCCGCATTCCGCGGATGGTGTACACCCCGTCGGGGTCGTAGTAGTTGATCAGGTTGATATGGTTCTTTGCCAGTTCGGGCGAGTAGGGCGGGGCGGCGAGGTTCGTGCCGTTGTAATCGAACGCCATCATGACGAGTTCGCCCTGCACGAACGGGCCGGTCCTATCGTTGAAGGCGGCCAGGGCCTCCTCTTTCCCATGTTCCCGCGCATACGCGACCGCGCTCTTCACGTAGGCGACGAGGTCTTCGAGCGCGGGCTGCCCGGCGGACGTGTTCAGCGCGACCGACGGATAGACCTCTCCCTGAGAGGCGAACAGCCCGGCACCGACGTAGTAGGTCCCGTCCACGTCCTCGACCACCGCGATCCGGTGCTCGAACGTGTCATTGTCGGCCGGGTTAGGGTACATGTAGCTGACGTAACCCCGGCCGAACCGTGCGGTCTCTTCGAAACGTTCGACGAAGCGCACGCCGAAGGGGTCGGTCTGATTCGAGATGTCGGTGCCCAGGATTGCGGGCTCCGTTGCATCGGCAACGACGGTTCCATCGTACTCCACCGCGAAGGCGTGCGTATTGCCCGCGACGAACGTCCCGTTCGGATCGTTGAAGGCGATAGCGGCCTCCTCCCTCCCGTGCTCGCGCGCGTACTCCGCGGCGTGGGCCACGAACTCGACGAGTTCCCGGGTGGTCGTGATCGCTTCGGGCGGCGTGTACGAATCTCCGGCTTCGGTGGACGCCGGGTCGGAGGCCGCGGCACCCGGTTCTTGTGCGCCCGTGCACCCGGCGGCAAGGATCGCCGCGACGGCGAGCACGGCAAGATAGAGCGTATACCTGCTCTTCATGGAGTACCGGTGCATCCGGAGGGGGAAAATGGTTGTGAAACGGGTTCGGGGGAGGAGGCCGGCCGACGCCGGGATCGCTGCCATTTCATCCTCCGGGCGGCCGGTGACGACCGCGATGGAGGGCTCGACCGGGCGTCGCAGGGTATCCCGCCCTGCTGAAAAACTGAGTATGGGGTTTGTAGACCCGGATGAACGGCCTTACGCCTTCTCTTCCAGGTGGATCTTCAGCCCCTCGTTGTCCACCGCCGTCGCGATCGCGACCCGGAGGCCGGCCAGCTCGAGGATCTTCGCCACCTCCTCCTCCGGCCGGCCGGTCACGACCGCGATCGACGGCCCGACCGAGCTCATCCCGACGAACTCGAGGCCGGCGTCTCTGAGCGCCGCCATGTAGCGGTAGATCTCAAACCCGTGGTGCTCCACCTCGGCCCGTTTTGAGCCGCGGAACTCGATCTCCCAGATGACGTCGCCGATCTTCTCGAGATCCCCGCGCTCCAGCGCCGGGATGAGGTCCATCAGGATGAGGTAGGACTTCAGCTCGCGGTCGCGGTAGTCCAGGGTCCGGGCCTTGTTCATCAGCAGGTCGAACTCCTTCTCCCCCGCCGACGAGACGTCGGAGGCCGGGATGGCGATGTAGACCCGCTTGCCTTCGGCGAAGGCATGCCGGTAGACGAGGGTCAGTTCGTCCCCCATCACCGCCATCCCGCCGTAGGTGCTCGCCGCCGGGCCGACGCCGGTCTCGAACCCGAACGCGACGCTCCCGCCCACGGTCTCCTCGACGAAGTTGCAGCCGAGGAGGATGCGGAGTTCGTCGGGGGTCAGGGGCGATCCCACGGCGGCGTTGAGAGCGTTTGCGACCGCGATCAGGATGGTGCTCGTCGAACCGAGCCCGACATGCTCGTACTGGTGGTCGCGGGCGCGGATCTTAAACCCGCCCTCGTAACCGACGACCTGCCGGAAGGCCTCCGCGAAGTGCCGGAGGATCGGCTCGCGGGAGTAGTCGATCTCGAGGCCTGAGACCGTGCACTCGACCTCGGCGGTGCAGTAGACCCCGATGGCAAACCCGATCCCTCCGCCGCCGGGGCGGTCGGGAGAGAACCGGTTCATGTCGAGCACGGAGAGGTGGATCCGTGCAGGAGCACGGACGACGACGGTGCCGAGGACCGGCGCAAGCTGGTAGTCCTTCTTAAGACCGCACAGCCGGATATTCTCGCCGGGGGAGAAGGAGGAGAACTCGTATTCGACGAGGTCAAGATCCCCGCCCCGGATCTTCATAATAGGCATGCTGTTACCTGGTTAGCGTGTACGGTCAAAGAAGATATCTTTTCCCGATGCCCGGAGCGGGATCCCGTAGGCGACGCCGCAGCCCCCCAGCCATCCGAGCGAGAGCGCCCCGACGCCGGCCGAGTACATGACCCGGTTGTCGACGTTGTGGATGCTTGCGGTCTTTGCCGCGGAACCGACCGCAATCCCGAGATCCGCCATCCTGACGACGCAGTTCGGGCCTCGGAACGGCGTGGCCGGCGGATTTACCTCGCGCTGCGCATCGAGCATCTCCGCACAGGTGGCGTAGCCGCACCCGCCGCAGTCGAGGCCCACGGCATCGGCGAGGAGCGACCCGATGAGGAGGCAGGCGTCGCTTGCCGCGACGTTGCCTGCGTCCCTGATGAAGAACCCTGCGTTGTGCTTCTCGGCGTACTCCCGCATCGCCCCGGCAAGTTGCTCCTTCTCCTCTCCGGTGACGATCATCGTCTTGATGACGTCGGTGCCCCGTGCCTTCGGGGCGGTGCGGGCCGAGAGCGCCATCAGCCGGGCGACCATCTCTACGGCGTCTGATTCAAAGGCCATGAGAGTACGTGGCCCCGACCCCAGATAAGGGTATGCCCGGACGGCGCCGATACCTTTTTCCCGCAGACCCGTTAAGAGGCGGGACTGTCATGGCACCGGAGAAGAACCTTGAGAAGGCCACATTCGGCGCAGGATGTTTCTGGGGCGTTGAGGAGACGTTCCGGCGCGTGCCGGGCGTCGTGGATACGGCGGTGGGGTTCATGGGCGGCACCGTCGAGAACCCGACCTATGAGGGCGTCTGCACGGGAAGGACCGGGCACGCCGAGGTCGTGCAGGTGACCTACGACCCCGACGAAGTCTCGTACCGGACGCTCCTCGACGTATTCTGGAACGTCCACGACCCGACCACCCCGAACCGGCAGGGTCCCGATATCGGGACGCAGTACCGGTCGGTGATCTTCTACCACACCCAGGAGCAGGAGGCGGAGGCCCGGGCCTCAAAGGAGGAGATGGACCGCTCAGGGAGGTTCCGCCGCCCTATCGTCACCGCGATCGAGCCTGCCGGGACGTTCTGGCGGGCGGAGGAGTACCACCAGCAGTACTTCGCGAAGCGCGGCGGCGGGCAGTGCAGGGTGTGGTAGGGGATTTCTTCTGACTGCCAGAAGGCTCGGGTTTTAACTCGCACCGCTACTATGTGGCATTTAATCTCGTAAAGTCCGTACACGGCTTTCCAGTGGCCTGCGCACCGCAGGTGCGAATGAGGAGGCCGAAGGCCGGGCGGGGTGGGGTCACAGGTAGAACCTTATGAGGTAGAGACAGGGGAGGGGGACATGCTCCCCTCGCACCTCCACAGTTCCAAGGATAGTGAATAAAGGCAGCACAAAGGGCAAAGGCTCAAAAGATGATTGGATTTTGCATAACAATATCGCGAAAAAGAAGAGCCGGCACCTCTAAATCGGCACCAAACCCCCCTTCATCCCCGCTTCGCCGTCCCTCCAATCTTGAACCCGACGCCCTCGAACGTTGCGACCAGCCGGTCGCCCGAGTAGATCTCGACGGCATAGACCGACGTCCTCTCCGTCTCCGAGATCATGTACGCGACCGCTTCGAGCGTCTCCCCCGCCGGGACGGAGAAGTAGCGGATGTTTGCGGAGATTGCGATCTCGTCGATCCCGTCCATGTTCGCTGCGATCCCGAAGGCGTGGTCCGCGATGGCGAATATAGCGCCCCCGTGGACCGTGCCGTGGGCGTTCTTCGTGCCCCCGGTCGACATCGCCACCCTAACAAGGCCGCCCTCGATCTCCGTGACCGCCATCCCGAGCAGGCGTGCGAACTCGCAGGTGTCGGAACGCTCCACCGCCGCGGCATAGATCTCCGGGATGGATGCGGTCTTCTTCATGAGACTACTTATACTCCCGCTGCGTGTAGGTGGCGCCGCCGGCCTCACCGCCGCGAAGAACGATGTAGAACCATTCCCAGAGCGACTTAAGCGTCCCGAACTGCTGGTAGCGCCGCATCGAGAACCCGACTTTCAGGCCCGGGTCGAGGTAGACCTTCCCGAGTTTGCGCATCCGCTGCGCGATCTCGAGGTCGTCCCCGGCATCGATGCAGCGGTACATCCCCGCCCGGACGAACGCCTCGCGGTCGAACGCCGTGTTGCACCCGAGCGTGAAGTAGATCGTCCGGGTGTAGTAGCCGAGGCGCGAGAAGATGTTTGCGCCAAGAAGCGAAAGTTTATTCCGGAAACCGCCCTCGATCGGGTAGACCGTGCCGTAGAGCTGCACAATATCCCGCTCCGCGAAATCCCTTTTGATCCGCTCCACCCAGTCCCGGGGGAGGATACAGTCGGCATCCGTCGTGGCGACGATCTCGCCCGAGGCGGCCATCGCTCCGTCGTTTCGTGCTCCGCCGACCCGTTTGCTCGTCTGGATGAAGACCCTGTCCGCAAGGGGTTCGGCCAGTTCCCGGGTCCGGTCCTTCGAGTTTCCATCGACGACGATGATCTCGTAGGTCTCCCTCGGCACCGTCTGGTCGGCGAGAGACGCAAGACAGCGCTCGATATTCTGCTCTTCGTTGTAGGTCGGCACGACGACGGAGATCATCCCTCGATCAACTCCCGGTATAGTTGTTGATGCCGTTTTGCTATAAGCGTGATGTCGTATTCCTCCGTCGAGGCGCGGGCACGGGAGGCGCAGCGATGCAGGGCCGCATCGTTGTTCAGAACCTCCTGCGCCTCACCGATCTCATGGAAGAAGAGGACCGAGTCCCCGAAGATCTCCCGGAACTCGTAGATGTCCCGGGCGATGACCGGGAGGCCCGCCGAGAGCGCCTCGACGATAACAAGGCCGAACGTCTCGGCGTGAGAAGGCATGAAGAAGACGTCCGCCCCGCTGTATGCCCGGGAGATGTCGTCGATGACCCCGGTGAAGATGACGTTCTCGTGGCACTGGGTCTTGAGCATCTGGATCTTCGCGTAATCCTTCGAGAACGTCCCGTACGGGAACCCCCCCACCCAGACCCAGGTCATCTCGGGGTGCTGGCCCGCGAGTTTGAAGAAGTCGTAGATGCCCTTCCGGGGGGTCTGCTGGCCGACGGAGAGCACCACCCTCCGGCCGGGATCGATCCCGTACTCGTCGCGGAACGATTTACGCTTCTTTTTGTCCCGCTTGAAGTACTCACGGTCGATACCGTTCGGGATGAGGGTCATCGGGACATCGGGGACGAGCTGTCTGGTCTCCCGGTGACAGGGCTCCGATATCGTGATGATATGGTCGAACTGCCGGTAGATCTTCGGGTATACCGTGTTTATCCTCTTGGAGAAGGCGACGTTCCCTTCGTTCAGCCGCGGGGTCGAGTGAGCGGTCAGGACCTTTGCGCCCTCGGTGAACTTCAGGTGGTACATCGCCCAGGGCCCGAAGGTATGGTAGTGGGTCAGGTCGAAGTCGTTGTGATACCGGTTCCGGGCGACCTCCATACCGGGGAGCAGGGCGAGGTGGTTATAGAGCGTCCTCGCCGCCGTCGCGCACCCGATGTAGCGCAGGAAGCGGAAGTCCTCGACGAATATGTTGACTTTCATCGGTCCTTCCTCACAAAGTCGATCGCACTCCTGATGCAGCCATCCATATTGAGGTATTCGAACTGCGAAAACCGCCCGACAAGGTCGATACCCCGCTCCCGGCAGAACTCCCGGACGATCCTGATGTTTCGGAGGTACCCGGTGTCGTAGACGACGTAGGCGAACTTCTCCCGCGCGACGCCGGTGTAGACGATCCGCTCACGGGAGGGGATGAGCCCGGCGGCGATGAGCGATTGAACAGTATGCTCGATCACGTCGGCATCCGCCATTCGCGAGACCGCGTCGCCCTCGTTGTAGGTGATCTCGGCGAGGATCGAGGAGTGGCCGGGAGGAGCGACCTTGCTGCTGTAGTTTGAGGGAAACGATATCCGGTTGAAGAGGCCGGTCTTCTCGTCGGGGACGTAGAGCCAGGATATATCGGGAACCTCGCCGGCAAGACCGATAAAGACCGAGCAGAGCGAGTTGTAGCGGAGGGCGCCGCAGGCCGCCTGCACCTCCGCCGGGACGTCGGAGAGGCAGGGGAGCAGGTTCTGGAGCGGAATGGTCGAGATCACCCGGTCCGCGCAGACGGTCTCGCGGCCGTCGCTCACCACAAAACCACCGTCCTCCTCGCGGACAGTGGCGACGGCAAAGCCTGTCCGGACGGCGGGAAGGACCGGTTCCGCGATCGCCCCCACAAGCGCCTCGATCCCGCCGGTCACCGGGTAGGAGAAGACCGCCTGGTGGACGTAGCCCTCGGTCTCGATGCCGATGGCCGAACGGATGATATCCTCGACCGGCGGGCGGGGGATGCGCCCCTCCACCCAGTGGTGCGACATCCGGTTCGCCGGGTAGTTCCAGATCTTCTGGTTGTAGGGGAGCATGTAGCACTCGGCGATGCCCCGGCCGAATGTGTAGGTGATCCACTCGGCAAAGTTTTCCGGCGGCGGAACTTCGCCTTTCTCGACGGCGATAAGGTTCTTCACGAACTCGTTGATGCAGAAGAAGCGGTCCTCGTCCGGGAGTAGATACAGGCCGTTCTCGAAGGGGTATTTGACGTAGCGCCCCTTGTAGAGGATCTTCGTGTTGCGCTTCCGCCGGTCCGCGTTTTCGCCGAGAACCGAGAGCATGAAGGAGAGGACTTCCGTATCGCGGGAGAAGATGATGTGCGAGCCCCCGAGATCGAACGTGAAACCCTTCTGTGTCTGCGAGCGGCAGAGCCCCCCGATCTTCTCGTTTCGTTCAAGAACGGTTGCGTCGTCGCCCTGTTCGTGGAGCAGGCGGGCCAGCGTAATCCCGGTAAGGCCGCCACCCAGTACCGCCGATTTCACGTTCATACTGTTTATGCCGAAGCCTTATATGATTGACCATCCGTATCTCCGCGATTGCTGCACGTTGAGGTGAAAATCAGGGGTTATCGGGCCGGGAGGGCGCGGAGTGCAGGGTTCTCCCGCACCGCCCGGGAGACCTACGGACCGTGCAGTTCCCTAATGAACTCCCGCAAGTCCGTTGCGTAGAGTTCAGGCTCCTCCCAGGCCGCGAAGTGCCCGCCGCGGGGGAGTTCGGTGAAGTGCACAAGGTTCACCCGGCGCTCGGCCCACTCACGCGGCAGCGGGGCGTCGAGAGGAGAGCGGGCGACGGCTGCCGGGACCGGGGTGCGCTGCCAGGGGCCGGAGGGTGCGTGGGCGTCGAGGTAGTACCGGCGGACGGACGAGCCGATCGTCCGGGTAACCCAGTAGATCGTGATGTTCGTGAGCAGTTCGTCCCGGGAAAGGCGCTTCTCAAGCTCCTAGCCGGTCGTGCCCGAGGCCATGAAACTTATGATCCAGGCCGCGAGGCCTGCAGGCGAATCAGCCAGCCCATAGGCGAGGGTCTGCGGTTTGGTCGACTGGATCATATTGAAGGCGCCTTCGGTCATCCACCACTCCTGAATGTAGTTCGCGAATGCAATCTCGGGCCCGGTCAGCGTCGAAAAATCCGTCGTCTGGTCCGGGTAGCCGACGTCGGTCAGGTGGATACCGATCAGGGCGTCGGCGTGGCGTTCGGCAAGGGATTGGGCGATCAGCGTCCCGGCGTCGCCGCCGGCCGCGACGAACCTCTCGTAGCCGAGTTCTTCCGTCATCAGTTCGGCGAAGAGATCCGCAGTATCGTCGGTGGTCATGGGTTTTCGGTCGGAGAACCCCTGTCCGGGAGTGGACGGGACGACCACATCGAACGAGACGCCGCTATCGCCGCCGAACCGGGCCGGATCGGTCAGCATCGGGATGACCCTGTGGTAGCGGTAGAAGGAGTCGGGCCAGCCGTGGAGCAGGAGGATCGGCACCGGGTCGGGTCCCGTGGAGCGCTCGTAGACGAAATGGACCCCCACCCCGTCGATCTCCGCCCTGAACTGGGCGAAGGTGTTGAGCGCGGCCTCGTGCCTGCGCCAGTCGTAGGAGTGCTCCCAGTAACCGACAAGGTCTTTCAGGTACGCAAGGTTCGTGCCGTACTCCCAGCCGGCGCCGTCATCGGGCCAGCGGGTGCGGGCGAGGCGCTGGCGCAGGTCGTCGAGGGTCGTCTCCGGGACGGCGATGGTGAAGGGTTGCATGCCCCGGGTGGACGGTCTTCATCCGGTTATATACTTCCCGTGGGAGACTGTTTGCCATCCTCGGCAGTGCCCGGATGCACTACTGTCGTGCCTTTCTCTCTGCGAGAACCCTGCTCGATTCAATCGCCTTCTGCAGGGGCTGGATCATGTAGGTAGGCATGTTCTTCACCACATCCCGCCTGACGGCGGGGATGCTCATCATGATGGAGGTCGCCCGGACGCTGATCCTCTGCCGGTAATCCCGGGTGGGGAAGTCGTAGAGCCCGTGCTGCCGGTAATACCGGTCGTCCGCCTTGAAGATCGCTCGCATCCCTCCCCAGATCTCGTCCCGGAAGATTTTATGGCCGGCGACGGCGGGGAAGGTGACCGGTGCGATATACCCCCGCTCAGAGAGCCTCACGGAGCGTTCGGCCAGGGCGTGCAGGGCGGCATCGATCTCGTTCCCCGGCTCGTCGGTCACAATCCCGGCAAGGTTGGCTTTTTCCGTCATCACCAGGCAGGTGAGAAACTCCCGGAGGGGCGCAAGATGGCCGAGGGGACCCTCAACCAGGTACGCGACCTGCTTCCCCTTGAATGCCGGCACATGGCCGCTCGCGAAACTCCGGTCGAAGAACTGCTTCCAGGCGGCCGAGAGGAAGCGGTCCCGGACGGTTCCGGCCATGACCAGGATATCCGCCGGGACGACGTAGGTCTCCCAGAACGCCCGGAACCCGTCGTCGTAGACGCAGGTGTTGTCGAAGGCGCACCGGCAGCACCCCAGGCAGGCGCCTTTCATCCCGGCGTCCCGGATGTGGGCGACCCGGACCGGGTCCCCGTAGCACGCCGCGAGCCCGCCAACCATCGCCGCGAGGTCCGAACCGGGCTCCGCATCGTGAAGGATGACCACCCGTTTGCCGCGGGTATCGACCGGGGCCGGGGCGCTCCCGGAGGAGTAGGGGGAAGAGAGAGCGGGCAGTGGCGGAAACTCCCTCTGGACCGGCCTCCGCTCCGCAACCGCCTCCAGGAAGTCGGAGAAGAAGAGAACAAGCTGCTCCTGGAATGCCTCGTTCCGGAGATCCTCCATGTGGGCCGAGCAGAAACTGGTATACCGCATGCCGAGGTCGTCGCAGATCCCGTGCAGGTAGGCATGGGCGGTGTGGTCGAAGAAGCGGATGGAGGTGGTGAGGACAGCGGTATACTTCCCGAAAAACGCCTCCGCCGCGTTCCGCTCGCCGACCAGTTCGATGAAACGCTTCAACTGGGCCGGAACCAGCATGACGTAGACCGGGGTTGCCCAGAGCACGCCGTCAGATTCCTTCACCGTGGCGAGCAGCCTCTCCCACGCCTCTTCCTGCTGCTCAATCGACCTGATATCCCGTCCCACATACGCCACAGAGAAGGTATGATCCGAAAACGCCTCCTCGAGAAACCGGACGTACTGCAGGGTGACGCTCTTCTCACCCTTGGGGCTCCCGGAAATAACACAGATATGCATGAAACCATCCACCCGGGTCTTATATCGATCTGAACCATGCGGACAGATATACCTTGCGAAAAAGAGACGGTTTTTCCGGCATTGTGTGCCGGATACACGCAAAATCAAATAACTGGGGGCAAATAAGGCTTGATTCCTGCGACAGGGTTCTTCATGGTCATCTCCCCATCCACGCGTAGCCGACGGCGCCCTCCGGGCAGGTGTCAACGCAGCCGCCGCAGAGGATGCACTCCGCATTCTCCATCTTCCCCTCCCGGACCATGCCGCGGACGTCGAGGCTCATCGGGCAGGCCTGCGAGCACTTCCCGCAGTCCACGCAGCGGTCCGGTGCGGCCGCGAGGTGGAGTGCCGGCCACCCGACGAGGTTCCTGATCTTCCGGCCGATGATCAGCATGACCGCGATGGGGCAGAAGGTGTGGCAGAACCCCCGTCTTCCGGCGAGAAGGGCGAAGACGGTGATGAAGGTGATCTGGGCGTAGAGAAGGGTGTATCCGCCCGGCACGTCGACTGAGATCCCGTTGCCGGTCCGGTAGAAGAAGTCGACGGTTGAAAGGCCCCCGGAGGAGTAAACCGCAAGTGCAATGGACCCGTAGATCCCGAGAAAAACGGGATACTTCAAGTAGTTCAGCCATCTGGCCGTCACCGGTTTTCCATTTATTCGGGCGTAGATCTCCTGCAGGCCGCCCGCGGGACAGAGGTAACCGCACCAGAGCCTCCCGAAGAAGAGCGAACCGATGAAGAGAAACGTGAATACAAAGAGGCCGCCGGTGGCGATGCCCTGCGACGCACCTTCGGTGATGAGCGGGCAGGATATGTAGACGAAGGTCACCGGCATCAGCACGAACGAAAAAGTGAGGAGTGCTATTCGTATCCTCTGGCGCAACGCCGGTATGTTTCTGGATCTACTTCCCCGTTCCATAACGCAGTCCTCCACCGCGGGTGCTCACCGGCCTCCCACGCCGCAGGTGATCACGCCCGCCGGGCAGGTGTCCGCGCAGGTAGCGCAGAGGATGCACTCGGTGCTCTCCATCCGCCCCTCCCGGACCATGCCGTGGACGTCAAGGCCCATCGGGCACGCCTTCGAGCATCTCTCGCAGTCGATACAGCGGCCTGCGTCGGCGGCGAGCTGGAGCGCCGGCCAGCCGACGGCGTTCCTGATCTTCCGGCCGACGATCATCAGGACAGCGGTCGGGCAGATGACACGGCAGAAGCCGCGCCGGCCCATGAAGTATGCGGCAGCAAAGACCGCGAGGAAGATGACGCCCGCGATCATCAGGGTATCGAAGGACGTGATCGAGAGGCCGTTCTCCGTGGCGTAGAAGGGATCGACCGCGAGGATACCGCCGGCACCGATGAAGAGGTACGCAAGCAGAGAAAGCCAGAGCACCGTGACGCCGTACTTGACCCGGTTGCGCCGGCCATCCACCCTGCGCTTCATGACGGGCGAACAGATCTCCTGCCACGCCCCCATCGGGCAGAGCCAGCCGCACCAGGCGCGGGAGACGCCGAGCGAGAGGACGAAGAGCGCGGCAAAGAGGAGCAGGCTGCCGGTGGCTATACCTTGAGCCGCCCCCATCAGGATGACGATTGGGGAGATGTAGAAGAGCGTGGCCGGAAGAAGGAGGAACGAGACGATGAGCAGCGCTTTCCGCATCTTCTGGCGCGACAGTCCCGACTTCTGTGACAGGGTTTCCTGTGCCATGATAATTTCCTTGCGTTGTTCTGATGGTTGTGCGGGTCTCTCACACCGCCAGAACAATCCATCTGTCATGGGATCTTCCCGCTCGGAGGCTGTGAGCACCCGCACGGGGAAATACACCTGTTTCGATCGGAGGATGCGATAATACTTATACCTGATGATTTCATCTCTACCGAGCAGGTTGTTGCAGGAATCAGCAATTTTTATGGCTCCGATGCCCTTTTGTCCATCTTCGGAGCATGGGATGAGCCGGATCCCGAAACGGTTAGCCGCGAGTTGTTGCGGATAAACCGGCCGTTGTTCCCATAGCGTCGCGCTGCCCTGTTGAGTTACGAAAGATACGATGCCGCTTTCACCAGTCGCCTGACATCTCTAAGACCGATCGTTCCTTTGAAGTAGTTATGTTCCTTGTTGACTCGATCGAGATCGTTGCATAACCTCTCCGGATTGGCATTGGAAACCGCTTTTGCATCCTTGTATCCCGCAGAGACAAGCATCCTGGCCGTCATGGGGCTTACCCACTGGATTCTCGTGAGATCGGCCAGCGCGTATATGGAATCGATAACACCGGCATCGACACCGAGAGCGATTGCAGCCTTCTCTCGTTTTTCGGAGGTCGTCAGAGCGTCATACAGTAAAGCGGTATTCCTCAGACCCCTGCTCTCCAGTTTAGCGAGGTCGTCCGTCTGGAACCAGTCAAAAGCCCCTACGGAGTGTGCTTTTGGAAAATAACTCTCGACTTCCCGGCGCAGTAATGTTAAGTACGCCGCATCGACTCCGACTTCCTTTGAAAGAGCAGGTATGTTCTTTGAATTCTTCAGAACCTTCCGGAGATCCGCGAGAGTGACGAAGCCATGCGCTTTTAGCTTCGAAAATGCTCCATCAATATCTTCCAGCAGAGAAGAGCGGCTTGGGACCAGATCGGTCTCTTCAATCCTCTTCTGCAGGTCGTCAAGGCTTAATTCTTCGGCATCGATGTAGTACGGCATAGCCACCTCTTACGAACGGTCCGTGGAACCCGTTACCTGGTTTGTTCTCATGCGGCTCCGCCCCCGCGTTGTGCCTCCATATCCGCAACCGTGAGATCCAGGTGCCGGTAGCGTCCCCGGCCCTCGGTTCCGAGCATCACGTTGAGCTGGATCGACTCGGTCGGGCAAAAGTGGAGGCAGGCGCAGCAGAGCTCGCATCGCCGGCCCCACGCTGGGCGGCCGTCGATGAGGGTGAGGTTGCCCGCCGGGCAGACCCTCACGCAGGTGCCGCAGCCGGTGCAGGCGTCCGAGACGGAGAAGCGTTCGCCCGCATTGTGAGCGCTCTTTGCAAGCGATCCGTAACTCAGGGTGTTCACGAGCCAGGAGACGGGCGCGAACCCCGGGGAGACCGAACGGCCGCTCCCGATCGCCTCCGCGATCTCCCCAAGCCGCCTGTCTGCCCTGCCGAGGGTCTTACCACACTTCTCGCCCGGCACCGACCGCATGAGCGGCGAGAAGTTGCCGGGCATCCTGACGGCAAACGCGGCGTCGAGTCTCCGCTTCTGCCGTCTGCCGAATATCCCGTTCAACTGGTGGAGTGCCGAGACCCCTATCCTGCCCATCGTGACGACCGCGAAGGTATACTCCGCTCGCGAAAGGTCGAGCCTTCCTGCGAAGTCGGCGACCATGACCGGCACCCCGCAGTCGTAGACCGGGCAGACGATCCCGATCCGGTCGGCCGCCGGGGCGATAGTCCCCGGGATGTCCGCCAGCGATGCGATCGGGACGAGTTCGGTCTCCCCGAGGGCCGCGGCGATCGTTCTTGCCGCGGCAAGCGAGTTGCCGGTGCCGGTGAAGTAGTAGATGACGGTCTTCATGGCTCGTCTCCTCGCTAACGCTCCAGTTCGGCCATGGTGACCGACGGGTGCCGGTAGCGCACCCTCCCCTCGGTACCCTTTCCGGCCTGGATGGCCTCAACCGGGCAGAGGTGGATGCACCCGCAGCAGAGTTCGCACCGGTGGTTCCAGACCGGCCTTCCATCGACCATCTCGATGTTCTCCGCCGGGCAGATGCTCGCGCAGATGCCGCAGGACGTGCACTCTTCGGTGACCGTGAACCTGCGGTCTTCCCCGTGGGCGCGGGAGCGGAACCGGGGGTACATGATGGCTTTCACGATCCGTGCAGCCGGCGAGTTCGGAAGTTTCATCCTCTCACCCTGCCGGATCCGCTCCGCGATCCTCTCAAGTTCCGCGTCCGCCGCGGCAAGCAGGTGTTCCCGCTTCTCCCCTGCCGGCGACCCGTACATCAGGATGTAGTTGCCCGGCATGTTTACCGCGAACCCCGCGTCGAGCCCCCTTCCGGTCCGCTCCCCGAGGATTCCATCGAGCTGCCGGAGAGCCGCGGAGCCTCCGCCCCCTCCGTGGGTGACGACCGAGAAGACGTAGTCTGCCGCGGCGAGGTCGAGACGCTCGGCAAACGACGCCATCATTGCCGGGAGCCCGGAGAAATAGACCGGACAGACGATCCCGACCCGGTCGGCGCTGGGGGTGATCGCGCCCGTGGTGTTCCGGAACGCCGCTATCGGAACGATCTCGGTATCCCCGAGGGTTTCGGCGACCTTCTTTGCAGCGGCAAGGGAGTTTCCGGTGCCGGTAAAATAGTAGATGATGGTCTTCATGGCAACCTCAAACGGCCCGGTTCGATCCAGCCGGCATGCCGACCGTCCCCGCTGTCCACCGGTTGTATCAGCAGTCTATCTGTTTATGGATATGGACTTTGCGAAGACCGCACCATCACGCCGGCACGATCTCGTATAGAGACGTTAAAAAATGCCGGGAGTGCCCCGCCGTCACTGCTGGCGGGGCGAGTCCTGATCGACGAGCCAGGTCTCTCCCGGGGTGCCGGCCCGCGGAGCGCTCCCGGGTGACTGGATGAACCAGCCGGTCCGGGTGCCGTCGAGCACATCTGACGAACTCCGGGCGGAGAGGAGGCTCACGACGACCATCGCGACGACCGAGAGTATGAGCGCATAGAGGCTGAAGTGCACCGGGAGTTTTGCCACGAACTGGTGCCAGTAGCCGAAGATGCCGGAGGCGGCGAGCCCGACCGCCATGCTCGCGATCGCTCCCTCGCCGGTCGCGCCGCGCCAGTAGAGCCCGGCGAGCAGTGGGACCGCGAACGTCGCGAGCATGACTCCGATGCCCATCCAGATCAGGAAGGCGAGCATCTCCGGCGGGTTGATGGCGAGCAGAAGCGTCCCGCCGGCCCCGAGGACGATGGCGACCTTTGAGACCAGGAGCACCTCCTTATCGGTCGCCGAGGGGCGGAAGATGTTCTTGTAGATGTCCCACGCGAACGAGGTGCCGACGGTGAGCATCAGCCGATCGGTCGTCGACATCACCGCCGCGAGGACGATCACCGCGAAGAACGCCCAGAATGCCACGTTCGGCATCGCGTATTCGACCCCCAGGATGAAGGAGTAGTCCTGGGCGTTCACGGCGTCCGGGAGGACGATCGTTCCCTCCTCGACGAGCGACCGGACGGCGAACCCGGTAAACTTCACGAGGAACATCACGACCGCGTAGATGGCGAACGCGACGAGCGGCGCCCACTTGAAGTAACGTGCCTCTTTTGCGGCGAGAACGTTGTTGATAACATGCGGCGCACAGGCGAGGCCGACCATCAGGAGGATGCCGAACGAGACCAGGAACTCCGGCGTCGCGTAAGCGTAGGCGGCGTAGGCCGGGCTCGGGAACCAGGGCTCGACGAAGTTCGGGTCGATCCCGGCGATGACAGTATTGATGTGGTCGAGCCCGCCGGCGCTCATGATGACCGGCGGCGCCATCAGAAGCACGCCGAGGATCAGGATCCCGCCCTGGAAGAGGGTCGTCCAGGAAACGGCGTAAAGACCCCCGACGACTGTGTAGGCGGTGATGATGACGCCGGCGATCAGCAGCGCCTGCCAGTGCGGGATGGCAAAGAGCCAGACGAGCACGATGCTGATCGCGGCATACTGCCCGACCAGGTAGATCAGCGAGACGACGATGCCAGCAACGGCCGAAAGGCCCCGGAGCGCCCGCGGGCTCTCGAACCGGTCGGCGAGGTAGTCCTGGACGGTCAGGTAGCCACGCTCCTTCCCGACGGCGTTGAGCTTCACCCCGAAGAAGATGATGCAGAACGCGGCCGCGAGCGGGACGGCGATCTGCTCCCAGATCCCCGGCCAGCCCGACGTGTACCCAAAGCCGCTGACGCCGAGGAGGGTCATCCCGCTACAGATCGAACAGACGATCAGGATCGTGAAGACCCAGAACCCGAGCGATCTCCCCGCGAGGATGTAGTCCTCGGTGTTGTGGATCTTCTTAGATGCCCAGTTCCCGATGAGGATGAGCACGACGAAGTAGATCCCGATCAGAGCGAGCGTCAGTGCATCTGCCATTAAACGGCCTCCCGGAACATGAGCCCCCAGAGGGCGAGCAGCACGAAGACCAGGGCGACAGTGCCGCCCACGACGATTCCCGTATGAAGAGGTAATCCGAAGAACATGCTATGTCAATGTGTGACGTGCTAGCATATAACACAATCGCCAGCGGGGCAGGGAGTTTACCCCGATGGAACGATGAAGGTGTCACACCAAAAAGAATGTCGTTTGGAACTCTCCACAACCTTTGCATTCCGGAGGAGTGCAATCTTATCCGTGCAGACAGGTTCCTTGATACTGGCCGTGAAGATTGCCATTCGACGCTCGGGGCGGGAGTGCCCCGCCGTCACTGCTGGCGGGATGGGTCCTGATCGACGAGCCAGGCCTCTTCCCGGGTGCCGGCCCGCGGAGCGCTCCTGGGCGGCTGGATGTACCAGCCGGTCAGGGTGCCGTCGAGCACATCGGGGGAACTCCGGGCGGAGAGAAGGCTCGCAACGACCATCGCGACGGCCGAGAGTATGAGTGCATAGAGGCTGAAGTGCATGGGAAGGGGCGAGATGAACTGGTGCCAGTAGCCGAAGATGCCGGAGGCGACGAGCCCGACCGCCATGCTCGCGATCGCTCCCTCGCCGGTCGCGCCGCGCCAGTAGAGCCCGGCGAGCAGTGGGACCGCGAACGTCGCGAGCATGACTCCGATGCCCATCCAGATCAGGAAGGCGAGCATCTCCGGCGGGTTGACGGCGAGGAGGAGCGTCCCGCCGGCCCCGAGGACGAGGGCGGCCTTCGAGACCAGGAGCACCTCCCTGTCAGTCGCCGAGGGGCGGAGGATGTTCTTGTAGATGTCCCACGCAAACGACGTCCCCACGGTGAGCATCAGCCTATCTGTCGTCGACATCACCGCCGCAAGGACGATCACCGCGAAGAACGCCCAGAACGCCACGTTTGGTATGGCATACTCGACGCCGACGATGAAGGAGTAGTCCTGGGCGTTCACGGCGTCCGGGAGGACGAGTGTCCCCTCCTCGACGAGCGAGCGGACGGCGAACCCGACGAACTTGACGAGGAACATCACGACCGCGTAGATCCCGAACGCGACAAGCGGCGCCCACTTGAAGTAGCGGGCCTCTTTTGCAGCGAGGACGTTGTTGACGACGTGCGGCGCACAGGCGAGGCCGACCATCAGGAGGATCGCGAACGAGACCAGGAACTCGGGTGTCGCGTAGGCGTACGGGGCATATGCCGTCGGGAACCAGGGTTCGACGAAGTTCGGGTCGGCCCCGGCGATGACGGTATTGATATGGGCGAACCCCCCGGCGCTCATGATGACCGGCGGCGCCATCAGGAGGACGCCGAGGATCAGGATCCCGCCCTGGATGAGACCCGCCCACGATACGGCGTAGAGCCCGCCGACGACCGTGTAGGCGGTGATGATGACGCCGGAGATGAGGAGCGCCTGCCAGTGAGGGATCGCGAAGAGCCAGACAAGGACGATGCTGATCGCGGCGTACTGCCCGACCAGGTAGATCAGCGAGACGACGATCCCGGAGGTGGCCGCGAGGGCCCTGACCGCCCGCGGGCTCTCGAACCGGTCGGCGAGGTAGTCCTGGACGGTCAGGTAGCCCCGCTCTTTCCCGAGGGCGTGGAGTTTCACCCCGAAGAAGATGATGCAGAACGAGGCCGCGAGCGGGACGAAGATCTGCTCCCAGATCCCGGGCCAGCCCGATGTATACCCGAATCCGCTGACGCCGAGGAGGCTCATGCCACTGCAGATCGAGCAGACGATCAGGATCGTGAAGACCCAGAAGCCGAGCGATCTCCCGGCGAGGATGTAGTCCTCGGTGTTCTTGATCTTTTTAGATGCCCAGCTCCCGATGAGGATGAGCACGACGAAGTAAAGTCCGATTACTGCGAGCACTGTGAGGTCCGCCATTCAGGGGGCCTCCCTGAACCGGAGCCCCCAGATGGCGAGCAGAACGACGACCAGGACGACGACGACGCCCATGATGATTCCCGTATGGAGAGGTAATCCGAAGAACATGCAGTAGTAACGTGTGACGCGGTGCGTGATAACGCGATCGTCAATGAGGCAAAGGGATCGCCCTGATGAAACAGAGAGCGCATCACGGCAAAAAAAGAGTTATTTGGAACTCTTCACGGTCTTTGGCCCCCGGAGGAGGGCAATCTTTCCTGTACGGACGAGTTCCTTGATGCCGTACTGGCGCAGGAGTTTCTCCAGCGCGTCGATCTTTGATGTGTCCCCCGTCACCTGGAGGACCAGGGTCTTTGACCCGACATCCACGACCTGGGCCCGGAAGATGTCCGCGATCTGGAGGATCTCGGCGCGGGACGGCCCGGTCTCGGCGGCAACCTTGATGAGAGCGAGTTCCCGCTCCACGCTCTCCCGCTTCGTCAGGTCAGAGACCTTGATGACGTCGATGAGCTTGTTGGTCTGCTTCATCACCTGCTCGACGACTCCGTCGTCGCCGTTCACCACGATGGTGATCCGGCTCATGTTCGGCTCCTCGCAGGGCCCGACGGCCAGGCTCTCGATGTTGAACCCCCGCCGCGAGAACATCCCGGCGACCCGGCTCAGGACACCTGCCCGGTTCTCGACGAGAACGCTCAGGGTATGCGACTTCATGGCTGACGCACCCCGATCATCTCGTTGATGGCGGCACCGGCAGGGACCATCGGGAAGACGTTCTCCTCCCGCTCGACCCGGAAGTCCAGGACGAACGGCCCGTCGGTGGCGAGAGCGGTCTCGATCGCCTCCCGGACGCCGGCCTTCTCGTCGACCCGGAGCCCCTCGACACCGTAGGCGTTCGCGATCTTCACGAAGTCCACCGGCGGGAGTTCGGTGTAGGAGTAGCGGCGGTCGTAGAAGAGTTCCTGCCACTGCCGCACCATCCCGAGGTACATGTTGTTCAGGATGACGACCTTGACGGGGATCTCGTACTGCGCAACCGTCCCGAGTTCCTGGATGTTCATCTGGAAACTCCCGTCGCCGGCGACATCGACGACCGGCATATCCGGCCGGGCGTAGTGGGCACCGATGGCCGCCGGGAACCCGTAGCCCATCGTCCCGAGGCCGCCCGAGGTGATCCAGGTCCGTGGTTTTTTGAAACAGTAGTAGAGCGCGGTCCACATCTGGTTCTGGCCGACCTCGCTCACGACGATCCCCTCGCCCTTCAGAATATCGGAGAGCTGCTCCACGACGTACTGCGGGCGAAGATGGTCATCCTCGCAGTAACCGAGCGGATACTGCGCCTTCCAGGCGTTGATCCTCGCCACCCAGTTGGCTGTATCGCCGCGCTTCTGCATCCGGCGAAGGAACGTCTGGAGCACCGCTTTGACGTCGCCCACGATCGGGACGTCGACCGCCTTGTTCTTCCCGATCTCCGCCGGGTCGATATCGATGTGGATGACCGCGGCGTTCGGCGCGAAGGTCTCGATCTTTCCGGTGACCCGGTCATCGAACCGGACGCCGACGGCGATCAGGAGGTCGCACTCCGTCACCGCGTAGTTCGCGGACTGGGTGCCGTGCATCCCGAGCATCCCGAGATTGAGCGGGTGATCGCCCGGGACGGCGCCGAGCCCCATCAAGGTCGTCGTCACCGGGATTGCGGCGGTCTCCACGAACTCCAGGAGTTCGGCCGACGCTCCGGAGAGGATCACCCCGCCGCCGGCGTAGACGAGCGGCCGCGCTGCTCCCGCGATCAGGTCGAGCGCCTTATCGATCTGGCGGACGTGCCCCTGGTAGGTGGGCTGGTAGCCGCGGAGGGAGACCTTCTCGGGGACGGGTCTTCCCTCCTGAACCACGCCGGTGCTGACGTCTTTGGGGAGATCGACCAGCACCGGGCCGGGGCGGCCGGTCCGGGCGACATAGAACGCCTCCTGCACCACGCGGTCAATATCGCCGGCGTCTTTGACCAGGTAGTTGTGCTTCGTGACCGGCATCGTGATCCCGGTGATGTCCGACTCCTGGAACGCGTCGTTCCCGAGAAGGCCGGTCGGCACCTGGCCGGTGAGCGCCACAACGGGGATGGAGTCCATATACGCCGTCGCGATCCCCGTAACCAGGTTGCACGCGCCGGGGCCGGAGGTGGCAAGGCATACGCCTACGCGGCCGCTTGCACGCGCGTATCCGTCGGCCGCGTGCGCCGCTGCCTGCTCATGCCTTACCAGAATGTGCCGGATCGATGAATCGTAGAGTTCATCGTAGATCGGCAACACCACGCCGCCGGGGTAGCCGAATATGGTGTCCACCCCTTCACGCTGCAGCGCTTCAATCAGAGTCCTGGCTCCGGTCTTCATGCTCTTCCCTGAGTAATCTGTTCATCCCTGCGATAACTGCTTCGACGCTTGCCATGATGATGTCGGTCCGGGCACCCCGCGAGGTTACGGTCTTCCCGTTCCTGCTGAGTTTCACCGATACGTCAACGAGGGCGTCCGTGCCTCCCGTTATGGCATCGACGCTGTATTCATCGAGCCTTACGCTGCCGACGTCGGCAACCGATTTCTGGAGCGCGCGGATCGCCGCGTCCACCGGCCCGGTTCCGACTGCAGCACCGGTGACCTCGTCGCCGCGGACGAGCATCGTCACCGAAGCGGTCGGCACTGCGTTGCTCCCGGAGACGATGGTGAACTGGCGCAGTTCGATACAGGGCGTAAACTCGATCTCCATGACGGTATCGGCGATCGCCATGATGTCGGCATCGGTTATCCGCATCCCGGCGTCTCCGAGGCGTTTGATCCGGTCGACGATCTCCTTAAGCTGCGCCGCGTCCGGGGCGTAGCCCATATCGTGGAGCGCGGCCTCGACCGCCGCCGACCCCGAGTGCTTCCCGAGGACGATCCGGCGCTTCCGGCCGACCCGTTCCGGCCGGAGGGGCTCGTAGGTGCTCGCGTCCCGCATCACCCCGTGGGCGTGGATCCCGCTCTCGTGGGTGAAGGCCATCTCGCCGACGATCGGCTTGTTGGTCGCGAGCGGAACCCCGGTCAGCCGGGCGACGTGGGTCGAGAGGGGATAGAGCTCCTCGGTCCTGATCCCGGTTTTCGCCCCGTAGAGGACCTCGAGCGCCATCACGAGCTCCTCAAGCCCGGTGTTCCCCGCCCGCTCCCCGAGGCCGTTGACGGTGACGTGGGCACAGGTGGCCCCCGCCCGGAGGGCGGCAACGGTGTTTGCAAGCGCGAACCCGAGGTCGTCATGGCAGTGGATGGAGAGCGGGGCAAAGAGGAGCGGCGGTATGATCGCGGCCGCCCGCTCGGGCGTGAGGAGCCCGACGGTGTCGCAGAAGCAAAGCCGGTCCGCGCCCCGTTTCACCCCTTCCCGGAAGACCTCTGCGAGGAACGCCTGGTCGGCGCGGGACGCGTCTTCTCCCGAGAGTTCGACGATGAGACCGCGCTCTTTCGCGTACTCGACGGCGCTCCAGGCCATTTGAGAGACCTCCTCGCGGGTCTTTCGGAGTTTCTTTGCGATGTGGAGGTCGCTCACCGGAACGACGAGGTGGACGGAGTCGGCGCCGGCATCGGCGGCGAGGTCGATGTCCCCGGGAAGCGCCCGGACGTAGGTGCAGGTCTCGGCGGCAAGCCCGGCGGCGGCGATAGCGCGGATGGATTCACGCTCTCCCGCGGAAGCGGCTGCTGAGCCGGCTTCGATAACGTGGACGCCGACGTCGGAAAGATGCGTTGCAATCTCAAGTTTTTGGGCCGGCGTGAGAGAGACACCCGGTGTCTGTTCCCCGTCCCGTAAGGTAGTGTCAAAAAAGCGGATCGATTCACCAAATAAAACAATCACACATAGTGCAATTCACCGTCAGAAGAATTAGCGACGGCGCTACTTAAATGTTGGGCATTCGGGGAATCTGGTGCAGGGCAAAAAAATAAGGGGGTTTTAGGCCGGCGCCGGGGCGCTCTCGTAGACGAGGGCGATGTAGCGGGAGGCGAAGATGATGAACGCCGGCGAGAGAACGAAGAGGAGGAACCACCCGATGACCGGGATGAACATCAGGATGAACTCCGCGACCGTGACAACGACCGTCAGCACGACGAGAGCGATGAAGACATCGAGCCACCCGACCCTCCCGATGTGGTCGCGGAGGGTCCCGATCCTGAAAGCGTCGCCCATCTTCCCCGTCCGGGAGAATCGTGCCACCCCGAAGGTCGCAAGGATGCCGCAGACGATGATGGCGACGATGAAGAGGACCAGGAGGGCGAGGACCACGACGAGGCCGAGCTCGGGGCCCAGGCCGGGTGCGGATCCCGTTCCCGCCGGGGTCGTCGTCGACGAGACCGGGATGAAGTATGCGAGAAGGGATACGGCCGCGAGGACGTAAATCGGGATCGTGTAGACAAGCGAGATGATGATGACCTTGATGCCGTCGATAAAGAGGCCGATCCAGTCCTCGGGTTCGGGGGCGGGCTTTGTGCCGCTTATGACCCGGACACTGTAGCCGTAGATGAGCGGGAAGATGATCGTGCTGATGAGCAGGAGGAGCCAGCGGACCCACCTGCCCCAGAGAGCCTCTCTTGTGTAGTCGAAGGACTCGTTGAGGTACCGGATATAATCCATAGGTATCACCGTATGTTATGGGAAGAATCGTTTGTTTTTAGTGATAAAGGCGCTGTTTTGCTCGCCGGATAAAAAGCATCCCGACCGGGAAACGGATCGATCACCGGCCGCGGTTGGCGTCCTGGCCCTTTCCTCCGCTGGTAGAAGGCTGGATTGCAAAAATGGGTGGTTTATTCTGATATTACGCAGGAGCAGGTGCTTCCTCGTACACCAGGGCAAGGTAGCGGCCGTAGAAGACGGCAAACCCGGCGCTGAGGAAGAGGGTGATGATAAAGCCCAGCAGCGGGATCATGTTGATGATACCGACCACGAAGCCGTAGACGAACGCGACGACGATGAGGACGATGACAGCGATGATCCAGGTTCCCTACCCGAGTCTGCCGATGTGCTCGAGGATCGCGCTGAAGGCGAACGCCTCGCCGAGGCTGCCCGTGTGGGCAAAGCGCAGTATGGCAAACAGGGCGATGAACGACAGGATGATCGCGATGACCCCTGCAATCAGGAAGCCTCCGATGATACTCAGCACTGCAGCGCCCAGAGCCGCCGGGTCGCCGCCGGCTGCTTCGCTCGCAATGATACCGATTGCCCCAAGCCCGCCGAAGAGCAGGAATACGATGATTGCCGGGAGCATGTAGACCAGCGAGATGATGTTCAACTTCCACCCGTCAACAAAGAGCCCGACCCAGTCGTCGACTTCGGGGGCCGGTTTCTTCCCCGCGAGCACCCGCACGACGTAGCCGGAAAGAAGCGGGATCAGGGAGAACGTAAACGCCTGCACGAGTGACAGGACGGCCAGGATGATCCACTGCATCCACTTTCCTACCAGGGCATCTTTAGTGTACTCAAATGCCCCGGAGATTGCATTGCCATAATCCATTGGTGTATCACCTACGAGTAGATGTGAGTAAACAAGATATAAATTTATTGATGTAATTAGTTCAATCTCGTCAAAGTTTTCCTGAAATTAGTAAATATGAACAGCATAAACCGGTATTTGGCCGTGAAAATTGCTCGGGAAAGATCCGGAGCGCCGCCCCGGCAACGGCGGCGGGCGAGACCTGCACGGTGTCTCCAGAGACACCTGTGAAGGTAATGCCGGTTGCAAAAAGGTTGGGGTTTTAGGCCGGTGCCGGAGCGCTCTCGTAGACCAGCCTCATGTACCGTGCCGCAAAGAGGAACCAGACAGGGTACAGGAAGAGCATGATCAGCCAGCCGATGAGCGGGATTGCGCTCAGTATGCCGACGATGACACCGAAGACAATCCCGGCGATCCAGAGGACGATGAGGGCGATGATGTAGCTCCCCCAGCCGATCCTGCCGATGTGCTCGAGGATGGCGCCGAAGGCGAACGCCTGGCCCATGCTGTCCTTCTCTGCAAACCTGATGACACCGATCGCCGATATCAGCGTGATGATGAGTCCGACGATGAGCATGACGATGAGTCCGATGCCCAGCGACCCGAGGGCGAGCATGGGGTCCCCGTTGCTACCGGCGACGAACACCGGCACCATGAAGATGGCCAGGATGACAAAGATCGGGATAGCGTAGATGATCCCGATGATCCAGAGTTTCAGGCCGTCGATGAACATTCCCACCCAGTTCCCCGGCTCGGGAGCCGGCTTCACACCGCTGTAAATGCGGACGGCATATCCCATGATGAGCGGGAATATGATCGTGCTGATGACAAGCAGGATCCACCGGCCCCACTTACCCCAGATAGCATCTTTTGTGTAATCGAGCGAATCGCTCAGCATGTTTCCATAATCCATAGGAGAATCACCTACGAGTAGGTGCGAGAAAGTGCGATATAAACATGTTGGTCCAAACCAAATATTCTCCATATCCTTTTGCGAAAATAAGGCGATTAAGTCCGAATAAAACGAGTAAATGCGAAAAATTTCCCCGGCATTATCCCGGAGCGCTGTGGGGTATAAATACCTCGATCCCGGCAAATTGCAATATGTGCTGTGCCCGCGGCACCCGGGACCTTCCCGGCGCGATGCCGGTCGTGGAAAAAGGTTGAGGTTTTAAGCCGGCGCCGGAGCGCTCTCGTAGATCAGCGTCATGTACCGTGCCACAAAGATGATCCAGAAAGGCGACAGGAAGAGCGCGATCAGCCAGCCGATGATCGGGATTGCGCTCAGTATGCCGACGATGAAACCGAAGACAATCCCGGCGATCCAGAGGACGATGAGGGCGATGATGTAGCTCCCCCAGCCGATCTTGCCGATGTGTTCGAGGATGGCGCCGAAGGCGAACGCCTGGCCCATGCTGTCCTTCTGTGCGAACCGGATCATACCGATCGTCGATATCAGCGTGATGATGAGTCCGACGATGAGCATGACAATGAGCCCGATGCCGATCGTCCCGAGGGCGGTCATGGGATCGCTCATCATGCCTGCCGGTATGACGAAGATGAGCGCGAGGATGAAGATCGGGATAGCGTAGATGATCCCGATGATCCAGAGTTTCAGGCCGTCGATGAACATTCCCACCCAGTTCCCCGGCTCGGGGGCCGGCTTCACACCGCTGTAAATGCGGACGACATATCCCATGATGAGTGGGAATATGATCGTGCTGATGACAAGCAGGATCCACCGGCCCCACTTACCCCAGACAGCGTCTTTTGCGTAGCTGAACGATTCGCCCAGCATGTTTCCATAGTCCATAGATATACCACCTACGATTTACTTTGAGGCAATTGAATATAAAAGCGTTGCTATAATTCCTCTGCTCATAGCTTATCTTTACAGAAAAAAAGTGGTAAAAGATGCGCAAACGGGGAAACAAGTGTTGAGAGAACTCCCCGGGATCCGGAGGGACTCGGCACCGGTAATGATGCCCGGGCGGGTGGGGGGCGAAGGGTCCTCCCCTGTGCGGAAGGGCGCCATTTCACGCGAAGTGCGAGTGCAGCGAGCTCGAGCACCGAGTTGTGTGAAATTCTAGACGATATAATCCACTAATATACAGAAGCCATGCCAAATACAAATGCAGTTATCATCGCGAACAGTACGAACATAATGAGTAAGCCTAACCAGATTATCAAACCTGCGACGAGGTTGTAGCCGAATACCGCGAATGCACGCTTTAAGAAACTGTCTGATATTAACCAGCCCTTATAGCCATATGTATCCGTTTCGCCATTTGACATAATCGGGTATTTTAACAAATCATACCTTAAACATTGCCATTTGACATTTGTTCTCATTGAGCGGTTATCCCGGAAGGGTTAGATCCAATCCGGTTACAGGTATGTCCCTCGAAAATGATCTATCATGCAATGACCGCTGGCTTTTGAAGATCGCGCAACGGTTTCCGCTATAACTCCCGGAGCACAGCACGGGTGATAGGGGGTGTGGGACAAAAGCCCCCTCACGCCGGCGCCGGGGCGCTCTCATATGCCCTGGCGAGATAGCGGGCGCGGAAGATGCCGAACGCCACCCCGAGGAAGAGGTTGATGATCCACCCGAGGACCGGAATCGTGGTGATGAGCCCGGTCACGACCGCATAGGCGAGGCCGATGAGGACGAGGACGATGACCGCGACGATCCAGGCACCCCATCCAATCCGCCCGATATGCCGAAAGATCGCCCCGAAATTGAATGCCTGGAAAAAACTCCCCGTGTGGGCGAACCGCACGACCGCGAGGAGGGAGATGAACGATATGATAACCCAGATGACGCCCGCGATCACGATCCCGGTGACGGCGGCCGCGACGGCTGACGCCCATACGTCGGGGTTGTCGAGCCCCCTCGCCGCTATGGCGGAGATGGCGGCAATCCCTCCGAAGACAGCCAGAACCACGATGACCGGGATAAGGTAGATCAGGTTGATGATGTTTAACTTCCACCCATCGATAAAGAGCCTGCTCCAGTCGTCGACCTCGGGAGGGGGCGTCCTGCCGGCGAGCACCCGGACGATGTAGCCGTTGTAGAACGGGACTAAAAAGAGCGTGAACGTCTGGACGAGCGAGAGGAGTACCAGGAGAACCCACCGCCACCATTCGCCCAGGAGGGCATCTTTTGTGTAGCCAAGCGACCTTGAGATGAGACTGCCGTAGTCCATATCACACCACCTTCGCCGTGGAAAGGCGGTGGAGTGTATATATGTTGGGTCACCCTGTCCCTGGACTGGCTCGCGGCATCGCGGGCCTCCCGGCCCCGGAACCGTCAGAGTTCCTGTTGCAGATACACCATATCGACGAGCTGTTCGCCGCAGTCGAAGACCGGGTGGTCGTAATGGTCGATAAAGAAATTTTTGACGCGGTGGGAGACGGTAAACCCGCACCGCTCGTAGAACCGGAGGATACGGGGACGGTCTCCCGTGCCGACGAGCATGACGCGGCACCTGCCCCTGTAGTGCTCGAGGATGTGCTCGATAAGCCGCCTGCCGTAGCCCTGACCCCGATAGGCTTCATACGTGGCTATGTTCTTCAGTTCACAGATGCCGTCGCCTTCGCACGTCACCACGCAGACACTCTTGAGATCGCCGCCATAGAGGGCAAAGAGATCCCCGCGATAGAGGTAGGTATCGATCATGGACTCCTGCTCGTCCCCTTCGAGCAGCAGGTCAAGAAACCGTCTCCTGTTCTCCCGGACCTCTTCAATCTTCATGGCAAACCCCGCTATATGATTGTTCGGAATACAGGTTAAAAAAGAGGGCTCCGGCAGGCCTCAGTGCCGGAAGTGCCGCACGCCGGTGAAGATCATCGCGATGTTGAGCCGGTTCGCCGCGTCGATGACCTCCGCATCACGAATGGAGCCGCCCGGCTGAACGAGCGCCGTCGCGCCCGCCGCCGCCGCGACCTCCATCGTGTCGGGGAAGGGGAGGAAGGCGTCCGAGGCGACCGCCGAGCCGGCAAGAGATTTGCGGGCTTTCTTGACCGCGATCTCCGCCGACTCAACCCGGTTCATCTGACCGGCGCCGATCCCGATGACCTCCTTTTCGTTTGCAAAGATGATGGCGTTGCTCTTCGTGTGTTTGCAGACTTTCCAGGCAAGTTCCATCGCCCGCATCTCGTGGGCGTCGGGCTCCCGCTCGGTCACGACCCGCCAGTCCTCGCGGTAGGGCTCCGTCCTCTGGACCAGGACACCGCCGTCGATGCTCCGGACTTCGTCCTGCACCACGGGCTCCGGCAGCCGGAGCACCCGCATGTTCTCCTTCGCCTTCATGATCTCAAGGGCTTCGGGCGTAAACGACGGGGCGACCACGACCTCGACGAACGTCCCGGTGAGTTCCCGGGCGACGTCCGCCCCGACCTCGCGGTTCATCGCGACGATCGACCCGTAGGCCGAGACCGGATCGATCTCCCGGGCGGCGATGTAGGTGCCAAGGAGGTTCTCCCCTGTCGCCACGCCGCAGGGGTTGTTGTGCTTGACGATGACCACGGCGCAGCCGTCGAACTCCCGGAGCAGGCCGACCGCGGCATGGACGTCGAGGTAGTTGTTGTAGGACATCGACTTCCCCTGGAGCGGCTCTTCGCCCGCGATGCCGGCATCGCCGTAAACCGCGGCCGCCTGGTGGGGGTTCTCGCCGTATCGGAGCGTTCTGCCGTTCCCGAACTGGAGGGTGAAGACGTCGGGGAACGGCCGGCCGATCCCGGTGAGGTAGTTCGTGATCGCGCCGTCGTAGGCCGCTGTCCGGGCGAACGCCTTTGCAGCGAGGTTCAGGCGCTCTTCCGCCGTAAAGCCTCCCCGCCGGACGGCGTCCGCCACTGCCCCGTAGTCGCCTGGGTCCACCACGACCGCGACATACTTATGGTTCTTCGCCGCCGCCCGCACCATCGCCGGGCCGCCAATATCGATGTACTCGATGATCTCCTCGAGCGTCAGCCCTGCAGCCTTCATCGCCTCGAAGGGGTAGAGGTTTACCACCACAAGGTCGATCGGCTCGATGCCGTGCTCCTGCATCACGGTGTCGTCGATGCCGCGGCGGCCGAGGATGCCCCCGTGGACCTTCGGGTGAAGGGTCTTGACCCGCCCGTGCATCATCTCAGGCGAGCCCGTATAGGTGGAGACATCGGTGAACGGGACCCCGGCCGCCGCGAGCGCGGCCCCGGTGCCGCCGGAAGAGAGGAGCCGGTAATCGTGCTCGATAAGCACCTTTGCAAGATCGACGATGCCTGCCTTGTCCCAGACAGACAGCAGTGCCCACTTCATGGATACACATAAGTGGGGTAGAGAGATATATCTGGCGCTGCCCGCAAAACCGGCCGTATCTAGCCAGGAGACCGGACCCGTGCTACGGGGAAGACCGGCAGGGCCGGGAGAGGAAGGCGGTTCTTCTCCCCTGAATCCGCATAACGCCGGGAGAAAAACGGCTAAAGGATGTCCAATCGGAAATCCGGGCAGTTAGAGAAGACGGATGTCTGCAGCAAGGGTTAATATTATATAGAACTACATTACAATAAATAATCGAACTACTACAGTAACATCATTTTGAAGCAGGTTAGGCGTATGAAGGAGGATACATCCGAACCAAACGAGAAGCAACAGAATCTCGCAAACGAGGCGGATGCAGCATCTCCGGCGCTTGAAGAGCTGCAAAATGCATATGACGACCTTAACAGCCGTTATCTGCGCCTTGCAGCAGATTTCGACAACTACCGGAAGCGAATGGCCCGGGAACTCGACGCCCGTACAACGTTCGCCATCGAGAATTTCGCGGTGGAGTTGCTCGAAGTCATCGATAACTTCGAGCGGGCGGAGAAAGCCGAGGGTGCAGCCCTCACGGAAGGGATGGAGCAGATCAAGAAACTCTTCATGACCATCCTCGAGCGGCACGGCATCGGGCCCATCGAATGCCGGAACCTTCCTTTCGACCCCGAACGTCACGAGGCGATAGCCTACATCCCATCGGACGCGGAGGAGGGCACCGTGATCGACGAGGTCGTTCGCGGATACTGTATGCAGGATAAGGTCATCAGATGCGCAAAAGTTGTAGTATCTAGAGGATTGGAGGAATAACACAATGGTTTCGGAAAAAGTTCTGGGTATCGATCTTGGAACAACCAACTCGTGCATGGCAATCATGGAAGGCGGGCGGGCGACGGTCATCGCCAACGCCGAAGGCGGCAGAACCACCCCGTCGGTCGTAGCATTCACCAAAGAGGGCGAGCGGCTGGTCGGCAACGTCGCAAAGCGGCAGGCGATCACGAACCCGAACCGCACCATCCAGTCGATCAAGCGCAGGATGGGCACGAGCGAGAAGATCACCATCGGGGACAAGACCTACACTCCGCAAGAGATCTCCGCGATGATCCTCCAGAAGATGAAACTGGACGCAGAGGAGTACCTGGGCGAGAAGATCGCAAAGGCCGTCATCACAGTGCCCGCCTACTTCAACGACGCTCAGAGGCAGGCGACGAAGGACGCAGGGACCATCGCCGGCCTCGAAGTGCTCCGGATCATCAACGAACCGACCGCGAGCGCCCTCGCCTACGGCATCGATAAGGAAGGCGAGTCCACGGTGCTCGTCTACGACCTCGGTGGCGGCACGTTCGATGTCTCCATTCTCCAGCTCGGTGACGGCGTCTTCGAAGTCAAATCGACCGCCGGCAACAACCGTCTCGGCGGCGACGACTTCGACAAACTGGTCGTCGACTACCTGGCCGATGAGTTTCGGAAGAAGGAGGGTGCCGACCTCCGGAAAGATCCGGTCGCCATGCAGCGGCTGCGCGATGCGGCCGAGAACGCGAAGATCGAGCTCTCCACCGTCCAGAAGACCAACATCAACCTTCCCTACATCACCACGACGGAGAGCGGGCCCAAGTTCCTGGACATCGATCTGACCCGGGCGAAGTTCGAGAGCCTGATCGCCGACCTCGTCGACTCGACCCTCGGGCCGGTGAAGCAGGCGCTCTCCGACGCCAAACTGAGCCCCGACGACATCGATCACGTCCTTCTCGTCGGCGGTTCGACCCGGGTGCCGCTCGTGCAGGAGACCGTGAAGAAGGTCCTCAAGAAGGAGCCCGACAAAGGCATCAACCCCGACGAGTGCGTCGCGCTCGGCGCCGCCATCCAGGCGGGCGTGCTGACCGGCGAGACGAAAGACGTCCTGCTCCTCGACGTGACGCCGCTCTCGCTCGGCATCGAGACGCTCGGCGGCATCGCGACGAAGCTCATCGAGCGCAACACCACCATCCCCACGCGGAAGAGCCAGATCTTCTCGACGGCGGCCGACGGCCAGACCTCGGTAGAGATCCACGTGATGCAGGGCGAGCGGGCGCTCGCAAAGGACAACTTCACGCTGGGCCGGTTCCAGCTCACCGGCATTCCGCCGGCGCCGCGCGGCATCCCGCAGATCGAGGTCACGTTCGATATCGACGCGAACGGTATCGTCCACGTCTCAGCAAAGGACCTCGGCACGGGGAACGAGCAGTCGATCACCATCAAGCCGCAGGACTCCCGCCCCTCCGAAGCCGAGATCCAGCGGATGATGGACGAGGCGAAGAAGTTCGAGGCGGAGGATCTGAAGAATCGTGAGGAGATCGAACTCAGGAACACCGCCGACACCGCGATCTTCACTGCCGAGCGGGCGATGAAAGACGCGAAGGACACGATTGAGGCCGCGGACAGGGAGAAGATTGAAGGCGCGATCGCCGACCTCAAGAAGGCGCTCGAGGGCGACGACCTCGAGGCGATCAAGCAGAAGATGGATGCCCTGACCGAAGCGGTATATGCGGTCACGACGAAGATGTACCAGCAGGCTCAAGCGGCCGCCCAGCAGCAGCAGGCGGAGGGTGCCGCAAAGAAGGATGATACTGTCGTTGATGCCGATTACGAAGTCAAAGAGTGAGGTCGATGGGTCCGGACAGCTACTATGATATCCTCGGTGTTCCGCGAAGCGCCGACGATAAGGAGATCAGGAAAGCCTACCGGAACCTGGCCCGAAAATACCACCCCGACGTCTGCAAGGAGGAGGGGGCCGAGGAGCGGTTCAAGAAGATCAACGAGGCCTACAGCGTCCTCTCCGACGCCCAGAAGCGCGCCCAGTACGACAATATGGGGCACGAGGCCTACAGCAGCGCGTCGAAGGGCTCATACGCCGGCGGGGGAGGCTACTCGGGCGGCTTCAGCGCCGATTTCTCCGGGTTCGGAGATATCTTCGAGACCTTCTTCGGCGGCGGGGGCAGGCAGCGTGCCGGTCCCCGCCCCGGCGCCGACCTCCTGATGAAGATGCGGATCACGCTCGAGGAGGCGGCGTTCGGGACCGAGAAGGAGGTCGGCGTCGACCACGTCGAGCCCTGTCCGGAGTGCGACGGGTCGGGGAGCGAGACGAAGAAGACCACCACCTGCCCGACCTGCGGCGGCAGCGGCCAGATGCGGCAGGTGAGCCAGTCCATCTTCGGGAACTTCGTCCGGATGATGCCCTGCACCGCCTGCGGCGGCCGGGGGAGGGTTCCCGAGACCCGGTGCAAGGCCTGCGGCGGAACGGGGCACCGGCGTGCCCGGCAGACGGTGAAGGTCAGGATCCCGCCGGGCGTGGATACGGGGATGCGCCTCCGGATGGAGGGCTACGGCGACGCCGGGGATTACGGTGCGCCGCCGGGGGATCTCTACATCGAGATCAGCGTCGCGCCGCACCGGTCGTTCACCCGGCGGGGCGACGACCTGGAGACGACGGTCGATGTCACCCCGGCCCAGGCGGTGCTGGGCTCCGAGGTTGAGGTGCGAACGATCGACGGGCGCACCGTCATCCTGGATATTCCGGCCGGCGTCCAGCACAACACCGGGCTGAAGATACGGGGCGAGGGCGTGCGGTGGCAGACGAAGCCCGGCGATATGCTGGTGCGGGTGCGGCTCGTCGTGCCCGACCACCTGTCGGAGGAGGAGCGCGAACTCTACGAGCGCCTGCTCGAGATGGAGGGGAAAAAACCCTCCGCGAAGGGCGCGAAGAAGGGCAAGGGCTTCTTTCAGGACGTCGTCGACAAGATGAAAGAGTCGGTGAAGTGAGGGGGAGTCCTTCTCGCTTTATTGACTATCTTCCACCTTTTGGATGCTTTTATGCGAGCCCCGGCGCGGGAAGTGCGGCTAACCTCCCGTTTGCAACGCTGTTACCCGCATCCTGCAACGGATAGACCTGGCCCGGCAAAGAACCACGCAACCCCGGGCACGGGTTTCGTGAGGATATCGCCGTTGGGGGAGGGGCTGACGGGGAGGGGGGGTGCAGCCCCCCTCCCCTGTCTCTCCCTCATAAGGCTAGATCTGTAACCCCCACCGCCCGCGCTTCGCGCTCCTCCCGCCCCCCGGAGGGGGGGCGGGCAGTGCCTGGCGATAACCGACGTTCCAGCAGGAACGGAGCTCGAGCACCAGAGGTGCGAGGTGCGGGGGCAGGAGCAGGAGAAGACCAGAAGTCTTGGACTGGCGACGTTCGAAGCGCGATGGTTCTAACGAACCGGAGCGTGAGCACCAATGATGTGCAGGCCACCACAGTTCGCCGCACGACTCTCCTCGCTTCTCCTGTTTCCACGCGTTCGACCGAGCGAATATGCACAACCTATGCCCCCCCGCTTTATCCCCCTCGCGCCCCAATACCATAGGAATGAAGCTCCTCTTCGAACTCTCCGGCGAGCACCCCGACCTCCCCGCCATGGAACTGGAGTGCGTGGGCACCGTCCTCGACCGGCGGGCCCAGGTCGCGGTCGCCGAATGCCCGGAACCGGAGGCCGCCGGGCGCCTCGCCCTGACGCACGTGGTGATGGAGTACCTCGGGGAGTGCGAACCCACGCGGGCGGCGTTTGCGGATCTTCTCCGCGACCTCGCCATCACGACCGAGAAGCCGTTCGTCGGCCGGGGAAAGATGATCCAGGGGAGCAGGATGGATATCGAGCGGCTCGACCTGGAACGGTTGATCGGGGGCCTGATTGCCGGCCCGGTCTCCCTCCGCGACCCGGTCGAGGAGTACCGCGCCGTCGTCTCGGAAGACCGCTGCTACTTCGGCCGGGTGATCCTGAAGATCGACCGGGGGGCGTTCGAGGCGCGAAACCCCATGCGCCGGCCGTTCTTCCACCCCGGCGTGATGATGCCCCGGATGGCCCGGGCGCTCGTCAACATCTCCCTCGTCCGCCCCGGCGAGATGGTCTTCGACCCCTTCTGCGGCACCGGCGGGATCCTGCTCGAGGCCCGGGAGATCGGCGTCCGGGTGCTCGGGAGCGACTTCGATCCCGCGATGGTCGACGGCTACCGGCAGAACCTCCCGGGCTCGGATGTGATGATCGCCGACGCCACGGCGGTCCCGGTCTGCGACGGGGTGCTCGACGCGGTCGTGACTGATCTGCCCTACGGCCAGTCGGTCAGGATCCGGGCGGACAGCATGGACCGGCTCTACGACGGCTCGCTTGCGGAGATCCGGCGCATCCTCCGGTCGGGGAGGCGCGCGGTCGTCGTCACACACCGCGACATCACGGGTATCGCCGCCCGCCACTTCACCGTCCTGCAGGAGCACGAGCAGCGGGTGCACAAGAGCCTGACCCGCCGGATCCTGGTGCTCTCCTGACGGCGGGGATAACGGCGCCCGGTGCGGCCGATCCCTCCCGTTCTCCACCGCCCTGTGAGAAGGCACGCCGGATGGCCGGCCCCGGTTTTATGAGGTGGGCCGGCGATTTTTATATGTGGAAGTAAATTTTAAACGATATGGTCTCTATCTCGTCCGGTGGCAGCTCTCGACGCCGATTCTCGCCGGGGTGCTCGCGCTGCTCGGGGGGCTCGGGGCGCTCACCGCCACCATCATAGCAAACCTCATCGGCGGCCTCATCTTCTTCTGGGTCGACCGGTTCATCTTCACCTCCGAGACGCTCGCCGCCCAGTGGGAGGTCAAAGAGGAGGTCCGGTGCGTGGACTGCGGGAAGGTCGCCCGGGGCTACCGCCTCGTCCGGGCGCAGAACTACGATAAATCCAAAGATCCTGCGCCCGAGTTCCGGTGCGAAGAGTGCTCGAAGAGGAAATCGGAGGAACTCAAGAAGCGGGGTGTCAGGCACTGAAGGGAGGGGTTCCCGCTCCGTAAGGGCCCAACCGGTGGGCCACGGGAAACCATGCTCCTTCTTTCTCATCACGCCTGCTCACCCACGGCTTTCCAGTGGATATCGCCACACGGGGTGGGGCTGACGGGGAGGGGGGCGTGCCCCCCTCCCCTGTCCCCTCCCCCCAATGGCGATAGCCACCACGGTCCACTGTACCAGGCTTTTTTATCGTCTCGGCCTATTCTGTCAGCCGCAGCCCATCTACATCGCTCTTCCCAGGCTCGGTTCCCGCACGACCCCATGCATACGAAAGAACCTTCTCAAACAAACCCCACCCCGACCCCCATCCCCGCCAGCGCCGCACAAACCCCCACCTGAACCGCCATGTTGTCGTCGAGCGGGAAGAAGGCCTCGATGATGCCGGCAACGGCCGCGGCGATCACAGCTGCCCACCAGGGGATCAGGAAGGCCAGCGCGAGAGCGGCCGCTGCCGCCCCGGCAAGCGTTCCCTCGAGCGATTTGCTGCCGACGAGGGTGTGCCGCCCGAAGCGCAGCCCGGCGAGCGTCGCGACGCTATCGAGCACCCCGACCGTGACGAGGCCGACCGCGGTATACTCCCGCGAAAAGACCGCGAGGCAGAAGAGCGCTCCGGCGGCGTAGGCGATGCCCCCCTTGAGCGGCACCTTCCCGGTGCGCTCCGACTCGTCCATCACCCGCGAGAGAACCGGGACGTCGTAGCCGCGGGTGAAGGCGTCGCAGAGGAGGAACTGGAGGACGAGTAAGGCGCTCACGAAGATGAACGCCCAACGGTCGTCCAGGCGGAGGATCACCGCCGCGCCGAGGACTCCCATGACCAGGTGAACCGTCTGGCGGAACGTTTCGCCCATCACACCCGGATAGCAGCCCGGAGAGATAAAGCATCGTGATGGTATCCGGCCTTTGCCGGGGAGCAGTCACCTTAAAGTAGTCTCCTTCCATCCAACACCCCTGAGGGAGAAGAAGATGGCAGAGATACGAAAGTATGTCAACCCCCCCGCCGCCGAAGTGATATGCGAGTTCCGGTTTCCCGAGGATATCCCCTGGGATATGACTTATCCGGGCATACTTTATGGTCACCTGAAGGATGCCTACCCGAAGAGAGACCAGCGCTACGTGCGCGAGGTGGTCATGCTCCTCGGCCCGGAGGGCCTCCGCGAGGAGCTCCTGGTCGGCGAACGATCGATATTCCTCGCCGAGGACGAGGGCTGCGCCGTCCAGGTCGGGCCCCGCCTCTTATCGGTGAGCTGCCAGAAGCCGTACGTCCACTGGGAGGCCTTCTCGGAGCGGATCCACGGTGCGTTCGACCGGTTCCGTGAGGTTGTCAGCGCCGATACCATCGGCACGATGAACCTGCGCTACGTCAACTTCATCGAGATCCCCGAAGCGGAAGTGACGCTCTCGGATTACTTCGCCTTCTACCCCACCCTCCCGCCGGAACTCCCGCGGGTGCCGGCGGGGTTCATCACCGGGTGCGAGTTCTCGTTCCACGACAATCGCGACAACTGCCGGGTGGAACTGACCGATGCCGTGCCGGAGTCGACGGGGCACAACGCGTTCCTCCTGAATATCGACTACTTCCTGTCGGAGGAGAAGAGCATCCCGCTGGATGGAGTGGCCGACTGGCTGGAGATCGCCCACACCCACGTGCGGGACATCTTCGAGGCCTGCATCAAGGACACTCTCCGCGACCTCTTCACCATCAGGGAAGAGGTGCCGGTGGCGGCACGGTGAGGTGAGGTCTCGCATGGGCGACATCGTGCGGCGAAAATGGATGACGATGATGGACGTCCACGCCGGGGAGGTGGAGCGGGTCTACGGCGGGCCGGTCGGGCTCATCTGGGAGATGCTCGCGGGCGAGGACGCCGACACCGAACGCGACATCGAGGCCCTTGCGGCGAGAGCGGGGCTCATCGAGGGGGTCAGGGTGCTTGCCCTCCTCCCGGGTCCGGGAGGCCCGGCCCGGCGCATCGCCAGGGAGTACGGTGCGACCGTGATCGGGCTTGCCGCGATACCCCGGATGGTCGATCTGGCCGTCAGGAGAACCGAGGAGGCGGGGCTCCACGGCCGGGTCGACTTCCAGCAGGGAAACGCACTTGAGATGCCGTTCCAGGACGGGATCTTCGACGCCGCCTGGGGTGAGGGCACCTGGTGCTACGTGACGGACAGGGATCTGATGGTCCGCGAGGTCTTCCGCGTGTTAAAACCGGGGGGCACCCTCGCATTCACCGACTGGGTGCAGACCGGGGCGATGAGCGACGATGAGTGGCACACACAGGATACCTTCAGGATCTTCCCCTACTTCGAGACCCTGGAGAGCTACGCGCAGCTCGTTGAGCGGAACGGGTTTGCCGTCGCGGACCGGGGGACGATCCCGGGAGACCCGGCCAGGCAGGTCGCCAGGATCCGCGAGCGGCTGGAGCACGGCAGGGATACGGTCGTCGGGCTCTTCGGGGATGAGGCATACGAGGATGCCCTGCGGGGGCTTGACCTCTGGGAGAAGGCCGTCGGCCGGGGGCTCATCGGCCGCGGATGGCTGCTTGCAAGGAAGCCGTAGAGCCGGGTGGAGAGGATACGGTGTTACCCAGGATCTCCGGCAGGGCTCGCCGCTGGACGCTGCCCGACCTCGATGCGGCAGTCCGGCGGTGCCGGGCGCAGAACGCCCGGGGCATTCGGTGCATCCTCGATGCTCTCGGCGAGTACGCCCGGAGCGAGCGGCAGGTCCGGGAGAACCTGGAGCGCTCTTCTACCGCCATAGCCGCGATCGATGAGCAGGGCCTGGACGCATCCCTCAGCGTAAAGATGACCGCGCTCGGTGCGCTCATCGACCGTGATGCCTCCCGGGAATCCCTGATCCGGCTCTGCAGCGGTGCGCATGCACGCGGTGTCGGGTTCGAGGTGGATATGGAGGGGCGGGGTCTTGTGGAGACGACGGTGGAGGCCGCCGTCGCCTGCGCCCGGCAGGGACTGCCGGTGACCCTCGCCCTCCAGACCTCCCTCGACCGCACCGCGGGTGACCTCGACCGCGTCGTCCGCCACGGGATCCGGCCCCGCCTGGTGAAGGGAGCCTATGGAGCGGATACAGACGACCCCGGCGAGGTCCGGGAGCGCTTTCGCACGCTTGCAGCGGGACTCCTCGACCGGGGCGTGCCGTTCTCGGCCGGCACCCACGACCCGGACCTGATCGCGTGGCTGGTGGAGCGTGCGGGCGGGACGGTCGAGTTCGCGTTCCTGATGGGGCTTGCGGACGAGACGAAACTCCGGCTCGCGGGGGAGGGGCGGGCCGTCGCGGAGTACGTGCCCTTCGGTGGGCAGGCGGCGGCGTATGTCGTCCGGCGCGAGGCCCACCTCGCGAGGCTGGCGGCGGAGGGGAGGGCGCCGGTGCCCTAGCTCTTCATCACCATCCCTATCGTCTCGGTCACGATTTCGGGGCTCGTGTAGCGTCGCCGGGGCAGCCGTTCGAGCGTCTGCACGACCTCGTCCGGCGCATTGGCCCCCCGGGCGTAGTCGATCAGGTCCTCTCTGCTTGCCGGGTAGGCGACGCCGCTCAGATACTCGTGAACGCGCTCGGCGGTCATGCCGGTTGGTAAAGCCATCTATCCCACCTCCTCTTCGGCCCCGCTATGGCGGGGGACGTATTTGACCATATCCCACGATCCGGATCAGGCGCACAGTCCGGGTGCCGGGACAAGGCTATAATAGGACATGCCACAATGAGTCGAACCATCCGGTCAGGGGAAATACTGCATGATTCAGGCACGGGGAAGCGGCATACTCCTGCATATCACGTCCCTGCCGTCGCCGTACGGCATCGGGGACTTCGGCCCGGCGGCATACCGGTTCGTCGAGGCGCTTGAGCGAGCCCGGCAGCACTACTGGCAGATCCTGCCGCTCAACCCGACAGAGACTGCGTACGCTCACTCACCCTACAGCAGCCCGTCGGCGTTTGCCATAAACACCCTCCTCATCAGCCCGGAGATGCTCGTCCGGGAGGGGTTCCTGAGGAAGAGCGACCTGGAGCCGGCACCCGGTTTCCCTGAGGAGCGGACGGCGTACGAGGCGGCCGCATGGTACCGCGAACGGCTGTTTGCGGTTGCGTATGAGCGGTTTCGCTACTCCGGGCCGGATCGCAGGTTTGAGGCGTTCTGCGACGAGGCGGGATGGTGGCTCGACGACTACGTGCTCTTCGTCGCGCTCAAGGACCGTTTCCGCGGGCAGGCGTGGACCCGGTGGCCGGAGGAGGTCCGGACCCGGGAGCCGGAGGCTCTCAAAGAGATGCGCGAACTGCTCGACGGTCGGATCCGGAAGGAGAAGTTCCTCCAGTACCTCGCCGCCCGGCAGTGGTCGGCCCTCCGGCGCTACTGCACGGAGCGGGGCATCCAGGTCATCGGCGACATCCCGATCTACGTCGCGTACGATAGCGTCGACGTCTGGGCGAACCCCGGGATCTTCAAACTGGACGAAGACCTCCGCCCGACCGTTGTCGCCGGGGTGCCTCCCGATATCTTCAGCAAGACCGGGCAGCTCTGGGGGAACCCGGTCTACGACTGGGCAGCGCTCCGTGAGAGGCGATACGACTGGTGGGCGGGCCGGCTCGCCCGGTCCGCCGAACTCTACGACCTCTTCCGGATCGACCACTTCCGGGCGTTCGCCGACTACTACGAGGTTCCGGCGGGCGATGCGACGGCGGAGCGCGGCACCTGGGTCGACGGGCCGGGAGCTGACTTCTTCGAGGCGCTCGCTCGCAGGTACCCCTGCTTTCCAATCGTCGCCGAGGACCTGGGGGCGAACACCCCGGCCGTCCAGGCCCTCCTCGACCGGTTCGCCTTCCCGGGGATGAAGATCCTGCTCTTCGCATTCGGCGAGGGGATCGCGAAAAACGCCCACATCCCGCACAACTACGTCCATAACCTCATCTGCTACACGGGGACGCACGACAACAACACGGCGAGAGGGTGGTTTGAGGAAGAGGCGACGGATGAGGACAGGCAGCGGTTCTTCACCTACATCGGGCGGCAGGTGGGGGCGGACGGGGTTCACCGGGAGCTCGTCCGGCTCGGGATGACCTCGGTCGCGCGGGCATGCATCATCCCGATGCAGGACGTCCTCGGGCTCGGCGCGGAGGCGCGGATGAACTACCCCTCGACCACCACGGGGAACTGGGTGTGGCGGATGACGCCGGGGGGGTTCGCCGGTGCGCCGTTCGAGTGGCTCCGCGAGCTCGCGGAACTCACGGGGCGCGGGTGAGTTGTTGTTCTTGGAATCTTAACTGCTCTTCTAGATGGCCTTGCCTGGAGTTGCTCCAGAGCACGGATTTCCATCGGATATCGCCACGTACTGCCCCCGCCCCTGAGGGGCGGGGGAGGAGGCCGGAGGCCGGGAGGGGTGGGGTTACAACTATATTAGGTGTAGACAGGGGAGGGGGCATGCCCCCCCTCAAAGCCTAACGGCTTCTCGTGCTCCGTTCCTTTCGGAACATCGCACTCCCCGCGAGCCCCTCGCACCTAACGGTGCTCACGCTCACTGCGTTCGCGCCTCGCACCTTCGGTGCTCGAACTCCACTCCTAGCGGAGTGTCGTTCCCCCAACGGCGATATCCCCACGGTCCAGTGTATCGGGCACTCTCGGAAACACGCTAGTTTCCATGTTCTGGGATAACACGACCTACTTGATGGTCTCTCCGGAGTCCAGAAGTCAAAGAGCAGGAGCCCCCCTTCTACTGGTTGCTTTTGAGGCCACCATCTGGATCAATATCTGGAAGTCAGGACTTCGAGTTCTTCCCGGACCGTCCGGCGGACCATCTCCTCGATCCTGGTGTAGTCGCGCTTCGCCTTCTCCTGCGCCGCAAGCATCTCTTCCATCTTCATGATCCCGGCTGAGAGGTTCTTCCCGTACTTCAGGGCGATCGCCAGCGCCTCTTCGTCGACCCGGACGACTCTCGACATGGAGAAGAGTTTTACGGCCGGGGATTTATTTGTTACAGTTTTGTTACAGGATGGGCGATAGTGTTACGGTTTTGTTACACACGCGAGGGATCTGTAACAATTGTGTTACACGAAGCGATCAGGTAAAAATTGCCGGGAGAATTGCCTCGTTCTTCGACCCCGGCCTCTCTAGAGATACGCTTCCGTCGCGTATCTCCGCATCATCCGGTGTGTGTTGAAGTAGTAGGCGATCTTCGCGATCGAACTCCGCATGATCGTCGCCCACTCCTCCTTCCGGTGGTAGTAGGTGGGGATGATCAGGTATTCTAACTTGGCGTAAAGGTCCTGGAGCTCCCGGGCTCGCCGTTCGGCCTCGCTCACCGGCGCATCGGGTCCGGGGCCGATCGCCCACCCCGTCGTCCCCTCGATCCAGCCCTCGATCCACCACCCGTCAAGGACGCTGAAGTTGATCACGCCGTTCAAGGCGGCCTTCATGCCGCTCGTCCCGCTCGCTTCGTATGGCGGAAGCGGCGTGTTCAGCCAGACATCCACCCCGGCGGTCATCAGGGCCGCGACATCCATCGTGTAGTTCTCGAGGTAGACACCCGTCACCTCCCCCTCAAGGTCGCGCAGGGCGTCGTGGACCGCGCGGATCTCCTGCTTGCCGACAGCGTCCGCCGGATGGGCCTTCCCGGCGAAAACGAGCTGGATCGCTCCCCGCCTGCCGGCCTCCCGCAGTTTTTCAAGGTCCGAGAAGAGCAGGGTTGCCCGCTTGTAGGCCGCCGCCCGCCGGGCGAACCCGATCGTGAGGGCGTGGGGGTCCAGGTCCACACCGTTTTTCTCCCTGACGTAGTCCACCAGGGCCTGCTTTGCCTGCCGGTGGGCGTGCCTGATATCCTCGTGCGGGATCGCATCGACCCTGACGAGCAGCTCCGGCTCCTGCGCCCAGCCCGCGATGTAGCGGTCGTAGAGGCCCCGGAACGGCACCGATGTCCACGTATGCGGGTGGACGCCGTTCGTCACCGCACGGATGTGAAAGGCCGGGAAGAGCCGACGCGAGAAGTTCATGTGCGCCGTGGTCACGCCGTTAATGTATTTGCTCAGGCGGAATGCGAGGGTTGCGAGTGCAAGTCCGTCATCGCTGATGTACTTATCGAGCAGTTCCGGCGGGATCTCGCTGGCCAGCAGATGGAGCACCATATCCCGCGGAAATGTCTCGAACGCCACCGCCACCGGCGTGTGGGTGGTGAAGATGCACTGCGTCTGCACCTTCTCCTCATCCATCCCCGGCCGCCTGAGGAGTTCGAGGGTGAGGAGGCTTGAGTGGCTCTCGTTGATGTGGTACTTGCCGACCCTGATATCCAGCGCGGCAAGCATCCGGGCCCCGCCGATCCCGAGCACGATAGCCCGTTTCAGGCGGTGCTCCTGGTCGCCGGCATAGAGGTGATCGGTTATCTCCCGGTCTTCGGGTGCGTTCTCCGGGAGGTCGGTATCGAGGAAGAAGACCGGCACGAGGCCGCCGACGGGGCTCCAGTGATCGTAGAGCCAGGCCCGGATCGCGACGTTGGCGTCTCCTATCCGCACGGTCACCCGCCCGGGAAGTTCCCGCATGTGCTCCTTTGGGTCCCACTCGTCGGGAAGGTCGATCTGGTCGCCTTCCGGGGTCAGCCGTTGCCGCACGTAGCCTTTCCGGTTGATGAGCGTCACCGCGACCATCGGGATGAGGAGATCGGCGCTCGACCGGATGACGTCCCCGGCAAGCACGCCGAGACCGCCGCTGTAGGTCGGGATATTGCTCTCGATGCCGATCTCCATCGAGAAGTAGGCGATCTTCTCGCCCCGGATGAACGTATCCCTGCAGAGTTCGCTCGAGAAATAGTAGGTCCCGCCCCGAACCTCCACTGAGTACTTCGCCTTTTTTGGGTCCACCGGCATCCCGCAGACAGGGTCCCTCGCCGCCATGCGCCTGCATCCCCCGGACATCATATGAACCTGCCGCCACACAGGGTTTTGGGGCGGGTTATGTAGCGCTACTCGCATACACCCATGGCCCGGTTGCCACCTGGTATCGCCACGCACTGCTCCAGGAGGCCGGGCGGGGCAGGGATTTTGGGGTGGGACTTACGGGTACCCGCCTGCAGAGAGAGGGGTTACAGCAAATCGCCCCTCACGGGGAGGGGGAAACCCCCTCCCCGGTCCCCTCCCCCAATGGCGATAGCCACCACGGTCCACTGCATCGGGACAAGCCCGGGGAAGAACCGGGTCTAGAGCCGCACACAGACACGGCTTCCCACTGGGTATCCCCACGCACTGCCCCCGCCCCTGGGGAGGGGTGCGACGGGTCGTAGAGCCGGAGCATGAGCACCGCAGGTGCGAATGAGGAGGCCGCAGGCCGGGCGGGGTGGGGGGTTGCCGCCGAGGGAGATCCTCAATGGCGATATCCACCACAGTCTACTGCTACATCGGTGGGGCGGGCGAAGATAACCCCACAAACATACCGGGTCCGGCAAGGCGGCATCTATATACGATCCCATCAAGAGGGGCGAGCGGGAGAACCATGGAGCGTCAGGAGATCGGCACCGATAAGGCCCGGGATATGGCTATCGACGATCTCTACCAGGCTCTCTCATCCCGGCGGGAAGGCCTCGCCCAGTCCGAGGCGGCGAACCGCATCCAGAGGTTCGGCTACAACGAGATCCCCGAGAAGGAGGAGAGCCCGGTCAAAAAGTTCCTGCGCTACTTCTGGGGCCCCATTCCGTGGATGATCGAGGCGGCGCTCGTCATATCCGCCGTCATCGGGCGCTGGGAGGACTTCGCGATCATCTTCGCCCTCCTCCTCATCAACGCGGTCGTCGGTTTCTGGCAGGAGCGCCAGGCAGGCAACGCCATCGCCATGTTAAAGAAGAAGCTTGCACTCGAGGCGAGGGTGCTTCGCGACGGCAAGTGGCAGAAGATCACCGCACGCGACCTCGTCCCCGGCGATATTGTCCGGGTACGGAACGGAGATGTCATCCCTGCCGACATCAAACTCGTCGAGGGGGACTTCCTCTCGGCCGACGAGTCCGCCCTCACCGGGGAGTCGATGCCGGTTGATAAACACGCTTCAGACATCGCTTACTCCGGCTCCACCGTCAAACAGGGCGAGATGACCGCGCTCGTGGTGGCTACGGGAGGGAAGACCTTCTTTGGCAGGACCGCCCGGCTCGCCGGGGAGGCGGCGACGGCGAGCCATTTCCAGAAGGCCGTCGCCCGGATCGGCGACTACCTGATCGTGCTCGCGATCGCCCTTGTCACCGTGGTCTTCATCGTCTCGCTCATCAGGCATGAGAGCATCCTTGAAACCCTCCAGTTCGCGCTCGTCCTGATCGTGGCGGCGATCCCCGCGGCGATGCCGGCCGTTCTCTCGATCACCATGGCCGTGGGGGCGACGGCGCTTGCGCGGAAGGAAGCCATCGTCAGCAGACTCGTCGCCATCGAAGAGATGGCCGGGGTGGACGTCCTCTGCTCGGACAAGACCGGGACGATCACCGAGAACAAACTCACCCTCGCCGAGGTCGTCCCGTTCGGGGGGTTCGGGAAGGACGACGTGATCCTCGCCGCGATCCTCGCTTCCCGCGAGGAGGACCAGGACCCCATTGATATTGCGATCATCGACTCAAAGGAAGCGCAGGGTCTCAAGGATCAGCTCAAGGCCTATACCGTCACCGGCTTCAAGCCCTTCGATGCGGTGATAAAGCGTACCGAGGCCACTGTCCAGGGCGGCGACGGCCGGGAGTTCTCGGTCGCAAAGGGTGCACCGCAGGTGATCCTCGCCCTCGCCGGCGGGGGGAAAGACCTTACCGAGACGATCGACCGCTTCTCCGAAACCTTCGCGAAGAAAGGCTACCGGATGCTCGGCGTCGCACGGAGCGACACTCCCGGCACCTGGACCTACGCCGGCGTCCTCGCCCTCCACGACCCACCCCGCGATGACTCCGCGGCGACCATCAAGACGGCGGTGGATATGGGGCTCGACGTCAAGATGGTCACCGGCGACCACGTGGCGATCGCTCGGGAGGTCGCGCGGGAAGTGAACCTCAGGACCGATATCGCCACCGCCGATGCTTTCATAAAGGAGAGCGACCCGAAAGCCGCGGAGATCGTCGAGGAGGCTGCCGGGTTCGCCGAGGTCTTCCCGGAACACAAATACCGGATCGTCTCCCTCCTCCAGTCCCGGGGGCACATCGTCGGCATGACCGGAGACGGCGTGAACGACGCCCCCGCTCTCAAAAAGGCGGACGTCGGGATCGCGGTCGCGGGAGCCACGGATGCAGCGAAGTCGGCGGCCGCGATCGTCCTCACAAAGCCCGGACTCTCAGTGATCATCGACGCGATCAAAGAGAGCCGGATGATCTTTCAGCGCATGAGCCACTACGTCATCTACCGGATCGCCGAGACCATCCGCGTCCTCTTCTTCATCACCCTCTCGATCCTGCTCTTCGGGTTCTTCCCGATAACCGCCCTGATGATCGTCCTCCTCGCGCTCTTAAACGACATCCCGATCATGACCATCGCCCTGGACAACGTCCTCTACTCCCGGTCCCCCGAACAGTGGAAGATGCGCGAGATCCTCACGCTCGCGACGCTCATCGGGTTTGTGGGAGTCGTATCCTCGTTTACCATGCTGGCCATCGCACAGGGGCCGCTAAACCTTGACCTCGACGTCATCCGCTCGCTTATCTTCCTCAAACTCGCGGTCGCCGGCCACCTCACCGTCTTCGTCGCCCGTACCCGGGGGCCATTCTGGTCTGTCCGGCCCGCCCCGGCCCTGCTCGGGGCGGTGATCGTCACACAGACTGTCGCGACCCTGATCACCGTCTACGGGCTCATCATAACGCCCATCGGCTGGCCGCTTGCGATCTTCGTCTGGGTCTACGCACTCGTCTGGGCATTCGTGATCACGGACCCGATAAAGGTCTACATCTATCGCCTCATCGACCGCGGCAGCATACCGTTTGTCCGGTGAGGGATATCCCTCACCGGGGCACCGGGGCCGCCTTCTTCGCGTCCCTGAGCCGTTCCTCGACCTCGGCCACCCGGAGAGTGATCTTTAAGAGCGCATCGGGCTCGACCGATATCGAGTCGATCCCCTGCTCCACCAGGAAATCGGCGAACTCGGGGTAGGTGCTCGGCGCCTCGCCGCAGAGCCCGCTGTGCCGATGGTTTCGCCGGCAGCCCTCCACGGCCATCGCGACCATCCGCTTGACGCCCGGATCGCGCTCATCGAACGCCCCACCGATGACTGCGGAGTCGCGGTCGATACCGAGCGTCAGCTGGGTCAGGTCGTTTGAGCCTATCGAGAACCCGTCGAAGTAGTCGCTGAACGCATCGAGTTCGATGACGTTGTTCGGGATCTCGCACATCTGGTAGACCTGAAGGCCGTTCTCGCCCCGACGGAGACCGTTCTTTCCGAGTTCTTCGATGACCTGCTTCGCCTCCTCCACCCGGCGGCAGAAGGGGATCATGATGACCAGGTTTGTAAGGCCCATCTCCTCCCTGACGCGCTTCAGCGCCCGGCACTCAAGGGCAAATCCTTCCCGGTAGCGCTCGTCGTAGTAGCGGGAGGCGCCGCGGAACCCGAGCATCGGGTTTGCCTCCTCCGGCTCAAAGTAGGTCCCGCCGAGAAGGCTCGCGTACTCGTTCGTCTTGAAGTCGCTCGTACGGACGACGACCGGGTTCGGGTAGAACGCCGCGGCGATGGTCCCGGCGCCCTCCGCGAGCCTCTCGACGAAGTACTCCTCCCCGCCAGGGTAGCCATAGGTGAGGTCCGCGATCGATTGCCGAACGGACTCATCTTCGACCCGCTCGGGGTGGACGAGCGCCATCGGGTGGACCCGTATGTAACTGCTGATGATGAACTCCATCCGGGCAAGCCCGATGCCGTCGTTTGGGACCATCGCGAGCCCAAAGGCCGCGTCGGGGTTCCCGAGGTTCATCATCACCTCGGTCTTCGGCCGCCGGAGATCCGAGAGACGGGTCTTCTCGACATGGAACGGGAGGGTTTTGTCGTAGACGAACCCCTCTTCACCCTCGGCGCAGCTGACCGTCACCTCCCGGCCCGTCGGGACCTTCTCGGTCGCGCCGCCCGTGCCGACGACCGCAGGGATGCCGTGCTCCCGGCTGACGATCGCGGCGTGGGATGTCCGCCCGCCCCGGTTCGTCACGATGGCGGCGGCCACCCTCATGACGGGCTCCCAGTCCGGCGTGGTGGTGTCGGAGATCAGGACCTCCCCCGGCTTGAACTCGGAGAGACGGCTGACATCGGTGATGACCCGGGCCTTCCCGGCAGCAATCCTGTCCCCTATACTCTTTCCTGTGGCGAGCACCTCTCCGCGCTCATCGAGGATGTAGGTCTCGAGGACATCCCCTGTCTTCTGCGACTGCACCGTCTCGGGCCGGGCCTGGACGATGAAGAGTTCCCCGGTCTCGCCGTCTCTGGCCCACTCGATATCCATCGGCACCGGTTTTCCGGCCTTTGCCGAGTAGTGATCCTCGATCGTGAGCGCATACCCGGCAAGCGTCAGGACATCGTTGTCGTCGATACAGAACTTCTTCTGGTCAGATTCGGGGACATCGACCCGCCGGGTGACCTCCTTCGCACCCCCCTGGCCGTAGATCAGTTTTACCCGCTTCTCCCCGACATTCTTCCTGACGATGGCCCGGTAGCCCTTCCGGAACGTCGGTTTGAAGACGTAGAACTCGTCGGGGTTGACGGCGCCCTGGACGATCATCTCACCAAGCCCGTAGGAGCCGGTGATGAGGACGACGTCCCGGAAACCGGTGTCGGTGTCGAGCGTGAATATGACGCCGCTCGATGCGAGATCGGAGCGGACCATCTTCATGATCCCGACCGAGAGGGCGACCTTGAAGTGGTCGAAACCGTTGTCCTCCCGGTAAGCGATCGCCCGGTCGGTGAAGAGGGAGGCGAGGCACCGGATGTAGGCCTCCCGGAGCGCCTGGTAGCCGCGGATGTTCAAGTAGGTCTCCTGCTGGCCCGCAAACGAGACCGTCGGGAGATCCTCGGCGGTGGCGCTCGACCGGACGGCGACATCGGCATCGGGCCCGTACTCGCCGGAGAGCATGTCGTAGGCGGCCTTGATCTCGCCCCAGAGGTCATCCGGGATCCCGGCCGAGAGGATGAGATCGCGGGCCCGCCTCCCTCGCTTCGCGAGGTCGGCAACGTCGCTCCGGTCGAGGTCGGCGAGCGTCTCTTTAAGGTCGTCGAGGATGCCCGCGGATGTAAGGACATGCCGGTAGCCTTCGGCGGTCACGGCGAACCCATCGGGGATCTTCACGCCCTTCGGGGTCAGTTCGCTATACATCTCGCCGAGCGATGCGTTCTTCCCGCCGACCAGGCCGACGTCTTCGTTTCTGACGTCGATAAACCAACGAATATACTTCGCGTCCTGCTTCATGCTCCCCCTCCTGCCGGCGCCTCTGCCGGCACCCGGTAGGTCCCGGCGACGACGTTCTGCGGGTTCCCGGCAAAGAAGGTTTTTATGTTCTCGATGCTTGCATCAAGGATCCGATCGACCGCCTCCCGCGTGTTGAAGGCGTTGTGCGGCGAGAGGATCGCCTTATCGGAGTGGAGAAGAGAGAAACTCGCGAGGGCATCCCGGAGTTCCTCCGCCGACGCTTCATCCGCCCCGGTAAACTCCTCCTCGATCCAGACCTGCTCCCCCTCAAAGGTATCGAGCGCGACACCCCCGAGACGGCCTTCGCGGAGGGCGTCCGCGACCGCCCGCGTGTCCACCACGCCGCCCCGGGAGGTGTTGACGAGGAGCGCGGTCTTCTTGATGAGCCGCAGCCGCTCGGCGTCGATAAGGTGGTGGGTGGCCTCCGTGTAGGGGACGTGCAGGCTGATGATGTCCGCTTCCCGTAATAGATCGTCGATCGCCATGTAGCGAACACCGTACTCCTCTGTAAGGGCCGGGTTCGGTTTCAGGTCGTAGGCGATCACCTCCATCTCCGCTGCACGGGCGAGGCGGACGAGGTGCGAGCCGATGCGCCCGGTGCCGATCAGGCCGAGGGTTTTGCCGGCAAGGTCCATCCCCGCGAGCCCGGCCCGCGAGAAGTCGCCCCGCTCGACTCGCGCAAATGTCGGCCTGAACTTCCGGGCAAGGGCCAGGATGAGGCCGAACGCGAACTCCGCCACGGTGGTCTCACCATAGTGCGGCACGTTACAGACAGCGATGTTCCTCTCCCGGCAGGCGACGAAGTCGATATGATCAAACCCGGTGGACATGGCGGCGATCACCTTGAGGTCCGGCAGCCGGTCGAGTACCTCCCGGGTGACGCGCGAGAGGACGAAGACCCCGATGCCCTCGGCGCCGCGGGCAAGCGACACGTTCTCGATCGTGAGCGGTTCAGTGTGCAGAGTGAGGTCGTAGCCGCTCGGGCCGGCGAACGCTCTCCAGATAACATCCTGTTCGTGCTCATCGAGGCCGAAGAAGGCGAGTTTTACCATGGATCACCCACCTCATTCCCGGGACGCCATGTAGGAGGCGATATCGACCATCCTCTTTGCGTAGCCGAACTCGTTGTCGTACCAGACCAGGACCCGGGCCATCTTTCCGCCGACGACGCCCGTGGATCGCCCGTCGATAATGCCCGAGTGCGGGTCGCCGATGATATCGGCCGATACGATCGGGTCGTCGGTGTAGGCGAGGTATCCCTTCATCTCCCCCTCCGCCGCCTGCTTCATCGCGGCGTTCACTGCATCGACCGTCGTCTCCCGTTTCAGTTCCGCGGCGATATCGACGACCGACCCGTCGGGGATGGGAGCCCGGATCGCTATCGCGTCCATCCTCCCGGTGAGCTCGGGGAGGACCCGCGTGGTGGCGACGGCGGCGCCGGTCGTCGTCGGGATGAGCGAGACGGCCGCGGCGCGACCCCGGCGGGGTTTCTTTGTGGCCCGGTCGACCAGCGCCTGGGTGGCGGTGTAGGCGTGGATCGCCGTCGCCATCAGCCGTTCGACGCCGAAGGTGTCGTTCAAGACCTTCGCCGCCGGCGCAAGCGCGTTGGTCGTGCAGGAGGCGTTTGATATGATGGTGTGCTTTGCCGGGTTGTAGGACCCCTCGTTGACGCCGAGCACGACCGTCAGATCGGCGTCGGGCGAGGGCGCACTGATGGCGACCCTTCTCGCCCCGGCCTCCAGGTGCTTTGCGGAACCCGCCCGTTCGGTGAAATGCCCGGTGCACTCAAGCACCAGATCCACGCCGAGGTCTTTCCACGGGAGGCGGGCAGGATCCCTCTCGTGGAACACCCGTACCTCCTTTGAACCGAATTTGAGGCGATCCGCTCCAGCCTCGACCGGGAAGGGCGCCCGGCCGTGGACCGAGTCGTATTTCATCAGGTAGGCGAGTTCTTCTGTCGGGTTCGGGTCGTTCACCGCGACGATCTCGATATTCCCCGGTGGATCGATCAGGTAGTTCGAGAGAGTCTTTCGCCCGATCCGCCCAAATCCGTTTATAACAACCTTTTTCATGACACTTCCCCCTGTTTGACAGGGGGTCTCCTGTGCAGGGCGGTATATATGATCTTCCCCTGGAGCCCGCCGGCAACGGAGAGGTGCTACCCCGCTCCTGCCTGCCGGGCCACGCCCCGGGCGGCCGCCGCGACCTCCTCCGGGTCGCCGAGGTAGTAGTGCCCCGCCGCCTTCAGGTCGTCGTCCAGTTCGTAGATGAGGGGATAGCCGGTGGGGATGTTGAGCGATGCAATCTCGTCGTCCGGGACCCCGTCCAGGTACTTGATCAGCGCCCTGAGGCTATTTCCATGGGCGGCGACGAGGATGGGTGAACCCCGACGAAGGTCAGGGGCGATATGGCTCTCCCAGTACGGGAGCACGCGGTCGAGCGTGTCGTGCAGGGACTCGGTCGCAGGAAGGCTCTCAGGGTCAAGGCCCGCGTAGCGGGGATCGAACCGCGGGTGCCGCGGGTCGTCCCACGGAAGAGGCGGCGGCCGCACATCGTATGCCCGGCGCCAGAGGTGCACCTGCTCCACGCCGTATTTCGCGGCGGTCTCCTGCTTGTTCAAGCCCTGCAGAGCGCCGTAACTCTTCTCGTTCAGCCGCCACGACCGGTGCACCGGGACGTACATGAGGTCGAGGTCGTCCATAACGAGCCAGAGCGTCCGGATCGCCCGTTTCAGGACGGAGGTGTAGGCGACGCGGAACGTATACCCGCCGTCCCTGAGAAGTTCCGCCGCACGGTGGGCCTCTTCCATGCCCCGGGGCGAGAGGTCCACATCGGTCCAGCCCGTGAACCGGTTCTCCCTGTTCCAGGTGCTCTCACCGTGCCGCAAGAGGATCAATGCTACCATTGCACTCATCTCCCGTACCCGGTATGGAACCCCCGCCCGGATAAAACCCCTGCATACGCGAGAAGGCGCCCGGCGAGAGATGCCGGAATGGCGCAACACCGGAGGAACAACCCGTCCCTCGCCTTCCGGCGGCACAGGATAACCGGACCGGGAAATCCCTATAATAGCCGATTTTGACAAACCGGCCGCGTATAGGTTCGATTTTTTTCGTAGCCTACCATTCATTTATCAATCATTCCCGCCAATATGCTGTTGTATGGCAGCGAACAGAAGAAGGAACAGGAACTACATTCTCGCGACGGCGTCGCTCTTTGTCATCGTCGTGGCGTGCGTCATCGCCGCAGGATGTACGTCGGGCACATCGACGCCTGGAACGGTCACCGGACTCACCGGGACTTCCTGGACTCTCGACTCATACCTCACCGAGAACGGCTCCCTCGTCCCGGTTCTATCGGGAACGGAGGTCACTGCCCGGTTCGATGACGATGGAAAGGTTACCGGCTCGGCCGGGTGCAACGGCTACGGCGGCGATTACCAGCTTGACGGAACGACTCTCTCAATCTCCTCGCTCGTCCAGACGCTGAAGCTCTGCACGGAGCCCGAGGGAATCATGGAGCAGGAGGCACGGTTCATCGATCTCCTCGCCTCGGCAACGGGCTGCCGGATAGAAAATGAACGACTCATCGTCACCGACGCGGAAGGCACCGACGTGCTCGTCTTCGTGGAGGCACGGGCGGTGCCGCCGACACCGCTCGCCGGAACCTCCTGGACGCTCGCGAGCCTCGCCGGAGATGACGGCACGATGATCCCGATTGTTCCCGGCACAACCGTAACGGCGGCCTTCAGCGTTGACGGGAACGTCGGCGGATCGGCCGGGTGCAACCACTACGGCGCGGGCTACACCGTAGACGGCGCGAACCTCGCGATCGAGCCGGCCATAAGGACCGAGATGTACTGCAACGAGCCGGAAGGCCTCATGGATCAGGAAGACCACTACCTCGCGCTCCTGACCGATGTCGCATCCTACCGGGTGGAGAATGACCGGCTGATCTTCACGGACGCGGACGGCAACGACCTGCTGGTCTTTGAGGAGGTCGTCCGGACGCCCGACCTCCCGCTCGTCGGGACCGACTGGGTGCTTGAGTCCTACACCACCGGAGGAAGCGCAGTCTCCTCGGTGATCGTCGGCACGACCGTCACCGCGAACTTCGCGGCCGACGGGAACGTCACCGGCAACGCCGGGTGCAACCACTTCGGCGGCCAGTACAGCCTCGACGGCGAAAACTTCTCGATCTCCTCGCTCTACAGCACCCTGATGTACTGCGAGACGCCGGGCGTCATGGAGCAGGAAGCGGCGTTCATGGGCCACCTCGCGAACGTCTCCTCCTACCGGACGGAAGGAAACCGGCTGGTCCTCACGGACACTGAGGGTACCGATGTCCTCTTCTTCGTGCAGGCACCGGAGGTGCCGCCGGCGCCGCTCACCGAGACCGAGTGGACGCTTGAGTCCTTCAGCAGCCCCGACGGGCAGACGGTCTCCTCCGTGATCGTCGGGACCACGATCACGGCGGTCTTCTCCGACGGAAACGTCACCGGCAACGCCGGGTGCAACTCCTACGGGGCCAGCTACGTGCTCGACGGTATGAACCTCACCATTGAACCGCCGATCAGCACGAAGATGAACTGCAACGAGCCGGAAGGCGTCATGGAGCAGGAGAACCGGTACCTCAACCTCCTCACGGACGTTTCCTCCTACCGGGTGGAAGGTGACCACCTGACCCTCGCGGACGAGACGGGCACCGACCTGCTCGTCTTTGTGCAGGCTCCGCTCGACGGGGGCCGGTGGATGTCCCCACCTGCCGACGGTCAGTACGACCTCCTCGATGAGGACGGAAACGTCGTGATCTCTTACTGAGCGGAGGGCGCGGATCGGTCCTGATCGCGCCTTCGCTCCCGGGTACGGGGTCGGCCGGAAAGGCCTGCCCCTGCCCGATCTTCTCCATTTTACTCAATCCGTACGTCCGTCTCTCACGCAGGGGCAGACTCAGGACGACAGCGCCGGATCGGCGCCGCCTCAACCCGCGCCCGGGGGAGAGGGCGATTGAGATTATCTCGAAGCAAATGGGTTGTTTTTTCTTCTCCAGCCTCATACGCCTATCCGGGGTAGAGATGGGGAGAGACGGACACCATACACTCGCGAAGGCCGCATTCCTGATCATCGTAGCGGCATGCCTCTTCTCGGTCGGCTACTCCAGCGGGACAGGTGCCCCTTCCGACGGCGCCAACCAGGTCGCCGAACCGCTTGCGGGGACCGCATGGGACCTGGTCGCATTCCGTGCCGATAACGGTTCCATCGCCGCCCCCTTGCCCGGGGCAGAGCCGCTCATCATCTTCGGCGAGAGCGGCACGCTCTCGGGGTCCGCCGGATGCAACCTCTATTCTGCTGCCTACAGGATCAACGGGTCCACCATCGCAGTGGAGCCGATCGGCGGCACGGAAGCCCATCCTGCAGCAGAGCAGGGTCTCGTGCAGCAGGAGAGCCGGTACCGGGAACTGCTCGCTACGGCTGCATCCTACAAGGTCGAGGACGACCGACTGGTGCTCTCCGGGCCGTCGGGCAGGGACCTGCTTGTCTTTGAGCGGTCGGACCAGCCCGAGAACGTGCCGCTGCTCTCGACCGAATGGCGGCTAACCCACTACACCACCGGCGGCGGCAGCACCGTCGCGTCGCCGGTCCCCGGCACCAACATCACCCTGGTCTTCGATGGCGACGGCACGCTCTCGGGGTCTGCCGGATGCAACGCCTACTCGGCCCCGTACCGGGTCAACGAGACGGGGATCACCGTGGAGGGGGCCATTGCGACGAAAGCCTCCGCGAGCGAGCCCGCAGGCATCATGGAGCAGGAGGGGACCTACCTCGACCTCCTCCGGTCGTCAGCGGGCTACCGGATCGTCGGGGATACCCTCGTGGTCATCGACGGCACGGGGAGGGCGATCCTCTTTTATACGGCAGGGTCGTGAGGAAGGAGAGGAGAACCCGGCTCAAGGGCTCCCAACCTTCTCTTGAACCGTTTTTCGGGGGCACCTGGCACGGATTTTGTGGGAACTGCGCACTTCGCACCTCGAAGCCCGGCAGTTTCTTGTGCTACGGTTCTACGAATCATCGCACCTCACACCTTCGGTCTCCCTAGCGATGTCCCGTGGGGACATCGCCTATCGCCATACACTGCCCGCCCCTCGCGGGGGGCGGAACGACTTCCCCGCAGGGTGCGACGTTCCGCAGGAACGGAGCATGAGCACCGCAGGTGCGGGTTGCGACGTTCCGCAGGAACGGAGCATGAGCACCGCAGGTGCGGGTTGCGACGTTCCGCAGGAACGGAGCATGAGCACCGCA
>Ga0208462_1000322_pt1 | contig 55216 bp, 47 predicted proteins | sample AD_SCU001_MetaG_FD_184452 | JGI IMG/M metagenome (GOLD analysis project Ga0208462, IMG submission 184452) | Active sludge microbial communities of municipal wastewater-treating anaerobic digesters from China - AD_SCU001_MetaG (SPAdes) (version 2) | ecosystem: Engineered > Bioreactor > Anaerobic...
TGATGATGAACCCCAGTTGTACCGACTTATCCCTGCTGTAGGCTACCCCGAATTTTTCCAGGACGACGTCTCCGGACAACTGTTTGAGTATGCCGGCTTCCTTGCCGAAGTCGCCTTCCAGGTCAAGGAGAAGGGAAAACAAACGTTCATTAATCGCCACGCCGCCGGATATCTGAGCGAGTTTTCCTTCCTCCATTGTGACGGCCAGGGCCGCCGGTTTCCGGAAAATGCTGCCCTGAAAGGTCAGTTCAATATTCGTGTCCGCCATAAGCCATTTTGCCTGATCAAAAAGAATTAAGCGCCGGTTCTGCTCCCCGGTCTGATGAGTTCATTGCCGGTTGTTACTTTCCCGGTTCGGGGTTTGTACTTTTTGGCTTGTCTTCAGCGGTCTTATCTTCGATTTGTTTTTCCGGGGGCGGCGGTATGGCCGGCGGCTTGCCGGATGCCACCAATGAAGCGGCGTATTTTTGCAAAACATCACGATCCTCGGGTTTGCATTGAATCAGGCTCACCGATACGCCGTTGATGTCAAAGAGGTTTTCTATTTCGGGACACCCTGTCAGAGACGAGATCAAACCTCCCTTTCCTGTTTCATCTTCATGGAACCCCAGCGCAAATTCTATGAGAAAGGTGACTTTTTCTTTTTTGTCTTTGTCGGTTTCCTTCTTGTAGTAAAAGGCGTTGCAGGAAACGCTGGTGGCGTTAAGGAAACGCTTCAGCACGTCATGCTTTTCCATATCTATCGAGGCGCGCTCCTTAAGCAGTTTCTGGAGATTCTTGAAACTCATGACGACAGGTTCGTTAATGTATACATTGACGCCGTCAGCGAATTTTTCAATGACAAGAGTAGTAGGCCGGGGATTTGAGCTGGACAAGTAGATCTCGACGACGGACTCGCATTTTCCTTCTGCACTTAATAACTGGTCCTTCTTCGGATCCACCCCTGTTTTCGCCAAGGTGTTGATTACCACAGACATCTGATTGGGCATTTTTGCCTCCTTCGTGCAAGTTTTTAATTAAAAAGATATTTATTTTGTTAATACTGCGTCTGTTTTTTTCTGAAATGTCTGGCAATACGTTTAAAAATTTGGAATCCGCTCAGCTGATAGGCTTTAGCGGATGTGAGGCGCCGGTAAAATCTGCATATGTCAGGAATATGTGCAAAACTTCATTATTCAAGCAATTTATGACATTATGACTGCAAGAAAACCATATAACAGCTTTAATTTTATATATCTTTTGAGCATAGAAAACAAGAGGTATTGTATAAAGGGCAGGGGAAGGTACAAGCGGCATATAAAAATTCCGAATGAACCGAAGGGATGAGAAGCTTCCATAAATTCAAGGTCGGCTGGAGCATAGATTACAAGGGTAAGGCGTGTTGTCTGGATATTTTCAGCCTTTGCCTGAGTGGAAGCACCTTTATTTTTTTGATTGTGGAAAGACAAGAAAAAGTGTACTCATTGAAGTAGCTGATATAACAGAGATTATCAATTGACAAGGGATGCTCTCTGTGAGATATGTAACAGTAGTCAGGAAATGTTTCCACTTATTGCCCGGGCAGCGGCAAACAACGAAGCGAAAGGAGTTCGAGCATGCGTAAAGTTATCGGGAAACCGAAAGCTGTATCACCGGATGCTCCCGCCGGATCCGCCATCCTCCAACAGTGGAACTTTAAGCAGGACTGTGGAGCGGGATCTGTGTGTCGCGCGCAACGGAGTATTGGAAATCGGACCGAAGCGCGGTTGTTCCAGGAGAATTGTGCAAAGCGGGACGACGGTTCGATCAGGGCATTGCCCCGCATTGCATACGACTTCAGCCGAATTCCGGTCCAGTCTGAAACTCCGCAGAAAGTAGAAAATCAACAGATTGAAAAAACGTTGACGCTGTATGCGGATGCGAACGATCTGCCGTACGGCGGCATCAGACGGCATGAACACACGAATGCGGAGTCCGAAAGAAGCGAGAGCAGACATCCAATTAAAAGGGCGGTTGATCGCCTTAATAATTACTTTCCCGATGTTAATGTCCTGCAGCGCTGGCAAAATATGTCGGAGGGAAAACAACTGCCGGCGGATAAAATCAAGGAGTGGTTTAATCAACATGGATCAGCGCCGCCAACAGTCTATGTTCATCATGATGAATTTGCAGACAGACTTGTATCCGCCCAAAAAGCGGACGGCATCACTGTCGGCAACCATATCTATTTCGGAAGATCACCTGTTACACCGGCATTAATGGCTCATGAAATGACGCATGTAGTCCAGGCTAATTTGCCGGGGGCTGTGGTGGAAGCGGGTATGAGGGAACGAGAAGCAACGAATGCAGAGACCCTGTTTGCTCAAGGTCTTCCTTTCCATGTCGCTTTTCCCGGTCCGGTTGCCGAGCCGATGGCCCATCCCGCGGTGCGCGTACTCCTTCGGGCCGGCTCCTGGCTTTTAAGACGTACAACGAATGCCATTTCTAAACATATTGCCCGGCACGGCAGAAGAATCGCCGGAAGAGCCGTTCATTCAATTTTCAGAAATCCACGGGCAATCCGCGATTTAGTTTCCCGAACAATTCGGGAAGGTATTGGACTCGCCCGAAGGGCGACCAGGCATGGCGCTGAAGAAGTTCTCGAGGAAGGAGGTGTTCGTGTTTTTCGGCAGGCGACAAGAACACCCGGGAAATTTCGTTATGTGGTGGAAAAGGATTTTGGTCGTGCAATCGGCACAAGGGGAGAAAAAATTCTGCGGGTTATCATTGATGAGACGGGCAGATTGGTAACCGCATTTCCGGTTGACCGGTTTATGGCGGTTGGCTTAACAGCCGGAGCAGTGACTATTTTTAGTGAACATGCCGCCGGTGCCAGCGAAAGAATTCGAGAACGGATTGAAGCCGAGGAGAACCGTCCGACTGACTGGGTTGGAGAGATATTGGACTTTTTAAATCCGCTTTCGGGCGGAAGTCTCAATGAAGGAGAACAGCTTCTGCTCGACATAGACAGCATTATCAACAGCACAACCGAACAGGTGATCAGGGAAATAGAGGAAACAGAGCACGTTACACTTACTCCGGAGCAACGAGAGGCGATAAGAGATTTAGTTCAGGTAGGTGTAGGCAGTCCGCTGGAGCTCGAGGACATTGAGGAAGATTAAATGAACTGGCTTCTTGGTGACCGGAAATGTGATCTGAAAGTGGGAATAAAAGATGAGCTCGCAATCCCTCTGATGGAAATGCTCGATGTTCCCAAGGGAAGCTTTGTATTTGATCCTTACGCCGATTCACGGATTCCGGCACATCGTGTAGTCCGGCTGGCAGAAAATATTCAATCTGCAATTACGGAACTAATGGAACGGCATCGCCGCAACATCATGGTAAGGCTCCGGTTGCCGGGGTGGCCTTTATGGGCGGAGAACGTTCTCAGGGAGGAAACAGCTAAAGACCCGCTGCTCGGCGTGTTGGAGAAGCTGCGCATGTTGTGCACAAAAGCAATTGAATTAAACTGCGACATCGTTGTTCTGGGCGACTAACCCGTCCCAACAAAATCCCCGGAACACCATGATAAGTTCTTAAAACATTCTTGACATGCCGGCCCGAAATTCGTATCTTGCCTGCCGTGTCAGAGTAAGTTACTGCCAAACTTGACGGAATTTCCGAGTAATTCCAGTTTCAAATCAAGCGTAACCTTTGTTGGCGGCAACGCCCTGCATATGCCTGGAGCGTCGTCGGTTTCCTCGAAGCATGTTTAGCCGGCATCGCCGCCGCCCGGCCGTCGCGGTATCATCCTTGATTTGAAAAGGGAATAATCCCGGTGTAAAAAATCAGAATCAGAAGGAATAAAAAATGCCTATCACAGAAATTCTGGCGCGCAACGCCGCCCTGTATGGTGACGAAGTCAGCCTGATTGAACTCAACCCACAAATTCAAGAAATTCAACCAGACTGGAAAAACTATGAACTTGTCGAAAAAGATCCCGAAAAAAAATACCGGCGGGAAATGACCTGGCGCGAGTTTGACGACAAAGCCAACCGTTTTGCCAACTTTTTGCTGGGAAGAGGTCTGGGAAAGGGGCGGAAGGTCGCGATCCTGCTCATGAACTGTCTGGAATGGCTGCCGGTTTATTTCGGCGTGCTCAAAATCGGCGCTCTGGCGGTGCCGCTTAACTACCGCTATACGGATGATGAAATAAAATACTGCCTCGATCTGGCCGAATGTGATGCTTTGATCTTCGGGCCGGAATTTACCGATAAGATTGACGCCATCCGGGAGCAGATTCCCAATGTGAAAATGCGGTTGTTTCTGGGAGTGGACTGCCCCGCGTTTGCCGAAAATTATTATGCACTCACGGCATGCTGCTCCTCCGCAGCTCCGAAAATTCCGCTTTCCGACGATGATGACGCCGCGATATATTTTTCATCCGGCACTACTGGTTTTCCCAAGGCGATTCTCCATGCGCACCGCAGCCTGACGATGTCCTGCGAGGTGGAGATGAATCACCACAAACAGACGCGCACCGACAATTTCCTCTGTATCCCGCCTTTGTACCATACCGGCGCGAAAATGCACTGGTTCGGCAGCTTTCTCGCCGGCAGCAAAGCCGTCTTGCTGCGCGGCGTCAAACCGGAATGGATTGTCAAGGCTGTATCCGATGAGCAGACAACGATAGTATGGTTGTTAGTTCCGTGGGCCCAGGATATTCTGGACGCCATCGAACGCGGCGACATCAAACTTGACGAATACAAACTTGATCAATGGAGATTGATGCATATCGGCGCCCAGCCGGTTCCCCCCAGTCTGATCAAGCGCTGGAAACAATATTTCCCGAAGCATGATTACGACACCAATTACGGCCTGTCGGAATCCATCGGCCCCGGTTGCGTGCATCTCGGCATTGAAAACAGCCACAAGGTCGGCGCCATCGGCAAGGCTGGCTACAAGTGGGAATTAAAGATTGTTGATGAAAAAGGCAACACGGTAAAGCAGGGCGATGTGGGCGAGCTTTGTGTAAAAGGTGATGGCGTAATGAAATGCTATTACAATAATCCTCAGGCCACTGCCGAACTGCTCAAAGACGGCTGGTTGTATACGGGCGATATGGCGCGTATGGATGAGGACGGCTTTGTTTATCTGGTCGACCGCAAGAAAGACGTGATTATCAGCGGCGGCGAGAACCTTTATCCGGTGCAAATTGAGGATTTTCTGCGAGCGCATGAAGCGATCAAAGATGTGGCGGTAATCGGACTTCCCGACCCGCGTTTGGGCGAAATTCCTGCAGCGGTAATTGAACTGAAGCCCGGTTTTTCCTGCTCCGAAGCCGACATAGAAGAGTTTTGCACCGCCCTGCCGCGCTACAAGCGTCCGCGTAAGATCATATTTGATAATGTGCCGCGCAATCCGACCGGAAAAATTGAAAAGCCCCGGCTGCGTAAAAAATATATCGGCGGCAGCCTGGTCGAAGCGCAGACGGAAAATCATTAAGTATTTACACGGACTGACGCTGCAGGATAAGCTTCTTGACGAAAACTTCCTCGCGCTCCATCTCTTCGATTCTGTCCGTGATGTACTTTTTTGCTTCCTCATGCTGGGGGATGAAAATCTTCTCCAGGGCATTCACACGCCGCTGCACCTTTTTCAACTCCCGGGAAAGCACGATGACCGATTTGGTGATAGTTGCATATTGAGCGAGTATCTGCAGCACCCGGCGTGATTTTTCCTTTGCGTCGTCATAAGCAGTGGACGTTTGCGGCAAGGCAACCGGGCGGGGATTCTTCAGATTTATTTGGATGTCGGGCAGCTTCAAGCCCATAAGCTTGGTGAAATCAGTTTTGAGGAAATAACCCCTGGTTTCCATGCAGCTCTGAAGAGTGACGGCCTCGGAGCCCATATCAACAGCCGCATTCCGATACCCGGCGTAAAGCACGTTTAAGGCTTCCTGGAAATCGGCCTCAATTTCTCTTATCGCGCTGATCTTCTTGACAATCTCAATAGCCAGTATCTCTCTTTTCTGGCTGAGAAGATCATAACCCTCATAGGCGAAAGACAGATCATCCTTGAGTTTGCGCAGTGATGATTTTGTAGGGGGGAGTTCTATTTGCGGCATTAATCTTTCTCCTGTTGAGGTATGTAGTATCTCTGTATATCCTCCCGGGCGATGCGATAGAGCTCATCGCGGGGAAGCAGCGACAGCATTTGCCAGCCGATATCCAGTGTCTGCTCGATGGTGCGGTTTTCCTCGTAGGACTGGCTCAGAAAAATATTTTCAAATGCCGTTCCGAATTTCAGATAGATTTTATCCAGTCCGGAAAGCTCCTCTTCACCCACTATGGCGGCCAGAGCGCGTATGCGTTTGACTTTCGCATAGGAGGCGAAAAGCTGGGCCGCGACCTGGCCGTGATCGTGGCGCGTTCGTCCCTCGCCGATGCCATCCTTCATGAGCCGGGATAAAGACGGCAAGCCGGCGATGGGCGGGTAGATTCCCCTGTTGAAAAGCTCACGCTCCAGAACAATCTGTCCCTCGGTGATGTAGCCGGTCAGATCGGGAACGGGATGAGAAATATCGTCGCTCGGCATAGTGAGGATCGGTACCTGGGTAATGGATCCCGTGGAGCCTTTGAGTCTTCCGGCGCGTTCGTAGACGGAGGCGAGATCACTGTAGAGATAGCCGGGGTAGCCTTTACGGGAGGGAATTTCCCCCCGTGAACTGGAAAGCTCCCGCAGGGCCTCGCAATAATTGGTCATGTCCGTCAGGATCACAAGTACATGCATATTTTCTTCAAAGGCGAGATACTCGGCCAGCGTCAGCGCGGTGCGGGGAGTGATCAGACGTTCGATGGAAGGTGAATCGGCAAGACTCAGGAATATGGCGGAGTGCGTTAAAACACCCGACTCCTCGAGGGAATCGATGAAGAACCTGGCCACATCGAATTTCACGCCCATGGCGGCGAAGATAACCGTAAATTCTTCCTCGGCGGTCAGGATTCTGGCCTGCCTTGCGATCTGGGCGGCAATGCGGTTGTGCGGCATGCCGCTGCCGGAGAATATCGGCAGCTTCTGCCCCCGGATCAGGGTATTCATTCCGTCAATCGCGGAGATTCCTGTCTGGATAAAGTCCCGGGGATATTCCCTGCTCCAGGGATTGATCGGCAGACCGTTCACATTCATCATCTTATCCGAAATCACCTGCGGCGCCCCGTCAATAGGCCTTCCCAGACCATCAAAAACCCTGCCCAGCATATCGCGGTTCACGGGGATTTCCAGCGCCTTGCCCACAAAGGTGACCCTTGTCCGGCGAATTGAAAGCCCGCCGGTTCCTTCAAATACCTGGACTACGGCCCGCTCCTCATCCACCTCGAGTGTCTGCCCGATGCGCATCCCGCCTGCGGCGTCGCGGATTTCGACAATATCTCCATAGCCCACTCCCCTGACTCCATCCACAAAGATAAGTGGACCGGAAATGCCCGAAAGATTGGTATATTCTATTTCCGCCGCCATTTTACACCTCTGCCTCCGCTGTTGATAGGGCTGCCAGACCTGTCTCCAGCCTCTTTATGTAGTCGTCGATCCTGGCGAGTTCCTTGTCGGGGATTTCTGATTTCAGCCGTACCATTTCCGCAACAACATCCAGAGAAGCGATATCTTTAATGGATACCCCGGCATGCACCTGCTCCAGTCCCTTTTTGTAAAGATAAAGCAGAGCCTTTAGAATTTTCAGCTGCTTTTCCGGAGAGCAAAACTTATCCTGCGGATCGAAGGAATTCTGCTGCAGGAAGGCATTTTTGATCGCTTCCGCACAAAAGAGAATGAACTGCTCGGAGAGCGGCAGGGCGTCACTGCCGACAAGTTTCACCACCTGCTCCAGTCGATGATCAGCAAGCAGAATGTCCATTGCTTCATTTCTTGTCGTCAGCCATTCGCTGTCGAGACCCTTCCACCAATCTTCAATATCGGGGAGATATTCGGTATAGCTGTCTATCCAACTGATCGAAGGGTAGTGCCGGGCATCGGCCAGCGCTTTATCCAGCGCCCAGAAGCAGCGAACAAATCTTGATGTGTGCTGGGTGACGGGCTCCGAAAAATCTCCTCCCGGAGGGGAAACGGCGCCGATAATGGTGATATCGCCTTCCTTTCCGGAGAGTGTTTCCACCAGTCCCGCCCGTTCGTAGAACTCGGCGAGCCTTGTGCCGAGATAGGGCGGGAATCCCTCTTCAGCCGGCATGTCGCCCAGGCGGCTGGAGAGCTCTCTGAGGGCCTCCGCCCAGCGGGAAGTGGAATCGGCCATCACCGCCACGCTGTAACCCATGTCGCGGTAGTATTCGGCGATGGTCACGCCGGTGTAGATGCTCACTTCCCGGGCGGGAACGGGCATATTGGAAGTGTTGGCGATCATAACAGTACGCTCGATCAGGGGCCTGCCGTTTCGCTCATCAATGAGCCTGGGAAAGTCCGTGAGAACGTCGGTCATCTCGTTGCCGCGTTCGCCGCAGCCGATGTAGACAATGATGTCTGCATTGCACCATTTCGCCAAAGCATGCTGGGTCATGGTCTTGCCCGTTCCAAAACCGCCGGGGATGGCGGCCGTTCCCCCGCGGGCTATGGGGAAAAACGTGTCGATAATTCTCTGGCCCGTGATCAGGGGAACGAAAGGTTTCTTCCTGATTCTATTGGGGCGCGGTTTCCTTACCGGCCAGTAACCGGCCAGCTTTCCGTTGTATTTACCTGAGCCACTATCAACCGTGTAGATTTCATCCTCTATTGTATAGTCTCCGGCATCAACGATGCCGGTCAATTTACCGGATACTCCGGGGGGAACAAGCAGCAGATGCACAACAAGCGGGGTTTCCCGGATTTCTCCGAGAACAGTTCCCTCCTCGACATCCGTTCCCGCTTGCACCTGCGGCTGAAACTGCCAGCGTTTGCCGGCATCCAGCGGGGAGAGTTTTATTCCCTTGCGGACATAACTGCCGCAGACCTCGGCGATGCCGACCAGGGGCCGTTGAATGCCGTCGTATATATTGGTGATGAGCCCCGGCCCCAAAAGAACGGAAAGCGGTCGGCCGTAGGAAACCACATTATCGCCCGGTTTCAGGCCGGTATTGTCCTCATAAACCTGGATGATGGTGATGTCCTCGATCAGCCTGATTACTTCACCGATAAGTCCGTCCGGTCCGACCTCGGCGATGTCGAACATTTTTATTCCGGCAAGCCCCCTGGCCTTGACGATCGGGCCGTTCACCGCCACTACTTTTCCTGTTAATATTTCATCCATGTTCAAACCTTATACCCGCATCTATTCACAGCCTTGTAAAAGCACAAGGGATTGCAACCCCTTGTTCTTCAAAATAGATTATTTGCCTGACGATTCCGCCGCCGCAGGAGGCGGTTCTTGCTTGCCACGTTTATGATCCGTCAGAATCTTCACAACCATCTGTCGAATTATGAGCGACTTCCTGTGATATATTCTATCCAAAGTATGATTGAAAATACGGCCTCCCGCCTCGTCATAAATCAGGCAGCCGCCCCAGCGGATGGCCGGCTCCGGTTTAATTGCAATGTCCTGCTTTCGACCTGCCGCGGCAAGGGATGCCAAAATATCATTTTCCAGAGCAAGGTCTTCGGGCTGAAGCCTTACTTCCAAAGCCGCCGGAATTTCCCCCACAGTGTCGAGCAGGGTGTCCAGAACGAATTGTCTGTAGAGAGGATGATCCTTTATGGCATCCATTACTTCGTCCACCAAATTACTGATGAACCGCTCCAGGCTTTGCAGTTCGAGTTTTTTGCGTTCGAGAACGGCTCTGTTGGAAAGTCTGGAAATCTCCTGCTGAAGCCTGGTTTCGGTATCCGCCCCGGTCTGCCTCCGGAAGTTCTCCAGTTCGGCGGCGTAAGCTTCTTCCAGATGCCGTATTTCGGAAGCTTCTTTCTCCCTGATGGCGGCGATGGCGCGTTGTGCTTCTTCCCGAATAGAATTTTCCAGCGGCGAAACAGTCATAAGGCAATTCCCAATGCTTCAGAAATATAGCTCATAGCCGACCTGTGGAAACCTTCCGCATCGTCGATGCCGGGTATTTCGATAACTACCGGGCTCGGCATATGAAGATTGATCTCTTGAATTCTTTCCCGAAGACCGGCGGCCAGATCATTGGTCATCAAAATAATTCCGACGTCATTTTTGGCGAGCATTTCCCCGAGTCTGGCCTGGGCGTCATTTTGATCTGAAACCACGCCTTCTACTCCGGAAAGGCGAAATGCGCTTACTGTATGGATGTCGCCGATGATGTATATTTTTTTCATGTTGACAACCTTGAAAAAAGGCCGGATGCTGCGTTGTGCTTCATCCCTCGTCACTGCGACGTACGTTAAGTACGTCTCATTCCTCGGTATTTGCACGCCTTGCCTGCGACCTTTTTGCAAGGTCGTCTAAAAGTCATTGATTACAAGTCCTTTTGAGTATCCATCAAATTTTGTTGAGAATCATGATGGCGATAATCAGGCCGTAAATGGCGATGCCTTCCGCCAGGCCGAGAAAAACCAGTGTTTTGCCCATGAGTTCCGGTTTTTCACTCAAGGCGCCGATGGCTGCGGAACCTATCCGGGCGACAGCGTAGCTGCTCGCTATACAGGCAATTCCGACGGCCAACCCTGCGCTGAGGTAAGCCAGCCCCGCCCAGTCCGCTTCCGCCTTGGTCGGTGCTCCCTCGGCTGCATAAATCAAAGCAGGAAGAAAAAACCACACGACGCTCATAAGTATCACCGACACAAAAAACATTGACAGCTTACCTTTGGTCATCTTACACCTCCGATGCTTTTGTCCTTAGAGTGAAGGGGGAAAACGCAACTCCGTTTCCCTGGAAGAACTTGCTGAAGAACTCATAGTATTCAAGCCGCATGGATTGAATACCACAGATCAAACCTTCAAATCCAATGATGAAAATATTTCCGGCGACAATGATGAGGATTGCGCCGGCGGATTTCATTGCCGGATCAGCCATGCCGGCGAAGGTATAGGTAATGATGCTCAAACCGGCGTGGGAAAGCGCAAAAGCCCCCACCCTGATAAATGATACTGTGTTGGCAAACAGGCCCAGGACGATCTCCATGATATCCATCACTGTTTCTACCGCATAATCAGCCATGCCGCCGGACTTTTCTTTATGAAAAAGCACGGCGCCCAGCGGTCCTCGAAATGAAAAAATAATCAGCGGTGCAAGGACAAAGGCGATCACGGACCATGTCGCCGGAGGCTGACCGGTATTTTGGTAATTTAAGACAAATACGACAATCGCGGCGTAGATGATGAGCACCGGAAGACCCCTCTTGGCAAAGAGGGCTTCGGTATAATCCGCATTAAGAAAACTATTCAGGATATTGACGCACATACCGGCCATGATGAATATTACTCCCAGCAGGATGGTCATTGTAAATAATTTCATGATGTCGGCGGTGGGATGAAACCACAGCGCCGGGATGATCTGTTCGCTGGAAAAAACGATGCCGTAGAGCAGTCCGCAGGCTGCGGCGGAGCCTCCGCAGGCGATCAGGATTCCTCCGGCCTGCTGCAGGTTTTCCATAATTCTTTTCCGGCCGAACATCTTCAACGCCAGGCCGGCCAGCAGAAGAACCAGCCCCTGACCGAGGTCGCCGAACATGAGGCCGAACAGAAGAACAAAAGTGACGGCGGCAAACGGTGTGGGGTCGATTTCGCTGTTGGAAGGCATGCCCATGGTTTTCACCAGCAGCTCGAAGGGTTGAAGCCATCTCACGTTCAGCAGACGAACCGGGGCGTCGGGATCTTTGCGCTCCGTCAGGATAAACCGATTGGCGCAAATTTCCTGGAGGATTCCCACCAGCCGTTTCTTATCCCTCACATCCATCCAGCCCGTTATGAACATCGTTCGGGCCGAAAAGAGGGACGTCTGCATGGCTTTCAGCATTTCTCCATAGGTTGTGTAAGCGCTTCTCAGCCGCTGGAGTGTTTGTCTGTTTTCCTCTTTCCAATGCAGGATATAATTGTCGATAATTTCGCCGCGGCTCCGCAGTGTCCGGCTGCGTTTTTGAAGATGGTCGGAAGAAACCGCAGGGATGTCGGCGGACTGGTCATTAAATCCGTATTCTTGCAAAAAACGGGTCATTTCGGGGAAATCTGCGGGCGAGGACAAGCCGAATACATATTTGCCCGTTTTGGCGATCATAAATTGCCTGGTGGTAGGGATATCCCCGACGGCGTCCCCGACAGTGCCAAAAACCGTTTTCACAAAATGTGACCGGCCGATCATCAGGGGATCAACGCCTATCCTGTTGAGCGCTTCGGCATATTCCATGCGCCGGGCGACGATTTCCGCCTCTTCGGAAATCTTTTTACGCAGCTTTACCGCGCGTTCGACGGTTTTTTTCAACTTCAAAGCCAGCGCCGCATCGGAACCGGGGTTGAGGGGCTGCGCCGCCATCGGTTCCTCTTCTTCCGGCTCTATAAGCAGGGCGTTGAATGCATAATCGGTGAACGAGATAATCTCCCGCGCGCGCGATTCCTCCGCCTGAATACCCGCATCCGTTGCAAAATCTTTTTCTTCAAAACGGGCAAGATGGATAATGCCCTCCCTGCCCAGCGCAAGGTATACTTCGGCGGAGAATTCTTTTTCCAGCGCGATGGTTATTTTGCGAATATCCGATTTTACAAACATATCCGCCCTCACGTTTAACAGATCAGTTTGCCCAGGATCGCCTCGGCGGAGAAGCCGAAGCGCCGGCCGTCAATAATGCGAAACAAGTTGCGAATCTGATAATGCAGAAGCCACAGATAGGCCAGAACGCAGCAGATGGAGTGAAAATCCCGGTGAAACATTGATGAAACCCAGGTGAAAAAATTTTTCTCCAGATGGCGTTCAATGTCCGCCACTGAAGGTTTTCCGCCGCCTTCTTTCCGCAGCTGCTCCAGATATCTGTTTTGCACATCTTCTATGAGACGAAAGTGAGATTTGGCGCCGCCGTCGAAAAGATCATGAAATCTGCGCATATAACGCTCTATTTTTTCTTCGCTGAAATGATAGTGCCACCGGAGCCGGTAAGACCAGAGCACCGTCAATACGGCGATTCTTCTTTGCATCATGTTCTGAAAATCGCTTTTATTCTCTCCGGAGAGAAATCGCGCAAAGTGATAAAGGCTGCCGGCCGCACAAATATCCGCGTCGATTTCCATCCGTCTGTAGCCGGAAACATCCTTGAAATCATCATTCAGGTAAGATCCGGCGACCAGCGATCTTATGTCTGTCAATGATAACTGCCGTTTCAGAAGATCTTTTTGCAGGATGGCGAACGGAGATATATCGTACCATAATTGTTCGCCTTGCCGCCCCGCCGCTTTCATCAGGAGAATGGAGAGGTTATGCACTTCAAATTGACGGAGATAGGCCAGGAAAAGCGGGGCATAGCGGCCGTAGGCCAAGGCAAGTCCGACCACGGGGGCGATCTGCTCCCGGAAGAGCGCTTCTTTGGCTCCGGTCAGATCAGAGGCGGGGGAGGGTGGAAGCGAATTTGCCTGCTGCGCCCTGATCAGCGAAGCATAATCTGCCGGCGTTAGCAGACGGCCCCTCAGAGCATGTATCCGGGCGTGGAGATTAACTTTGTCGGCATAATTGCGCATACTTCCTGGCCCCGATCAATTAAATAAGCACTTCAAGAAGATGATTTTCTACTCCAACAGCACAGAAATCATCTTGAACTTATCAACTCTTCAGCAGGATGGAAATTATCTCTTCTTTGATCTCTTCCTTCAGGCGGGAATCCTGAAGGCGACTTTCGGCTTCTTTTTGAAAAGCGGCGGAAACAGCCGCGATTTCTTTTTTTGTTTTCTCTATCGCCTGGGTCAGTCTGGTGCTTTCTGCGGATGTAATCTGGGAGTGTTCCTTGTTCTTCTTTTCTTCAAGAGTCTTTTTATATTCTTTAATTTTTTTTAAAGAATCTGCTTCGGCCTGTTCGACTTCACTTGCGCACAGCTTTTCAAGTTCCATGATCCGGGTGATCACTTCATCCATGTCTGCACTCTTGCCCCGTTCAACAGATGACCGAATTTATTTCTTATACCAATTATGATGAACTCGTAAAAAGTCGTAAAAGTGAACATTTACAGACGGCATCGTAAAAAGGTCGCAGGCAAGGCGTGCGAATTCTGAGGAATGAGGCATACTTAGCGTATGCCGCAGTGACGAAGGATGAAGCGCAACGCCGCATCCGGCTTTTTTACGATGCCGTCATAAATAATACTACTAAATCCGTTAAGATCAAGGAATTTTCGGGGATGTTTTACCGGTCAAGCCGTTATAGTCAGCTATGGCCGGGCAGCTCATAGGCCCGACGCCAGGATCAGCTCCGCTTCGCGCAGGAAACTGTCCATTTCCTCGTCCGTCCCGATGGTCACCCGCAGGTAGTTGTCGATTTTGGGTTTGTCGAAATAACGCACGAGAATGCCTTTTTCCCTCAGCTTTTGAAAGAGAACGCGTCCATGGCATTGACTGTGGCTGATAAAGATGAAATTCGCCTGCGAAGGGATGACGTGAAAACCCATCTTGATAAGCCGGGCGGCAATACGTTCGCGCGTTTTGATGATTTTGGAGACCGTTTCCTGAAAATAAGCTTCGTCTTTAATTGCTTCACGCGCGCCGGCCTGGGCGAGGCGGTCGACCGTATAGGAATTGATTGAATCTTTAACGCGGGCGATGCCTTCAATCAGCTCTTCACTGCCTAAGGCGAATCCCAATCTTAATCCGGCCAGAGAGTATGATTTGGACAGCGTCCTGATGACCAGCAGATTTGCGAAGCGGTCGATCAGGCGGACTGCGGACTGGCCGCCAAAGTCAACATAGGCTTCGTCCAGAAGAACAACACTGTCCTTGTTTTGCTGCACAATATTTTCAATGGTCGCCAGCGGCAGGCCTCTGCCGCTGGGTGCGTTGGGATTGGCGATGATGATGCCGCCGTTTTTCTGAAAGTATCCGTCGATGGAAATGTTAAATTCTTCGTCAACCGGAATCAACCGGTAGGGGATGCCGAAGAAATCAGCGTAGACCGGATAGAAACTATAAGTGATTTCGGCAAAAAGGACGGGAAGCCCCGCCGGTTCAAAAAACGCCGGGAAAGAGAAAGCCAGCAATTCATCGGAGCCGTTGCCGATAAAAACATTTTCCTTTTTCAACTGGAAGTGACCGGCGATGGTTTCCCGCAGTTCGTCGCCTGCGGGGTCGGGATACAGCCGCAAAGTCTCATTGGCGGCATTTTTGATGGCCTCAAGAGCTTTTGCGGAAGGAGGGTAGGGATTTTCATTGGTATTCAGCTTGATGTATTTCTGGTCTTTCGGCTGTTCGCCGGGAACGTAGGGTTTAATTTTTTTGACTATGCGACTCCAGTATCTGCTCATAACTATTTATCCGTTGCATTAAATTTTTAAGGCGGGTATTTTTCAGCGGCTGCCCTTTAAAAAAACTCCATGGAAACCCTGCCGGATGTCATCGTGTTTAATCTCCTCCGCGGGAGGCTTGCTGCCTTCAGTCTTCCCGATCATCGGCTGCAGTGAAGGAGCGAGAATTTTTAAAATTCTGACCGGCAAAGAGCTGGTGAAATTGTAGCGAGCGGCCTGCTGTCCGGGAACATACGCCGTGATTGTACCAAAAAAGCGGTCTCCGATAAAGAAAACAAATACGGCGGCGCGGTTGATGACATGGGATTCCAGAAGCTGCCCTCTCTGTCCGTAGACATCGCGCCGGTTGTCGCCCGTTCCCGTTTTGCCGCCCACAGGGACAGGAGTTCCATCTCTGGTAACAAATGCTCCGCTGATCTGCCGCGCGGTGCCTTTATCAGCCACATCGATCAAAGCGCGGCGCACGGCAGCGCAGACTTCCGGGGGCAGCACTCTCTGGCCTTCGATCTCCCTCCGTTTCAGTAATGTTTCATAGGGCGTTCCCGAAGCAAAATGAAGCTCGTTAATCCGGACGACCGGGTACTTGATGCCGTCGTTCATAATGATTCCTACCAGTTCCGTCAGAGAGGCCGGGCGGTCGGCGGAGCTTCCGATTGCGGTGGCATAGGAAGGAACGAGAGAATCAAACGGATAGCCCAGCCTTTTCCAGGATTTCAGAATTTCCAGAAACGCCTCTACTTCCAGGAGACTCCGAATTCTGATGTCCTGAGCGTTTTTTCGATGGGTTTTAAAAAGCCATCGGTAGACTTCCTGGCGTTCGTTGACGCTGGCCCGAACTATTTCGGCTCGTCCGGCAGTTGGATAGGCTCGAAGATAGGCCACCAGCCAGAGTTCCAGGGGATGGAGGCGGGCGATATAACCCCGGTCCTGAAGATCCCACTTTTCCGGTCCGTAGGAGTAGTAAAGATTTTCAACCTCCAGCATCGACAGAGTATCAGATGATATCTGGGATTTAAGAAACATGGAGAATTCGACCAGATTCGCCTTCGGTTTCACAAAACGGAAAATCGCCGCCAGGCGTGCGGGAATCGGACGCACGCCCTGCAGCAGCAGCTCGAACTGCTCATCGGGCTTCAGATCACGATATTTGTTGTAAAAACGCTGGAGAAAAATGCGGCCTTCCTTGTCGGCAAACCGGACCAGGTATGCCTGCCGCTCCGGATCGTCCACGTCTTTGAGAATTCGAGCCGTCGAGCCGGGTACGTTGTACATGTAATAGCGGACGATGTCGCGCATGATTCTTATGAAAACGAGGTTGATGGAGCTCTTCAAGGCGTCGTGAACCGAAAAGATTCTCGAATTGTCCGATTTTTCGAAGTTGCCGAATATATGCTGGCCGCCGCCCGTGAAGAAAACTTCTCCGGGGCTTGCGGAGTAGCGGCGCTGCATGGCGGCTTCCAGTATGGCGGCAAGAGACCGGTCATTGGTCGTCGATAAGTAATCCACGACCCATTGGGTCAGCCGGTCATTGCTTTCGACATTAATCGTCCGCAGCTTCTCCCGCGATAATCCGCCATACCGCTCATACAGACCGGCGATGATCTCCAGATAGGTGACCAGCGTTCGCAGCTTCGCTGTCGAGCCCAGCTCTATTTTCATTCCTTCATTGAGGTCGAAAGGCTGATTAAAATTATCGGTCTGAATGCGCAGCAGATTAGCGTTGCCGACGTGTTCGTAAAGCGTAAAGCTGTAAATAACGCTGCCGGGATCCCCGTTGCCCAGAAGCCTCTCTCCGCCCAACCCGGCCTCGTTGATGTAATCGGGATCACTCAGGTTGAGCAGGATTTTGTTTACCTTGTCCTGAACCGTCCCGTTCAGGGTGCTTTTTACGGAAAGGTCTAAGCGGTCCAGATCATACAGATGCTGTACGCCTAAAACGGTGCTCAACTGACGGCGAATGGCGTTGGCGGCCTTGCGGCCGACAAAGGAAAAGTCGGCCTGCTCCGGAGGTTTTTGGCGAAAATTGAGCTTCAAGGGAAGCGCACTGTCGCGCAGGGCGGGCGTAATGATTCCGGCGTCGCAAAGCATATACAGATGATTGTTGGCGGCCGACTCCAGAGCGTCACGGTTGGTTACCAGGTAATAAGCAGGACGGCGCTGGGCGATAAAGAGGCTCAATACCTGCTTGTAGACCATGGCCTTCCGGGGATCGATTGAACTGCAGCCGTCGCGCAGAAGATAGTTCACCTCGTGAAAATCAGCGCCGTAGACAGCCCAAAGACCGTCGCCGATTCCGTTGAGTTCTCCATATCCGGGAAGGGCGGCCAGGGGAACGGAGTTCAGGTAGTCGACGACGAGCTGGCGGCGGGCCATCGTGGTATTTTTGCCGCTATGATAGGCTCTCAGGGATGCGGAAATCATCTGCTTCAATTTTTCAGGAGCTGTGGCGGTTCGTCCTTCAGGCGAGTGGCGGAATTTCTCGAGCTGTGTGGCCAGCGTGCTGCCGCCGGCAAACCGATGATCCGAGTTTAAAACGTGGGCTACTCTGTCGATAAGGGCCTTGGCGAACCTGTCCCATTCCACCGCCGGATTGCGGGCGGGATTGCGGGAATCCAGAAGTTCCCTGTTCTCAATAAAAAGCAGCGTGTTGACGATTAGGGAAGGTGCAGATTCAAAACTGCTGTAAATCCGCTCCGGATACTGCACTCGAAAAAGATCCTGGGCATCATCGGCTAAAATGGTCAGCCCGGCCTGATTCTTTTCCCGGAAACTCGGATAAAGTCCCCAGTCGATAATATCATTGAGACTGGCGGACGGACGGGCCTGCGCTTCAATCTGATATTCCTGAGCGATGAGATTCTTGATAAATTCCGGCAGCCGGGTATAACCCAAACGCTCGTCATAGGGGCCGTGCTCGGGAAAGCGCAGAGAGGGATTAGGGCCGGGTTGGACCGAAAACGAAACCTTTTGCGCAAATCTGGAGAGGAACCGCGCCTCAAGATAGGATGTTTTCAGTTCGACAACCACCAGCGTAACCAGGGCGGCGATCAGCAGGGTGAAGACGCCTGCGAATAACAGCCGGTATCTGGAACGTCGAGGAGCATTTTTCTTTTTGATTTCGGAAGATTTATCCATTGGTGCCGTGCATTACCATTATTTCCATAAAAAATAAAGATACCAGAAGCATAGATAAAAATAATTTTCAGAAATCGAAGGGGATTTCACCGTCGCGAACCCTGATGACCAGTTGGCGGTCATGTTCCGCCGCCGGGTACTTGTCTTTTCCTCCGGCCAGATTGAGGGCTCTGGCATGGTATTTCAGCGCTTCATCAAACTTGCCTTCCAGGAAACAGACGTTGCCCATTCCGTTATAGGCTCCTGCATTGGCGCGGTCAAGCCGCAGAGCCTGCGCAAAGCTGGCTCGGGCGCGGAGTAAATATTGCTGCCGCATTTCCGAGGGAAGACGCCCTTTGGAGTTTGAATACATATCTTTCAGAGCATAACCCATGGAAACAAACAGATTGGCATTTTCTGCGGGATTGTCGCGGGGAAAAGATCTGGCGGCTTTATCTATTTCGACGAGATTTCTTTCAATTTGCCGCAATCCCGCTGATTTGTCCTGACCGATCATCATCGCCAATGCTTTATGCTGGTCTTCAGCCAGCTGCCGGATCAAAGCGGCGTGATCAGTTGGCTCGCGCGGTTCCTGGGGAGTCACCGGTTTCCTCTCCTCCGGCAGACGGTCTGGTTCAACCCGATCAACATCGGGTCGAACATCGGTTGTTATCCGGGGTTCGACTGTGAAATCTTTTCCATCCTGCCAGGGTTTGAAGTAAGCAAGAAATCCCAGGATAACTACCAATGTCGCCATTGAGGCAGCAATCCAGTAACGCAGCGCAGGGGAGGGTGAAGGCGGTTTTGGTGCCGGTGCCGGTGTTGGCGGAATGGATCGACCGGTTGCCGCTCCAGCAACAGCTGCTGATATACCCTCCTGCAAAGATGACAGACCACTATGCGTCTCGTCGCCGTCCCATCCGGCCAGATCAACCGTCTGTCTGCGCCGGAATTCGAGCGGCAGCTTGACGTTCTCAATGAGCACAGGCACAAGCACCCCCCTTTCCGCGGCAACGGTTGCCTCATTTTTTACCCACTCGGAGGTCACCGAGTTTTTGGACCACAGGACAACGGCCGCTCCGGCCGCCTCCAGTTCACGCTCGATTACCTGATCGTAAGTTTGTCCGGCAATGATTTTGCGGTCCCACCAGACGGAATAACCGTGCGACTCCAGAACACCGGCGAGTTTCCGCGCCGTCTCGCGGTCTTCACTGGCGTAGCTTATAAAGACATCAGCCATAGATCCTCCCATGAATACTATTTATTGATGAACTCGTAAAAAGTCGTAAAATTAACAATTTTCAGGCGACTTCGTAAAAAGGTCGCAGGCAAGGCGCGCGAATACCGAGGAATGAAGCGTACTTAAGGTACGCTGCAGTGACAAGGGATGAGGCGCAACGCAGCATCCGGCCTTTTTACGAAGTCGACATTTATTTACTGTCTACAAAAAGCAGCGAACAGTGCTGTTCGATCTCCGTCAGGAGACTGTTCCTGTTTATTTTCCCAACTGCGTTTTGAGCTGACGGGCAAACTCAACAATGCCGCCGGCCTCCCGCCAGGAACGCTGGCGGTTGATGTTGTGTTCGGCCAGGAGCGATTCAAAAATTTCATGGCCCCACCAGTTAATGTAGCGTTCCAGCTGTCTGGCGGTCGAGTAGATGGGAAAAGAATCATGTCCGGCGATCGACAGCAGCTCACTGATATGCCACCGTGCTTTCTCCCGCACTTCCTTCTGCCCCAGCTCCAACTGCCGCTTCACAACGGCGGGCGCATAAGCCAGCAGCATCAGATAAAGTTCGAACATTGATCCGTGGGCCCAGACAACCGTTTCAACATCGCCTTCATGAGAGCGGATATCGATGTCGGCGGAAACCTTCGCCGCGCTCCAGTGATCCGGCAGAAATGTTTCACCCAGCACGGCGCGCAGGGAGAGATACTGGGTCATGACCCAGTGGACGGAGCGATTCTTCCGGATAATGCCGCTTGCTTCCCGCATGTTTTCTTTATATGCCTGTTCGTATAAATGGAGTGACTTCCGCAGATATTCGATGGAACGTTTTTTTAGTCCCTTCTGATTGCCGTCTTCCGGCGACAGGTTGAGTATGGCATGGAAGCATATTTCAGCCTTGCGTTTCTCCGTGCTGGCCAGCATGCCCAGACCCTCGGTCTCATATCCTTCCGTGGTCGGCATTTGTCCGGCTGCGTCATCAACTCTTTCCAGCAATTTCTCCATCTTGGCTTCGTCCAGGGGAATTTTATGGTCAATGGATTTATCAATGCGATCAAGGGCGCAGTCTATGGCCCTTCTTGCCTGACTGTAACGGACGTCCAGCAGTTGCTGATCGAGATCCGGAGGCAGGTTTGCGTACATGACGAGGCTTGCCCAGTCATGTGTGTCGGGGCAGAGCGCGTGCAGTTTGCCGCGCAACGAGTGTTGAATGATCCTGATGTCCTCGCCCCACAGCATTCTCGAGTAAAGAGTTTCGGCCACCAGCACGGAAGCGTCCTTGGAGAGGGGAAATTGTGACGCCACGACGACGGGAATGCCAGCCTGGTGCAGCTCGTGGGCCAGACTGGTGCCGCTGCTGTAAATTACCGAACCGACATTGCCGCTGTCGCAGGCGGCCACCGTTACCACGGCCGGCAGCGTGATGTCGGAGTCCCCCGACGTCTGCCGCCGCAAAGGGCGCAGGGCGGATGCCAGTTGTTCACCATCGACTACGGTGCTTCTGCTCTTGTCCTGCGGGTCATGCAGCACCAGGCCGTAGGGATTGCCGAGTTTCTTTGAATTTTCCATGCCGTGGGCCAGAATATGGACATGGCTGTAAGAGTTGGCGGCGCAGGCGTCTTCAATATCTTTTATGCTGGCTTCGGGAAGGATGGTGAGAATCTCACCGATCTTTTTTTCCCGGTCGCCCGGAAGGGAAGGATCGAAATACGGTATCCAAGGGTCGATTGCCTTGAGCAGAGCTTTGGTATGATCGAGGGCGGGCACGCTCATGTGGGGAAGCTGCGCTATGACAAAGAGGATTTTAGGCTTTTTGGGCCAGATGATCATAGTGTTGGATGCCGAACGCACCCGTCTGGTGAGGCAGACCGGCAGCAGTGTCTGCAGCAGTAAATAATTTCCTTCGCCGCCGGCGCAACCCGAAGGAACCCTGGCCAGTTCAAAAGGCAGCATGGCCAGTTCGGCCGCCGACAGGACCAGATCCAGATGAGTGACGCCCGCAAAACGACCGCCTATGGGCCCCAGGGATGCTTTCAACCCCGCCACGTTTGTCAGTATGCTCGTGATATTGTCAGAGATTTTGTTTACATCCTGCTGACGCCGCTGAGCGTCATCCACGGCCCCCATATTGTAGCGCAGAGACTTTAAGAGCGACAGGAACTCCTGGTGTTCATACATCACCTGTACGGTGCAGGCCCCGAAGTTGCCGCACAGCCCCAGATACTGGGTCAGCGGCGAAAGAAGCTGGTTGTGGGCAGGGCCATGCCGCAAAAACTCCAGACTGACTTTATTTATTCTTTTCATGACCTACCTCCTTGGATACTTACTGTCTTTTACCGGTTGGAGCGAACCGTCGGTTTGCACATGATGCAGCTCGCCAAATGTGTCACCGTCTTTGGCAATGACGGATACAACCGTCGGTCTGGATAAAACCAGGGGTTGATTCCGCTGCGGACCAAGATCCTTGATCGCATCGAGCTGCTCCATTGTCCCGCTTTCAAAGGCTTTATATATCCGGGCAAATTCGTCGGAGTTTTCCAGAATGTCATCGGTCAGTTGAATAAGCCGAATCCAGGTTCCGCTGTTGTAATAGTAGCAGCCGGGCGCGCTGCGGGCGATAGCCCTTTCGAGGTGCGTGTGTCCGGTGATGAGAAAATGAACGTTCGGCCCCGCCTGCTTGTCGATTTCAATAAATGTTTCATCTTTGTGCGTTATCGAAAAGGTCTGATCCTCCTGGAGATTTTTTTCGAGCGCCTTTCTCAGGTTTTCCGCCTTATTTTCTTCTCTGCTGAAAAGCGCACGAATATAGTCAACCGGTCCGAGGAATTGCAAATCGTCGGAGGAACGGGGTGCAGTTAAGTCTTTCACTCCCTTCTGTTTCTTTTCGGCATCCAGAGATTCATAAGCGCCGCTGATAAGAGATTCGGCGCTCATAAACTTGTCTGCATTATAGTTAAAGTACCGCGTTGCGAACTGTGACATGACCTCTTCTTTTTGTCCGGGGATATCTCTTATTTCCTCCTCCGCCGATAAAAAGCCTATGGAGCGAAGGATGGCGTCCCGGGAAAGATGCGCCGCAACAGTCATGATGCGGGAAACTTCCTTGTAGCAGTCCGGCTTCAGGCACAACAGGATGGGAACAACGGCTTCGACCTCCGGTTTGAGCAAATCGACGATAGGATACCGGCGCTTGACGGCGTTCATCACATCAATGACCAGCCGGGTTCCGGCATTGGCGTCCCATTCGCGGGGCGTTTTGCCGAAGTTCAACGCCAGGGCTAACTCCCGGAGCTGTTTCTGATCCACGTAGTTCCAGATGTCGACATCGTTGCCGTGGATGCAGAAAACACGCTTGCCTCCGACGTCGCAGGCGAAACCGGCTCCGTCATAGCACATGGTCACCCGGCCGCGCGCTTCCTGCTTTTTGTTGGTGATTTTTTCCAGGAGCCATTCTTTTACTTCCGGCAGGGCCAGCTCGACGTCGTGGTTGCCGAGCACAATTATGAGCTGGCGGTTTTGTACGGCGATAAATTCCTGAAGGGCCGAGAAGACTCCCGAGAAAGATTTATCCTCCAGGAGAATCCGCCGGAGTTTTTGCACGGCTCCGTCTGGATCAAGGTACTCGGTGTTTGCTTCGGCAAGGAAATCAACGGTGTCGCCGTTGAGCACCAGACCAACGCGCCGGTTCGCCGGTTTGCCGGTAAGATCTTGAATAAAGGCGGCCAGAGCGGCGCCCTGATTGAAAATCTGAAATCCTGTTTTTCCTCCCAGGTGGAGATCGGAAATTACATATAACTCATCAAAGGACTGCGGCATTGTAGTATCCTCCTTATTAATACTTGACAACCTCGCCATCATAACAAATTCTAAAAATCTGACTTCTTCACCGTTTCTTTGTCTGGTTTATTGCTCGCCAGTAATTGCGCAAACTCATCCAGTCGGCTTTCGTGCGCCTGCGCTATCAGGTCGCCGATTCGCTCCAGTTCGGCCAGCGCCTCCGGGGAGGTGTCATCCATGCGAAACGGCCTTTCGGCATATTCGGCCAGATCGGCGTCAATCCGCAGATATTGCCGGGGGAAACCAACTCGCTGGAAAAGCTGACGAAGGCTCTTATCCACAAGAGTTGCCGACGCCCTCATGGGGATCTCGATGGATTCAACAGTCCAGCGGTGAATCTTCCAGTCAAGGGGATTGCCGGCTGCGCGTCGGGACACGCCGTTGCCGAGCGAGAGAAGACAGATTTCGGAAGTCAACAAGCCGGCGGAGCTCATGTTTTGGGCTTCTTCCAGCGCCAGGGCTGCCGGATTGGGGGCAAAGAGGCAGCCGTCGATGAGAAAAGCTTTTTCGCCTGATTCCAGTTTCAGTTCATACGGGGGAAAGAATAACGGCACCGAAACTGCGGCCAGAGCAACATCCTTAATGGACATGTCGGGATGTACCTTCTGTTTGGCCAGGTGCGATCCAAGCAGCAGCGGCTCGTGACGGGTAAGATCAAAGACCGGGACGAGACAGGGCATATCAATTTCGCTCAATTTTTTCTTTCCGATTTCCGTCAGCAGGCGGCCTTTGATCTGCGGCATCCGGTGAATGAAGCCGGTCAGAAGCAGGCTGAACAGAGGCGTCTCCGGAATGGAATCAGCTATATGGGAACTGAATTCGGGTGCAATTTGGGCCGCGCTCAGGTTTGAACCGGCGTGAAGCAGGGCCAGGACACCGCCGGTGGATGTGCCGACGATCAGATCAAAGAAGTCGGCAAGCCGGACATTGCTGCCGCTGATTCGCCGGAGTTTCTCTTCCAGGAACATGAGCACCCGGCATGTGATGAGCGCCCGGACGCCGCCTCCTTCGAGGGAAAGAACGCGGAAGAGGGTTTGCCGCTTGCGTGCTTCGATCGGTTCCTTGAGGTATCCCTCGATCAGCTCCAGAAGATTCTTGAACATTTCGGGACGTCGGGACGGATCGCGGAAGTCGATGCACTGATAGCGGCGGAGAGCGCGCACCAGGTCGTCGGGGCCAAGCCCGCGAACACAGCACGGGATAACCATACCGGGCTGTCCCCGAAGAATGTCGAGATGAACGCTGCGCCATTCATACTCGACCCAGGGAGACTTCCGGGAATCAGGGGAAACAATAACGACGACAACGCCGCTCCGGTCGATGGCCTCGTCAATCTTTGCGCTCCATTCGGCCGAACCGACCTTTTCATTGAGATCCTCCGAAGCCAGAAACGACTTCCACCCTTCACGGTAAAGTTCGCTGCGGAGCCGCTGCGCTTCTTCGAGGTCTTCGGCGGCATGGGAAATGAAGATATCGTATTCGCGGTCGGTCATGACCATGTCCGATAAAATCCGTCCTTTCTAAAAAGGTCTATTTTACAACTTCTGAAGTGCTGCGGCGCAGCAGCTAAAATTATCCGGAGTAAATGTCAAGATCAAAGATTTGACCCCTTATCGGTTCCATATCGCCCCATATCGGTTACAGCGTCTTTACGTCGATTACGTAAACCTTGCCGGCATGCTTCAAGACTTCGTCATACATGTGCTTTGTGCCGCCGGGGCCGTCGCCGCTCTCGCCGTCCCACAGGCAGATGAAGCAGACTTTGTCCGGTCCCATAGACAGCGCCGTATGGAGCAGCCAGAGATTGTTGCGCTCATACGGGTCGGTTTTTTCCGACGTGGGGCCGAGTTCCTGCGGCATCACCAAAAGGGTGGTGCGAGGATTATTTTTCACGGCGGCAAACCGCTCGCGCCAGCTTTCCCCGGCAAAGGTGACTGACTTTTCCAAAAAGGTCGGCTCGGCGAAAGGGATGCGAATTTCCATATGCGCGCCGCGCGCCAGACAGGCCTCGGCAAAGAGAAGATCTCCGCCGCAGGCCCCGCCGCAAAGGCCGATGTCCGCCGATCCCGCCTCCAGTTTATCCAGGATGCCGCCGATGGCGGCGGCGGCGGCGCCTTCCTTTTGTGCGGGAAAACGGGGTGTTTTGCGCTCCGGTGCGTCTATCATATGGCCGCTGAAGAGAAAGACGTGGCGGGGAGCAATAAGCGGCTTGTCTCGCTGGGAAGAAAAAAAGAAATCGTTTTTATCCATCTCCGTCATCTTGTTCTCCCTTATCTGTCGGTTAAAGATTTGGCGAGGTCAATGGAATGCAGAAGCCGGTAGATATCTTCGACCACAACTTCATTTCCTCTAATGGTCAACAGATTTGCCGCGGCGGCATTTTTCAGCACCTCTTTGACTTTGGCAACGGGAAGGCCGAGATCCTCGGATATCCTTAAAGACAGCTTGTCCTGCGCTAGAGTAAACTCTTTTTCTGTACTGGAAATATCTTTCAAAATAAGACACATCTGCTGCAAAACAAACGGCGTGCAGTCGGTAACCAGGTGGGGATGAATAACGATGTTGGCCATCTGCAGACGGCGGGTCAGCGTCGACATTATCTTTTCAATATAAGGCGGCAGCTTTTTCAGGTTTCGCAGCAATATGTCTTTTGTCAAGACCGATACTTCCGTGTCTTCCAGAGCCTTTACGCTGGCGGAGCGTTTGTCGTTGGTGATCAGGGCCATTTCGCCGACAATGTCTCCTTCGGAGAGCGTTCCCAGCACAAGTTTGCCGCCGCCCTCAGCCTGTCTGTATACCTGCACCTTCCCTTTATCAATCAGGTAGGCTTCACCGGCTTCTTCTCCCTCATGCATGAGAAACTGGCCGCTGGTGAACAGCTTCTTTTCCTGCTTCAGCCAGTGCCCGGCGATGACGCCGTCAAGATCTTGAATCAGCTCCTGCACGCTGGCATAGCGGTCTTCCTTTTTCAGCGCGGAAGCTTTCATTACGATGCGGCACAGTTCATCGGGGATGTGGCGCTCAGGGCTGCGCTTTTGCGGATGGATCAGGTTCCGTTGCCTCGCTTTTTGCAAAACGTCTTTCAGGTTTTCGCCGGTGTAGGGGGCTTCCAGGGTGAGAATGTGATAGAAGGTCGCCGCCAGTAGAAATATGTCGGTCTTCTTGTCCAGTTGTGTGCCGTCGCCTCCGGCCTGCTCGGGGGCCATGTAGGCGGGGGAACCCTGGATGATGTTTTTCCCCTTGTCAGTCAACTCCAGAATATGTTGGAGAGCCGCTTTTTGCGACGGATTTTCTTCCTTTTCCGGGTCGCCGATGTATAGAGCAAGCCCCCAGTCCATCAGCAGAACTTCTCCGTGCCGGCCGACAATAACATTGTGCGGCTTGATATCCCGGTGAATAATGTTTTTGGCGTGGGCAAAGTCTACCGCATCGCAAATTTTACGGAAAATATTCATCAGGGAATACTTGTTGTATTTTTCCTGATAAACGGCGTTGCCTTTTTTAATCTCGTTCAGGATGGAGTTAAGCGGCTCCCCCTGCATCAGCTTCATGGTGAAAAAAAGCCCCGTTTCCTCGGAGAGCCCCAGCTCGTGCACGGGAATAATGTTGGGATGCTCCAGCATGGCCGTAATTTTTGCTTCCCTGATGAAATCGACAAGAGCCCTCTCGTCGTTCTTGAACGATGGTTTAATCACCTTCATGGCGGTGGGACGATAAAAATCCTGATCTATTACTTCCAGAATCGCGCCCATGCCGCCGGAAATAAGTTTGCCCTGAAATTTGTATTTCGGAGTGTTTTTCCCCCTGGGCACCGCCCGCTGATATTGCTTTCTTTCCGCTTCCGTCAAAACCAGATTTTTGTATTCGATTTTGGACAAGTCCGGACGGGAGGGGTCGCGAACCGTTTTATCATAGGGAATGTCAATCCGGTTTGTCCGTGCCATGATCTTGCCGTTGGAAATGATCAGCGTCTTTTCAAAGTCCGTATATTCGAGGTTTTCAATGCCGATTGTTTTTTCTGTCATGATAGTTGTGTTTTATTTTAACAGCCTAATAATATTAAATATTGCCGTTTCCTGTCCTCTGCCGGCGGAGGTATCACCCGGCATGCGCCGGGCGTGCTCCACAACGGAGGTGGATATTGCAGGGACTTCCCACTGAGCTCTCCGAAGTGCGGCGCGTTTGGCAAACGCGCCCTACGATTAAATTACGATTACATCAAGAACATCTACCCCCTGCACCCCGCCGGGAGGCTGTGTCATAATGTCCTTGCGAACGAATACAATGAGCGCAGCAATCTCGTAAGCTCCTGAAAATATTATATTGCCACAACGCCTGAGAGGCGTTTCGCAATGACAATCAGTATTGCGACGCAGTCTCCGTGCGGGACATTATGCGGAAAATGCGGGCAACATATTTCATTGCAACACATTCTGAAAAGAGGGGACTGCAATTCTTGAATCGATGATGTTGATTTTTATAACATAAACCGGGATGAAGCAATAAAGATTTTAAATCTGCAAAATTAATCACAGTCGCCGGCAACTGGATAATGCAAATCACTGTATCGAGAACAAGGGGTTGCAACCCCTTGTTCTATCTGGCTATGAAAAGAGAGGTCCGGTACATGCTCTGAAAAACGGATTATCAATCAAGTTGGGAATGACATTGCGGCGAAAGATGTCAACGGGCTCAAGCCCGATGTAGGTGCGGGTTAAAAAATTGATACCGATTTACAGGACAGGAGAGACTTATTCGTGGGGCTTGACGATTACTTTAATCGATTCCCGGCCGTCGAGGACCAGTTGGAAGCCGCGGGCGATGTCGGCCAGCGGCAGGCGGTGAGTGATCAGATCATCCACGGTGACATTGCCGGCGGCGATAAGCTGCATTGATTCCACGATGTCCGGGGGGCCGCAGTAGTACGAGGTAAGGATTGTAATTTCCTTCATCCAGAAATCATTGACCGGAACAACAACTTTTTTATCCGGTGCGGGAACGGCGAACAACACGATTACGCCGCCCTTGTCCACGGAGTTCCAGGCCTGCTCCAGGGCGGAATCCGCCGAAGCGCACAATAATACGACATCGGCTTTCCTGCCGGTTTGGGCGATCAATTGCTCCGAAACGTTGTCTGCGGCAGGAATAACGATATCCGCGCCCATCCGCCGGGCGCACTCCAGTTTCATCGGGTTGATGTCGGCGGCGACAACCGTGCAGCCTCGGGCCCGCGCGAGCTTTACATGCAGCAGGCCGGACATGCCGCAGCCGATTACGAGCACGGATGATCCTTTCTTTACATGGGCCAGCCGCTGCGCCCGGACGACGCAGGCTAACGGTTCAATAAAGGTGCTTTGGTCGTAGCTGATCTGCGGCGGCAGCAGGTAGGCGCCGTTCTCTATGAGAATCTGCGGAACGAGAATATATTCGGCAAAGCCGCCGGGAAGCCGCTCCTTGATTTCCGAACATTGGGGATAGTGGCCGTTTTGGCAATAAAAACATTTCAGGCAGGGCACCTTGGGGGCGACAAATACCCGGTCGCCCGGCTTAAATTTCTTGACACTGTCGCCGACTGCCACGACCTCGGCGCCGATTTCGTGCCCCTGCACCAGCGGTGCCCGTGGGAGGCGGTACCATTCAACAATATCGCTGCCGCAGATGCCGCAGGAGATGACTTTGATCAGCATTTCCTGCGGGCCGGGGGCAGGCGTCGGTACTTCTGCCAGGCGAATGTCCTTGTTGTTGTACCAGTAGGCGACTTTCATTGGTTCTTTAATGTATTGTAAAGATCAAAGGCGTGCTGCGGTGTTTCGTTGTTGTGGACGACCGCCCGCACTGCCTGAATCATGGCGACCGGCGCTTCCGACTGGAAAATGTTGCGCCCCATGTCGACGCCCGCCGCGCCTTTCTGAATCGCGTTGTAGGCCATGGTCAACGCATCGAGCTCCGGTATCTTTTTGCCGCCCGCCATGACGATCGGCACGGGGCACGAAGCGGTGACGGTTTCAAAATCTTCGTCGATATAGTAGGTCTTGATGTAGTGCGCGCCCAGCTCCGCGCATATGCGGCAGGCCAGCCGGAAGTACTGCGCATCGCGGGCCATGTCCTTGCCGACGGCGGTGACGGCCAGCGTCGGAATGCCGTAGCGGTTGCCGATATCGATCATCCTGGTCATGTTGATGAGCGATTCTTTTTCATATTCGCCGCCGATGAAGACCTGAACAGCCATGGCGCAGACGTTTAAGCGGATGGATTCTTCGATGTCGACGGCAATGTCCTCATTGGACAGTTCCTTGAGTATGCTTGCACCGCCGGAGACGCGCAGCACGATAGACTGGGAAACCGTCGGTGGTACGACGCTGCGCAGAATGCCGCGGGTCAGCATCAGGGTGTCGGCGTAGGGCGCTAAAGGAAGGATATTGATGTCGACGCGCTCCAGGCCGGTTGTCGGCCCCTGAAAGTAACCGTGATCGATAGCCAGCATTACCGTCCGGCCGGAGACGGGATTAAATATCCGCGCCAGCCTGTTTTTTATTCCCCAGTCCAGCGAGTTCGAGCCTTTCAGGAAAAACCCTTCCGTCGTTTGGGGGATATCCGTATAAAATATCTTTGGTTCTTTTATTTCGTCGGTGTCCGCCATTTATCTTGTTCTCCTTTTCTTTTTGAAATCCTGGTGGAAGAAGGTGTGTTACATTTTTTGAACTGTTTTATAACTGCTTCATCTTTATTATAATCCGGCTTTTTTTGCAATATCCGTCATTTTTCGCCTGCAAGAGAAGTTCCGGTATAAAGGATTTGCTTAATAAGGATTGCTTAAGGTATATATGGCGACCTCGTAAAAAGGCCGGATGCTGCGTTACGCTACATCCCTCGTCACTGCAGCGTACCATAAGTACGCTTCATTCCTCGGTATTTGCGTGCCTTGCCTGCGACCTTTTTACGAGGTCGCCTGAAAATGTTTATTTTACGATTTCTTACGAGTTCATCTATATATGACCGCTTTTGAAAACGAGTTTCCGGCGCTATCGCCGGGATGAACATAAAACACAAAAAAATGCGCCTAAGGACCATTACTTACAAGGAGAGAATATCATGAAAAAAATCGGCTGGTCGATATTACAAAATAATTTGCCGCGTTGGGCGGTCTGTGGATTGCTCCTCTGTTTGCTGTGCCTCGGCGGCTGCGCAGGCAGTCTTTACAGCGTGAACATGAATTACGAAGCAGTCGGAGTTAACATACCGGTTTACCTGAGAAACGACAACAAGAATCTTCAGGCCGCCATCACTGTGGCCGAATTTACCGACGCGCGGAAGGTTGATGATTCAATAGTTATCGGCCATGTCGTAGAAAAAGACGGTCTGAAAGTTCTGATAGTGCCCAAATATACAAAACCGACACAAGCCGTAGCAAACGGCATAAAAAGATACCTGGCGAAAGCCGGATATAAAATTCAAAACGACGCTGGAAAATGGAATGCGAAAGAGGCAGCGCCAAAAGCGGAAAGTAAACTTGTGGTCGGCGGCAGCATCGACCAGTTGGAATTAACCTGCCGAAAGGGATTTCCTACGGATTCTTATAACGCGGTGGTAAAGCTGACCCTTGTCCTTACCAGTCCGGCAAACGGAAATGTGCTGTACCGGGGTTCCGTGGAAAGCAAGACGGCGCTGGAGCATGTATCTTTTTCCGAGGCCCGGCTGGAGGAACAGTTGAATATTGCTCTGGGCGACGCCATTGAAAAGATTTTTGAGGATATGAAACTGGCGCAGAAGATCAAAGAGGCCCTGATATAGAAATAAAACAGCAGATCGCATGGGTTTGCTTACACATTTCTAAAGATGGGCTGGGGGGAGGTTTTGCAATGCGCAATAAAAAAATGCTCGTATCCCCCTTGCGATACTGTGTTGTCATGTTATTCTCAGGTTTTAGCCGAAGAAACTCGTGTAGAACAAGGGGTTGCAACCCCTTGTTCTGTGGTTGGATTCTCTTAAAAAGGGATGGGGATAGTAATCTTCGGGCGATAGACTTTGGATAAAGAGGCAGGGGAGGAAAAAGGTTTTATTAATGAGAAAAGCGGTGTTTTACGGAATTGTCTTATTCGCGGCCTTGACTGCTCTTGTTTGTACGGCCGCCGCCAGGGAATATACTTTGTGTGACTTGTATCATCATGCTTTGAAAATTTCTGAAAAAATTAAATACGCCGAGGAAAACCTTTACATTGCCAAAACCGGCAAGGATAAAGCGTGGTCGGTTTTAATTCCCAAATTAACGGCCTACGGCACATACAACCAGTATTCGGAAAAGAAATATGGTAACTCCTCTTCCAGCTCCGGTCCAACTCTCATCCAACCCGACAATTCCGCCAACTGGGGCGTACGCGCGGATGAAACTTTTTCGTTGAGTGCCCGCGAGTTGAACGCTCTAAAATATGCCGGACAGAACATTACAAAGAACGAGTATGATCTGGATGCTACAAAGTCTGATTTTGTTCTGGCGATTGCTTTTGCTTATTACGATACCTTAAAGGCGAAGAAGTCTCTGGAAGTTGCCGCGGCCAATATGGAGCGTCTGACGCAATATCGGGATTCCGTGGCCAAGAGGGTGAAAGTCGGTGAACTCACGAGAACGGCGCTTTTGAGGGCGGACGGCGAACTTTCGGGAGCGCGCTCTGAATATCTCCGGGCCACCAATTCTTTCAAAAGTGCCCGCGCTACACTCAGCAGGATCGTTGTCATCGAGGATGATTTCCGGCTGAAGGAAACAACCCTGCCTATAGAAGAAGATGTTGACTTCAATAAACTGCGCGACGCCGTTGCGGATACACGCTCCGATCTGAAGAGTTACGAAATCCAGAAGAAAATGGCCGAAGAGCAGGTGAAGTATGCCCGGGGTGCATTCTGGCCCAATGTCGGTTTATTTGCCGTTTATAGCGGCTACGATCAGGATCCCGTTACATCAACAACGAACAAGGAGAGTGTTTTGGCCGGTGTGGCCGTGACTTTTCCTTTTTTTGAAGGGGGACTGAGAATAGCGGATTACAGGGAGGCCAAGGCCAAAGAAAGGCAGGCTAAGCTGGCCTATGACGAGTTCAAGAAAATTGTGGATATAGAATTACAAAACGCCTATCTGGATCTGCAGACGGAGCAGGGCACCTTGAAGTTTCTGGAAGATCAACTCATCTTTGCAGAAGATAATTTTAACGCCGTCATCAGGATGTTCAACAACGGGCTGGCCACAAGCCTGGACGTAATGGACGCCAATTCGCTTTTGCTTTCGGCGGAAAAAAACGCAAACGAAGCACGTTATAATTACCAGCTGGCCAATCTCCGAGTGAAGCGAACCAGCGGCACTTTGCTGCAGTTTATTAATACCTGTAAATAAAAAAGCCTGAGACGGCTGTTTCCGGGAGGAACGTTGCATGATTTCAAGGAAGTCTGTTCACAGCAGCATTAAAAATACTCCAGAACAGCACAGAGTATACCTGCCGTTCTTAATATTTGCCGCCTTTATCTTCGTATTGATTTGCACCGGCTGCGGCAAGGAGAAAAAGGCGGAGGTGGAAAGGTTGGTCAATGTCAAAACTTCTCCGGCTGAAAAAAAGAGGGTTCAGCCTTATCTGGAAACAACGGGTACTCTGAAAGCCGAGGAGGAAGTGACCGTCAGTTCGGAGGTGGACGGCATTGTCAGAAAAATAACAGTTGAAGAGGGATCCCGGATACAGCAGGGAATGCTTCTGGCGGCCGTCAATGATATTGATTACGGCCTCGAATATAAAAAATCGGAAGCGGCGCTGAAGCAGTCGCAGGCGTCTCTGGCCAATGCCCGGGCGGAATTTTCACGCAAGCATTCTCTTTACGAGGAAGAGCTCATCACCAGGCAGCAGTTTGATGATGTTTCAACGAAACTGGCTCTGGCGCAGGCGGAAATGGAGCGGGCGAGGGCGGCGCTGGGAGCCTCCAGGGAGAAGCTGGCCAGGACGAAAATATATTCGCCGCTTACGGGAGCAGTCAAAGAGAAGAAAATATCCATCGGTGATTATGTGCGCAACGGCACGCCGCTTTTTGCCCTGATCAAAATCGATTCCTTAAAACTGAATTTCACCATCAGCGAAAAAGACGCCGCGGCGCTGAAAATAGGACAGGAAGTCGTTTTTACGGTTGATGCTTTCGCCGGTCAAAAATTCAAGGGCAGGGTCAGTCTGCTCTATCCGAATGTGGAAGAAAGGACCCGGACGCTCCAGGCGGAAGCCGTTATTCCCAATGCTGATCATCTGTTGAAGCCGGGATACTTCGCCCGCACGCAGATTTTTACGCAGGAGGCGCGCGAGGCAGTGGTTATCCCCGTTACGGCGCTTCTCTACGACGGCCCCACCATCCGTGTTTTTGTGGTCAACGACAAAAAAGCGCACGAAAGAATTATCAAGATCGGCAACAAATACGGCGAGGATGTGGAGGTTCTCGAAGGCCTGCAGGAGAAAGAACAGGTTGTCGTGATTGGCCAGAACAATCTGTCGGAAGGGGTAAAAGTTAATGTGGCTCGCTGATACATCGGTCAAACGGCCGGTTTTCGCCACCATGGTTATTCTGGCCCTGGTTGTGCTGGGCGCCGTCAGTTATCCCTTCATCGGTGTTGATCTTTTACCGAAAATCGATTTTCCGATTGTCACCGTCACCACGAGGCTCAGTGGCGCCAGTTCCGACGTTATGGATGTGGATGTCACAGATCGAATTGAAGGAGCCGTCAATACCATCAACGGGGTGAAGAGCATTACTTCCACGAGTTCGGAAGGGATTGCGCGCACGACCATCGAATTTGTCCTGGAGCGCAATATTGACCTGGCCGTTCAGGATGTGCGGGAGAAAGTATCCGCGATTCGGAGTAAATTGCCGGATGATATTGACGAACCGCGGATCGCCAAGGTGGATCCGGACGCAACGCCGATTTTGTCGCTCAATCTTTCCGGAGACCGTTCCATTCGCGATCTGTCCACCTACGCCGATGAAGTTCTCAAAGAACAGCTTCAGCGCATCAACGGCGTCGGCGACGTTATTTTCTACGGTTTGCGGCTGCGGCAGGTGCGCATCTGGGTGGATGCCGCCCGAATGCAGGCGTACCAGATATCTCCCGGCGATATTACCACCGCTCTGACCCGCGAGAATATTGAACTGCCGGGCGGCCGCATTGAGACCGGCACCAAGGAATACACGGTGCGCATCAAGGGCGAATTTGAAAAAATCCCCGATTTTAATGATCTGATCGTCAGCTATTATAAGGGTGCGCCGGTGCGCATCCGGGATATCGGCAGAGCGGAAGACGGCATGGAGGAAAAAAGGTCCCTGGCGCGGTTCAACCGCGTTCCGGCCGTCGGCATGTCCATTCAGAAGCAATCGGGAACAAATACGGTGGAAGTGGCCAACCGGGTCAAGGCGGAAGTGGAAAGAATCAACAAAACTCTGCCTCCGGGAATGAAACTGAATTTTGCCATGGATCAGTCGCTTTTTATTGTCCGCTCCATTAATGAAGTTCAGTTCCACCTGATCATCGGCAGCCTCTTTGCAATTCTGACTGTCTTCCTTTTCCTCAAAAATATAAGGACTACGCTCATCAGCGCGGTGGCGCTGCCCGTTTCCGTCATCTCCACGTTTGCGCTGATCAACGCCTTCGGTTTTACTTTTAATAATATGACGATGCTGGCGTTGTCGCTTTCGGTGGGTTTGCTGATCGATGATGCGATTATTGTTATCGAAAATATTTATCGCCATGTGGAAGACGGGATGAGGCCGCGTGAAGCGGCGACCTTCGCCACTTCCGAAATCGGACTGGCCGTCATGGCCACCACCTTTGCCATCGTGGGCATCTTTCTGCCCGTTGCCTTTATGAAAGGAATCATCGGCAGATTCTTTCTCCAGTTCGCCCTTACCATTGTCTTTGCCGTCTTGGTTTCCCTGCTCGTTTCTTTTACGCTAACGCCGATGATGGCTTCAATTTTTCTGAAGCAGCATCAAAAATCTCTGCCCAATCCCCTGGCCGCCGGCGGCGGGGAGTCAGGCGGGATTCCTCCCGACCGGCGGCCGGTCTGGAAAAAAGCCGGCGATCTTATGGAGCATTACTATGCAAAGCTGGAAGAGTTCTACCGCCGCGTTCTGGAATATACGCTGGGTTACCGCAAAACCGTGCTGACGGGTGCTTTAATTATCTTTGTTTTGAGTCTGGGATTGACCTTTGTTATCGGCAAGGAATTTGTGCCGTCAGAGGATCAGAGCGTTTTTATGATCCGCATGGAGGCGCCGGTCGATTATTCCGTTGAGCAGATCGAGAAGTATCTGGGCACGACGGAAGCCATGATGCAGGAAATTGAGGAAGTAAAGTCGGTTTATTACGTTCAGGGGTACGGGGGGTACGTCAACCGTGCCCTGATGATTTTGAACCTGAAGCCGAAGTCCGAGCGCAAAAGAAGTCAGGATGATATCAAAAAAATAGCGCGCATTAAACTGCGGCAAATTCCGGGATTGAAAGTTTCCGCCGAGGATATTTCGATGGTCGGCGGCGGGATCAGGAATGTGCCGATTCAGTACAGTATCCGGGGGCAGGATTTGCAGGCCCTGCAGAATTACGCCAAACAAATAACGGCGGAGTTTTCCAAGCTGCCGGGCGTGGTGGATGTGGATACTTCTCTGGAAGTCGGCAAGCCGGAATACAAGGTTTATGTCGACCGCGACCGGGCGGCGAACCTGGGAGTGGATGCCGCCACCATTGCCGAGGCCATTAATCTCCTTGTCAGTGGAGAGATGGACATCGCCCGCTATAAAGATGAAATCCGCGGCAAGCGTTATGATATCCGCGTTCGTCTGAATCCGCAAGACCGCAACAGCGCCGACAGTTTGCAGCGCATGTATGTGCGCGCCCGGGACGGCAATCTGGTGGAACTCTCCAATGTGGTTAAAATCCAGGAGGGCAGCGGCCCCGGCGTCATCAACCGCGTCGACCGGCAGAGAGCCGTAACGATTTTCGCCTCGCTGGAAGATAAACCTCTGGGGGAGGCAAAAAATGAGCTGGACGACATCGCCGGTAGAATTCTGCCCCCTGATTATTTGCCCAAATACCAGGGAACGGCGGACACCATGACGGAGTCCCTCGGCTACCTGCTTTTTGCCCTGCTCCTGGGGGTCATCATGGCTTACATGATTCTCGCTGCGCAGTTTGAAAGTTTCATCCACCCGGTAACAGTTTTGCTGTCCATGCCGCTTTCGTTTGTCGGCGCCTTCGGCGCCTTGTTTCTTACAGGTAAAACAATCAACATTTACAGCCTGATCGGTCTTATTCTGCTCATGGGATTGGTGAAGAAAAACGCCATTCTGCTGGTGGACTATACCAATGTGCTGCGGGAGCGGGGGCTGCCGCGTCGGGAGGCGATATTGCAGGCGGGCCCCATCCGGATGAGGCCGATTCTCATGACGACCTTCGCCATGGTGTTCGGGATGCTGCCGATTGCCCTGGGGGTCGGCGAGGGTGCGGAAACGCGCGCTCCCATGGGCATTGCGGTTATCGGCGGTTTGATGACGTCACTGGTGCTGACGCTGGTTGTTGTTCCGTCCTGCTACGAGCTGCTCGACGACTGGCAGACAAAAATAAAGAACTGGAAAAGAAAGGACGGGCAGCCGGCCGAATAACAGGGCATTGTTGTCCGTTCTGATCGCTAAGCTTTTGTGTTGAATTTTGGCGCTGATTAAGCGATACTTTACCACTATGGGCGGACAAAAAATTACACGACGACAAAAAGATATTTCCCGGCTCATCAGGGAGAAGAAAAGGATGCGGCCGGTAAAGGACGAAAAAATCAAAAATCAGCCGGTCAGAAAACAGGAACGCTGACAGAACAAATAATTTATATTTAAAATAACTACAAGGGAGGGAAAATAATGGGTAAATCAATTAAGGGCTCTCAGACGGAGAAGAATTTGCTGGCGTCTTTTGCCGGTGAATCGCAGGCGAGAAATCGTTATACTTTTTTTGCCAGTGCCGCCAAAAAAGAATGTTTTGAACAAATATCCCGTATATTTCTGGAAACGGCGGAAAACGAAAAGGAGCATGCCAAAGTATTTTTCAAATACCTGGAAGGGGGGGCTGTAGAGATAACCGCCGCCTATCCTGCGGGCGTTATCGGTGATACCAAAGCCAACCTGGAAGCCGCGGCGGAAGGTGAAAAGGAAGAATGGTCCGTTCTCTATGCTGCCTTTGCTAAAACCGCCCATGAGGAAGGCTATCCCGAAATCGCCAAGTCTTTCGAAGAGATTGCCGAAGTGGAACAATTCCACGAACAGCGTTACCGCAAACTGCTGGCCAACGTGGTTAATAATGAAGTATTTAAGAAAGCAGCGCCGGTCAAATGGCACTGCATCAACTGCGGGTATATTCATGAAGGAACGGAAGCACCTGAAGAATGCCCCGCCTGCCGTCATCCGCGGGCATACTACGAGGTTTTGGCGGAAAACTATTAATTTCAATCAGTAATCAAAAATAATTTTTCTACAGAACAAGGGGTAGCTACCCCTTGTTCTTTTATTGGCCCGTCGGGTGGAGCAGACACAGCGGTTCCAGCGGCAAGTTCCATCGGAGCATAACAAATTTATTTCCGCGAGGCTTTATGTACCGGTTTTTGGCCGACGTGCTTGTCGTCGTGCATTTCCTGTTCATCCTTTTTGTGGCTGCCGGCGGAATGCTGATACTGTACAAGCCGCGACTGGCTTTCCTGCATTTACCGGCTGTGATCTGGGGGGCGGCGGTGGAGCTTTGCGGCTGGATTTGTCCGTTGACGCCGCTGGAGAATTATTTTCGCCGGCTTGCCGGCGATGCCGGTTACAGCGGTGGTTTTATCGAACACTATCTGATGCCGTTAATTTATCCCGAAAATCTGACGGCTGAAAAGCAGTATCTTCTCGGCGGGCTGGTTATCGCTGTTAATCTGATCTTTTATTTTATCCTTTGGCGCAGAAAAAGGGTCAGGCGGCAATAAGTTGTTTCTTCGGGCACCGGCTCTTATTGATGACGGAACAGCCGGCAGCAGCAAAAATAATCTTGACATGTTATGGGCATATGCTTATTACTTGTATGTAAAGATCGCCTCAAAAGTTAAGGTTGCCCTATGAAAAAAAAGTATTCTTCCCAGCCCTCGCCGTCCAATTTAGGAGATAAGCAGAATATCATCCTTGATTCCATTGCCGACGGCGTTTTTACGGTTGATCAGAACCGGCGGATTACTTCTTTCAACCGGGCGGCCCAGGAAATTACGGGCGTCTCTGTTCAAGAGGCGATGGGGCAGCTCTGCAAAGATGTCTTGAAAGCGGATATCTGTGAAAAGAATTGTTGTCTGCGGGCCACCATGAAAACCGGCAAACCTATCGTCAATAAAAAGATAAATATCATCAACGCCGAGGGCAAAAGGATTCCGGTAACCATTTCCACGGCGCTGCTGCGGGCGAAGGATGGAACGCTTCTCGGCGCGGTGGAAACATTTCGCGACATCAGCATTGAAGAAGACCTGCGCAAGGTTATAAAGGCGAAATATTCTTTTGCGGACATCATTTCGAAAAACCACAAAATTCTGCAGTTATTCGACATCCTTCCCGACATCGCCGGAAGTACGAGCACGGTGCTGATCGAGGGGGAAAGCGGCACCGGAAAGGAACTTTTCGCCCGCGCCATTCACAACCTCAGCCCGCGAAAAAAACAGCCGTTTATCGCCGTCAACTGCAGTGCCTTGCCGGATAACTTGCTGGAGTCGGAGCTTTTCGGATACAAGGCGGGGGCGTTTACCGACGCGAAAAAGGACAAGCAGGGCCGCTTCCGTATGGCGGAAAACGGTACGCTGTTTCTCGACGAGATTGGAGATATAACACCCGCCATGCAGGCAAAGCTCTTGCGCGTCTTGCAGGAAAAAACTTACGAACCGCTGGGGGCGACGGAAAGCATCAAGCACAATGTGCGAATAATAGCCGCCACCAACAAAGATCTTAAGGAACTTGTCCGGCAGGGCCGCTTTCGGGAAGATCTCTTCTACAGGATTCATGTTTTCAAAATTTCGTTGCCGCCGCTGCGCGAGCGGATGGAGGATATACCTCTGCTTGTAGAGCATTTTATAAATTACTTTAATGTATTGCAGAAAAAGAATATTGCCGGAATCAGCGATGAAGCAATGAGCGTATTGATGACATACGCCTATCCGGGTAATGTCCGGGAGTTGGCAAATCTTATTGAGCGGGCTTTTATTCTCTGCAAATCGGGTCTCATCGAAAAGGCGCATCTGCCGGAGTCGCTTTTTTCCGGCGCGGCCGGTTCCGTGGAAAATCGTCCGCCGTCTCTTAAGGAGATGGAATCCGCCTGTCTTATCAACGCTCTCCGGCAGAACAACTGGAACAGGTTGAAGACGGCCCAGCAGCTGGGCATGCACAAAAGCACGCTTTACCGCAAGATTAAATCCCTGGGTCTGTCTCTGCCGCAATCGTTTCCGCAGGAGTCGCATTAAAGCGACTAAGTCGCATCAGGCGTCGCAAATAAGCGACCATATTTTGCCAAAAATATTTTCTGCATTACACTAACTGATCGTATATGCAGGCATATTTATATAATCAGCAAATTGGCACTATCCTTGCTATTGTACTGTTTGCGAAGGAAAATGCAATACTGTCCCGGAGCCGAAAGGTATGAAGGAATGAAGGTCGCCCTGTCCGTATGGAAAGAAGACATCTCCACTGTTTTTGACAGTGCGGATCAGCTATTGGTCCTCGATCTGGATGGCGCAGATTGCCGGAAACAGACGATCATGAAACTGAATGCCGTGGATGTTTTAGGAAGGGCAAATCAGATCAAGGAAAAGAAAATCGATGTTCTGATTTGCGGAGCGATTTCCCGTTCTCTCGAATATGCACTTACCTCCCAGGGCATCCGTGTCTACGCTTTTGTACGCGGCTCCGTGGAAGAAGTTCTTGCTGCCTATAAAAATGGCGAGCTGGGTCAGGCCGTCTTTGCGCTGCCCGGCTGCCACCGACGGAGGAATGCGGAGAATCGAAGATGTAACCGGGGCAAACGAAGATTTTGAAGATTTAGCTATTCCCAAATAGTAAGGAGAAAAAATATTGAGTCGATACATACCCAGGGAACTTTTTTTTACCAAAGGTGTTGGTACACACAAAGAACAACTTCATTCTTTTGAACTGGCGCTGCGCGACGCGGGCATCGAAAAATGCAATCTGGTGCAGGTGTCGAGCATTATGCCTCCGGGCTGTCACATCCTTTCGCGGGCGGAAGGTTTAAAGAAGCTTCAGCCGGGCGCCATAACTTTTTGCGTCATGAGCCGTTGCTGCAGCGACGAACCCCGCCGGCTCATTTCCGCATCCATCGGCTGTGCAATTCCCGTGGATAAAAAAGCCTATGGTTACATCAGCGAGCATCACGCCTTCGGATTAACCGAAAGGCAGAGCGGAGACTACGCGGAAGACTTGGCGGCGGCCATGCTGGCCTCAACGCTGGGCATCGATTTCAACGTCGACGAAAGCTGGGACGAAAAGAAGAAATTGTTTAAAATCAGCGGCAAGATCGTCGGTACAAGAAACATTACACAATCCAGCGTCCTGAAAACAAAAGATTACACGACAGTCCTGGCGGCGGCGGTGTTTGTTTTCTGATGGGTGTATAACGCCCGGCAGTGACCGCCGATTAAGGCACTTAGGGGAAATGAGATAATGACAAAATCAGCGAAAAAAGGAACTAACTTTACCTATCAGGCTCTGGCGCTGATGTCCCGGCTTTTCTATGAAAAATTCGGTGAAGAGGCGCTTCCGATCATCAGGAATGTCTGGTACCGGATGGGCCTGGCTTCCGGTGAACGCTTTAAAGAAAAGATGACCGCCTGTGACTTTAAGTCGGCGGCCGAGTACCTGAATGAGTGGAATAAACAGATGGGAGAAATGGAATCATCCCGGATAACGGAGGATATTTATCATATTGTGTCGCCGTCCGGCTTTTGCTGCGACGTGGGATTGGAGAACGCCGGTCGCCCTATCTGCGAAGCGGTTATGTATATCAATAAAGGGCAATTCAAATCCATCTGCGGATGCGATGTGGAGATGAACATAGTGAGAAGCAAAGCGACGGGCTCCGACTGTTGCGAAATTATCTATCGCCCCATTGATGCAGACGACAAGTAAAGATTTTTCTTTGCACGATTCCGGTTGGAGATCAAACACTTCCGGTTAATCCGGAAGACAGATTTTTTGCCGGCATTATGGAGAACGGAAAAGGTATATTCGTTGAGGTTGTTGAGCAGTACAAAAAAACTCTCACACCGGAAGGAGGAAAGAACAATGAATGGAACAATGCGTGGCCGAAGAGGCCAGGGAGGCGGCCGGGGCCGCAAGGGCGGGCCGCTTGCGGGAGGTGCTGGCGGTTATTGTGTATGTCCGAACTGTGGTCATCGTGAACCGCACGAACGGGGCGTGCCCTGTATTCAGGTAAAATGTCCGCAGTGCGGCACCGGGATGATTCGGGAATAGGTAAAAAAGATGGACTCGTAAAAAAGCCGCAGATAAAGCGCGTGAATTCTGAAGAGAGGCGTACTTGTCGTCCTCCGCAGAGCCGGACCCGCACTCGATGCGGGAAAGGATGAAGCGCATTCGGCCTTTTTACGAGTCTGTCAAAACTTGGAAGGAGGATTTTATTATGCCAAGAGGAGATGCAACAGGCCCCACGGGAATGGGGTCCATGACCGGTCGGGCGGCGGGTTTCTGCGCCGGTTACAACATGCCCGGTTATTTGAATAAAGGCGGAGGTCGTGGCTGCGGAATGGGATTCGGACGCAGAAATAACATTGGCGGCTTCGGCCGGCGCAATCGATTTTTCGCCGGCGGGTTATCCGGCGGAGCCTGGTCGAATCATGATCCGGATGCCGAGAAACAGGCTCTGCAAAGCCAGGTGGAATTTCTGCAGACAAAAATGGATGCGATTAGAAAAAGACTCGATGAACTAACGGCAAAAGAGTAGATAAATAATTACCGGACGGAGGAAAGTCTAAGACAGGCGTGGATCACCTCCATGTCCATGCCAACGGTGGCGGCGACGCGGCTTTTACTGCTTCGCACGCCGCCGCCACTGACTATTTTGATAAAAAGGAAGAAAAATGAAAATTGCATTGACCACGTCAGGCACCGATCTGAGCGCACCTTTGGACGGCCGTTTTGGCCGGGCGCCGAAGTTTTTAATTTACGATTCGGAAACCGATGCGTTCGAGGTGAAGGATAACGAGCAAAACGTAAACGCTGCGCAGGGGGCGGGTATTCAGTCTGCGCAGAATATTGCCCGTCTGGGTGTAAAAGCCTTGATAACAGGGCATTGCGGACCGAAGGCGTTTAAAGTGTTGAAAGCGGCGGGCATCAAAATCTATAACTCCAATGCCGCCACCGTGAGAGAAGCACTGGATCAATACCGGGGCAACAAACTTGCGGAAGCTTCATCTTATGATGTTGAAGGGCATTGGGTATGACACCCTCGTAAAAGGCTGATGCTGCGTTGCGCATCATCCCTCGTTACTGAGGCGTACTCTAAGTACGCCTCATGCCTCGGTATTCGTGCGCCTTGCCTGCGGCCTTTTTACGGGGGCGTCTGAAAATTGTTAATTTTACGGCTTCCTATAAAAAATGAAAATATCTTCGGATTGTATTTCCTGCTTCGTCTGCCGCACCGCCGGCGTAAGCAGGACGGCTGCATCTTCGGACAGAGACATCTCCGGATTATGCCGGAGAAAAGAGGACCAAAATGAAAGCACCTGTAATCGCCGTTGAACTTCGTGCGCATGCTCCTTTTACCGCTTTCGGCACCTTAACGGGTATTATCATCATGGCTTCTTTCCTTCAATTCCAGGTGCCGAAGGAAATTACCTCTTTCCTGTTCTGGAGTTTGCATCCGCTGCATGTGCTGGTAAGCGCTTTGGTCACCACGGCGATGTTCCGGCTGCATGGCAAAGGTGGTTTGCTGCGTACTTTCATAATTGGATATGTCGGTTCTGTGGGCATAGCTACGCTCAGCGACTCGCTTATTCCCTTCGCAGGAGAATGGCTGCTCAATATGCCTCATCGGGCGGTGCATATAGGATTTATTGAAAAATGGTGGCTGGTGAATCCGCTGGCGATTACCGGAATAATTTTAGGGTACATGCGCCCGAAAACAAAATTTCCCCACGCGATGCATGTGTTTTTAAGCACCTGGGCGTCGCTGTTTCATGTTCTGATGGCTATCGGAACGCCAATTGATGTTGTCACCACAATTTTAGTGGCGACCTTTTTGTTTTTAGCCGTTTGGGTTCCCTGCTGCACCAGTGACATTGTTTTTCCTTTACTTTGGATTAAAAATGAAAACGGAGACGCCGAACGATCCCATTGTTTGCCTCAGGGAGGACTTTCATGAAAATAGCTATCGCTTCCGGTAAAGGCGGAACCGGTAAAACTACTTTAGCCGTCAATCTGGCGCGTACGATGAACTCCGGAGTGCAGCTTCTGGACTGCGACGTGGAGGAGCCCAACGCGCACCTGTTTCTTGCGGGAGTCAAAGTCGGCGAAGAAGTTGTTTCGATACCAATTCCCGTGGTTGATGAATCTCTTTGCGACGGCTGCGGGAAATGCAGTGAATTTTGTGAGTACAATGCCATCGTTACGTTGGGGAAAGAGCCGTTGATCTTCGCGGAGATGTGCCACGGCTGCGGCGGCTGCACGCTGATTTGCCCCCCGAAAGCAATTTCGGAAACTCCCAGACGCATCGGTGTCATTGAAATTATGGAGTCTGAAAATGTCTCACTCATTACGGGTCGTCTGGACGTCGGTGTGGCGCTCGCACCGCCGCTGATCCGGGCGGTCAAAAAGAGGATTAAGGATGAAGTCCCGGCTATTATCGATGCTCCTCCGGGGACATCATGCCCGGCAATAGCCGCCGTTCAGGACACTGATATGGTTTTGCTGGTTACGGAACCGACGCCGTTTGGTTTAAACGATTTGATGCTGGCCGTCGAAACGGTGCGCGTACTTAAAATCCCCTTTGCCGTCGTCGTCAATCGCATGGGCAGCGGTGATGACAGTGTACATCAGTACTGTGCAAAAGAAAACATTCCTGTACTTCTGGAAATACCGGACGACAGGCGGATTGCCGAGGCCTATTCCCGCGGAGTCCTGATGGTTGACGCACTGCCTGCATACCGGCAGCTTTTTCAGGAGTTGATCGAAAAAATATTTTCTTTCCCGGGGAAAGAAAAAGTTAAATTATAACCGCTGATGAAGGTGAATAGAGCCTTCGCGGAGATTGAAAAATGAGTTCGAGCAAATACAAATATCTTTACGGTCCGGTTCCATCCCGCCGCCTGGGACGCTCCCTGGGCATCGATCTTGTCCCTTTTAAAACGTGCACATACGACTGCGTCTATTGTCAGTTGGGCCGGACAACGAACAAAACGACGGTAAGGCGTCCCTATGTTCCCATTGAAAATGTGTTAAGCGAGTTAAAAACCAAATTGGCAACGGGAAAACCCCCTGATTTCATCAGCCTCGCCGGTTCGGGAGAGCCGACGCTGCACTCGGAAATCGGTGAACTGATCGGGCGGATCAAAAAAATGACCACCGTACCCGTAGCTGTTTTAACCAACGGCTCGTTGTTGTTTATGCCGGATGTCCAGGCAGCGCTGATGCAGGCCGATCTGGTTATCCCCTCGCTCGATGTCGGTGATGAAACTTTGTTCCGCTATGTCAATCGTCCTCACGAGGATATCTCTTTCGAGAAAATGGTCAATGGCCTGATTGAATTCACGCACAATTTTCCGGGTGAAGTGTGGCTGGAAGTTCTTCTGCTTTCGGGCATTACCGGCATGGTTGACGAGGTGCGTAAAATTGCCGCCTTGGCGGAAAAAATCGGGGCGAAGAGAATACAGATCAACACTGTTTACCGGCCGGCTGCCGAAGACTACGCCTGCGCCGTGCCTGCAAAGCAGCTGGAAAAGCTGGCCTTGTTATTTCCAGGGGAAGTAGACATTATCGGTACAGATGAAGCTGATTCTCTTCCCGGCGCTGCTGCAAATACCGCTGACAGTTCGGAAATTCTCAGTCTGCTGTCTCGACGTCCCTGTACGCTCTCCGATATTTGCTCGGGACTGGGGCTACACCCGCATGATGCAGCGAAAAGGTTGAAAAAGCTTATCGATGAAAAACAAATCACTGTGGTGCGCGCCGAACATGATGTGTTTTATAAAGTATAGAAACACTTAATCAGCAAGCGAGATTACGGAGGTTCAAGATGGATCCGAAACAACTGACCACCAGACAATTGATGGATTTTAATAAATCAGCTTTTGATCAAATGGAATAAAAAGAAAACATAGTCTTTTTTTGAAGGTTGGATTATGAAGGAACTTGTTATTATCAGCGGGAAGGGAGGCACGGGTAAAACCAGCGTCACCGCATCTTTTGCCGTCCTCGCCGGCCGTTCTGTCGTGTGCGACTGCGATGTGGATGCGGCGGATCTGCATCTGGTTCTGGAGCCGGTTATTCGCGAACGCCATGATTTTAAAAGCGGTCATGAAGCGATTATCCGTCAGGATGACTGTATGGCCTGCGGTATCTGCGCCGAACTTTGCCGTTTCGGAGCGGCAAAATTAACAGGCAGCCGGGAGGGCATTCCAACGTATGGCATTGATCCGATAGCCTGCGAAGGGTGCGGCGTCTGTGTGATGTTTTGTCCGGTGGATGCCATTGATTTTCCCGAGCGGCACTGCGGTCAATGGTTTGTGTCCGATACCCGCTGCGGCCCCATGGTTCACGCCCGTCTCGGTATCGCCGCTGAAAATTCAGGCAAGCTTGTTTCTACCGTCAGACAGGAAGCACGTCGCCTGGCCGGGGAAAAAAATTATGATCTGATTATTATAGACGGTCCGCCGGGCATCGGGTGTCCGGTTATCGCGTCTTTAACCGGTGCAACGCAGGTATTGATCGTTACCGAACCGACGGTGGCGGGTGAGCATGATCTGGAAAGAGTGTTGTCTTTGACGCGCCATTTTCAAATTCCCACATCCGTTTGCGTCAACAAGTGGGATATCAACGAAGAAATGACGCGGCAAATAGAGAGAAAAGCACAGTTGTCCGGTGCGGACGTCGCCGGGCGGATCCGCTATGACCAGGCAGTTAACCTGGCGCAAATATCAAAAAAAGCGGTTGTAGAAATTGACGCGCCGAGCGCCAACGATATAAAACAGCTTTGGAAAAATCTTAATATTCGGGAGGAAGAAGAAACAAAATGGAAGCAGTGAAACTGGACGATAACCATCAGACGGCGCGCGGGCAGGAAAACGTCCCCGGTTCTGAGCGGGAAGCGCAAGCTCAAGCGGAAAAAGGGGCAGGCAAAACATGTGACACCTGCGGAGACACCTCATGCTCCGCGTCCAAACAGAAAAGCGGTGAAAGCAAGGAAGAATACGCAGACCGGCGCAAGCTTATGGCGAGACTCTGCCGTATAGAGCATAAAATTGTCGTTCTTTCGGGAAAAGGCGGCGTCGGCAAAAGCACGGTTGCGGTTAACCTGGCTACATCCCTGATGCTTTCCGGACGGAGCGTAGGACTGCTGGACGTTGACATTCACGGCCCCAGCGTTCCCACTATGCTGGGTTTGGAGCGGGAAACTCTCCGCAGCGGCGACGACGGGCTGCTTCCGGTGCAATTGGGAGATATGAAGGTCATGTCTTTAGGTTTTCTGCTGGAAAACCCGGACGACGCCGTCATCTGGCGGGGTCCGATGAAAATGGGGGTTATTAAACAGTTTCTGACGGATGTTGACTGGGGCGACCTCGATTATCTTATCGTTGACGCTCCTCCGGGAACCGGCGACGAGCCCCTTTCGCTGTGCCAGCTCATCCAGCCGCTGGATGGCGCGGTGATCGTTACTACGCCGCAGAAAGTGGCTGCCGTGGATGTGCGCAAATCAATCAGCTTCTGCCATCGCGTAAATGTGCCGGTGCTGGGCGTCGTCGAAAATATGAGCGGCTTTCTTTGCCCGAAATGCGGGGAGATTACGCAAATATTCCCGACGGGGGCCGGCAAAAAAATAGCAGAGGACATGAAAGTGCCTTTCCTGGGCGCGATTCCGGTGGATCCGGCCGTTGCTCAATCCGGTGATACCGGCCAGGTGTTCATCCACCACTTCGCTTCAAGTACGACGGCAAAAATTATGCAGGATATCATCAATAAAATTGTTGATGTAATTAAGACAAAAAAATAGACGCATTAGGAGAAGGAACCATGAAGATTGCTATTCCGTTGGCGGATGGAAAACTGACCATGCATTTTGGACACTGCAGGAGTTTTGCACTTGTTGATGTTGATGACGCACAAAAAGAGATTTTAAGGCGCGAAGACATTGAAGCACCGCCGCATGAACCGGGAAAGTTGCCGCCGTGGCTGGCTAGTCGCGGGGTGAACATGATTATCGCGGGAGGCATGGGGCAGCGCGCCCAGCAATTGTTCGCCCAGCAGGGGATCAGAGTCCTGGTTGGCGCGCCGGCGGAAACACCGGAGAAGCTGATTAACGATTTTTTTGCCGATCAGCTGCAAACCGGCGCAAATGTTTGTGATCATTAAAGACAGAAGGTCTGTATTTACAGTTAAGAGGGGTAAAGCGGAAAGACGTGCAATTGGGCAACGAAGTGAACCAAGGATGTATCATCGCCTTACAGTAAACAACAAAGGAGAAAATCTCTATGAATTCTGAATTGTTAGCTGCTGTGGACAAGATCGAAATTTTAACGCTGCAGGACAATTATATTGAAATGACGGCAATGGACGACAACGCGATCATTTCACGGGCGGTTCCCCTGAAAGAAGGGGAATTCCGGGCTTCTATTTTGGCGGAGCACGGTTTTTCCGCGCTGGTCAAAACAACGGCTGCAGGCAAAACGCATACGCTGCTCTTTGATTTTGGATTTTCCGAAAACGGTGCGGCGCAAAACACCAAAACGCTTGGTGTGGATATGACCGCTGTTGAGGCCATAGCGCTTTCGCACGGACACAGTGACCACACCGGCGGCATGGATCAAATGACCGCTCTGATCGGCAGGAAAAACATTCCTTTTATCGTTCATCCCTCCGTGTTTAAGTCGCCCCGCTACCTGAAGGTCAATGAACAGTTCAAAATCAATTTTCCCAAGTTGACGAAGGAAAGGCTCGCACAGGCGGGACTCGATGTTGTCGAGGCGAAGGAACCTTATCCTCTATTAGACCGCACCATTTTATTTCTGGGCGAAATCCCCCGCTCCACAGACTTTGAAAAGGGTTTTCCCATCGCTCATTTTGTCGAAAATGATGTCGAAAAGTGGGATGCCATTGAAGACGATACGTCGATAGTCATGAATTTAAAGGGGAAAGGGCTGGTGATCCTGTCCGGCTGCGCTCATGCGGGAATTATCAACACGATTCTCTACGCCCGCAAGGTGACGGGCATCGAGAAGGTTCATGCCGTCATGGGAGGTTTTCATCTCTCCGGAGCCATATTTGAACCCATTATAGACAGGACGGCCGAAGAGTTAAAGAAGCTGGCTCCCCGGTACGTTATACCTGCCCACTGCACGGGACGAAAAGCGATTATAAGAATAGAAAAGGAAATGCCTGATCAGTTTATCCTGAATATGGCGGGAACAAAACTGACTTTTGCCTGAGGCGGGAGTGCGGCAATATTGGCGGCGGGGACTCATTCTGTTTCCAGGTCAAGGATGATAACTGCGGCGGCAACCAACCTCTCTGCCCCCGAGGCTGTGTTGTAGTTGCCGTAAATATCATCCCGAACGTATGTGAGGAATCTTGCAGGTCCCTCACATACGTTTTTTTTGCACCCTGAATTTTTACGGCTTAGCCTTTTTGGGGGCATCGCCCACGCCGATCATGGGTATGGCTCCTCCGCCCGTCACCTGGGGAAGTATTCCGTTCCATTTTTCGATAGCCTTCATGTTGGCTTCAATTCTTCTGAGCTCAATCAGGTCGGGCGAAATATTCGCCCTCTGCAGTCTCAGCGATTCCGCTTCCGCCCGGGCTGCGGTGATCTTCTGATCCGCCTCAATCTTTATCCTTTCGAGATCCCTTTTTGCCTTGAGAGCCAGCTGTTCAGCGGTCTGCTTTGCTTCGATGGCCTCGGTGAATACCTTGGAGAAGCTGAAGATGACAATGGAAAAAGCGTCGACGGCAATATTGTTTGCTCTCAGCCTGTCCGCCAGGGCCACGCGCATTGCTTCGCTGACGGCTGGTCTTTTGGTTATCAGCTCTTCTGCACTGTATTTAGCCGTTACAGCCTTGACAACTTCCTGAATGGCGGGGTCGATGATGCGCTCTTTGAACTGCATTCCTATTTTCTGATAGACAACATTAGCTTTATCCGGAACGACATGATAATTTAAGGCTATCCGGGAACTGACATCCTGAAGATCCGCCGAGGCCGCCGCCGCATCCGTCTCCGCCTTCTGTATCTTCACGTCCATCAGCGCAATTTCCTGCATCACCGGAATGCGGAAATGCAGACCTTCCTCCAGAACCTGTTCCTGCACGGCGCCGAAATTAAGAACAACACCCCTTTGTCCTGCGCCGACCTGGACCCAGGGCCTGAAGAAAATTAAAATAAAGAGAATGATGCCCACGGTCACGATCAATTTCTTTGGAGTTTTTTGCATCGCATTCTGCATTGCTTCTTTCGCCTTATCCGCTTCACTCTGGTACATTTCCGTCACCTCTCTTCTCCCGCTTGCGGGCGTTTTTACAGTTTTTTAATTTAACTTACGATTTCATCGTTCCGCTTAACTGTCCGCAGGCGGCGAGAATATCGCCGCCTTTACTGGCGCGAATGACCGTTGTGTAATGTTTTTTAATCAGCACCTGCTGGAAAGCTTCCACATCTTCCCGGGATGGAGATTTAAAGGGTGAGCCGGGGAATTCATTGAACACGATGAGATTTAATTTGCAGCGCTGATCCTTCAATAATAACGCCAGTTTTTCGGCGTCACGCACCGATGAGTTCACTCCGGCTATCAATATGTATTCAAATGTCAGCAGGCGGCGTCCGGGCATGGGATATTTTTTGCAGGCCGCCAGCAGTTCTTCCAGCGGGTACTTTTTATTAACGGGCATCAGAGCGCTTCGAACTTCGTTGTCGGGGGCGTTCAACGAAACGGCCAGATTTATGCAGATGTCGGAACCCAATCTTACAATTTGCGGCGCCAGACCGCAGGTGGAGACCGTGACTTTACGGTTGGAGAAACCCAGGCCAAAATCGCAGGTCAGATTTTTTATCGCTTTCAGGGTGTTTTCGTAATTGGCCAGCGGCTCGCCCATGCCCATCATCACAATGTTTTTGATTTCCAGCTCCTGGGATGTTTTTTCCCGCAGGGCGAGAATCTGCCCGGTAATTTCCGCAGGGCGCAAATTTCTTTTGAAACCCTGGCGGGCGGTAAGACAGAAACTGCAGTTCATGGCGCAGCCGGCCTGCGTCGAAATGCAAATCGTCCAGTTGTTTTTGCCGGGGATGAGAACGCTTTCAATATAAAGGCCATCTTCCAGGCGCAAAAGCGCCTTTTTCGTTCCGTCTTTCGATTCCTGGATTTTGACTACTTCCGGCCTTTCGATGCGGGAAATTTCCGCCAGTTTGCCGCGAAATTCCCGCGACAGGGTCGTCATTTGCGCGAAAGAATGATGTCCCGACTGGTAAAGACATTTCATGATTTGCCGGGCACGGTATTTTTCTTTGCCCAGGGAGAAAATTAATTCTTCTATTTCTTCCTGGGTGAAGTCCAGCAGGTTGGGTAATTGATTCATAATTATTTGTATAACCTGGCGGCGATGGCGTCAATGAAATCTTCAGTGTTCACTTTCCTGTTGGTCTCTTTCTTATCAGCCAGGGCCAGCAAATCTCCCGTCATGACGCCGTCCTCGACCGTGGACAGGGCCGCTTCTTCGAGTTTGTCGGCAAATGCGACGACTTCGGGAGTTCCGTCCAGTTCGCCGCGTTTGCGCAGGCCGCCGGTCCAGGCAAAAATCAACGCCATGGAATTGGTTGATGTTTTTTCTCCCTGTAAATGTTTGTAGTAATGCTTCTGCACGGTGCCGTGGGCGGCTTCATATTCGTACCAGCCGTTGGGAGAAACGAGTACGGAAGTCATCATCGCCAGCGAGCCGTTGGCCGAGGCGATCATATCCGACAGCACGTCGCCGTCATAATTTTTCAGCGCCCAGAGAAGGCCGCCTTCGCTTTTCATGATCCGGGCGACGGCATCGTCGATCAAAGTGAAAAAATATTCTATTCCGGCCCCCTGGAATTTATTTTTCCAGTTCTGTTCAAATTCGCGTTCAAAGATATCGCGGAAACCGGCGTCGTATATTTTAGAAATTGTGTCTTTGGTGGAAAACCACAGATCCACTTTTTCGGCAAGGGCGTAAGTAAAGCAGGCGCGGGCAAAGCTCAGGATGGATTGATCCAGATTGTGGTTGACTTGTGCTATTCCCCGGCCGGGAAAATCGAAAACGGGAATGCTGATTTTTTCGCCTCCCGCGCGGGGAGTAAAGACCAGCTCCAGCTTTCCTGCGCCGGGAACGGCAAATTCCGTGTTGCTGTAGACGTCCCCGTAGGCGTGGCGTCCGATGGTTATCGGTTTTTTCCAGGCCGAAACGGCGGGTTTGATGTTTTTAACGAGAATCGGTGTGCGGAACACCGTGCCGTCCAGCATCGCCCGGATTGTCCCGTTGGGGCTTTTCCATGCCTTTTTCAGGTTGTATTCCTTTACCCTGTCTTCATTGGGGGTAATCGTTGCGCATTTAATGCCGACGCCATATTTCATGATTGCTTTGGCTGCATCCACCGTCACCTGATCGTCGGTGTCGTCGCGATGCTTGATGTGCAAATCGTAATAATCGATGTTCATGTCGAGATATGGAAAGAGAAGTTTTTCTTTAACCATTTGCCACATGATGCGGGTCATCTCATCGCCGTCCATTTCGACAAGCGTAGTTTTTACTTTAATTTTGGGGGACATACGAACTGTTTCTCCTGTGATGATTAACGACCAAGGCCGTAGAATATTAAAATTTTCAATATTATATACTTTTACTCCAACCAAATCCCCCTTTTCTAAAGGGGGATACAGGGGGATTTTTATTACAATTTGTAAAATCTCCCCCACCCCCTCTTTAGAAAAGAGGGGCTTAGGTTTTCGACTACCTATTTCGTGCTGCGAACGTTGAGGGCGCCGCCGGCCAGAATTATTTGTTTTTGCCTTGCCGACAAATTGCAGGCGACGGGAAAAGAATATCCCTTGCTGATATTTTCAACAGGTAAATCGCTGCCGGCGTTAATTAATTCGCGGACATTGGCGATTTTCAACTCGTCGCCCTGTTCAATTTTGTCGTAGTCGCGTTCATCGCCAAAAATAAGCGGCAGGATGCCGAAATTAATTAGATTAGCGGCATGAATGCGTTCGAATGATTTGGCGATGACGGCGCGGACGCCCAGATACATGGGGCAGATGGCCGCATGTTCGCGGGAAGATCCCTGACCGTAGGAAAGTCCGGCCACAATGACATTATGCTTCCCGGATGCCTTTATTTTCTGCGCGTTTTCCGCAAAATGAGGATCGACATTTTCAAAAACAAACCCGGCATATTTTGGAATATTCGAGCGATATTTCATGCGCGCGCCCGCCGGAATAATGTGGTCGGTTGTTATTTTGTCGCCGACTTTAATTGTTACCTGAGCCTCAATGACTGTCGGCAGTTCTGTGTTTTCCGGCGGCGCACCGATATTCGGACCGCGGTAGACTTCAACATCATTGGCGTTGGCATCCGGCCAAATGATCATGCTGTCGTCAACAATAAACTTTTCCGGCGTTTCGACCGGCGGGTAGACCATGCCCAAATCACGGGGATCAGTGAATTTTCCGGTAATTACTGCTGCTGCCGCGGTTTCGGGACTGACCAGATAAACATTGGCATCCATTGTTCCGGATCGTCCGAGGAAGTTGCGGTTGGATGTGCGCAACGATACAGAACCGGATTTCGGGCTCTGGCTGTTGCCGATGCAAAAGCCGCAGGCATTTTCCATCAGCCGTGCACCCGCGGCGATTAAATCGGCCAGATATCCGTCGCGGGCCAGATTTTCCAGAACCTGCCGGGAACCGGGCGCCAGGATAAAGCTGACATCGGGATGCGCTGATTTTCCTTTTAAAATCTTGGCCACCCTTACCAGATCTTTGTAGGAAGAGTTGGTGCAACTGCCCAGACAGACCTGATCCACGGCAATATTTTTCATGCTTCTGACGGTACCGATGTTGTCCGGACTGTGCGGTTTGGCTGTCAGCGGTTCCAGCGCGGATAAATCTATGTTAACCGCCTGGGCATACGCAGCGTCGTCATCGGGTAGAATTTCGATAAAATCCGCTTCTCTTTGCTGGGCGCGCAGGAATTGCCTGGTCATCTCATCGCTGGGGAAAATGGATGTCGTTACGCCGCATTCCGCCCCCATATTGGTGATGGTGGCCCGCTCGGGAACGGTAAGCGAACTTGCGCCTTCGCCGCCGTACTCGAAAATTACGCCGACATTTCCCCTGGTAGTGAAGATTTCCAGCACTTTGAGAATTAAATCCTTGGCGGAAACCCATGGGGACAGTTTTCCCGACAAATTGATGCGGACAACCTTCGGGCAAACGAGATAAAACGGCTCGCCGGCCATGGCCTGCGCCACATCAAGCCCTCCGGCGCCGACGGCGATCATGCCGAGCGCTCCGCAGGTGGGTGTGTGGCTGTCCGAACCGATTAATGTTTTTCCCGGCTGGCCGAATCGCTCCAGATGAACCTGATGGCAAATCCCGTTTCCGGCACGGGAAAGAACAATTCCGAATTTCCGGGCGATGCTCTGCAGGTATCTGTGGTCATCGGCGTTTTCATAACCGATCTGGATGGTGTTATGATCGATGTAACTTACCGACAGGTCGGTTTTCACGCGGGGGATGCCCATGGCCTCGAATTGCAGATAAGCCATCGTTCCGGTAGCGTCCTGCGTCAAAGTCTGATCTATGCGGATGCCGATTTCTTCACCCGGTTCCAGACGGCCGCAGATCAGGTGATCCGTGAGTATTTTTTCAACTATATTTTTTCCCAATGGCAATTGTTCCTTCCAAATCCTCCTTTTGTAAAGGGGGATACAGGGGTATTTTTTATTATACTTTGTAAAATCTCCCCTAACTCCTCTTTAAAAAAGAGGGGGATTGTATTGTTTAAGTTCATGACATTGATAAGCATTTAGCAAATGTCAAATCGCAAAAAAGGATGATTTGACTATAAAAATAATATAATAAATATAATGGATAATCAACCGGCAAAATTGTCTGCAGAGGTAATTCCATTTCTAAATCAATGATGATATCGCGGCGGCTAGGAGGAGGCGACGAGGCGTATTATACATACGTTGAGGAAGCCGACGACGACGCCAACAAAGATAGCGCTTGATTTAGAAATGGAATAAAAGGACGAAAAAAAAGGGCATATTGTAAATGCCCTTTTTTTGGATTAGTCAACAGACTTTTGCAGAAAGATTAGACGCCTTTGTC
>Ga0208462_1000337_pt1 | contig 52936 bp, 47 predicted proteins | sample AD_SCU001_MetaG_FD_184452 | JGI IMG/M metagenome (GOLD analysis project Ga0208462, IMG submission 184452) | Active sludge microbial communities of municipal wastewater-treating anaerobic digesters from China - AD_SCU001_MetaG (SPAdes) (version 2) | ecosystem: Engineered > Bioreactor > Anaerobic...
CTTGTCAGGGAACTGCGGCAGCAGCGGGAGGAGACGATCGCGAGAAAGGAGACTGACACGATCGAGGATGAGATCGCGACAGGGGTCTACGGCGGCGAGTATTGAGATCCCTTCTTTTCAAAGTGAGAGAGGTGTGGGGGGTGGAGGAGGCCGGGTTTGAACCCGCGTTTGGGAAGCAGCGGATCCCGGTCGATACAGGCATATTCATATATTCAAATATACCAATACAAAAGTGTGCAGGGGAAGATAAAGCTGTTAAAGGCTCTCGCCGACGAGACGCGGATAAAGATCGTCCAGTGCCTGATGGACGGTGAGCGGTGTGCATGTACCCTCGTGCCGGCCGCCGGAAAGGCACAACCGACGGTCTCGCAGCATCTCCGGATCCTCGAGGAGGCCGGCGTGCTGGAGTCACGAAGGGAAGGCGTCAATATCTGGTATAGGATCCGGTCGCCGGAGGCCATCCGGATCCTGGAGATCCTCGAGATTCCGAAGATCGAGATCCCGACCTCTCTGGAGGAACCATGACAGAAAACACCCTGCTCCTGCGTGAAGGCGTGGTCTCCTGCCCGGAATTTGAATGTCGGGAGGCGAGGAGAGAATGAGCGCGTCCTCACCGGAATCGAATACCGAGACGGTCACCCTGCAGATTCAGGGGATGGACTGCACCTGCAACGCCGACCTGCTCGCCCGAAAGTTCGACGCGCTTGCCGGCGTCCAGGACCACGAGATCACGCCGGTCACCGGCCAGGCCCGGGTCCGCTACGATCCCGCGGTCGTCAGTGTCCAGGATATCATCCGCACCGTCGCGGAGACGGGGATGACGGCCTCGCAGGTGCGAAGCGTTGGACGAAAGAGCACCTGGTGGCGCGAACGGCAGCAACTGGCCCTCTACGGGAGCTTCATCACCGCAGTGATCGCCTTCGTCGCGGGATACTTCGGGACGTCGCTCACCATCGTGAACGGACTCTATCTGCTCGCCGTGCTGATCGGCGTCTACTACCCGGCACGAAAGGCGCTGATCGCGCTCAAGAACCTGACGCCGACGATCCACCTGCTCATGCTGATCGGTGCGGGCGGCGCGATGGCGCTCGGTCTCTGGGGGGAGGCCGCGGTCCTGATCATCGTCTACTCGCTCGGCGACGTCCTCGAATCCTACGCCGTGGATAAAGCCCGGGGTGCCATCCGGTCGCTGATGGCGCTGGTGCCCAAGGAAGCGCTGGTCAAAAGGGACGGGCGCGAGACGGTCTGTGCGGTCGAAACAATCAACGTCGGCGAGACCGTGATCGTCCGTCCGGGCGAGCGGGTACCGGTCGACGGCACGGTCGTCACGGGGTCGTCGTACGTCGACCAGGCCGCCGTCACAGGCGAGCCCGTTCCCGTGCACCGCGGCCCCGGCGAGGACGTCTTCGCCGGGACGATCAACCAGAACGGATCGCTCGAGGTCCGTGTCACGAAGCCCGCATCCGAGACGATGCTCTCCCGGATCATCCTCTCGGTCGAAGAGGCGCAGGCGAAGCGGACGTCGTACCAGCGGTTCTCGGACTCCTTTGCGAAGTGGTACACGCCGGCCATGTTCATCCTCGGTGTGCTGGTCGCCACCGTGCCGCCCCTCTTCTTCGGCGCCGAGTGGTACCCGTTCATCTATCGCGGGCTCGTCGTCTTCGTGGTCTCATGCTCCTGCGGCCTCGCCCTCTCGGTCCCTGTCGCAGTGGTGGGCGCAATGGCGAACGCCGCGAAGCAGGGGACGGTCTTCAAGGGCGGCGTCTACCTTGAGACCATCGACACGGTGAAGGCGATCGCGTTCGACAAGACCGGGACCCTGACCATCGGACGGCCCGCGGTCACGGACGTCGTGACCTTCGGCGATCTCACCGAGGACGAGTTGCTCGACCTCGCCGGCTGCATCGAGTCGCGGTCGGGCCACCCGCTTGCGGCCGCAATTGTGAGGAAGGCCCGCGAGAGCGGGACCTTCTCGGGCCGGCCGGCCGAGCAGTTCGAGGAGACGGCCGGGTGCGGAGTCGCGGCCACCGTCGATGGTCAGGCCTGCCGGATCAGCAGCCCTCGCGCCATGTGTGAACAGGGCATCGAGATCGGCCACGCGGAGGAGATGATCGCCCGGCTCGAGGATGAAGGCCAGACCGTGGTCCTGGTCAGCCGCGACGGGACGCTCGTCGGTCTGGTCGCGATCAACGATGAGGTGAGGGGCGGCGCCGTCGAGGCCCTGCAGCGGTTACGACGCGCCGGCGTCCGGACCGTGATGCTGACCGGGGACAACGAACGGAGTGCACAAGCCATTGCGCGCCGTGTCGGTGTGGACGAATACCGGGCGCAGCTCCTGCCGACGGACAAGGTCGACGCGGTGCGGCGCCTGAAAGAAGAGTACGGTGCGGTGGCCATGGTCGGCGACGGCATCAACGACGCACCGGCCATGGCCGCCGCGGACGTCGGCATCGCGATGGGCGCAGCGGGCACGGACATCGCGATCGAGGCCGGCGACGTGGTGCTGATGTCCGACGACCTCGGAAAACTCGCGTATCTGCGCGAGCTCTCGCACCGGACCGTTACCACGATCCGGCAGAACATTGCGGTCTCGCTCATCAACGTCGCGTTCATGGTCGTCGCGGCCCTGCTCGGCTACCTCGGGCTGGTCACGGGCCTGCTCTTAAACGAGGCGAGTGCGGTCTTCGTGATCCTGAATGCCCTGCGGCTGCTGTCGTGGCGGAGCGACGCCGAACCCGGGGTTCCCGCCGCTGCCGGAGGAACGGCTCCCGCCATTCCGGCTGCAGCAGAACCGGCACCCTCTGTGGGGTGCTGTTCCTGTGCCGAGCCTGTGGGCGGTGCACTGCCCGTTCCCGCAACGGCGGGAAGTGGTGGCTGCTCGTGCGGAGAACCGCAGATTCCCGTCGCTGCCGGGACGACCGGCGCATGCTGTCCCGGCGTGGAACACGCCGATGCGGCATCGACCCCCGCAGGAGCCGGGTGTTCCTGCGGTGAGGCGCCGGCCTCGATCCCCGCCGGGACGGAAGGTGCCTGTTGTTGTGGAGAGGCTGCCGGCGAAGTGTTGCCTCCAGCCCCCACCCCGGGCAACGGAGCAGGGTCGTCCGGTCTCATGACCGCGACGTTCCGGCTCAATGGGCTCGGCTGCGCCTGTGAGGGGCAGATGGTCGAGAAACGGATGAAAGCCCTGACGGGGGTGACCGGCTTCACCCTGAACCCGTTCATCAACCAGCTGAAGGTCACCTATGACCCGGCAGCCGTCTCTGTCGACGATATCGTGACTGCGGCGAAGAAGGCGGGTGCGACCGCGGTTCTTCTGGCCCGGGGCTGATACATTCCCGAACTTCACGGAGAATAACCATGGCTGAAACCACGAAACGGCTCTCATTCCTTGACCGCTACCTGACTCTCTGGATCTTCCTCGCGATGGCGATCGGGATCGCCATCGGCTACTTCCTCCCCTCGGTCCCGCAGGTGATCACCGGCTTCTCGGTCGGCACGACCTCGATCCCCATCGCCGTCGGGCTGATCCTGATGATGTACCCGCCGCTCGCGAAGGTCCGCTACGAGGAACTCGGTAAGGTCTTCCGCGACCGGAAGGTGCTGGGCTTATCGCTTGTCCAGAACTGGGCTGTCGGGCCCGTGCTGATGTTCGCCCTCGCGGTTCTCTTCCTTGCCGACCGCCCCGAGCTGATGTACGGCCTGATCCTCGTCGGCCTTGCGCGCTGTATCGCGATGGTGATCGTCTGGAACGATCTTGCCGGCGGCAGCTGCGATTACTGCGCTGCGGTGGTGGGCTTGAACTCCGTCTTCCAGGTCTTCTTCTACTCGGTCTACGCCTACATCTTCATCACGGTTCTTCCGCCGCTGCTCGGCGTCGGTGCCGGTACGGCCGTCGCCATCACGATCGGCGAGATCGCGGTCTCGGTCTTCATCTACCTCGGCATCCCCTTCATCGCCGGCGCCCTGACCCGGTTCACGCTCCTGCGCTCGAAGGGGCGCGAGTGGTACGAGACCCGGTTCATCCCGCGTATCTCGCCGCTCACCCTCGTCGCCCTGCTCTTCACGATCATCGTGATGTTCAGCCTCAAGGGGGAGTACATCATCCAGGTCCCGCTTGACGTGGTCCAGGTCGCGGTCCCGCTCCTGCTCTACTTCCTGATCATGTTCATTGTGTCGTTCTGGATGAGCCACCGGCTCAACGTCGACTACCCGCGGTCGGCAACCCTTGCCTTCACGGCAGCGTCGAACAACTTTGAACTCGCCATCGCCGTCGCCATCGCGGTCTTCGGGATCGGCTCGCAGGTCGCGTTCGCGACCGTGATCGGCCCGCTCGTCGAGGTTCCGGTCCTGATCGGGCTCGTGAACGTCGCGCTCTGGATCAAGAAGAGATGGTATGCCGATGAGCCCCCCGCGACGTGCGCCGTCGACCAGGGGGTCGTATGAAAGCATTCACTTTATCTGTACGCACAACGCGGCCCGCTCACAGATGGCCGAGGGGTACCTGCGGGCGTGGTACGAGGTATTCAGCGCCGGCAGGGTGTGGCCCGTCGGCGTGGCGTATCGCGAGGAGGAGGATGTCAATGCCCCACGAGCTCGAAGCAGTTCAAGAACGAGTGCTCTCGGTGGAAGTCCGAGCCTGTTTCAGGTTATACCATCCCTTTCCGAGCAGTACAAGCCCGATGACAATAAAAAAGCCGGAATGGATGCCATAAACCCAGGTTTCAAACCCGGAATCGCCATAGAGTAAACTCTGCCAGAAGAACGGGCACACAAGCCCGAGGAGCGCGAATCCTGCGCCAACTTTCATCTGGCTTTTAATCTGTCGTTCGCTACGAGGCATGGGCATTTTTCTGCTTATGATGATTTATTCGGGTGAACTGAGAAGCCGCCGTTCATCCTCTGATCGCCTCCAGCACGGCGGCTGAAAGGCGCTCGATCTCGTCGAACCGGGGTTCTGCCATCCCGTTCTTTTCGATGCCGCAGTCCGTTGCGACAAGATGCAGGTGCGGCTCGACCCCGAGCGCCCGCACCTTCTTCTTCCCGCAACAGTCGCTACAGCCGTCCAGAACCAGGATGCGGTCGGCGTTGCGGAGGGCTCTCTCCAGCGACTCAGTCGGCCGGGTGGCCGCAAGGCATGCCTCGATCCTCCCGCCACAGCGGCCCATGAGTGCCGTCCCGGTCTGCGCGGTCAGTTTCCCGGTGTTCGAGAGCCCGGAACAGGTGATGAGGGTGAATGCCATCTAGGCCGCCCCGAACGTCGTATCGATCCAGCCGGTGATCGCGTCCCGGATGCCCCGGACACCGGCCATGATCTCCTCGTCGGTGCCGGTGAGCTGCGACGGGTCCGGGAATCCCTGGTGTATCTCCTCCTTTGCCCAGGGGAAGAGGGGACAGACCTCGCCTTCGCAGACGGCGATCAGGCAGTCCATCTCCTGTTCATCGAACTCACCGAGATCTTTTGCTCGATGGCCGGAGATGTCGATCCCGATCTCGGCCATGGCCCTGACCGCATGGGGGTTCAGGGTCCCCGGTGCGGTGCCGGCCGAGAAGGCCGCGTAACGGTCGCCGTAGCGGGCGTTCAGGTAGCCCTCCGCCATCTGGGAGCGGGCGGCATTGTGGGTGCAGACGAAGAGGACCTTCTTTTTCATATCGCTTCGATCATCATGAGACTTCAACCACCATGAGGTCTCCCCCTCGCCTGCAGATCCCGGCATCCCGGATCCACCGGCGGTTCCAGAGATCGCCGATCCGATGCCATTGGAGAACTCCTCGATGCTCAGTATGGCATCAAGGATGTGGTGAAGATAAGCGGGGTCCTCCGGAGTCATAGATCACCACGGCATCACGGTAGATTGCATCGGCAAGGTACGGGCTCACGGCGTTTTCGGTGACGAGGTCCACCTTCATGTGGAGAGCACGGGCAAGTTCGTCCTCGATCCGGACGAGCCAAAAAAGGCTTTTTGCGGGCGAACCTGACCAGGATATCGATGTCGCTCTCTTCGCGCTCTGCTCGAAACCTTCGGGTTTCTCAAACTCCGTTCTTTCAGAGCGTCGTTTCCCCCCGGGCAAACGACCCGAAGACCCCGATCCGCCGGACGCCCAGGCTCCGGATCCGTTCCCGGTGCTCCGCCAGCGTGCCGAGGATGCCGTCAGCCGTAAGACTCGCACCTGCGGTGCTCATGCTCCTGCCGTTCCGGCAGTCGCAACTCACACCTGCGGTGCTCATGCTCCGGACGTTCCGTCCATTGCACATGCGTATCATACTCCTGTTACCCGCCCATCAGGATAACGCTTTTCCCCCGGGTTGCCGGCCGGAGGGTTGTGCCGGCAGGCATTCACCATCCAGGCAACGGCATTTCTCCCGGCATGCTCCCCTCACGGCTCACCGTCGAATTGGCAACAATCCACCTGCGGAGCGGTGGTCAACCTCAAGGGGCACGGAGCTGTACCCGGGAGAAGCCCCACACCTCCGGCATGAGGCGTGTGCACCCGTCACCGGATGCACCGGTTTCCCGCTGGAAGGCGGGAAAAGGCCGATCATCACGACGTTTGAGGTGTCCAGGGGTGCCCGGGCTTAAACCCGCATTGGGCGAGGCAGTGATAACCATAATAGTGCATATATGAACGCATTATGAACGCGTTCATAATGTGTTCATACCGGGGGGGTCTTTCCAGACATAGCGAGTTCCTCGCTGTACTCCTATCCGTTCAAACTGAGGATATTTTGTGGCAATCCGGCGAAGCAGGCGGGTTGCCTGCGAACCGCAGATGCGGCAAAGGTCAGCCGCTTCCGATCGCCGTATCGATCCGTGCTCCCGAACGTACTCGAGAACCATCTGTTCCTGCTGTAGAGGCTCAAATCTTCTGGCCCTGACGTATTCTGCCTCCATATGGAACCGCCGGTGACACCAGATGATTGATCCGGGGAGGCGCTGTTGGGACTATTAGAAACCTTTTTCGCTATGTTCTCCGTACCGTAGAACAACCGATATGGGGCGCATCCAGACACTTCAAGACTTAAAGGAGATGCTACAGGCGGGGTTCGAGGATAATGAGGCGATTTTGGCACGATATGGCCTGACGCGTCTCACGCAGCTCAAAGCCTACCTGCTGGAGACCAACTACCCGATCGACGAGGTTGGCTGTCCTCTTGGGGCCTGGAGCAGTCTCGATGCCGGCGGCTGGTATGTCAACCGTGGGCCTCTGTCGCCCAATACCCTCTTCCTGGATACAACCCGCGAGCGTGTCTGGATACTGTATACCTTACTTGATGCAACAGAGGCGGATGCAGTCACCGATGGCTGGGCAAAGCAGATAAAAGGTCTTGACAGGTGCTGGTTGTCCAGGAGCCATCTCCTCCACTACGACAACAAAGAAACGTGGCAACAGCGGGGTCTTGGCCTGAAGTTCTCCGATGGTCTGGCATCGGATGACGAGGCAGGACGTTTCAGCCTGAAGGCATGGTATGGGGCGACGGAGAAGATACCCGGCCTCGCGGAAGTGCTGAACACGGCGAAGGAGAGTTTCGCGATATACAGCACGCGCTGGCAGAAACTCAAGGAAGACTCGGTGACGCTGGCTGTAGAGTGGTACAGTAATGGAAAGGTGACCATCAACAGGGCGACCGATGTTGACGACGTTATGCTCTCGATCTCTGATATGGCAAATCTCTATGAGGATGCGCTTGCTGAGGCAACAGGCTTGAGGGATGATGGCCTGGGCGCCTTTGAGTTGAACTTCACCCAGAGTATCGACCTTGAGGCATTTTCTAAGACCGTGGCTATGGGAAGGGGGAGGATGAACCTATGGCTCATCGAGACCGAGACCGAGCCAGATTTCAGGCGCTTTAAGGGTGTAGACCTGCATACCTGGGACAGAGTTTTCCTGGATGTCGGGCCTGACTTTGCGTACCTGACGATCCCGGGTAAGGGGTGTGTCAACGCCGCACCCCGGATAGCAACGATCCAGGGCGAGGATAACGCCGGCAGGACTTCTATCTTCTTTGACGGAGTGGAAGTCTTTGGCTGAGCTGGATAGAAGGATTGTCCTCTGGCGCAATACGATCGCTCTCTTTCATGAACGAAACCGGCCACGGTTTATTGGGCCGTTCCGGAAGGCCGGGTATGCCTACCGGGTTGAGACGCCCCTGTCGATACGCCGGACCGGGGAGGAGAGGAGCCCTGATATCGTCGCAAGCAGCCCCTCGGGGTGGTTGGTCATCGAGCTGACCTGCAACGATCACTCAAAGGCGGATAAACTGGATTCCTACAGGAAGATCGATCCGAGGAATCTGGGCTTATACGGCCTGCAGATCCATCAGAACGCGCCGGACACTATCTGCAGCAGGTTGTCGGAGGTTGACGACGGCGAGCATAGCCAGATAATCGTTAAGGATACCGTTGTCGTCAAAAAGGCAGATCTCCTGAGCGATGAGGCGCTCAGGCTTGCTCTTCTGGATTTCTCCGGAACCGATCTGACCCGGCTGCCGACCATTCCGATCAGCCTGCTGCCGGAATCCAAAAACCACGAGGTCAGGAGAGGGCTGGTCGCTATTGTGATGCAGATCTTCCAGCCGGGCAGTAAGGGGAAGACGGCATACCAGATGGTGGAAGAGGGACTCGATAAACTATCGGATAAGGTCGGCGCCGGCCAGAAGACTGTGATGAGGAGGAAGGTGGAGAAGGAGATGGAAGTCCTGATGAACCATCACCTGAAAGGCTATCTTGAACTGAAGGGCGATGGCTCCTACGTCCCTACCGGCAGGTTCAGGGAGCACCCGAAGACCCTTGAGCGGATCTCATCAGCGCTGCAGGAATGGGCGTATACAGAGCAGCGATGTCTAGACCTGCCTGACCCCGGTGCTATCGAGTGTGACGGACGGGGGAGTGAGGACGGTTACACCCCGGAAGATGATCGGACAACCTCTGATCCGGAGTCCTTCAGACGCTGACTCCGGGCGCCGGGTTTCACTCGCGGGAAGGCCGGGTATACAGAGGGCATCACGCGATAAGTCCGACCCGATGCGATCAGCCAGTTGTACTGGCGCTTTTGACCCGACTTTCACGCTCACGAGGGCGTAGAGGAAGGTAATTGAGACGCCAGATCGCCGCCGGCCCCGATCATTTCTTTTACCTCGTCGATCGTGAAGGGCTCTCTCTTACTCTTACTATGGATTATGAGATGGCAGTTTGGGCATACCGGGCGGAGATCCCGTACCGGGTCGATCCTGTACTCCCGCCATATTTCAGAGAGGGGTATGAGATGGTGCACATGGATTTTATTCTGCCCTATCGGCCCGTATACCTTTTCAAAATCAAAACCACAAATGGCACATCGACAGCCATGGTGTTCTATACATTCGGTTCGTGCTTTCCCTTTCCGCTCGTATCGGCTTACAATGATTTGACTCACGGCACCTTCGAATAAATCAGCACTATCCTGAACGGTTATCTCTCCGGGATAAACGATCTCCGGGTCGTCCTGATCGAAAACTCGTTTATACGCCTCCGCAAGTTCAGGTCGCATGATCCAGGAGCCCGTGCCGTTCCTTTTATCGTAGCCCAAAAAGGGGACATGCCACCACCGGATCGATCCATCTTCTCTTATAGGCGGCCGGACTCCTGTTTTAGCAATCACACGTTTGCTGAATCGAGGGATCTGTGAGTTCAGCGCCACGTGATGGGAGAGGTTTAGTTTTAGCGCAATCTCTTTTGCATGCATCTCGTGATCTCTGCTCTCATATATGAGTTTGAGAACTTCCAGATCCTCTTTCCGGGTGACTTCGCTATCTGTGAGCAACTCAGCCCATACTTCGGCGCTTATCTCAATCGGATCATCATAAAATCTCATACAACCCCCTCCACAACCGCGATCTCCTCCTCCGCCAGCCCGTACAACTCATACACCAGCCGGTCAATCTGCCGGTCAGTCGCGTCGATCATCCCGGCGAGCACCTCCTTCTCGTGCGGGGCCTTCGCCGCCGCGAGGCGCTTGTTCAGGTCGAGCATCTGCTCCACGAGGGCGACCATGCGATCGTGGCGGGCGACGTCGGCGGGATCGGCAGGGTCGATGGTGCGGATTGGTATATGCTTGATGAACCTTGCCTCACAACTGAACCACCCCCCGCGCATCTTCGTCGAGAATTGCTGCAAGAACCAATTTACCAGTTTACTGTTAAGTATACCTAAGATAAAGTTCTGTGAATACCCGTGTGTTATCAGTATGCCGTAGCCCCCAGCAACACCGCCAGTAAAAAAGGCCTGCCCTGTTTCATCGATGGAAAATGAGACCTGAGATACCAGATCAGGAGTGAATATTTTTGGCAAAGGCATGACATCTAAAGCCTTTGGATATACGTATCCATACCATTTCGCCCCCTTCATCTTTCCATTTTCTCTATTCTCAAGATATTTCTTATTTTCAAGCAGATATTGCCAGGTTAGCGGATAACTCTCCTTTAATATGGATTCTGGTATCAATCCATTCTTACCATCGGTATTTTCCGCATAAGGGAAGAGAATCAGTCTGCTTGTGGTGGATAGACGGTATCTTTTACTATCACCGCCTTTAACCAGCGGATGTAGTAAACCGGATTCCATCCAGTATTCGGCATCCTTCTCGGGTGAGTATACCTTTACTTTGCCATCCTGCCTGACGATCTCTTCAACAATGTAGATTTTATCAGCGCTCGTCTTAATGCCCTGAAAAATTCTATCTGTAATGTCTTCCAATTTCACGGGGAGTCCTTGTAACCGTCTGTATAGTGCTGCCCCCTCTCCAACCATGAAATTCCATTCATCCTCTGTAACGTCATCAGAAGAGATCTCACCTTGGATTGATCTGCCAGAGGATTTCCAATCGTCTAAATCTGCAACAGTTTCGAAAGCGAAGTTATCCTGCCCCTTTAGAGTCAGAAAGAGAAGACATGTATAGGTTGTGGCATTTGCAAATATCTGCTGATGACCAAAATGGACTATCGAACGAATATGCCTACCATTGGCGATTAATCCTCTAAGCGGCTTACCATATTGAGCATTGAAAAACTTATGGGGGAGAATATATCCCAGATGACCCCTTTTGTTTAGCAGTTGTAAACCTCTTTCGACGAAGACAACGTATATGTCATAGTTTCCTTTACTCGCTGATCTGTAGAGTTTCTTATATGCCTCAACTTCAACCGGCGCCCACTCTTTCATCGCCTGAATCCGCACATACGGCGGGTTCCCGATCACCGCGTCGAACCCGCCGGCCTGCATGATGGCCGGAAACGCCCGGTTCCAGTCGAAGGCGTTGATCCGGAAGATCGTCTCCTCGTCGTCGAGGGTCACCTGCACGTCGTTGTAGATGTCGGGACCGACGAGCGAGTTTCCGCACTTGATGTTCTCGTGGAGCGAGGGGAGCACCCGCTCGCCCGCGATCGTGAGCTGCTTCCCGATCCGCTCGGACTTCTCGCCCTCCAGCACCTTCAGGAGCAGCGAGAGTTTCGTCACCTCCACCGCCTGCGGGTCGATGTCCACGCCGTAGATGTTGTTTAAGAGGATCCGCTTCTTCTCCTCCGTCGTCAGCCGCCAGTCGGTATCGGTCGCCTGGTAGACCGGGAGGATGTACTCGTCCCCCCGCTTCTTCCTGCCCCGACCGCTCTTTGCCGGCGCAGGCTTCACCGGCAGGAGCGCCAGCACCGCCGGGTCGGTCATCTTCGCCCCGCCCGAAAGCAGCGGGACCAGGTTGTCCATGTACCACGCGAGGTGCCAGTCGAGGAGATACTGGTAGGCGCCGAGGAGGAACGACCCCGAACCGCAGGCAGGATCAAGGACGTGGAGGCCGGCGACCGCCTTCGGGTCCTTCCCCTCGACCAGGTTCCCGACGGTCCGCTTCACGATGTACTCCACGATGTACGTCGGTGTGTAGAAGACCCCGCCCGCCTTCCTCACCGCCTCCTTCTCCTCGACCCTCGCCTGGTGTCCGGCCGTCAGGCTGATGACCTTCCCCAGGAACTGCTCGTAGACCTGGCCGAGGATGTCCGCCGGGAAGACCGAGAACTCATACGGTGAATCCGGGTAGTAGAGGTGGCCGACGATCTGCTTGAGCACCCTGTCGTCGATGGCGAGGGAGAGCGTCAGGGTGTCCGGGTCTTCCCGGCCGGGCTCTGCCGCGAAGTGGAACAGCCCGGAGTTGTATCGGTCGTCCGCGTAGCAAAAGAGCCCCTTAAACTGCTCGTAAACATCCTTCCCGGCGGCGATCCGCTTCAGTTGCCCGTACTCCTCGATCCCACGGTCCTCGCAGATCCTGAGGAAGATGATCCGGTCGATCGTCTTCTGCACCGCCGCGTTCAGCTCCCGGATCGAGAGCGCCTTGTTCCGGAGCGCGATGTTCTTTGCAAGGATCTCCCGCCACCCCTCGATCTCCGCGAGGAACGCATCGTCGATGCCGGCGGTGCCCTTCCCGCCCTTCGAGAGCCTCAAACTCTCGACGTAGTCGTCATACCCGCCTGTCAGGATGCCGTGCTTGGAGAAGATCGCCGCGATCTCGTCCCACTTCTCGATGTAATCCGTATAGCGGTAGTAGCCGATCCTCCTCGCGGATGCCTTCTCCTTCGGGGAGGGTTTCGCCGTGCAGTCGTAGACGATGAGCTCCTCGAAGTCCGTGAGCAGGCTGACCGGCAGTTTCGCGCTCCAGGCATACCGGCGCACCTGGTAAGCAGGCTCCGGGTTCTCCTTGAGGTTCACGGCGGGCTTCTTCGCCTCGACGAAGAACTTCCGCATGCCGCCGATCCGGAACGAGTAGTCCGGCGCCTTGGTGGACGCCTCCACCCTGACGGTATCCTCGTGGATGACGTCTTTATAGCGCTCATCAAGCCCTGACCGGTTGTTCACGTCCCAGCCAAGGGCCTCAAAGAAGGGATCGATGAACTCTTTTCTGACCTGAAACTCGTTGTAAGACGGAGATGTGTATTTCGTATAGTACTGGTCGAACCGCCTGACCAGATCGACGATCTCGGAGGGAGCGGGCATGGCGATCAATGGAATATGGAAAGGAGCCCGGCAAAAGGCTTTGCATTTATTCCCGCGGCCCGCCGGAGCGGGATAGGGAATCCGCTATCAACCGGTGGCCGAATGCTCCGCCCTCCCCCTCACGGGACCGCCCCCTCCGGGATCTCCTCCGCCTCCGGCAGCGGGGGATGTTTGGTCTTGACCGACCAGCCGGGGTGCAGCAGCGCCTCCGTATAGGCGCAGTCGGCGATCCTGAGGTCGCGCTCACCCTTCATCCGGTCGGCGAGCATCGACCACGGGCCGGGCCGGACCCTGCCCCGCAACGCCGGGTATACCGGGCCCGGGCTGTGCGGATTTCGCAGTCGATCCTGTCGGGAGCGTGGGGTTCGTCGCCCTCGCCCCGGACGACGATCGCGGCGCCCTCTCGCGCGAGAGTTATCGTCCAGTGCGCCATAGGTGACTATGGCGCTGACGGGCCCATAAGCGTATGCAAATCCGGCTGAAGCGGTCGATGTGAATACAAACCGTGCCGGAGCATTATAGCACCGTGTTAGGATAGCGAAGGCCGGCCCAACATTGAATCGAGAGGCTCCTTGCGCAATGTGCCCAAGTGTTCGGAGCTTGCGATCAAATGTTCGAAGCTTTCGGGCAAATGTTCGGAGCTCGGCTTCGAACAGATCCCAGGAGATCCGAACATCCACCTTCCATCGGGTGGCGGCCGAGACGGTAATAGAACGTGCTCCGGCCCGACCCCTCGCTCATCAGAAGCCCTTTCTCGACCAGACCAGAAAGAGCCACGGTGATGTCGTGCGGGCGCTCTTTCGCCACCTCGTTGAGCCTGCTGTGGTTAACGCATCCTCCGGAAGGAGGTGACGACCCGCTCCTACGTGAGATGCTCACGCTCGCCGAGGTGCTCATAACGTATCTCCTCCGGGACCTTTCGCGAGCGCAGCCCGGCCTTGCCCGGTGAGGCGGTACTTCTGGTGCCGGCTGTTCGGTTTTCGGGGATGGTGTACTCGATCATCCGGTCTGCCAGGAGTTTGCGGACGACCTTGTTGAGCTGACCGGAGATCCCTTTCCGCCCGAGCCCCCACGAGAGTTCCGCTTTGGACTTCGGTTCGTCCTCAATGAGCCGGAGGACTCTCGCCTCCAGCGACTCCGGCGGTGACTCTGGCCGCGACTCTGGTTGCGGAGCCAGACTGGGGGCCAGAGTCCGGCGGATGATCGTCTGGAACCCATACACGCCCGGCAAACTCCGGCTCCGGCAGCCCGGCCTCAGTGCAGTGCCGGATCATGTCCTGCGTCACGTTCAGGGTCCCCGAGAGCATCAGGGCGCCGGAGATCGTGGAAGCAGGTTCGGGAGGGGATGTGGCCGCGGTTGAGATCGATCGGGCAGTTTTCCCGGGACACCACACTTCCGATTACATGCCGGTTACATACCTGGAAAAGAGCCATACGAGGAGATATGACAGCGCGGCGCTCGAGGGGGAGTTTTACGAAGAGGGGAGACCCGGCCCTGTGAACTGTGAGGTACATATACCGAGCCAGTGTGCAGTTCTCATGCCCGGTGCAAGACCTATCTCTGGATCCGTTTTATCGGGCGCCCAGGCTCGAACATGAAGAGGGCAGACAGTATCAGCAACCGGAAATCCCCAGGCGCCTTGTCCCGGTCGGCGGGAAGCCTATAAGAGAATGCCCGTCGATGTAGTATCAGTAGTCACCCGCATCCACCATGATCGAGAGTCAGAACATTGAATTCAAGGAGTCCTGGAAGGACGAATATCTCAAGACCCTCTGCGCATTTGCAAATACAAGCGGAGGAGTGCTCAAGATCGGTGTCGATGATGCCGGGAGACCGGTCGGCGTCCACCAAGTGAAACGGCTCTTGCGGGAACTGCCCAACAAGATCCGAAACAAACTTGGTATAACCCCCTCCGTTGTTGCCGAGACGGTCGCAGAAAACGACATTATCAGCATCACGGTCTCCCCTTCCTCCGTCCCGGTCTCGTGCGACGGCCGGTACTATCAGCGTAGCGGAAGCAACACGTTTGATCTTGCCGGACAGGAACTCGTTCATTTTCTGATCCGTAAATCCGGGATTACCTGGGATACGCTCACCGGCGATTACTCCATCGACGATATCGATCCCGATACTGTCAGAACCTTCGTTCGTCTGGCAAAGCGGTCGAACCGACTCGACACCGCGGATGAAGAAGAGCCTGTTGAATCGATTCTGCGCCGCCTGGAACTTACCGTCAACGGCAAATTGACCAATGCCGCCATCATGCTCTTCGGCAGAGACCCACAGCGGTTCTTCATCAACACCACCACCCGCGTCGGCCGGTTCAAGGGGAGGGATATCATCATCGGTGATGAGGAGTTCTCCGGGAACCTCATCCAGCAGTTCACACGAGCGGAAGAGCGGGTGAAGAGTTTCATCGATGTCCGATACGAGATCTCGGCGGACACAATGCAGGAATCCTTCCAGCGCAAGGAGATCTGGGACTACCCGCTCCTGGCAATTCGTGAAGCGCTTCTCAACGCCCTTATCCACCGGGACTACTTCAACACTGATATCCAGACGCAGATCCGTGTCTACGATGACGCCATACGGTTCCACAATCCCGGATCGCTGCCACAAGGAATCACGATCGAGATGCTCAAGACCGAACACTATTCGTTCCTGCGCAACCCGCTCGTAGCAAAGATATTCTACCTCGCAGGATTTGTCGAACGGTATGGCTCCGGCATTGGGCGAATCGTGGATGCACTCGCAGAGGCCGGGCTCCCGGAGCCTGAGTTTCAAAGCGATTCGTTCGGGTTCATCGTGCGCATGAGAAAGGATCTGCGGTTTACCGCAGACACTCTGCGAGGGGCCGGTCTGAACGAGCGGCAGCTGCAGGCTATGTCCTTTGCCAGAGAAAACGGCGGTATAACTGCTGTGGACTATGCATCGATTGCGCCGGAGGTATCGGAGAAGACCCGGTACCGCGATCTTCTCGATCTCGTCCATCGCGGCTTGCTGGAAGCAGTCGGTGCGAAAAAGGGTAGAAGATACGTTTTAGCCCGACCACATCCCGAGAAAGCTTGATGTGTCGAAGTATACTCTGCAAGATAACGGACATTTATCGGACATTTATCGGACATATCGGACATATCGGACATATTCTGTTTTCAGAGGTGTCCGATATCCGACGATCGGGGATTCTCTACTTCGTGGAGGATTGAAGCGTCACGAGATTACCGCAAGGTGCTCGATCTCGGGGTCTGCGACCCGTCGCCATTCGCACTTACAGTGCTCAAGCTCCGTTCCTATCGGAACGTCGCCACTCGAAAACGCTTCGCGTTTTCTCGAACTCCTTCCCCGTTGGGGAAGTCGTTCACCTCACCCCCACCCTCGCGTTCCCCTCCCGTACCAACCGGGAATAACACCCCTCGCAGACCTTCGCCTGCGCCTCTCGCGAGCGGTAGATCGCTTTTGCGGCGCCGCATACGTCGCACCGGCCGATCTCGACCTTCACCCGGGCAAACGACCTGCGGTCAAGCACCCCCGACAGCGGCCGGACACTGTTTGCAGCAGTTGCACCCGTGTTGCAAAGGGGTGTGCAAAGGGGAGTGCAAACACGTTTCACGCTCGAACTCTTCGATGCGTTGAGGTTTTTCTGATTCGCCGTCAAACACTCATATTCGATCTTTTCATTTGCAACAGGTCCAGGAACACACGGCTCACCCCGGCCGTGCATGCGATCAGGGCGTTCTTCCAGTGGAGCAGGATCCGGTGAACTGTGTGATCCGGAATTTGTTGCAAACGACCCCGGATCGCCGGCATCAGTCTCTGCGTTAATCTCTTTATTCATCAAATTTCCCTCGCTCCATTGAGAACTCCCACCCTCGATCTCTTTGCACTCCTGTTTGCACACCCCTTTGCAACGGGGTTTTAGATGTTGCAAACCGTCGCCAGTTGGTGGTGGGGAGTCCTCCTCCCCCTCGCCCTCATCCTCCAGCCAGACCGCGAGCTGCGCTGTCCACTCCCGGTAGCGTTCGGCGTCGAACTGGAAGTGGGACTCGTGCCGGCGGACGGTCGTCCCGGTGCTCTCGTCAATGACCGTCGCGTCCACCACGCCGAGCGCCGGGCACTTCTCAAGGAGCCCGCAGTAGACCATGCCCCTCGCGGTGTAGCCCTGCAGGATCCGCCGGACCTGGTGGTAGGAGAGCCCGGTCGCCTGCTGCAGCATCCGGACCGTGAACGTCTCCCACCCCATCCGGGCAATCGTGGCGAGCGCCGCCGCTTCGTTCCGGGTCATCTTCGACTCCTGCCCGCCGCCCTCCTGGTTGATCGCGGCGTAGAGCCGGGCAGCCGCATCGAAGTCCTCCCGGGTCGCCTCGATCCGGATCTCGTCGCCCGTCTCCTTTCCCTCCCGCTGCAGGAACCGCAGGGCCGCGTGGCACTTGATCAGGTCAAAGAGCATCGCGGGGTTCCGGCGGTTCGCGACGTTCGAGAACTGGATCCGCCGGGCGAAGGGGATCCGGACGGAGATCCGGTGCTGCTTCACGATCGACCAGAGCGCTCGGGCGGTGAGAACGTCCGGGCCGTCGCCTCTCCGGTATGCGCCAGCCTCTATCTGCTTGAGGTGATCGAGCACGCGCCGGTCCTGCTCGGCCGAGTCGTCGATCCAGACCGTCAGCATCCGGTTCATCACCTGGTCGTCGCCGGGGTTCTCGACCTTCGCGAGCCACCAGACGCACCGCTCGGGGATCGAGCATACCCGGAGCTGCCGGTCGGCCGTGACGGTCCGGTGCTCGATCGGTTCGTGGAAGGACGAAGTGGCCGACTTCAGGACCTCCTGCAGGTCGTCGGAGAGCGATGTGTCGTCGAAGAGGATCACCGTCCCCGGCCGGAGGTCGTCGGCGTAGTAGAGCGCCTTGTTCGAGACGGTGCCGGTGAGTTTGTAGTCTTTCGGGATGAGGTTGAGCATCGTCGTGCAGGCGTGGCTCTTCCCCTTCCCGGAGTTGCCGGAGATGGAGACGTGCAGCCCCCTGGTGTTCGTCACCGACTGCGAGGCGATGGACATGATCAGGCACTCCGCGACGGTCCGGTCGCCGACGTGGCTCCTGTTGAAGGTGTCGAGGAGGAACGCGAGCGGGTCGCCGTTCTTGAGGATCTCGATGGCACGCCCCTGATGTTCATCCTCGATGAGAACGGGCGGCGGAAGCGGCGGCAGTTCAGTCTTTTTCTCCGGGGTCCGGGTTCGCTTCGGCTCGTACCGCTCCCTGAGTTCCGGCCAGCGCTGCGCTCCCCCGCCGCAACTTGCGTGGTGACAGCCGGCGAAGATTGCGCCGTTCGCGAACTGGATCGCGAACGCCCCGTCCTTATGCGCCGACGAGAACGGGCATTCATCGAGGACGTAGAGGGTGCCGCCCTGGTAGGGTCTCGTGCTCCGGACGGCGATGCCGTGGTCGAGGAGCCAGGCGGCGAGGTCGATGCCGGGGCCGTTGCCGTTCGATCTCTTCCGTTCAGGAGGCTCTTCCCGGGGGAGGAGCCCGGCGAGGTGCTGCAGATACTCCCGGGGCACCATGCGGATCTCGTTCGGCACGGCGAGGATCTTCGCCCGGCGGTGCGGCCGCTCCGGGGTGTTGTCGCCCTTCCGGGAGAGCGTGCCGTAGAGTTTCCAGATCCGGGCGGCGTTGTGGTTCGCGGTATCGACGGTGACTGCCTCGTTCGAGAAGAGGGCGTCGAGGGTGATGAGACAGCCCTTCACAAGCGCGGTGGCCGCCTCGTCATTCTCAAGGTCCACCCGATAGAGGAGGTGTGCCCCGTTCCCGGAGTCGGCCCGGATGGGCGCGGGAAAGCCCTGCTCCGCGAGATAGGCCGCGATCCGCTCCGCAGCGGCGAGCGCCGCGTCGTGTTCCGCATCCGTCGAGGAGACCCCGCTCGGCCGGACCGGGTCGATGTCGATCGGGAACCAGCGCCGGCGGACGATGTCGGCATCGGCGGTAGTGGCGTCTTTGCGGGAGAGCCGCATCTTGATCCGGTTCGCCCGGCGGGCGAGGAGGGCCGGGTTGACGTCGTTTAAGGTGACGTAGATCCCGGCGATCGCCGGATCGGCGTCGAGGGCCTCCGCGGCCCGGGCGAGCGCCTCGTGGTCATCGAAGTAGCCGGAGTGGGTGACGCCGTCGGCGAGCGCCCGGACCTCGATCACGCTGCCAGACGCAACGAGAACGTTCACCGCGGTTCTGATCTCGTCACTCGCACCTCTGGTGCTCGAACTCCGGCCCAGTGGCCCGTCGCTCATCCCGTCACCCCCGGCACAAGGGGAAAGAGGGGAGCGGAGATGGCCTCCCCACGGGCGACCCGCTGGAAACTGATGAGCGGGATGATATAGGAGCCGACGCGGGTGTGGAGCATCACCGCCTTGCCCGAGGCGTTCATCGCCGCGTGGCCCTCGATGGAAATCTCGCTGACCAGGATCCCGCCCGGGGTCGTCCGCGAGCAGTCCTCGCAGATCGGGATCACTCTGCCGTAGAAGAGGAGGTTCTTGAGGTCCTCGGCCTCGATCCGGTAGCGCTCGGCGTCGACGGCGATGCGGAGCGCTCCGCCGGTGCCGTGGGAGAGGGTGCCGGGCTCAGTCATGGCCGGCAGCCTCCTGTGCGGTCAGGGTCGTGACCGTGTAGAAGTGGCAGCCGGTCCGGACGATGTGGATCTCCCGCACTGCCCGGCCGTATCGAGCGACCTCGGCGGCCACGACCTGCTGGACCAGGTAGAGCGGGACGATACCCGCGTGTCGCTCGTCGGGAGCTGATCTTATCCCTTCGGACGGAGAAGAGTTGTTGGCAGTCCCGTGTGAATCGATGTTGGCGCACGCTTCATCATGTGGGCTGCCGTCTATCCTGTCTGTGCTTTGCATTTTGTTCCCTCGTTGTTTGGCGTTATCAATCTGGCTTTACCATCGGCGATCCACTTCTCCCAGACGAGTTTTGCAATGGGGTCCGGGATGTGGTCGAGTACTTCCTGGGTGATCTCTCTCATGGCTGCTCCTGTGCGGGCGGATCTGGTGATCGGTGCTGAGGAGAGCGAGGTTGGTAAGTCGGCCTCCGAGCAGGTTCCCGCACACAAAAGAGGTGGGTGGGTGGGAGTTATAAGAGAGAACCGCGCTCGGTGCAAGTGGTTTAATAAAACCGATCACGAGACGGTTGGATCCTACCACTGATGCTGGCGATATGTCTTCCTGCGGGTGTGATGGAAATGATTTTGTTGAGTCGATGTTTTTTCACCGTGATGTATCCTTGTCTCTGCAGTTTATTCAGGTACCGGTTGTTTGCCATCATAAGATATTTACTCTGAACACGCCGTTTCTCGAAATCTCTTTCGGGTGACCGGAAATCTTTCTCAAACTCTTCAACTTTCCTCTCTCGTAAAAAATCAAACAGTTCGTCCGTTTCGATACCGTCCCTTTTTTCCATGAGATAGGCGAGAAGATCTGTGCTTACAGGGTCGGGCATGACAATCTGAAAGTTTTCAAACTTCGTAATCTTCTCGCCGGTGCAGATCGAAAGCCCATGTTGCAATCGTTCTTCTTTGGTTTCCGAGTACCTGTCAGCATGCACATAGTATACCCTGACCGGGGTCTTTTCCTCATCTTCAAAGTCTCTGCTCACTGCCATTGCAGCAAATGCAGTGGCGATCGACGTAAGACGGCCACAGGCTGATATGTTGACATGCACATTGTTCCCGTCATCCCGTTCCTGACGGATGATATATGAGATGTGCTGCATGGTCGTGAGCACATCAAACAAGTCCGCGGCGATGAACTGAGTCGTGATGCGTCGCTCTTCGAGTCCCTCGGTGACTCGGCGGGTGAAGTATTCTTGCTGGTCGATCATCTCTTTTGCATACTTCTTCCGGTCAGTTACTGCAAGGACGTATACTTTGTCTGCAGATGTATGGTCGAATGGGCGCACTGCTCTGTCGATCTCGTGGCCGATGGGCACAACGTGGATGTTTTTCGGCAAACCGCTCATCGTCAAACCTCCCAAAGTTAACAATGCTAAATCTGCTAATGTTAGCAGATATAATATGGCGCACGTCTATTTCTTCTTTGCCCTTTGGGGCGGTGGAAAAATGAGAACAAACCTTCAGGGACTAAATGGGAAAGACGTCGGCATGACGGCACAGTTCTGTGGTATCTTCAGCTACCGAAGAAATGGCAGGGTGTTTCGATCCGCTCTCCTGCACTCCGTTCGGAGTGCTTCCGGACAGGTGCTTACAGATCATGTCTGGGTAAGAAAACCGTGGGCGTTTGAGATTGCAGGCGTCGAAGAAGGAGACTCCATTGCGTTCACCGGAAGTATCCAGGAATATGTCAAAGGGTTCCACGGCGAGGACATCGAACAGAGGATGGAGAATCCTCCTCAGATAGACTACCGCGTCGCAAACCCGCGTGATGTGAAAATTCTCGCATAACTATGAGGTGACTAAAATGGCTATAAGTTCGTTTACCCTGCCGGAGAGTACGCAGGAGAAAGTGCTGGAACTACTCTCAGAAATCTCGCTTCCCCAAGATTACCAATCTTATGATTGGGGAAATGATAGTTGGAAAACCGGGTTCCAGGACATAGTGCGACTTGAATGCACCATGATTGATGCAGCTAAGCGGAACTGTATCACCAAGGAGCACCTGCTGCAGATTGCGCGGTGGGGAGGGCACCCTTCACAGGGCAAGATCAACTGCCGAGATCGTATCGAGTTACCTCTCTACGTTGATGGTACATATGCCGACTGGGTTGAGAGCAACCCGGTGAAGGGAATTAAAGTTCTCGCTCCCCAGATGAGCTATTTCGGAAAGGTATACCAAAGTAAGCTGCTTCGGTTTGCGATGCCATGGGAGTACGGCGCGATCGACAAGCGACTCTGCCAGGTCTTCGGCCGGGGCGACCCCGCATCGCAGCATACCGAATTGCTGTCGCTCAAAGTGGAGTATAATTATCAACAAAACCGATGGGACCTGAAATATTACCAGGCCGAATGGCCATCCGAATATGGCACATGGATCCATATCCTCCGGATGATCGCCAATGAGCTCAATCAGCTGGATACGCCATGCCCACATCCAGAAGTGATGTATGCGAGGGGTCTGAGAAAGAAAGGGATCTGGGAGTGCGCTGATGTTGAGATGGCCTTGTTCTCCTTTGCGAGCAAAGTCATTGGAGCATCATGATAACCCCAAATCCTTCTTCAACTGCCGAACCAACTCCATATACTCTAGATACTCCCCACTCTTCTTCGCCTCCTCCGTCGACTCGTCCACCTTCCTCGCCGCCTCCTCGACGAGCGCCATCGAGCACGTCGCACAGTAGAAGGCGTCATAAGCATTCAGGGCCTTGCACCGCGGGCACTGCCGGGGTTCGAGCGCGGTATCCATCCGGTCGGACGCATCATCGACGAGCCCGGCGTTCTCCAGTAGCTTCCGCTCGACATCCGCGCCGGACAGGTGGACATACACCTCCGGCATCGCGCTGTTCTTCTCCCAGCCGGCGACGAGTCGGAGCTCCATCTCGGAGAGCCCCTGCTTCTTACCGTTGCTCCGGGTCAGATCGGTGAGCCGGGCATGGCGGATGGCGTGGGGGTGAATCGGTTTCGTCATCCCGAGTTTCCGGGCGACGTACTTCAACTTGTTCTCGACCGTCCGGATGCTCATGCGCCGGGGATCGTGCCCATACCTCCGGGAGGTCACAAAGAGCGGGGCGTTTGCATCCGCACGGAGCGGGTGCGTATTGACCCAGGCCTGGAGATCCAGCACGGAACTGATCAGGCGGAGGCGCCGCATCCCGGTCTTGCCGGTCACGATCACCACCGCACCGTAGCGGTCGAACTGGACGTGGCCGATGTTGAGGTTCAGGAGTTCCCCGATCCGGGCGCCGGAGTCCCACATGAGCATGATCAGCGCCCGGTCACGCGGCTTGTCGCAGACATCGACGAGCTGGACGATATCCTCGCGGGTGATCAGCTGGTCGGCGGGGAGATGCTTGCGCGGACGCCTCATCCGGATGTTGCGGAAGAGTTCCTTCTCCCTGTCAGGGACAAGCCAGCGGAAGAAGAGCTTCAGTTCGAGGATGTCGCCCTGTAGGGTGAAGGGGCTGACGGTCGCTCTTCGCTCGATGAAGTAATCCTCCAGCCGCTCCGGGCCTGCCTCTTGTGCATCGCTGAACTCACTCCAGGAGAGGAAGGTGTAGATCCGCCAGACCTTCGTATCGATGGTCTTCTGCTTCAGCTGCTTGAGCTTGAGGTGGCGAATGTACTTCTCGATATACGTTTTATTGACCGGATCGAGGTTCTTCAATTTCTCTATCACACTCATTGGCAACCGTTCTCCCGGCGCGGTTAAAGGTGTAAACAGCGCCAAGTGTATGTGATAGGTTTAGGGTCCAGTCTCGAAGGAGTTCAAGGGTTCGAATCCCTTCCCCCGCATTATCTGTACCATGACCGGCACCGCGTGGGAGGCGCTCCCGACGACGATCGAGAGCGTCGCCGGGACGACGGTCACCTTCACGGCGACGACCCCCGGGTTCTCCCTCTTCGCGATCACCGGGATCGAGCAGGCCGGCGAAGTGACGACCCCGACCGCGGCACAGACCACTGTGCAGGCGGCAGCAGAGCCCACCGCGACGCAGACCGCGGCCGCACCGGCCGGCGGGCCGGCGCCCGAGTTCCCGCTCGGGACAGTCGTCCTGGTGCTCGCTGCCGGCGGCTACCTGGTCCGGCGCTGGTGGATACACCGGCAGAACCCGGCGCTCTTCCAGAACTACGACTGATGCAGTGAACCAGCGAGAAGAAAAACCCAATCACCTTTTTTAGGAGCACGTTCCGCTACGCTCAGGCGGGAACGGCAGACGATTGTAAAAAAGCGATCCGTTAGTTCGAGACGTTGCACCCGGAACGGCTCTCTCAATGCCTGTCAGCGTTCGTTGCTCCACTGGTTCGCGTGACGTTTCCTCAGCGTGAACCGGAAAGCCGCCACCCGCTCCGGGGTGGCCCGACCCCCCGCCCTCTCCCTCACGCCAGCTCATGCCGCCGCAGAAACTCCCGGATCTGCCTCGACTCGATCCAGCCCCGGTCAAGTTCCCGGATGTAGCCGTTGATCCGCTCGACCTGCTCCTGGATCCTCTCCGTTGCCGTCCCTTCCTCAAGCAGTTCGGCCATGCCGAGGATAACCTGGAGCGGCTGGCGGATGTGGTCCCCGAGGATCGCGAACTGCTCGATGTTGCGCTCAATCTGCTCGAAGAGTTGCCGGCGAAGCTGCTCGTTCTGCTTGCGCTCGGTGATATCCCTGCCGACCACGTGAACCCCGATCACCGAGTGATTACGAACGATCGGCGACTCGTTCAACTCGAGGAATGCCGTAGACCCGTCTTTCCTGCGAAACTCAATCTCGAGCCCCTCGACCGGCTCGCCCCGGGAGATCTTCTTTCGCCCCTCCTCCCAGACGGGGAGCGACGAGGGGACGACAAAGTCCCGGCACATGCAGCCGATAAGTTCATCCGGGGTATAGCCGAGGATCCTCATCACCGCAGGGGAGATGTAGGCGATCCCGCCCTCGTGATAACAGGTGTAGATCATATCGAAACTCCGCTGCGTAATCTCCCGGAACTGCGATTCGCTCTTTTCGAGATCTTCCCGCGCCTGAAAGAGCTCGATCGTCCGTCCGAGGCGTCCGGCGATCCGGTCGATGAGCGCCCGCTCATCGGCGAGGAACGGCCCTTCGTCCTCTTTTGGCCTCTCGCGGAGGTAGCAGACCTCCACCATCCCGACCGTCTCGGCGTGGACGACGATCGGAGACACCTGCCGCCAGGGCGTCTCCCTGAACCCCTCCGTCCCGTACTCGCACCCGTATACCGTGATCCTGGCGACGGTATCCTCCGGGTACCCCCAGCCGGAAGGAAGGAGCCGGGCCACGCCACGGAAGATCTCTTCAAGCGAGATCCCCGGCTGTTCGATGACGCGGGATACCGCATAAAGGGTCGAGAGTTCTTTCACCCGTTCGTTCAGTTCATGCGTCCGCTTCCGCAGGGCATCCTCCGCCCGCTTCATCTCGGTGACATCCCTTGCGGTTACCGCGATCCGGGTGACGGCGCCGTGCGCATCCCTGACCGGGTAGAGGACGGCGTCATACAGCCGTCCGTCCCGGCAGTCCTGGAACCGCACAGGCCTGCCCGTCCCGGCAACCTCATGGAAGCGGGCCGCGTGGACCTCCACCATATCCGGCGGAAAGAATCCTGATATACTCGCGCCGATGAGGTTCTCCCGGCTCCGTGCAAACCGCCGGGCCGCCATCTCGTTGACGTCGATGACCCGGCCTTCCAGATCGAGGAGAACGATCATCTCCTCAGGAGCGTCGAGGAGGGCGCGGGCCGTCGCCTCGCTCTCCCGGAGAGCATGCTCGGTGCGCTTCCGGTCGGTGATATCGTAGAGCTGCTCGACGATGAACGCCACCTCACCCTTCTCGTCAAGGATCGGGCTTGAGCGGCACTCCAGGTACCGCCCGAGTTCCGGCACGAACCGCTCGACAGTCTCCTGCTTCTTGCTTGCGACCGCAAGCTCCGTCGCGCAGATCGCGCAGGGCCCGGTTCGCCCGATGAGGTCGTAGCACTTTCGTCCTCTCACCTCCTCCGGCGTCATCCCGAGCATCTCGTAGCCGGCGCGGTTGTAGCGCAGGATCGTATGGTCCGGCAACTGAACGTCGACGATATCGCCGAGGTTCTCAAACAGCCCCTCGAGCAGGATGTTTGCCTCCGCGAGGCGGCGGCGGGTCTTCTCTTCCCCGGTGACGTCCTGCCAGGTGACGACGGCGCCCGAGATAGTCTTCCCGGTCATGATGGGCGAGGCGGATACGGCTATATGGATCTCCTCCTCTCCGCGGCCGATGACATACCGGCAGGACTCGAGCTCCTCTCCCCGGAGCGCCCGGTGCCCGGGGAGGTCCTCGGGACGGACCGGTCTGCCGTCGGGATGGTTGAGCGGCGCATCCCGCATCCCTGAGAGTGACCGGGCTATCCGGTTCTCGCCAGCGGGACCCCCCACGACCACCCTCCCGTCGGCGCCGTAGACGATCCCCTGCCTGCCGATGGCAGCGAAGAGCGCATCGCGCTCCAGCTCTACCCTGGAGTTCCGGGCGTCGAGATCCCGGTTCTTGGCAATCAGCGCTTCAATGCAGGCCCTCAACTGAGGGGCAAGAGCAGGGTCGGCATCCTGCAGCGCCCGCAACAGAACCGCCGGGGACACATCAGACAGGCTCTTCATCCATTATTCCAGTTTCTGCAACACTTCGTTCTCTCCTCTGTATCCTGTAAGGGGAGCCTTCCCGGGGCAACGGGCCTGCATTGCGTGCGGCGGCCGTCCAGGAGGCGCACATCGGTATCCCGACCACCGGACAAACGACAGCTCCCCGCCGCCTCAGCGGGAATGGAGGCACACGGCCTTGAGACAGCATTCATCCCCGAGTTATATTCAGGTAGAGATATACATTTGATAAGATAAAACAGGTTGGCCCCGGATCCGGCACTCCAGCATACCGGCCGGTCCGGCGCCCGTCACGGCCGCTGCGGCATCACAACGTATATACCGGATAAGCAGCATGTCCGCAATGCGGCGTATGGCCCGCATCTGGCGCGAGAATGCACCACCGGAAAAACCCCTTCCCGGCGCTTCCCGGCAAAAAGTTGCTGCCTGCGGCGAACAGCCAGTTTGCCATCATCGCTCCGGAATTGGGGCTCATATTCCTCTTTATCGCACTGGTGTCATGCACCCCGTTCCTGGTCGGTCTCTGGTATGGCGAGGCCGACCTCCTCCTCCCCATGGCCTCGGCGCCGGCGGGATTCGGCATCATCGGGATCTGGCTTGCCGGCATCCCGAAGGCGGAGGGAGAGGCCCGCCTCTCCGCCGCCCTCTCGGCGGTCGCCCTGATATGGCTCGCCGCCGCCCTGATCGGCGCGCTGCCGTACACGTTCGGCCTCAACCTCCCCTACACCGACAGCGTCTTCGAAGCGATGTCGGGCTGGACGGGCACCGGATATTCTCTTCTCCCCTCCGTCGATACCGCGCCGCGGATGATCCTCTTCTGGCGTTCACTGACCCAGTGGATGGGCGGACTCGGGATCGTCGCGTTCACCGTCGCTCTCGCGGGGAGATCCGGCCTGACCCGGTTCCGGCTCTACCGTTCGGAAGGGCGTTCGGAGACGTTCATGCCGAGCGTCGTGGCCACGGCCATAGAGATGTGGCGGATATACCTGGTGCTCACGGTCCTCGGGATCGGGCTCGTCCTCATCTCGGGGATACCCCTCTGGGATGCGGTAAACATCGTCATGACCGCCATATCGACCGGCGGGTTTGCGGTGCATTCGGCCGGCATCCTCTACTACAAAAGCCCGCTCCTTGAGATGCTCGTCGTCCCGGTCATGATCGCCGGGGCTCTGCCGTTCAAGCTCTACTTCCTGCTCTATTACAAGAAGAGGTTCCTCTTCTTCTCCGACCGGCAGGCGATCCTCCTCTTTGCGCTCATCCTTGCCGGGTGCGCCGCCGTCACCTTCGACCTCATCTCCATCTCATCCCTGCCCCCCGCCGAAGCGCTCCGGGAGGGCATCTTCATGACCGTGAGCGGCATCACCTGCACCGGGTTCCAGAACGCCGACCCTAAAACCTGGTACGGCTCGACGGTGATGGTCCTTGCCGCGCTGATGTTCGTCGGCGGGTCTGCGGGGAGCACCGCCGGCGGCGTCAAAGTCGGCCGGGTCATCCTCGGCCTCGAGATGCTCCGGTGGTGGTTTCGGAGGCTGCATACCGGTTGGCGGGCGATCACGGTGCTCCGGCACGACGGGCGGCCGATCCTCGAGCACCTCCCGGAGTACGAGGTCTCGAAGAGCATGCTCGTCGTCGTGCTCTTCGCCCTGATGGTGGCGATCGCCACCCTTCTCCTGCTCCACCTCGCGCCGCAGGGGGGATTCGACTCCGCTGACGTTATCTTTGAGGTCGTCTCCGCGGCATCGAACGTCGGGATCAGCACCGGGTTCGTGAACCCCGGCCTGTGCCCTGCAGGGAAATGGCTCTTCATCGTCGTCATGTGGGCGGGGAGGCTCGAGATCGTGCCCGTCATCGCCCTGGCGGCCGGGGCGGCACGGAGGCTGTGAGAGCGGCAGCGCTGGATGAACATGGCCGCCATACCCGGGAGCGGCCTTCGTGCCGGCCGCACCATCCTGAATCCAAAGAACAGTATAAATACCGGCGGCGCATCATAACGCCATTGCGTCGGGCCTGATAGGCATGAAAGAGTCTACGAAGTTCGCATTCGATGTCAGCTGGGTGTTCGTCAGCCAGATCGCCACCCTCGGCTCAGGGTTCCTCTTAAATATCCTGCTGAGCCGCTGGCTCGGCCCGGGAGACTTCGGGCTGTATACCCTGACGCTGACCATCTTCACCATATCCACGCTGGTTGCCGGCCTCGGCATCCCGGAGACGGTCGTGAAGTACGTGGCCGACTACAAGAGCAACCAGGAGCGGCTGAATACCATCGTCACCGCGGGGGTCATCAATGCGCTCATGCTCGGTGCCGCCGCCGGTCTCGCTCTCTTCGTCTTCGCCGGAGAGATTGCAGGATGTTTCGGGATGCCGGAACTCTCCGGCCTTGTCCGGATTGCCGCAGCTGCCGTGCCGCTCTCCATCGTCAACACAACGCTCCTCGGTCTCCTGAACGGGCTACGGGAGATGCGGTCCTACTCGTTTCGGTTCATCATCCGCTCGCTTCTCCTGGTCGTGCTGGCGGCGGTCTTCATCCTCGCGGGCTTCGGCCCGGCGGGAGCGGTGGCGGCGCTGCTCTTCACCGAGGTTGGGACGCTCGCCTTCGTCGTGACGATCGTCCGCCCGCACTTCCGGCTCTCGACCCTCAACCACCGGGAGACATCGAAGAAGATGCTTGCGTTCGGGAGCAGGGTCTTCATCGCGAGCGCGGTCTACCTGGTGAACACCTACACCGACACCCTCCTCATCGGCTACCTGCTGACCGAGACCGACGTCGGCCGGTACGCGGTCGCGATCGCGATCGCCCGGGTGGCCTTCCTCTCGCTCCCGGGCTCGATCTCCACGGTCAACTACCCGGCGATCTCGGAGTATTACAGCAAAGGGCTCCGGGATGCGGTCGAGGCCGTGATAAACCGGTCGATCAGGTACTGCCTCACCCTCCTCTCGGTGATGGGCCTTGCCCTCATCTACCTCGCCGGGACGATCATCGAGGTCCTCTTCGGCCCCGCCTACCTGCCGGTCGTGCCCACCTTCATCGTCCTCGTCTACGGGATGATCGTATTCGGGGCCGTATCCTCCGTCGGTCCGGCTGTCAGCGCCATGAACCGGCCCGGGCTCTCCTCGAAGGTGAACATCCTCGTGGCGGCGGTCAACGTCGTCCTCGACCTGGCGCTCATCCCCCTCTTCGGGATAGCCGGTGCGGCCGCCGGCACGGCCGTATCGTGCACCCTGCTCGCGGTACTGATCCTCTACGTGCTCCACCGCGTCTTTGACGTGCGGGTCGAGTCCGCGATGATCGTGAAGACGTTTTGTGTCGTCAGCGTATTCTTCATCGCGTTTCTCCTGCTGCGGGACGCGGTGCACCCCTACGTGCTCGCAACGGTCCTGACCGGTCTCTACGGCATCTACGCCTACCGGTTCCTGCTGACACCGGAGGATAAAATCGAGATCTTCGGCGCGATCACGCCCCTGTTCGGGCGCATCCCGCTCCGGCGCCTCAACGGGCGGTGAAGATCCGCATCCCGGGGTGTCCGGCCCACTGCACGGAGACACACCCGGGCCGTCCCTCAGAAAGACAGCCCGGCACCTACTCCAGAGATTTGCGGAGGTATCCCGACCACCAGCCCGCCTGCGCGAGCGACGCCAGCCGGGACGCGATCCGGTAGGTCTCAAGGTCGACCCGCACGGCCCCGAAACTCTCTTTAAACTTCCGAACCCCGTGGAGGTTTCCGCTTCCCCCGAGGTTCACGAGCGAAAATCCCTTCTCCTGCGCAGACCGCAGAGCATCGTCGAGGAGAAGGTGCACCGGGCAGAAAGGACGGGATGCCGCCGGGACTGCGTTGCTCCACGCAAACACCGTATCCCCGTACTCGAACGTCACGAGGCCCCCGATCGCCGCGCCGTGCATCTCCGCCAGGCGCACCCTGACATACGGGCGGCCGTAGCGGTGGAGGAGATCGTAGACCTCCCGGGGATAAGGCGGCTCCTGGTATCCCCATTCCCGTGTCCTCGTCTCGTAGAGGGCGTAGTACTGCTGAAACTGCGCGAAGCCGTCCTTGTTGACGATCTCGACATGGTTGCGCTCGGCAATGCCGATATCCCGCCGCGCATGCCTGTTATACCTCTGCTCCACCGCGCTGTCGGGACCGTCCAGGCGCAGGATATGCGTATAGTTCCACTCGGACAGCGTCTTCTGGATACCGGGGACTCCCTGCGCCTGCAGCGCGACACCCGGCGGCAGGGCGAGATCGAGGGAGAGGTGCCTCCCCCCGACCAGGCTCCCGATGAGGTCGGAGAGAACCCTCTCCGAGAGGCCCGAAGACGGGAAGAAGCCGCCGTACCCGTGAGGGACGGACTGGCAGACGGAGAACCCGAACCGCCGCAACTCCATCATCGGGACGAGGACGTCGCCTTCGGGGGTATGGTAGATCCTCGTCGCCACCCGGTAGCCGAACGCCTCCTCCATGACCTTCGCCCACTCGGGGGTATGGAAGAAATAGATGTTTTCGCCGCCGAGAAACGATCTCCAGGCGTCCGAAGAGACAGAATCTGTGTAATCAAACACCATGCATCACTGCCTCTTCGCCCGAAACCCGCAGGCGGTCCCCTACACCGGGCCCGGCGCCGTCGGCAAACTCGCGAAGGCAGGCGGCCATACCCTCGATATCCTCCGGGGTCACGCCGCAGTGGATAGGGATGTTGATGATCCGCCCGGTCACGTACCCCGTCAGGGGAAACGCGTCCCCCTGCCGCTCCAGCACGTGCCGGAACCGGGGCAGCAGGTGCACCGGCCTCGGCCACTGGATGTTCCCCACCTCGTACCCCCGGTTCCGCGCCCTCCCGATGATCAGAGAGAGCGGGTGATGCGTCCGGTTCAGGACGTTGCACTTCAGGAACGCAGGCACCTTGCCGGGGGAGACCTCCGGCAGCAGGAAACCCGGAGTATCCTGCATGGCGCCATAAAAGAGGCGGGCGTTCCTGTTCCGGGCTGCGTTCACCGCCGAGAGATCCCGGAGCCCCAGGGCCCCCACAAGGGCCCGCGGAGCCCCCATCAGCAGGTGGCCGGACCCTATCGTCCTGATAGGCGGGCAAAAGACCCGTGACCGGACCTCTCCTGCACGCTGGAGCACCTTCTTTATGACCGCGTTTCTCATGTGAGGCGGCACGTAGCCGGCCCTCTCGATCTCGCGCTCGACGTGCGGGAGGAGGGCGGCCCGGATCTCTTCCCATGCCGCGCACTGCAGCACCATCTCGTCCATAAGGCCGAAGACCTCCGGGTTGTCCCGGCAGCAGTTCTGGCCGAAGTAGGCAAGAAGGTCCCGTTTATAGACCGTCCGCTCCGTGGCCGTGTGCTGCACGAGCATGCCGTAGGCGTAGCACTTCTCATCGTAGAGCGGGACCCGCGTGCAGGACTCGACGACCCGCTCCACGTCCCCGACGAAGGCGGGGTTGTTGACGGCCAGCATCCCGCCTTCGCCGGTTGTGAGGTGTTTTTCGTAGTTGAAACTGACAACCGCAAAATCCCCGAACGACCCGACAGGCCTTCCTTTATACTCCGCGCCGAGGCACTGGGCGCAATCCTCGATGACGACGCAGCCGTTCTCCCTCGCGATCGCCGGCAGGTCCCCGATCTCGCAGGGGATCCCGAAGAGGTGCGTCACAATGACCGCCCTTGTCCGTTCCGTCATCTTCGCCGCAAAATGCGACGCCGGGACGTTGAAGTCCTGAAGTGCCGGTTCGACGAAGACCGGGGTCGCCCCGGACTCCAGGACGGCGTCGACGACGCCCTCGTAGGTGAAGTCCGGGACAAGCACCTCGTCGCCCGGGGAGAGGTCCAGGGCCCGTAACGCTATCAACAGGGCGGCACGGGCCTGGTTGGTCGCATAGCACCGTTCTGCCCCGATGTAATCACAAAACCGGCTCTCAAAGGTTCTGACATGGCTCACATCCTCAAGATCTTCGCGTGATAGCGTAGCGATGATCTCTTCGGTGTTCAGGTGTGCTCGAGACCGTGCTAACATTCCTTCTCCCCTGGACAGTAGGTACGTGCGATGATGGCAATCCAGATATATAATTATAACTCTGCGCGAAACCCCGGCGGGACCGGCACCTGCCGGTATCGGTCAAAGGGAACCCGGAAAACCGCTCACCCCCTGCCGGGGGCCAGCCCTCTCAGACGCTCGATGCCGCAGCTCAGGGCGTGCACGAGGTAGTAGTTCGACTCCCGCCCGCTCCCGGCGGTCAGCCCGGCCCGGAGCGCATCCTCGATATCCTCCCCGGCAAAGACCGTCACGCCCCTCCCGATCTCCGCATACACATGTGCGTCGCTCCCGCCGACCGTTCCCTTCCCGCAGACGCGCGAAAGCCTCATCGAGCGGGCGTTGGCCGCCGGCCGCGACCTGCTGTTGAACCCCTCGATGAGATCCACCTTCCCTGCCGGACGCCCGGGGAACGGATGCCCGCGGTAGGGGTGCGCCAGAACCGCAAGACCGCCCTGGGCGCGGATCTCGGAGACCACGTCGTCGAACCTCCGCGCCGTGATCTCCTCTTCGAGGAAGAGGCCGAGAACGTCGCCGTACTCCGTCCGAACCTCGGCACCGACGATCACCGTGACGTCGCGGCTCGCCTCCCGGGCGAGAAGGCCCCCCCGGATGGTGTCGTGATCCGTCACCGCTATGGCGGCGAGCCCCCGCTCCCGGGCAACCCTGACGACCTTCGCGGGGTCCATGAGCGAGTCCCGGGAGCACCGGGTATGGATGTGCAGATCGGCGAACATTCTCTCCACCTACCCGGAGGCGGCCTCCTCGACGGCGGTGCAGACGTACTCGACGTCGTCGTCGGTCATCCCGGGGTAGAGCGGCAGCGTCACCTCGTGCTCCCCGACGAACTCGGTCTTCGGAAGCGATCCTTGAGTATCCCCGAGCAGCCTCTTATAGTAGGTGAAGAGGTGAACCGGCGGGTAGTGGATGCTCGTCTGGACTCCCCGCTCCTTCAGCGCCGCCTGAAAGCCGGCCCTCGGGAGATCCGCGGAGAGGACGACCGGGAAGATATGATAGGAGGAGTCCCCGTTGGTCTTCCCGGGGAACGGGCACTCTATCTGCTCGATCCCGGCAAGCGCTCCCCTGTACCGGCCGACGATGCGCCGCCTCCGTTCGTTGTTCTGCTCCAGGTGCCGGAGCTGGACGATGCCGAGCGCGGACGCGACCTCGCTCGTCCGGTAGTTGTAACCGAGATCGGTGACGTCGTAACTGTAGCCGTGCCCCCGGTGCCGGTCCCACGTCAGCGTGGTCATGCCGTGCGAGCGCATCGTCCGGATCTTCTCGGCAAGACGGTCGTCGTCGGTCACGATCATGCCGCCTTCGCCGGTCGAGAGGTTCTTGTTCGCAAAGAAGCTGAAGCACCCGATATCCCCGATCGTCCCGCATTTTCGTCCCCCGTATGCCGCGCCCACCGCATGCGCCGTGTCCTCGACGACCCGGAGGTCGTGGTCGCGGGCGATCTCCATGATCGGCCGCATGTCGCAGGCGTATCCTCCGTAGTGGACGACGGTGATCGCCCGCGTCCTCCCCGTGACCTTCGCCGCAATCTCTTCCCACGAGACGTTCAGGTCGTCCCGGCCCCCGATATCGGCGAAGACCGGCTTCGCACCGCAGTAGAGGATCGAGTTCGCCGTGGCGACGAACGTGAGCGACGGCGTTATGACCTCGTCGCCCATGCCGATGCCGAGCACCGCGTGGGCGATGTGCAGCGCCGCGGTCCCGTTCGAGACGGCAAACGCATGTTTCACCCCGAGATACCGGGCGAACGCCGCCTCGAACTCCTCCGTCACCGGCCCCATCGAGAGCCACCGCGACCGCAGGACGTCACGGACCGCGTCGTCCTCCTCGCGGCCCATCGCGATGTCGGAGAGCGGGATCTTCCACGTCATCCTAGTCCCCTCCGACGCCCGGCGCCCCGTAGAACGGGGATGATGCGCTGTTTGCCTTCCGGTAATCGTCCACCCGCCCGATGTCCAGCCAGTAGCCGTCGTACTTGTAGGCCTTGACGGTCTCCCCCGCGGCAAGCAGGACGCGGATCAGGTCGGGGAAGTCGATGTACTCGTGCGGCGTGATGTAGTCGAGGGCACGCGGGTTAAACGCGTAGACCCCCATGCTCACGTAATGCTCGAACCCCGGCTTCTCGGTGTATCCGACGATATCTCCGTTGCCGTCGGTGTCCACGATACCGAAATCGACGAAGTAATCTCGTTTGTTCAGGGCGACCGTCGCGATCGCCCCGTTGTTGTTGTGGTAGTCCATGAACGCGGAGAACGGCAGGGTCGTCAGGACGTCGCCGTTCATCATCAGGAACGGCTCGGAGAGGCCGTCCTTGATGAGCCCGAGGCATCCGGCGGTTCCGAGCGGCTTGTTCTCCCGCGAGTAGGTGATCGAGAGCCCGAACCGGCTCCCGTCGCCGCAGAACGCCATGATCAGTTCGGCCAGGTGCCCCACCGCTATCGTCACGTCGCGGATGCCGTGCTCCCGGAGCTGGTGGAGGATGATCTCGAGGATCGACTTGTCCCCGATCGGCATAAGCGGCTTGGGGATGATGGTCGTGTAGGGTTCGAGCCTCCTTCCTTTGCCGCCGGCAAGAATAACCGCTTTCATATCAGGTCACATACTGTCTGGGACTGTAGAGGTCCAGGTGTTCGCTAAACCATGCAATCGTCCGCGAGAGGCCATCGTTGAGGGGCACAGCCGGAGACCACCCGAGGAGGTCCCGGGCGCGGGCGTTGTCGCACCACAACCGCTCCACCTCGCTCTTCTCCGGCCGCAGGCGGCCGCTGTCGGTGACGACCTTGATCTCCTTGCCGATGAGAGACGCGACCGTCTCCGCGACGGCACCGATGGAGATCTCGTAGTTCGACCCGACGTTCACCGTCTCCCCGACCGTCCGCGGCGATTCGGCGACGAGGACGAACGCACGCACCAGGTCGTCGACGAAGGTGTAGTCCCGCGTGGTGTGCGTCGCGCCGAGGACGACCTTCTCCTGCGTCAACGCCTGCACGATGATCGTCGGTATCACCGCCCGGGCGGACTGGCGGGGGCCGTAGGTGTTGAACGGCCGTATCGTAGCGATCGGGACGTCGAACGACCGGTAGAAACTCTCGGCCACTTTGTCCGCTCCGATCTTGCTCGCGGAGTAGGGCGACTGCCCCTGTAAGGGATGGTTCTCGTCGATCGGGACGTAGCGCGCCGTCCCGTAGACCTCGCTCGTCGAGGTATGGACGACCTTCCCGACGCCGGCGTCCCGTGCGGCTTCAAAGACGTTGAGCGCGCCGAGGACGTTCGTCTCCACCGTCTCCCGGGGATGGATGTAGGAGTACGGGATCGCGATGAGCGAACCCAGGTGGAAGACGACGTCGACATCCCGGACGGCTCTGCGGACGGCGTCCGCGTCTTTGAGGTCGCCCATGACGACCTGCACCCGCTCCCGCCGCTCGTTCGGGAGCAGCCGCAGGAGGCCGGGGTCGTTTCTCGAGTTGTAGCGGACGAACGCACGCACGTCCGCTCCAAGGCCGGCAAGGTGCTCCGTCAGGTGGCTGCCGACGAACCCCCCTGCCCCGGTCACCAGCACCCTCGTATCAGTCCAGTCCATCACAGACCACTCACCTTCGTATAGTTACCATACTTCATCAGAATCACCTGTCTCACAGACCTCTTTTCGCGTGTGGGCCGTATGCCGGTGCGCGGCGGTATCAAGGGGCTGCCGCAAGAGCCCGGGAACGGGGAGCGGCGGAATGGCCGGGTCGTCCCTCCCCACCACCTGCAGGGGAACGGCGGGTGCCGCCGGAACCGGGGCATCCGGGGGCAGCAGCGACATCCCATCAAGAAGCGCCCCGATCGGCATGAACGAGAACTGCGTCATGAGCATGATGAGTTTCTCAAGCGACGTCCGGACGCCGTGGTAGGTGACGAGACGGGACATGAACGGCACCTTCAGCAGGGGGGGTCCCGGGTAGATGTCGTGGGGGTGAACGTAGATGTTGACCGGCCTCCTCGTGGCAATCCTGCCGACACCCCAGGAGAGAAACTGCTTCGGGAGAGCCCGGAGATAGAACCCGCCGGAGACAGGGATGTTCATGCCGAACCGAAGAACCGAGAGCGGGAACTCGACGATCGGACCGTCGGGGTCGTGGACGGTGACGTCGTCCCGCGAGGGGCGGTAGATGCTGACAGGCGCGTCCGGCACGCCGTAGAGCTGGGTTCTCACCGGAAAGATGCTCGAGTCGTACTGGAACCCGTACTTCTCCAGGACCTCGAGCGCCCATTTCGTCCCGTTGTTCAGGGAGAACGACGGTGCCCGGAACCCGACCGGGTTGTAGTCGGCGAGCAGTTCGAGGGACTTCTTCAGTTCGTCCTCGAACTCGCTCCGGTTCATCGTGTAGAGCGGTTTATGGGAGTAGGCGTGGCACGCGATCTCGTGGCCGTCCCGGTGGATCTCGTTGACGACTTCGGGATACTGGTCTGCGACGGCACCGAGGACGAAGAACGTCGCCTTGACGTCGAATGCATCGAGCACGGCAAAGATCGGCCTCAACGAATCCCGGAACCCGTCTTCCCGGTCACGAGGGAGGTAGTTCGTCAGGAACTCGTTGCACCACCAGAACTCAAGATCGATGCTGAGTGCGTTGACCTGCATCGTTACCGCCTCAGGACAAATCGCCACATCTCCGGATCGAACGCGTAGCGTGCCGTGGCGAGCATGAACCCCATCGTGGGTCCCGGATCGTGCAGCGAAAGGATGTCGTCGGGCGTGCCGAACCGGAGAAACTCCCGGAAGTTCTGCCAGGTCTTCGGGGCGCTCAGGTACCAGAGGATGTCTCCGGGGAGCAGCCAGCGGCACCGGACTCCTTCCCGGTAATCCGCGACCGCATCAACGTCCCCGTCCATGATCATGCGGTAGAGGAGGTAGGGGAAGTCCACGCCGCTCAGGATCGAGAGGTGGAGCGAGCCCCAGAACCGGGGGTTCACCTCCATGAGTTTGAGCCCACCGTCACGGGCGTCGATGCGGAACTCCACCATCGCGACACCGGACCACCCCATCGCCTTCAGGAGACGGAGGGCGATCGCCGCGGCTTCCCGGGAGAGTTCGTCTTTGACGGTCTCCCGGAGCGTGCTTGCGCCGCCGGAGACCGGGTAGGAGCGGAGTCTCCTCTGGACGGTCACGGCACGCGGTTCCGACCGGCCGTTCGTGAGGGTGTAGACCCCGAGTTCCCCGCCGCCGGGGATGAACTCCTGAACCACCACCGGGCCGAACGCCGATACGGTCGCCTCATAAGCCCGGAGAAGGTCGCCGGGATTGCTGCAGACCCGGACACCTCGCCTTCCCGAACTCACCCGGGGTTTGACGACGGCCGGGTAGTCGACCTCCCCGGCAATCTCCGCAGCTTCGACGGCACTCTCCGGGAAGAAGGTCTTCGGACAGGGGATGCCGTGCTCAAGAGCGATGCGGAGGGTCGCTCCCTTATCGTAGCCCTTCATGAAGACGTCGCGGGGCGGCAGGGCGATCCGGGTGTACCGGGAGATCTCCTCTTCGTGGTCGACGATGGGTTTTAAACAGGCGTCGGCGACCGGGAAGATCGCATCGTATTCCTTCTCTCTCAGGTGAGCGAGAAGGTGCCGTACGAACTTCTCCTCCTCCCGCACCGGCGAAGGGTATACCAGACGGTGGCTGCAGTACCGCGAAAAAGCGCCTGTCGCGCATCTCGTCTCCTCGCCGGCGGTCACCTCGAGCCCTTGCTTTCCAAGCGACCGGATGACCGCGAGAGAGCTGCGCATCTGTGCATCAGTAACGAAGACGGCTCCTCGACTCAATTCTTCCCCCCCGGACGAATCTCGATGCGCGATAGGTTGCGCTTCTGGTATTTAAACCTGCTCTCCATCTTCAGCCCCCCTATCCGGTATCGGGACCCTGGGAGGCAGCGAATAGACGAGCAGGATGGCTTCATCCGCTCTCCAGAACGTCAGATTGTAGAGATCAGGCATGCATGAAATTATCCGGCAGTGAGTTTTGCGGGGATTCGAAGAGTACCTCTAAGATGCCGGCCGGACTGCACCGGAAGCGAAAAATTTATAATGGAGACTGCCCGGGGATCGGCTGTACCTCCTCATCAGCCCGATAGGCGTTTTAGAGGGGCACGATGTCCGGGGGACCGGGAGATACATTTATAGAGGTTATCGTGCATCTTCATCCCATCACCGGAGTGCAAGCATGAACGTCATGGTGGTGACCCCGTACTTTTATCCGCACATGGGCGGCGTGCAGAAGTACATCTACGAGATCGGTACCAGGCTGCAGCGGCAGTTCGGGCAAGACGTGACCGTCGTCTGCTCCAACTGGAGCCAGGAGGAGAACGCCGTGAGGACCGATCAGGTCGACGGCCTTACGGTGATCCGGCTGCCCTACCAGTTCAAGGTCTCAAGCACCCCCGTCAGCCTCGCGTGGAAGAGGGCGCTACAGAAGATCATCGGATCGGTGCGCCCGGACGTCGTCAACGGCCATATGCCGGTCCCGTTCATCGCCGACGCAGCCGCCCGGGCATCGGCCGCGATGCGGGTGCCCTACGTCCTGACCTATCACAACGACCTGACCGGCTCGGACCTCCTGACGTGGGCATTCGGGCGATGCTACTACCCGCTTCTCGGTTCGCGGACGCTCCGCCTCGCGGATATCATCGTCGCCACGTCGGAGTACTACGCCGGACGGTCGCCGCACCTCTCAAAACACCGCCAAAAACTGCGCTACGCCGCCCCGGGCGTCGATCTCGGGCGGTTTGGGGGAGACCGCTCGGACTTCCTGCGCCGGAAGTACGACCTGAACGGCGAGAAGATCCTGCTCTATGTCGGCCACCTGGACAGGGAGAGCCCGCATAAGGGCGTTCACTACCTGATCCGGGCGATGAAGACCATCCGGGCGTCTATGGATGCCAAACTTGTCCTCGCCGGCCGGGGGAATTACCTCGACCACTTCAGGGAGCTCGCCGCCGCCGAAGGGATCCTGGAAGACGTCATCTTTGCCGGTTTCGTTCCCGAGGACGAGATGCCCCTGTATTTCAACAGCGCCGACCTTCTCGCTCTGCCGAGCTGCGACCGTGCGGAGGGGTTCGGCATGGTGCTGATCGAGGCGCAGGCGTGCGGCACGCCGGTTATCGGGACGAACGTCGGCGGAATACCCTATGCCGTAGAAGACGGGGCGACCGGCCTCCTGGTCCCGCCGGGAGATGCGGCGGGGCTCGCCGCCGCCGCCATAAAGGTGCTCGGCGACCGGGATCTTTATCGGCGGATGGCCCGGAGGGGGCCGGAGAGGGTGCGTGAACTCTTTACGTGGGAGAAGAGCGCCGCGGTCTACGACCGGGTCTTTCGCGAAGCGGCCGGGGAGCGGGCGTAGCCGGATCCGCCGTGGCGATCCCGGGGGAAATTCGGATTCGTGCGTGCTGCACGAGGCTATATCTCATCGGTTTTATCAGAGGGGACGCGCAACACTTTTTCCGTAACTCACCGGCCGGGTGCATTCCCCGGAGAGCGCCGGTGCTGCACGCCCGGCACCCTGATGCGGCGGCCCGCCGGACACGATAGCCGGGAACCACACCATGGATACAGTCTTCCTCGAACAGGTCCTGATCATATTCGCCCTCTCCATCGCAGCGCTCGCTCTCTGCTACCGGATGAAGATGCCCGGGATCGTGGCGTTCTTCCTCACCGGCATCATCGCCGGGCCGTACGGCCTCGGCCTCATCACAGACCGGGCCGACGTCGAGATCCTCGCGGAACTCGGCATCATCTTCCTCCTCTTCACCATAGGGATGGAACTCTCGCTCAAGAACCTCCTTGATATGAAGAAAGGGATGCTCACCGGCGGGGTGCTCCAGATAGGCCTGACGATCGGCGTCGTCGCGGTTATTGCATCGGCCTTCGGCCTCGCGCCGCCGGAAGCGATCTTCTTTGGGATGCTGCTTGCCCACACGAGCACCACCGTGATGCTGACCGTCTTCCAGCACCGGGGAGAGGTGGACACGCCGCCGGTGCGGCTCGCGCTCGGGATATCGGTCTTCCAGGACCTGAGCACCGTGCCGATGATCCTCCTCGTCCCCATGCTCGGCGGCATGGGATCGGCCGGGGTCGTCCCGTCGCTCATCAACTTCGCTCTCGGTCTCGCCCTCCTCGGCGCCGTCACGGCAAGCGCCCTCTGGGTCGTCCCCCGCCTCCTCTACCGGGTCGCAAGCCTCCGGAGCCGGGAGCTCTTTATGATCACCGTCATCACCCTCTGCCTCGGGACGGCATGGCTCACCTCGCGTGCCGGCCTCTCCCTCGCTCTCGGGGCCTTCCTTGCCGGCCTGATCATATCCGAGTCCGAGTACAGCAACGCGGCCCTCTCCACCGTCATTCCCTTCCGCGACATCTTCACCAGTTTCTTCTTCGTCTCGATGGGGATGCTCCTCAACACCGGGTTCTTCGCGGCCCATGCACTCCTGATCATCGCGATCATCATCGGCGTCATCGTCCTCAAGGCGATCCTCGGGGCCGTTGCCGTCCTCCCTGCAGGAGTCTCCCTCCGGACTGCCGTCCTCACCGGGCTTGCCATCGGCCAGATCGGCGAGTTTGCGTTCATCCTCTCGAGAACCGGGATCGAGTACGGGCTCCTCGCCCCAGACCTTGAGCAGATCTTCCTCGCGGTGTCGGTCGGGACGATGGCGGTCGCCCCGTTCGCCATCGCGTCGGCACCCCGGGCGACCGCCGCCGTCCGCCGCCTTCCCCTGCCGGCATGGCTCAGGGCAAGGGATGCGCCCCTGAAGGTAGCCCCCGCACACGGGCCTAAAGAGGGGCATATCGTCATCGTCGGGTTCGGGCCGATGGGGCGGCACGTCGCCGAAGCGGCACGGAGCACCGGAGTCCCCTACATGACCGTCGATCTCAACCCGAAGACGGTGCGGGAGGAGCGCAAGATTGGTGAACCGATCTTCTTCGGCGACGCTATAAACGAGGGGGTTCTTGCCCACGCCGGGGTCGAGCGCGCCCGCGTGGTAGTCGTCACCATCCCGAACGCGGCCACGGCGCGCCAGGTGACGGCGATTGCACGGAAGATGAACCCGGACTGCGCGATCATTACCCGGACCCGGTACATGGAGGATTCCCTCGCTCTATACGCGCTCGGAGCGAACGATGTCGTCTGCGAAGAGTTCGAGACCGCAGCGGAAGTGCTTGCACGGGTCCTGGTCAGATGCCCGGTGCAGAAGACCGATATCGATGGGCTCGTCGCTTCGATGCGGACCGGGAACTACGAGATGCTCTGGCGGGCCTCAGGGCAGGTGCCGTCGCTCCGGGACATGGGACTGCACCTGGACAACGCCGAGATATCGATCGCCCGGGTGGAGGAGGGCGCCCCGGTCGCCGGGAAGACCCTTGCCGAGACCGACCTGCGGCGGAGGTATGCGGTGACGGTGCTCGCGATCAGGAGGGGCGCGGAGACGCTTGCCGGGCCGGACGGCGGGACATCGATCGAGGCCGGGGATCTCTGCATCCTCATCGAGGCCGGGCCCGGGAACCCGGAGATCTCCTCCCTCTTCCGCGGCAGGGCGGAAGGATAAGGCCCTTGGCCGGGTCGCCGCGCCAACCGGGAATGCGCGCTCACAGTCCGGAAAGGAGCGGGTTCCGGCGTCCGGTCTCGTACGTCGCACAGATCCGGGCCCTTCATTGGCCCGTGACTGCATCCACTTATACCCGGCCGGTGCATCCCTGCGGGCCAGAGCCCGGGAACCTGCCGCTACGCCCCGGAGGGGTAAGGAGGCCATCGGTGTTCCGAACCGGAGGTTCGGCCAAAAAAGAGGATAGAAGAGATTGAAGGTTATTCCTTCTTAGCCTTCTCCTGGGGCTTCTTCTCCTGCTTCTTCTCCTGAGACTTCTTGTCCTTTGCCATGAATGACACACCTCCTTCCCGAGGAGGGATATATCTGATGTTATCCGGTCAGGATATAAATTTTATGGGCACTCAGTCTTTTTTTCCTGAATTGGAGCAAAAATTATGCAGTTTTACCCCTCTGTGCCCATGAAGGGATCAGGGGGTCGCACCGGCGGTCATCGGAGCGCCGGGGACCTATACTCCGCGCCTGACGCCGGAGAGCGTATAGAGCGTGATCAGCGAGAGCCCCCCGATCACCTCGACGCCTATCACGAGAGCCACGGCCGGAATCGCGCCGGCAATCCGGAGGCCTTCCGTTATCGGTCCGTGTTCGGCCGGTGTTCCCGCAGGCGCTGACCCCGGTTCGGCGAGCCAGTCGCAGAAGAGCGCGGTACCGACCGCAAGCATGACGACCGCCATGAGGGTGAAGATGAGCAGCCCCAGGATCTCGGTCTTTCGTAGCGATCTTCCCGCAACACGTAATGGCGCCATTTTTACACTCCTGCTCTCATGCATATCTCTCACCCCATGCACCTCGTCCGGAGAGGATGGCCGGAACATCCCGGCCGACCACCTGATGCCTGCCGCAAGCAGCCGTCCCCGGAGGACGTACCGCAAACCCGTGCTGCGGAGGGCGGTTGGTTGTCACGGTTTCAGGCAGGATCCCACAGCCGGTTGTGATCGCGGGTACGCCTGATGCTGCACCTGCGGTCTCTGCGGCCGGGAGACGGGGGGTCATGGAATCACTCGGTACATGTGGTAGTTCTCCTTCCACCGCCGTAGAATTGCCGGCATGCCATCGTTTCGGCAACGGGTACAATTCTACATGATTGAACATGACAATACTATGAGACAGAGGATATATTTAATACTACGCATCCCTCGCCCTGCTGCACCCGGAAAACTTTGTTTGGGAAGAATGCGGTATGCACCCCGGACATTGTCCCCCGGCACGCCGGGAACGTCCGCCACAGGCAAAAAGCGGCCTTTCGCAGTACAAAATTCCGTTCCAGGCAGAATAACGCGGAAAAGATGAGAATACACCAAGATTTTTATCCATTTCTCCCCAACGAATATGAGAATGTCTCGCCTTTACCTCGGAAAGATCCTGCTCCGGTGGTGCGACTCCTGTCACGTTCCCGTCCTCTCCGGAGTCTGCGCCTGCGGCGCCCCGACCCGTCCGGTAGCCGTCACGCCGCCGGGAGACGCTCGGCCCGCGTTCCCCGACGACATCGAGCGGATCAACCGCATATTCAGCGAGCACTTCGGAGCGCCGCTGATACCACAGGGCCATATCGCGCTCCTCAACAAGGTTCCCGCCGAAGACCGCATGGACGAGATCGTCCTCGGCGGGGCGGTCGTGGGCGCGGTCCGCTACTTCCCGGACGAGCGCCGCTTTGAGCCCCTCCCGCGCCCGGCCGCCGCGAACTACCTGCGGCCGAAGAAGCGCTACGTCGTCGTCGACGACGGCGCAATCCCGTCCATCGGCGATGGGGGAGCAAGCGTCCTCGCACCCGGCCTCGTCTCGATCGACCCCGCCGTCCGCGAGGGCGACGAGGTCTTCATCCTGACGAGGGCCGGCGAGTGCATCGGCGTCGGGAGGGCAAAGGCCGATGCCGCCACCGCCGCGACGATGGAGCGGGGGGTCGTCGTCCGGACGCGAAAGAACGTCCGGTCGGTCTGTGTCCCCGGCGAGGCGGCGTGGGAGGACGCCGTCAGGGCAAACGGACCGGCTCTCGCGGAGTACGAGGCCGCGAGCATCCGGTTCGTCCGCGAGGTCGCGGAACAGAACCCGCAGAGGCCCACGGTCTCCTACTCCGGCGGCAAGGACAGCCTTGCGACCCTGCTCGTCGTCTTAAAAGCGCTCGGCCCGGTGCCGCTCCTCTTTGCCGACACGGGGCTCGAGTTCCCCGAGACCTGCGAGAACGTGGACGCGGTGGCGGAGCGTTACGGGCTCGAGGTCTTCAGGGTCTCTGATGGGGAGACGTTCTGGAAGACGTTTGAGGAGAACGGACCGCCGGCCGTCGACAACCGCTGGTGCTGCAAGGTCTGCAAACTCCACCCTGTCGGCCGCCTGATCGGTGAGAACTGGGGAGAGTGCCTCTCGTTCATCGGGCAGCGGAAGTACGAATCGGTGAAACGAATGCAGAGCAGGCGGGTCTGGAAGAACCCCAGTGTCCCGCAGCAGGTCTCGGCGGCCCCCATCCAGCAGTGGACGGCGATGCACGTCTGGCTCTACATCTTCCGCGAGAAGGCGCCTTACAACCGCCTCTACGAACGGGGGCTCGACCGCATCGGGTGCTTCATGTGCCCGTCAAGCGACCTTGCAACGCTCGCGATCATCGGGGAGTCCCACCCCGGGCTCTGGGAGATGTGGAGCGAGAACCTCGCCCGGTGGCAGGAGAAGCAGGGCCTCTCTCCCGACTGGATCGAGCGCGGGCTGTGGCGGAAGCGGGGAGACGCGGATGAAGAGGAAGATAGTTATAATTGATTACGGCCTCGGCAACCTGCGGAGCGTGCTGCGGGGCCTTGAGCGGGCGGGAGCGGCACCGGTGATCACGGCGGACAGTGAGGCGATAGCGTCGGCCGACGGCATCGTCCTGCCCGGTGTGGGGGCGTTCCGGGACGGGATGGAGATGCTCGGCGGTCTTGCGGGTACCGTCCTTTCTGCCGCGAACAATACGCCGCTCCTCGGGATCTGCCTCGGGATGCAGATGCTCATGGACTCAAGTGAAGAGCACGGCATCCACCGGGGCCTCGGCCTCGTGCCGGGCGACGTCAAGCGGTTCGTCCCGGCCGCCGGGGAGAAGGTCCCCCACATGGGGTGGAACACCATCCGCACCGACCCCGGGACCCCGCTCTTTGACGGGCTCCGGGAGGAGGAGTACGTCTACTTCGTCCACTCCTACTACGCGGCGGCCGCACCGGCGAACACCATCGCGAGCACCACCTACGTCCACCCCTTCGCCTCGGCGGTCAATAACGGGCTCACCTACGGCGTCCAGTTCCACCCCGAGAAGAGCGGCGCGGTCGGGCTGAAGATCCTTGAGAACTTTATCGAGCGGGTCTGCTAGGGGCTCACGCTTTTTTAGCCCTGATAGGGTGATGCTGTTTTGGTGTGCCGGTGCAGCGGCGGTGTTGATAGTCATCAGACTTACGAGTAGGAGTTTGGTTGCGTCCCGGACACGGATTCCGAGGGAATATCGCCATGAGGGGGGTGGGGACAGGGGAGGGGGGGAGCATCCCCCCTCCCCTGAAACCCCTCGCACCTAACGGTGCTCGTGCTCCTGCCCTTCGGCCAGTCGCACTCTCCCAGACGCGATATCCCCACGGTCCACTGCATCGTGATGTTATCCTCGTTTTGGTCACTCTGTTTACCACACCTCGCGGCGCCTGAGCTATTCTGAAATGCTCCTAACATGAGTGGCGATGGTTGCATGAGAATCTGAATTCGAGTTCTGCCAGGTGCGAGCCTGCGCACCATCAAGCCCAAAAAACAGGGGAGCTCTCAGCTCCCGTTATTGTTCTTGTGCAGTTCCTGGTCTCTGAGAACGTTCCTCTGGATCTTGCCGGATATCGTCTTCGGGAGTTCCTGGACGAACTCGATCGCCCTCGGGTACTTGTACGGGGCGGTGGTGTTCCGGACGTGGGCCTGGAGTTCTTTGACCAGCGACTCAGACGGGTGATAGCCGGGCTTCAAGATGATGAAGGCCTTGACGACCATCCCGCGGATGAGGTCGGGCGACCCGACGACCGCCGACTCCTGGACGGCCGGGTGCTCCATGAGGGCGCTCTCGACCTCGAACGGCCCGATCCGGTAGCCGGATGACTTGATGACGTCGTCACTCCTCCCGATGAACCAGAAATAGCCGTCCTCGTCCATACATGCCTTGTCGCCGGTGTAGTAGTACCCGTTCTGGAACGATTCCCGGTTCGCCTCGGGGTTGTCCAGGTACTCCACGAAGAGCCCGACCGGCCGGGGGTCGAGTTTGACCGCGATCCGCCCTTCTTCACCACGGCCGACGGGGTTGCCGTCGTCGTCATGGAGCTCGATATGCCAGCCCGGCGCCGGTTTACCCATGGAGCCGGGCTTATGCGCCATGCAGGGGAACGTCGCGATGCAGCAGACGGTCTCCGTCTGGCCGTATCCCTCGTAGATGGCCTCTCCCGTGCCGTCCTCCCAGACGCGGATCACCTCGGGGTTGAGCGGTTCGCCGGCACTGCAGCAGTGCCGCAGATCGCGGAAGTCGAACTTGTCGAGGTCGGCGAGGATCAGCATCCGGTAGACCGTCGGCGGTGCGCAGAACGTGGTCACCTCGTACTTCTCGATCAGCGGCAGGAGCTCGGTCGCGCCGAACTTCCCCCGGACGTCGTAGACAAAGATGCAGGCTCCGGCGATCCACTGGCCGAATATTTTGCCCCAGGCGCACTTTGCCCACCCGGTATCGGAGAACGTCAGGTGCAGGTCGTTTGCCGTGACGTCCTGCCAGAGCGAGGCGGTGATGATATGCCCGAGCGGGTAGCTCTGGTTGTGCAGCACCATCTTGGCCTCGCCGGTGGTGCCCGAGGTGAAGTAGATCAGCATCGGGTCGGTCGATCTCGCCTTCTTTGTGACCGGCATGCTGACCTTGTGGTGCGAGACCGGTGCAGGGTACTCGAGCTCGTGCAGGTAGCTCGCCCAGCCCTCGCGCTCCCCGTCCACAAGGAAGAGGGTGTCGAGCAGCGGGCAGGCATTCGCGACCTCGTCGACCTTCTCGGCGTTCTCGGAGTTCGTGATGATCATCCGAAACTTCCCGGCCTGCACGCGGTATTTGATGTCCTTTGGGGTCAGCATCGTCGGGCAGGGGCAGAAGACCGCACCGAGCTTGATGAGCGCGATGACGAAGATCCACCATTCCGGGACCCTTGGGAGCATCAGCATGACCCGGTCACCCTTCTTGATACCGAATTTTAAGAGGATGTTTGCGGCACCGTTCGAGAGATACCGCAGGTCGCGGAAGGTGTACTTCTTCTCGTCCCCCTCCTGGTTCACCCAGATCATGGCGAGCTTGTTCCGGTCGGTCTCGGCCCACCGGTCGATCACGTCGTAGCCGAAGTTGAAGTGCTCGGGGACGTCGATCGTGAAGTTGGCGCAGGCGGCCTCGTAATCGGTCATGTTCGGCTCCCGGACGGTCTCAGGCTGGATCCCCGCAGGGACGTCGCTTTTTACGCCGTTTGCCGATGCACCATTGAGATGTTTCGTGCAGAGGTCATTGAGCCATTCCGACCGGGACATTCCCCGGTACTCGCGGATCCTGTCGATCGCCTTCACGAGGTCGTCGTCCATCGTGACCGAGTATCGCACCATGCATACAGGTCTGTGGTGCAGCATATCACCTTTTTGATTTGTCGCGCACCGCCGTCAGGGAAATAACCACACCCATGGTGCATTCGGGTGGGGCATCCGCAGGAAGGCGCACCGCCACGTTCAAATAGCGATGATACCCACCCGGACCGCATATGGCGGAGCAGACGATCCTCGTTACGGGCTCGACGGACGGCATCGGGAAGGCAACTGCACGCGCCCTCGCCCGGCAGGGCCACCGCGTGCTGGTCCACGGCAGGGACCCCGAGAAGGGCCAGAGAGTCCTCGCGGAACTGAAGGCGGCCACCGGCTCCGACCGGCTCGCCCTCTTCATCGCCGACCTCTCGGTGCAGGAGCAGGTCCGGGGCCTCGCGGAGGAGATCGGCGGGGGCTACGGTCGGCTTGACGTCCTCATCAACAACGCCGGGGTCTTTATGCCGGAGCGCCGGGTTCTCCCCGGCGGTATCGAGACCACGTTCGCCGTGAACTTCCTTGCGCAGTTCCTGCTCACCCACGAACTCCTCCCGCTCCTTACGAGAAGCGCCCCGGCACGGGTCGTGAACGTCGCATCGATCGCCCACCGGAGCGCCCGTTCGGTCGACTGGGAGAACATCCCGGGGTTTTTGGACTACGACGCCTACGATGCCTATGCGGTATCGAAGGTAGGGGTCATCGCCTTCACCGCCCGGCTCGCCCGGACCCTCGAGGGGACGGGGGTGACGGCGAACTGCCTCCACCCGGGGGTGATCGAGACGAAACTCCTCCGGGCCTACACCCATGGGCGGGACGGCGGCGCACCGCCGGAGAGGGGTGCAGAGGTGGAGGCGCACCTCGCCCTCTCCCCGGACGCCGGTGAGACGAACGGCGGCTACTTCGAGGAGACCCGGTGGACCCGGCCCTCGTCCCTCGCCCTCGATGCGGGGGTCCAGGACCGGTTCTGGGAGATCGGACGCAGCCTTACCGGGGCGGTGCAGTGGACCGATCCGAAAGCATATGCCCGATGAGGTGGTACGACACCTGCCTGGAGGAGAGCAGCATGGCAAGACGCAGCATAAAGGGCAAAGAGAAAGAGGAGACGAAGGAGTACTGGTGCGAGATCTGCGGGGCGGCCTGCGACGAGATCACCGAAGAGAACTACCCGGACCTCGAGAAGGCCCGGACGCTCTGCCCCGACTGCAAGAAATCCTACGACGAGTCCTGCAGGATCAGGTGACGGGAAGGGGCAGTCACTTCCCGCCCTTCTTCAACTCCTCGATCATCTCCTCGACTTCTTCGTAGCCGTGCCGGTAGAACTCTTCTTCACCGGGCTCAAGCTCCCGGAGCAGCCGCAGGAACTCCCCTGCATGCTCCTTCTCCTCGTCCGCGATATCGCGCATCACCTTCTGGACCAGCGGGTCGTCGGTCGACTCGGCGATCTGGTTGTAGAACTGGATTGCCTCGTACTCGGCGGCGATCGAGAACCGGATCGTTCGGATGAGTTCCCCCCGGTCCAGTTTGCGCTCCATGCGGTTGCCGGAGAACGGTTGTGCAAATTCGGGCATCTCAGATGACCTCCGGGGGGTCATGGGGAGAGGCGTTATTTATAGGTTGGGTACCGGCACCCCTTCACGCGACCTTCGTGATCCGCCCATCCGGCTTCGCGTTCACCGGCTCCGGAAGGGCCTCCATATACGCGACCAATGCATCGACGTCGAACGGGCCGGGGACCACGTTGGTGCCTTCTTTGAACACAGTATACCTGTCACCGCCGGCTGCGAGGAAGTCGACCATTGCCGCGGTGTACTCCGCGTTCGGGTCGAGCGCGGTGCCGTTCACCCGGACCTCGACGACCCTGCTGCCGGCGGGTTTGCTCTCGTCGAACGAGTAGGTCAGCCCGGAGACGGCGAGGTTGTGGGGCGGGAGCGGGCTCTCCCACTGCTGTTCCAGCACGTTCCGGACCTGCTCCCCCGTCAGGGTCATCGAGAGCACGGTCGAGGAGAACGGCTGCACCGCATACAGGTCGCCCCAGGTGACGTCGCCCTCCGCGATCTCCGCCCGGAGCGAGCCGGTGGTGATGAACGCGATATCGGCACCCATTGCCGCCCGCTGGCCGTCGGCAACGAGGTTGCCGAGGGGGGATTCGCCGGCGCCGGTCTCTACCCGCGTGATATCCGACGATGCAGCCGTTATGGTCCGACCGGTCATCGGCCTGACCGCCTCTTCGCAGGTCTCGAGCAATGCCAGGGCTTCGGGATCGGGGCTGGTGCCGTTTCCGTATGCCGGGACGATCCGTGCCGATGTGTGCGTGACCTCGCCGGTGACGGGGTCGATGACGAGACTGACGTCGGCAAACGCCCTGCTGTAACTGTAGGCCTGCGTCACCAGGACCGGGTTTTTGCCGGCGTTCTCCAGGTAGGCGTTGGTGAACGCATGGGTGTGGCCCGAGAGGACGACGTCCACGTCCGCATCAAGGCCGGCGACGATCCCGGCGACCCTGCCGGTGACGTTGCCCCCTTCCCGGGTCGGGCCGTCGTAGGGCTCCTGCCGGCCGCCCTCGTGGAGGAGGACGACGATCGCGTGCACGCCCTGCTGCTGGATCTCCGGGACGTAACGGTTGATCGACGCGATCTCGTCTTCGAAGCGGACATCCTCGATGCTCGCCGCCTTCACGATCGAGGGGGTCTCGACGGTCGTGGCACCGACAAAAGCGATCTTTGCACCGCCGGCGTCCCGGATGGTGTAGGGAGCGGCGAGGAGGGTGCCGTTCGTCTTCCAGACGACGTTTGAGGAGACGTATTCCGCTGCCGCACCCGGGTAGGGGTCCGCGAGGTGTGTGACGGCCGTCGCGCCGTTCCCGCCGCCGACCATCCGCAGCAGTTCGTCCGTCCCCCGGTCAAACTCGTGGTTGCCGAAGGTTGCGATTATACCCGTGCAGTCGTCCGCGAGGCTGTTGAAGAAGAGCACGGCGGGTTCGTCCAGCAGCAGCCCGGATGCCGGGGGCGATGCGCCGACGACGTCCCCGGGCAGTGCAATGAACGTGGCAACCCCGTCGGTATCCGCCGTCGCCGATCTCAGATATGACCCAAGCACCGGCGCGCTCCCGGCCGGTTCGCCGTTGAGGTTCTGCCCGGCGGAGAGTTGCCCGTGGAAGTCGTTGACCGCGAGGATCCTGACGTGCACCGGTTCGGGATCCGGTGAGAAGTATCCTGAGAGTGCGATGGGGGCGAGAACAACGGCGAGAAGAACCAGTAAGCCGATGATCGCCTGCCGCCGGGGCGATCCGGCGCCTGTGGACGAACCGGATACCATTAAAAGAACTCTCGCCGGGCGGGATAAATACCAGCCGGAATAGATCCGGGCGGGGACGAAGGAACAGGGTTTTTTCCGGCCCGATCAGCACAACGCCCGGTCCGGCGCGGCGGGTTCCATCCCGCGGTCTGCGGTTCGAGGGCTCGCTCAGCTGTCCCGGGGGAGGATATCCTCGACGGTGATCGTGTAGGTGATCGTCTCCCCTGCAAGGGGATGGTTGGCATCGACGGTGATTCTTTTGTCGTCCACGTCGAGGACGGTCACCAGGCAGGACTTCCCCAGCACCCTGACCCTGATGAACTCGCCGACAACCGGTTCATGGTCGAGTTTCAGTTTCGTGCGCTTTATCGAGACCACGAGCCGCTTGCGGTACTTCCCGTAGGCCTTCTCCGGGGGCAGCGCAACCGTCACCGTCTCGCCCGGCTCTCTGCCGATCAGCGCCTCCTCAAAGAGGGGGTTGATCTGGTTCGCCCCGAGGGTGGCCCGGACCGGCTCGCCCGACCGGGTATCCTCGAAGACCTCGCCGTCAGGGCGGGTGCTGCTGAAGTGCAGGAGCAGGGTGTCGCCGTCTTGTACAGGTGCCATGGGTGCCTGATCGGTTTGTCGGTTCGGCTCTTTAACTCATTGGGGGTTCGGAGAATTTTACAGTATTCATTAATAGAGGAATTACACGCAGATGGGGTTCCCACAGCATGTCGAAATCTCTTTCACCGTTGCGTCTGCAAAATTCATGCCAGGCACATGCGGGAACTCCCACTCATCCACTCAACGGAGACCAGATCCATTTCCGGCGGATTACGATCAACCCGTTTCTCTTGCCGCACATCTGCTCCCTCCTGCCCTGCGCTCTTGAACCCTGCACTTTCACGGTCCCTCTGAATGTTCTGGAGATAGGTTTATGCACACTTTCAGCAAGTACGGGGCATGCGTCAATACCGCATCGCCGTTATGGTCGGGAGCCTCCGGAAAGATTCCTACAACCGAAAACTTGCGACCGCCATCGTGAAGCTGGCACCTTCGGACTTTTCATTCAACCAGGTGCAGATCAGCGATCTGCCACTGTATAATCAGGATGACGATGAGAACCAGGCAGCACCCGTCCGGCGGATGAAGGCCGAGATCCAGGCCGCCGACGGTGTCATGTTCGTAACGCCCGAATACAGCCGCTCGATCCCCGGGGTCCTCAAGAACGCCCTCGATCATGGTTCGCGTCCTTACGGCCGGAACGTGTGGGCCGGAAAACCGGCAGGCATTCTGGGCGTTTCTCCCGGTTCTGCCGGGACGGCCATGGCCCAGCAGCACCTGCGCAACATCCTCGCATGTCTGGACATGCCCACGCAGGGCCAGCCTGAAGCATTCATCCAGGTACGGGAAGGCCTCTTCGACGAGGCGGGAGAGATCGGCGAAGCAAGCAGACCGCGCCTGCAGAACTGGATGGATCACTATGTTGCCTGGGTTAAAAGCCATGTGGAGTAGGGCGGCCGTCATGCAGGTGACGCGCTCGCTTGCCGCCGCATACGCCGACAAAAACATCCGGGTCAACTGCCCGGGGCTGACCCACCCGGGCATGGTGAAGGCCGGCGACTCGTTCGACAACGCGGTGCTGCCGCTCGTCCCGGTCAAGAGAGCGGCGCAGCCGAGATGGCATACGGGGCTCTCTATCTCGCCTCCGACGAGGCATCGTATACCACCGGGCACGACCTGGTGATGACCGGCGGCCCCGGGCTCCAGTAAACAGCGAATCCCAACAGGAGGCCCTATCATCAGAATGTAAAAATTTGGTGCAATCAGAACAATATCTGGCAGCTATCAAGTGTTACGATCAATGGCTTGCATCGCATCCTGATGACTATGAAGCATGGTATTGGAGAGGTACCGCACTCGATCTTTCTGGCAATCAATTTGAAGCGATACAGAGTTTCGATCAGGCGCTTGAAATTAATTCAAGTTGTGAACTACCCCACCCGTAAGGGTGGGGCTTCCTGCGAGTGCCCGGGGATCTCGGGGATCCCCCGACCTGTTTGTCGCAGATTACCGGCAAACTGCCGGTAGCCCGTCCACAGGGCATTCTGTGATAGGAACCGCACCATGATG
>Ga0208462_1000340_pt1 | contig 52814 bp, 36 predicted proteins | sample AD_SCU001_MetaG_FD_184452 | JGI IMG/M metagenome (GOLD analysis project Ga0208462, IMG submission 184452) | Active sludge microbial communities of municipal wastewater-treating anaerobic digesters from China - AD_SCU001_MetaG (SPAdes) (version 2) | ecosystem: Engineered > Bioreactor > Anaerobic...
TTCCGTGTTTCTGGGCAAACAAAGCGCCAAAAGATTGGTCAAATCTCTTCCAGTCGATCTTATCGGCCAGCACATACAACGGGTGTTTTTTATCCAGTATCTGTTCCAGTCGGGAGCGAAACAGGTCGCCATGTGTTTCTGCAAAACTCGTGTCTTTCGGTCTCATCTTTTTGCCGGTTTTGGGCTCCTTTTTTTCAAATTTCCGGCAATTATAACATATTAATATTCGTTAGTAAAACAATAATATCAATATGTTGTGTATTTTTCAGGGACGACTACATATCCGAGTCCACAACATGATAGCGCAAAGAAGTTTAAGGATTTGCTGTTGAAAGTATAAAAAAGGCAGGGCCATATAGACCCTGCCAGGTAGGTTGCATGCTCGCAAAATTACTGTCGAGATTCAATAAGTCCGACAGACTATTTTTAACTAAAAAGCGGGGTACTGTTTTTGAATACCATACCCCGCTGGTTATAAATTGTTCTTAAGGTATATAACCATCAGACAGGGTTTTCAGGAACGCGACGATGGCAAGCTCTTGGACGTGGTTTAATCCAAGATTTCCCACCTCTGTCGTGTTCATGTTCTGAGCCACTTCCGGGGGAGGCCATCCTGCACCGTTAACATCCCTGGTGTTATAGAAGTGAACGATCTCCTCCAGCGACTTGAAGTAGCCATTGTGCCCGTATGCCTTCAAAAAATTACTGTCTGGCCGCAGGTCTACATTTCGCAGGGTCGGGACTTTATGCTTGCCGAACTCAGCCTCCCAGGCCAACTGACCGATAGATTTGAGGAAGCCGCCCAAGCCTGGGTCAACCCAGAGCTGAGCCTCCGGCTTCCAACTGTAGGCCGGATTCAACGGGTTCCTGGGCACGCCAAGGTTATCGTAGCTGTAATCCGTGAAATTAGGATACACATGACATTGAGCACACTTCGCCTTACCGTTAAATAGCGTCATACCCAGCCGTTCCTGTCCGGTCAACTTGGCCTTTCCTTTCAACCAATAATCGTACTTGGAAGTATATGAGCTCACTTCTTTGGATCTCTCGTAAGCTGCAATCGACCGGCCGATACAATCGTATTGCGTGGCAGGATCGGTGCAGACCTGAAGAAAGAGATCCTTGTAGGTCGAATCCAGCACTTTATTAATCACGACCTCTGGGGTGCTGTTGTTCTGTTCCCGCGGGTTGAGGAAGGGTCCTTGGGCCTGTTCGGCCAAGGGATCACCAAGTGTTAAGCCAGTTGCCCGGCCGTCCCAGAACATACCGCCCATCCAGAGGGCTCTATAGTGCAGGATCGGGCTGTCACCGGCATAGGCAACCGCTGGCGGTTTGCGGTCACCGAACACGCCGGGAACCGCCCCCATATATACGGCCCCTCCTGAGTTAATGTCCTGATCAGGACCGGTCCATCCCACATTTTTCGCATGGCAGGCTGCGCAGGACTGGCCGGCGGGCTCCGAGAGATTGGTGTCAAAGAACAAATTCTTTCCCAGCTGCTCCTTGGGTGTCAGGTCAACAGCGCCGGCGTAAGCAATCCAGAATGCGCCCACAGACAACATCATCGAAAGCACAGCCAAAATCTTCTTTTTCTTAGTCATCATAATGTCCTCCTTTCTCATTTAAGGGTTCAAATTGGCCGCTCTTCCCCCTCTGTGAAAGACAAGAATCATAGGTCATCGTGAAATGAAAATATTATTAACTTTTATAGGTGAATAGAAGATGAGGATCGAAAAGAGCGAATAAAGTATTCTCAATGATTATATATAGAAGATACCGTGTGTCAATGGGAAAAATTAGAAGCGTAGCAAGTCTCGCTGGTTGCCCCTTTTGTTTTTCAATATTAATAATTAATCCTAATAATAGGGACTAATAGTGAAGTCAAGGATATTTTGGCTTCTTTTCGAGAGAGACGGCGGTTGATCCCTCCGGCCGAAATTTCTCATTTACAGAAAGCGAAATTTTTACTATACTTTCACTGTTAAAAACAGTCTTTATATATTTTATCTTTCGTAATTGTCTTTGTTTCCAGAATTCACGAAGTTGAAGGCACAAGAAGGGAGAGGGGAAAAACCGAAGTCTTTCCCTGGAAATGCAGGATTCATCTCTTAGCTATGTTTAGAAAGGCTTGCCTCCAAAGTGGGTAAGAGTTTTTCAGGTATGAGTATACTTGTCTCTTTTTTTGCATCCGTTCGTTTAACCATTGTCCTTCTTGTGTTGATCGCCATCTTCTCCATCGTGGGAACCTTTCTCCCTCAGCACGAAGAGGCTGTATCGCTTGCCGCCCGTCTTTCACCAGCGATAGCCCAGCTGATGATGAAACTCAAGCTTTTCAATATCTACGCTTCTCCCCTTTTCATCTTCCTCATGGGTCTGCTCTCTTTGAATCTCATCGTTTGTTCCCTGAATCGTTTCCCCGCTTCCTGGAAAAAGATTCATTCCCGGCCTTTTCCAGCACCGAAGTATCTCTTCGCCCAGATCAACACCGATCAGATGATGCACCTGAACAGAAAAAAGTCTGAAGTTGTTGAAGGGGTGGAGGCACTGCTGGGAAAAAGGTTCGGAAAGATCGACAAAGACAAATCGAGCCGGGAAGTTTTCTTCTTTTTCCAGCGGGGTCAATATGGCCATCTCGGGGTCTATGCCATTCATGCAAGTGTTCTGCTGATTATTGCAGGTGTTGTGATCGGTTCGCTCTTTGGATTTAAGGGTTATGTGACTCTCGCTGAAGGACAGTCCACGTCCTATGTTGAGGTAAACGGGGGTAAAGGGCCACGGGCACTCGATTTCTCCATCCGTTGCGAGCGGTTTGTTGTTGAGTTCTACGAAAACGGCATGCCCAGGACCTACCGCTCTGATCTGTCTTTTTTAAGGGACGGAAGGGTTGTGCATCAAGGGACCGTTCTGGTGAATCACCCCCTTTCCTTCGGGGGACTTCGTTTCTATCAATCGAGTTATGGTACTGCACCCGAGGGGAAGGCTCTTCTTGCCTATTCGGGATCCAATGGAAAATCCCAACAGATGGTCCTGAAGGAAGGCGCCACTTTTGAACTTCCTGAACGAGACGCCTCGGTGACGGTTCTCCGAATCGAGGGAAACATGATAAATATGGGACCGGCCGTGAATCTCCGGATAGCCTTCCCGAAGGGCGAAATGAGACTCTGGGTCTTTAAGCATATCGAGGAGATGAAGCGAAGCTATCCCGGTCTTTTGTCCGGCATGCCAGGCTTGAATCCAGGTTTCTTTCAGCCTTATATCTTTTCCCTTCAGAGTGTTGAATTCCCCTACACGACGGGACTTCAGGTTATGAATGATCCCGGGGTCCCCTTTGTTGCCGCTGGAGGATTTCTCATGATCTGCGGTTTATTGATCGCTTTCGGGATCGCACATCGACGGTTCTGGGTCCGGATCGATGAGTCCAACGGGATGACCCGAATTGCGGTCGTAGGAAAGAGCAACCGTGCTTCGGCGGGATTGGCTGAAGAAACCCGTCATCTTTGCGAATCCATCAGGGAGGCGATTCAACCATGAGTGACACGATTCTGACAAGTTGGGTGACCTTTATCTATTTCGCCGCTTTCGTCTGCTATCTATTTCGTCTGATTGTGGGCAGAGAATTCTGGGGCCGTTTGGCATCTTATACAGCCTGGACCGGGCTTGCGATCCAGACCCTGGCGCTCCTCCTGAGATGGAAGACATCCTACGAACTGGGGATAGGCCATGTCCCCCTGTCCAACCTTTACGAATCCATGGTTTTCTTTTCCTGGACCATCGTGTTCCTCTATCTGGTCATGGAATGGCGTTCCATCAGCAAGACCATCGGCGTCTTTGTTGTTCCCATCTCCTTTCTGACCCTGGCTTATGCATCGATCGCCCCCGGAATGTCCGACCGGATTCAACCCCTGATCCCGGCCCTTCAGAGCAACTGGCTGACGAGCCATGTCGTGACGTGCTTTCTGGGTTACGCCGGATTTACACTCGCTTTCGCCACATCCCTGATCTATTTTACGCGATCCACTATGGGAGTTGCCGGCAATCCAAGGGATGGATGGAAGGTCAGGATTCCATCCGCGGAGAGCCTGGATGCCCTGATCTATCAAAGCACGACGATAGGCTTCGTTTTCCTTTCTCTGGGGATCATGACGGGTTCCGTCTGGGCGCACTATGCCTGGGGCTCCTACTGGAGCTGGGATCCAAAGGAAACCTGGTCCCTCATAACCTGGATCGTCTATGCCATCATGCTCCATACCCGCCTTGTCCACGGCTGGCGGGGCAGGAGAATGGCCATTCTGGCCCTTCTTGGCTTTGCCTCCGTCCTTTTCACCTATTTCGGGGTGAATTACCTGCCCGGTCTACATAGTTATCTCACGCTGTGATTTAAAAAACTCGATTATTCAGGGATTATTCAGGGGACACACAACATATAATTGATTACAAGATAAAATTTTTTCGGGCGGTTGTAGATCATTCCTTCTCAAGACAGCTCCGTTTGCTCTTGAATAATATTTTACCCAGCAGAATGTCCGGCCGGAAACTTTTTTTCATTTCCCAAAAGGTTCTATCCCCGCGCATGATGCGGCAGAATATGTCCCATTGATAGTTGGATTTTTTCAGTACTCTGAAAGCGAGCGGTGAAATATGGTTGAATATCCTGGATAACTGATAGGCTGTCTCGAATTCAGGCATAATTTCTTTGTCTATGGCTTTCTCATATTCATCTAATGAAATTTCTTTTTCAAGAAATCTTCTGATTTGGCGGGCGGCGATTCCGGCGCTTTTGACGGCATAGAATATTCCTTCACCTGTCCAATAATCGGTGAGCCCCGCGGCATCTCCGATTAAAAGTGCTCCATTCGCCGACAGAGCGCTTTTCACTGTCCGGTGCGGAATGAGGTGACCCATCAGATTTTGGTTCTCCGGCGAAACCCCGCAGCGGCGTAAAAAATCATCGAGATAAATCTTCAGCTGCTTTCCGTTGTTAACATGCCCCTGCACTCCGATGGAAGCAATTTCCTTTTTGGGAAAAATCCAGCCGTAGCTGTCTTCAAAACTTCCCCAGTCGATGACTATTCCTCTTTCCAGAATTTCGGCATTCTTGAACAGGTGGAGCGGAACTTCATATTGCAGTCCGATATGAGTACAATTCGCCGGCTTTAACGACAGGCTCTTTGCTGTAAAACTGGTTGCCCCGTCTGCTCCGACTAATACGGCAGCGGTTACGGCCTTGTCGGCCATTTTGACGGTCCAGGTATTGCCTTCCCGACTCAGCGCTTTAACTGTCTGCTCTTCCTCAAAATCAACCCCGGATTTTACCGCTTGCTGAAGCATAAAAAAATCAAGCTTTTCACGATTCACCATGTAGAGCAGAGGCTTTGCACAGACCCGCCTGTAATCCCTGGCGAGTTTATACGACAACGTAACTTCGTAAATTTCTCTTTCAATTACAGGACTTATGTCAAACGGCAAAATCTTTGCGATCTTTACAGGCAACCCACCGGCGCAGACCTTGTTTCGCGGAAATTTGGCTTTATCTATGAGGATTACCTTAATGCCGGCTTTGCCGAGAAAATAAGCAAGTGTGGAGCCGGCCGGACCGGCTCCGATAATCGCTACTTCAAAATTGTGCTTCGAGTTGTTCATAAACCTTTCTACCGTCCGGAACCGGCCATTGATAATCTTAACCAGGTCAATTTCCCGCGGCGATCAACACGCACCGCCGCCGGGCAAACAACATAGCTTTAAAAGCTATACTTTACAATCAGCATCAATTCTTCCAGATTATTCAACTGTCCGGCATCGACCGCCAGCACAAAGGCGGTATCCAGTTCTATGCTGGAATTGCTGCCCCGGCAGAGTTTCCATTCGTCTATTCGGGCCAGATTGGTTGCTGCTCCGTCCACCTGAATTGTGAAGTTTGCCGGGTTATTCTTGATCTTGGCGACAAACATTACGTTGTCAACAGCTGCATTAATAGTTTGCGCCATGTAGGGCAGCCTGGATTGATCAATTTTCAGATTTACCGTTCCGTTTTTTTTGAGCAGCAGCCACTCATTAATCAAATCCTGTTTCATATTCAGGGCGACGTGTAATCCCGTCTGGCTGAGTTGTTGCTTGATTTCGCTCAGCCTGTCTTTTAAAGAAGTTTCCGCCAATCCCCGCAACGCTGAGCCGCCCTCTCTTGCCGTGTACTTGATATGCAGAATCACATCAGAGATGGTGTCGTAGTCAAATTGCCTGACGTCTTTCGGAAGCTCCAGCCGCCAGGTGCTGATCGCTCCGCAGCCTTCAAAAGGCAGATACCGTTCATCGCGGAAATTCAATTCAAACATTCCGCTGTCGTTTTGGGCATTGCTGGCCGCGATAGATTGAATGGATCCGACATTGTAAATGAAACGTTCGTCATTGCCGGGATCTTCCAGGTATCCGGTCGCGGCGCTGTTGTCGGGATTCGTATTTTTGCGGTACCTGTTGTTGACCAGCGAAAGCCTGGCGCTCACTGAGGTGTAAGGGCCGACAACACAGGGCAGGCTGATGCTTACCGCTTTCAGCCTGCGGAAATAATGCCCCGGATGATCCATATCATACAGAACCTCGGGCACATCAAAATCACATACCCCCGTCGCCCGCAGTCTGACCAGCGCCAGCGGGTCAAGCTGCGCCAGCGAAACATGCCTGGTGATTTCATATTCCCGCTTGTTCTTGTCCAGATAGCTAGTTTGCATCCGTTTGATGTCGTAGATAAGAGAGTCGGCGCTTTGCAAACCTTTCTTCATGCTGTCCCAGTAGCCGTAGGAGATGAACGTATCATTATTGCCCAACTCAAAGCGGTAGCAGCGTTCCGCCTTCTTGGCGAAATCGTGCGCCAGCTGGTAGGATTTGAAATAGACCGCACTGATCTGCCCGGCCATCCAGTCATACAATTCCTTATTGGTGAACTTGGCCTTCATGAAATCGGTGGCTGTTCGGGAATTTTCAATTTGCAGCTCGTGGTTCTTTAAATCAGCTTCAGCAATTTCTTTGCGTATTTCAGCGGCGACGATCTGCTGGTCTATTTGGGCCATCTCTCTCTGGGCCAAACGTTCCTGCAGTTTCCAATCGTCAAAACGGCGGTCGTAACCTCCCAGGATGGATGCCCGGTTCGCTTCATATGAGGCCGCGGTGGAAAGTACATTGAGCACCCCGGAGGCTGCGGTGGCGGCGTTGGCCAGGAATGTGCCGCCCCATTTGGCGGCGGCATGAGGACTGCCGCCGAACCCGGAAGCGCCGATGGCAAAATCGGGAATCAAAGCCAGAACACCGGCCGTAGCCTGTATAATTTGCGCCGCCATCTGGTAATCGTGCGCTTCGCTCAATTTGTCCAGATTCAACTGCTCCTTGGAAATTATTTTTTGAATGCCGGCGTAGTACTTATGCCTTTCTTCGGCGGTGGCTTTCGCTCTCTTTAATATCTCTATCTGCTCTTTCGCTTCTTGAATATAGAGCACCTTGGTGTCTTTCAGTGCGGTGAGGACTTTTATTTCCAATTCGTTGCGCAGCAACGCCATGGCCTCCGCATCTTTTTTCTCCAGGGCCTGCAGCAGTGAAAGGCCCAGACTCCTTACGTCCATTGCCAGTTCGCTTGCTTTTTGGGCAAACACTGTGAAGCGGTAAAAAGGCGTCGGCGCGTTCATGCCGGCGAGAACGGCGGAAATATCCAGTCCGGCTGCCGCCGCCCGCACCAGCATGCCGGGATCAATCGGCGGGGCAAACAAGGCCAGGCTGCGTTCAATGCCGTCTATGTTCTGGCAGTGGCGGATTTTAAACAGGCGGTCGGCGATGCGGTCCCAGTACTCCAGCATCTTATCGTTTTGGGGAATGCAGAAATAGGGCAAAGACAAGGTAATTGGAGCCGGAGGCAGTTCAGCGCCGCCTTCGGGCAAGGCCGATAAATCCGGCAAAATATTTTCCAAATCAATCAGGGCATTGCCAAAGGCATCCAGTCGGGCCTCTATCTGGTTGTACGTCTCGCAGGGGGTTCCCATCGGAGCCGGGATCATGCGTGGTTTCGGCCCCAGTAATTTGTCGGCCAGGATATACATCTGCGTGGCCTGCACAATGGATTCCATGGTATCCTGCCGGAACAGGTAATCTCCCCATTCGGTAAGGTTGTCGATGTACTTCATCATCAGCGCCTTTTGATAGGCGACAGGTCGAAATCTGGCGATGACATGGGGCTGGAAAGGCTTGGTTCTCCATTGGTCGATGGCGAATTCCAATTCCTTTCTTTCGGGTGTATTGGGGTCGGCGATTTTGTACAGCAGTGTGTCAATGCGCTGATTAAAATAATCGCCCGTATGCGTCAGATAAAATGGTTTGGTTACCCAGTATTTTTCGGGCGCGTTGCCGGCCAGAGCGCCGGTTGGATTGAACATGTAGTGGAACCATGTTAATGCCTCCTCGAAGCGCTGGTTTTGGGTCAATCTTGTCGCCAGTAAAAACGGCACATGGAAGAACAATTCCCAGTTGTATCCGCTGTACGAACCGTCGCTGCTGAAATCCAGGTCTTCGACCGGATAGGACAAAGTTTTTCCGCCTGCCTCTTCCAGTATATACGTCTGCGGAACGATACTCTTGTTCGGGGCGTAATGCTGTTCAAAATTAAATGAGGCGTTTTGCTGCAACTGGGTTCCTCGTTTCATCAGGGCCGCAATGCCGTCTTTGTAGAGCGTCTTTCGCAGGGCGCAGACGAGGGGATGGTACATATTCTTGAACTGTTCGCCGTAGGACAGTTTTGCATAGACCTTGAATTCATCGACAATTTCCTGATAATCCTCGTCTTCCGCCAACTCCTTCAGCAGGGCGTCGACGTCCGGGTTGACGGCGTACTTTGCCATGTATTTCATGAAAAGGGCGATGATATCCTCGATCAGCTGCATCACGTCGGAACCTGTTCTTTGTACGTTCAGTGGTTCTCCTGTTTCCTGGTCTTTTTCCGTACCGTAGAATCCCGGAATAATTACATAGGCATGGTTGCTGTCTTCCTCAAAATAGGGCAGCAGGGTGCCCAGCGGAATCTTCAGGAAACGTTCGTAGTGGCTGAGATAGGCTTTATTGGAACCATAGGCATGCATCAGTAGATACTGGAAAAGAAGCGCGACCAGATCGATCACGGTCAGTTGATGCGGATATGTCAGCCGGAATGTGCCGGGGGTTTTGCCCAGAATTTCATAAAACTGGAAAAATGAAAGCGCATTGCGCACCGAGAGGTCATCAGCGGGCAGCAGGTTTTGTTCATTGTAGCGCTGGGACTTTAACCATGTATCTTTAAAATCAGGGAAAAAGTCGGGGAGGGACTGATTGCCCTGAAACGCCAGTTCGGGGTATCCTTTGCAACCTGCTATGTTAAATATTCCCTTCAGATTGATGTAATTTGCTTCGGCAGTGTAAAGCCAGACCTGCTGTCCGAACTCAAAATACAGCAAATTATAAATGTCTCTTTTGAACTGGTTGTCATCGGCAGTGTAGTTGGAGGGAGTTAGTATCCCCTCCTGCGATATTTTCTTCGGCTGCCATTTCTTGTTGGCATATTCGCTGACGGCAAGCTGGATTTTCAGTTTGCGTTTAGGTTTGTCGTTGTTAACCACGGTTCCCGCCGTGCTGCCGGGGATTGTAGATTGAGGATTGGGATCCGGCTCCTCGCTGAACACCGGCCAGGCCAGGCATAAACGATTGTTGCGTTCAAATGCCAGCAGGTGGTCGCCGGTAATATCCAGTTCCACTTTTTCCCAGGGTGTCCAGTAGCGCTCCTTTTCGAATCTTCTGTAATAATAAATGGCGGGGTCGCCGCCTTTGGTCCGGGCAAATACATGCATGGTCTTAATGTCGCTCTGGTACCATGTCGCCGTCACTTCGAGGAAGGCGATGTTGTCCAGTTTTTCCAGATACCGGATCAATGCGTTTTCTGCAGTGAATTCAGTCAGTTCATTTTGCTGGAGCTCGTTTTCCAGTTCGGCAAACAGAAATGATTTATCGTCTCTCAGTTCGGCTTCAATCCAGTTTTCGGGATACACAAACACCTTGCGGTTGGCTTCCCATACCCGGTAGTTTTTCATCCACTTCCACTGCGCCCAGCCCGCGTCGTTGTCTGCGTCGGCTGCCGCTTTTGGCTCCAGTCCCATTAAGCAGCGCTGCACAAAAAGTTGCACGGTGCCGTGGGCCTGGACAATGCGGGAGGAGGGCATGCACGATTCCATGGCAACATCAACGAGAAAATAGTCATACAAATCGTTGACGGTTTTCATTTGCGGATTTTTGGCCAGCAGATAAGCCACCAGGGCGTCCCTTTTCTGCGGCCGGATGGCATCCATGATTTCCTGTAGTGTGCTAAGCCATGTGTCTTCGTCATAGCGGGCTTTCAACGCGGTGCGCAGCAGCCTGGTATCGGCGTCTGTTAATACCGGTTTGATATACTCCTTGATCTGAGCTACAGTTGAACCCAGCTTTCTCAAATGTCCGGCGCAGCCGATGATGGATATCCATGTTCCGGGATCTCTGTAATTGCTGAGATTAAAGACCGGGAAGAAATGTGCGTCGATGGCAGCGACATCTTCTTGGGGGTAGCCGGTCAGCAATGAGAAGGCCTCAATAAATTGATTCCTCCCGGCGCCGCTCGCCGGCAAAAGCATCGCTCCGAGAGTAAAGAAGCTGATCGGGTGCTCTATATCCGCCGGATTGGGAACAGGCGTCAGCCGCTTCAACAGAGCAGCCATTTTCGCGAAGGCCATGTAGTCCGCATAATCAACCGCCGCCTGGCCCGCCTCATAGGGAATACCGTCCCATTCCAGCCAGCCCAGGGCTTCATTGTTCTGGAAAAACCATTCCACGTCCCGATTTTCCAGTGAAAAGGAATTGACCAGAGGAAATAACTTATGCGCCAGCCGGAGCGCCCGGTACTGGTCGGGAAACGCAACGGCGGTAATGGCCGGCAGCACCGGCAGGGGATGGGTAATGTCAACATCAATAAGGTCGTCGGTTTGGAGAATGCCGGAGAGGAAGCCCGCGCCCGGTGCCGGTTGCTTCAACCGGGCATATTTTAAAACAATTTTTACCAGTTCCCAATCGGCTTTGAATGTGGCGGCCAGCGTCTGCTCAAGAATATTTTGCTTGCCTGTCTGCAGCTGATAGCCGGCGATGGCATCCAAAAACGCCTGGACTAAATCTTTCTGTTCGCTGCTGATGTCGGGTCCGAGCGCCGCCGCCAGGACATCAATTTTGGCCTTAATGGCAGTGGTGTCCAATAAGCCGTTTAATTTACTGTCGGTGAATGTTTTGGCGTTATTTGCCGAAGTCCATTCCCTGTCAATAAATTTAAGAAAGGTCTTGACATCTTCTTCGCCGACACCGCTCAGTCTGGCCAGGGCATTTTGCAGGATCTCCTGATGCTCCCCGGCCGACATGCCGGCATTAAAGAGAGACCTGTTCGCCGCAAAATTACCTTGATACTCGCTCTGTAATTTCTCCAGTATGGACTTGATCTTATCGTCCTTGATTTCTCTGTCGGCGAGGTTGCCTGCCTCATGCCGGAGCATAAATTGAACATCGGCAAGCTTCAGCGGTGATTGATTTAAACTTTCGGCTGCTTCCACAAACTTCAGCGTATCCGCCGGTGAATTGGATGCATCGAGCGCGGTCAGGTCGGTGAGCAGAACGTAATCGTCGGCTTTGAGCTTCATTTTCCTCATCAGCCTGGAAGCCGCAAAAAGGATGCTCAGATTGGAAAAGGTCAGGTTTCCGTCCGGCAACAACGCCAGCAGCTTGTTCAAATCCTGTTCTTTAATTTGCAGGCAAACCGAGATGCTGGTGATAAAATTGCTCAATAATGAAGTGCCGTCGATTTTTTCGGGCAGCAGCCCCTCGTCAATGAAGCCGTTCTTGGCCTTGTTCAAAAATATCTGCTGGTAGAGAGGCTTGGGGGCGTCATCGGTCAGAATTGTGTGGGGAATTTCCCCGTAAAAGCCGGTCAACTCTTCCATCCTAATTCCCGTTTTTACGAAGAGCTCTAATAAATCGGCTGCTTTCATCAGGCAGGCATCGTTTAATGTTCCCTTGCCCAATTTCGTTTGCGCAATGATTTCATTTAATACTTCCAGCTTCCAGCCCGTTTTCTTTTGCAGACGGAGAAACCGGTGGATGCGGTCCAGCGCCGCCTCGTTCAGATTGGCTATTTCTTTTTGGGCGGTGTCACAGCTCAGGTCAAGATGTTTAATGAAGAGATTGTCGGCAGGGTCAACAAAACTTAAAGCAAGCAGTAAATCCAAATCCTTGTAGGTCAGACCGGTTTTATCCAGGAAATGATCAACCCGCTTCATGTAATCCAGGACATTTCCCATAACGGGGGGATCATCCCACTGGGCGGGAGCGTTCCAGCAGGATTGCTGGTCGGGCAGGTTGGCCTTGGGGGTTACGATCAGGTTTCTTTCCGCAGCGGTTAATCCCAACTTCTCTGCTGCAATGGTTTCATCGGCAGGGGTTCCCGCCGATTGAAAATCTTCCATGAGCGTCGCTCGCGCAAGATCAAAGCGGGTAAAATAGGCTTTGGCTTCGGTATGGTCTAAATCGAAAGGCAGCTTAAAAGCATAATCGGCTCCTTTTAAAGTAGTGTAGGCAGCCGTATTCACATATTCGGGCGCCGCCGCCAGTTCTTCCGCCGGCGACAGTGTCTGCCGCAGCCGGTAAACCTTGTAATTGTTGCCCCCAGTGTTGATGATTTTGCAGACGGCTTTCTTGTCCCGTAAGTAATGGGGCAGTGTCGCCGCCGAGCCGGTGGTTGTTTCGGTCTCCAAAATCACCGCCTGGTCGGTTACCGGCAGCCCCGCCGTTTGGAGCACACTCAACAGTCCGTTGGAGATTTTTCCCTGCGAGGGGTTCGCCCCGCCGGAAAGCGCTCCGGTAAAATTTATACCTGCATCGGGGCTGATCGCCTCTTCCAGCAATTCGCAGACTAAATCTATGTACGGTACGGGCGTCTCGGCATTTTCACAACTCAGATCAATGTCACCCAAATCGGGCCGGCGTTCGAATAAAACATCCTTGGCCAGGTGTCCGGTTGCCGTGGGCATTGTGGTCAGATCCGTTACGGTTCTTTTATCCAGGAACTGCAGAATTTCCACCAGGTATGCCGCCGGACTGTAAACCGAATGGCAGTGCTCGCAGGAACAGGCGTCGGTAAGCTGGAAGAGTGATTTCAGGTTGGGGAAGTCCTCGCTCACGGCTGCGAGTTTTGCCGACAGAGTCTTCATTTCCATTGCCGGCACATGTATGGCCCGGAGGGTGTCCTGAAGTTCACCGGCGATGAGCATGGCCGCCGTTGTGGTTTGTTGTGCCCTCGTGAAGATCTCTTTGGCTTCTCGAGGGGCTATTCCCGCCCGGGGTGCTATTTCCTGCACGAACCGGGCTTCGCCGGCGGCGGCGATGCTGTATGAGGAGTTAATATTCTGTTTGCGCAGGCCTAGTGTTTTACCGTAGTGCGGCGCCAGTTTAAAGATGCGCTGCACCGACTTTAATTCTTCCCTGATGGCTTCGCTTTCTTTCCCGGTCAGTTTTTTATCCTTCAGGTAAGCGGTTATATTATGGCGCTGCAAGTCAAAATCTTCATGTTTGGCTAAAAAGGCGGTAATCTCCTTTTGGTGTTCCAGAACGGGTTTCTTTTCTCTTTCCAATTGCGCGGTAAAGGCCATGGTCGGATAGGCCTTCTCCATTTTTCGCACAAGGGATGATGCGTGCAGGTCGATCAGCTTTTTGTTTAGTCGTTTGCCGGCCAGATCTATTTTATCCGCCGCCCTGGTCAATTCCTTTTTCCAGGCCGCTTTGTTCAGTTTGGCTAACTTTTTGATGTCTTCCGGTTTTTTGATCTTTTGCGAGGCGCTGATTCGGCCGATGATATGGTCGTCAAATCCCAGCAATTCACCCAGGGCAAGGCTTGTTTTGGCCTGGGCCGCCTTCACGTCGCTTTGGAAAAATGATTCATCGGTGATTTTTTGAAGAAAAGCGTTCGGGTCGTTTTTATTCTCTTCGAAAATCTTTCCCAGCTCATTGATCTTATTCTCCAGCACAAAGCGGCTGACGATGTTCAGCACTTTCCGGCGATGCTCATTTTTGTAGTATTCTTCCGCCTTCGTTCTATATTGCTGCAATAATTCCACATTCCGCTTCCATTCCCTGGCCGTGGAAGCCGGGACGATCATTTCTTTCACCGCCGCTTCCACATCGCGCCGGATAATTTTCGGGTCGGTTAATGCCGCATCATACAGCAGCGTTCGCGTGTCGGCGTTAATGTCAATGACCAGCCGCGCATGATATGATCCCGCAAAATCATTTTTCAGCAGCGTATCTTTGCGCAGCAGGGCATAGAAGAAGGCGGCGTTAATTTTGGATTCGGCCTGCAGACGATGAGCCACCACCAGGTGTTCAATTTTTTCGGCCGGTATTTCCGCTTCCCGGGAGAGGAAGGTAATGTCCTGGTGATCCTTGTTTTCCTGCAAATCGGCGACGGCCACCCTGTCGGCCAGGTAAGTCACCTGTTTCAATATATAATCATACTCCACCACTTCCGGCTGCACGGCTGTTTCAATAGTGATATTGATCTCTTCCCGGCGCGAGGCATTAAATCGCACCGCATCCATGGCGGAGGCGAACAGCGGGGTCTTCTTTTCGCGTGTAAAGACCTTGACGGCAAGATCAGCGGTTCTCCTTTCCCTGCCGCTGAGCTGGCTTTGCGACCAGCCGATTTCATATTTTCCGTCCCGGTCCGTGACGCACTCGCCCAATAGCTCCTCGCTGCGCATGTCCCTGTCGTAAGCCTGCACGATGAGATTCGCCAAAGGTTGATTGCTCCTGTCAACCACCCGTCCGAAAACGAGGTTTTCTTTTTTATTTTCGATTTGCTGTGCCATGTGCGCCTCCATAAATTAAGATCTGAATAAATGAATTTATTAGTAGACAATCCAATTCATGAAAATTCTATGTTGCCCATGCGTCCGCCCATTTTTCAGTATAAAAGTTACTGTGGCCGGCGGGAGCTGTAGCAGCGCTGATCAGGCTGGGCAGACCCACGATCAACAGGTAAAGCGGACCGAGCAACCGGCTCTGCCAGGTGTGTCCGAATTCGTGCGCCCAATGTGAGAAGCCGTGACCGCCGATGACCACCGGGCCAAAAGAGATGCCTCCGGGATTGCCCATGTAGGCGGGCATTTCAATTTTAGCGCCCATTGCTCCGCGGAAACTGACGTCGGCGCCGAGTAATACGAAAATAGCTCCAATCCCCAAACCCAGTGAAGTCTGGAGAGCCCCGTAGCTGAAATCCCAAAAGCTGAGCGGCTGCAGGACAGTAGCCAGCACCAGAACAATCAGGTTGACGAGCACATGCGCCAGGTAAGCCAGTATGAACAGGAACCCATAGCCAACCTTGCCTGCCGTTGACGCACCGTTGTAGCCGTCCCACCAGGCCTGGATAATAGGCACGTTGCCTGTCGGATCCTGGTAAATCACGGGGTTTTGAAAACCGTAGGCATAAAGATTTAAGTTTTTCCAGCGGAATCGCCGCGGCTGGTGCGGCAGGGGCCGCTCCCGGGAGGCTGCAGGATTTTTTTGATCCCCGGCCTCGCGCAGTTGTCCGTCCGCCTTTCCTGAGCAGCGGCTTTCTCCCCGTTGCTGATACGACGGCTGGCAGCCGTCGGGGTTTTCCTTTTCGTCGCATTTGTTGCCGTAAATCGAGGAATGCAGCATCACTCCAATATCTCCATTTTTCTCATTTTCTCTGTTTGCCGTCCTAGAACTTTGATTAACCGCCTGATTTTCCTTAAACAACGGATCACATGACAGCCATCTTCCCAGCCACGGGAGATAATACCTTGCACCGTGGTACTCCAGGCCGCTTTCTTCGTCCCTCTCCATGCCCGTATAGCGGTAGCGTTTCGCAGCGGATTTTACGGCTGCATTTTGTGCCTGGTAGGCGGCGGCTCCATAGGGGTAATATTCTTCATAGCTGATCACCCTTGCGTCGGCCGTGCCGTCCAACTCCAAACAGGCGGAACCGAGATGGTTGTGCAGCTGATAACGCACCAAACGTTGCTCAGTTCCGTCATCGATCCCATTGCGCGTTTCTATCATCGCCAGGCGGTGATTTTCGTCTCTCAGGCTTAAACTGACGCGTTCCAACCCGGCAGCGGCGCCGCTGTGTTTTCTGTAGAGTTCGTAGTCCGCTATATAAATCCGTTCTTCTTTCCGGGTGGGCGTATTACCGGCATCCGCCTGATTTTCCGTTATTTTTCTTATTCGCCGCCCTTGCTCATCGTACTGGTAATAGGTAATTTCCGGCGCGCCACCGTCAATGCGTTTCTGGCGGATGGTTTTTACGAGCTCTTCCCGGAAGTTCCAACCCATCTCTTCCAGGTGTGGCAGCGCGGTAATATAACCATGTCGGGAATCGTGGCAATAGTTGTATGTATTTTCTCCAACCCGTGTGCGAATCAACCTGTTGTTCGCAGCCTGATAATAGTAGTTCCTTGTCCAGTTGTTGCCCGCGGCCTGATGCTTCATCTGCAGGATATTGCCGGCATTATCGTATGCATAGCTTTGCTTGTAGTTCCGCATCGCCAGCGGGTCGCCGGGATTCAATCGCTGCATAAAGGGCGCATCATTCCAGTTGTCCCGGCCGTCAAAAGTCAGGGCGGCCGCGTTTTCCCTGCCGGTGGCTTCTATCAGGCGATACAGAGCGTCATAAGTATAGGTGGCAACCCCGGTGATCTTTTGGTTGTGAAAAAAGACGTCCGGCGCGATTTTATCTTCTATGTGGGTGATATTGCCGGCAGGATCAAAGGTATAACGCCAATCCTGCAGGGGATCGCCGTTTTGCCTTGTGGTTTCCAGCCTTTGGAGACGGAAGGTCTCTTTGTCATAATAAAACTTGGCGACAACGTCATTGCCGTAGACGATTTTTTTTCGCCGGCCTTTTTCGTCGTAGTCAATGTCTTTGATGTAAACAGCGGTGATGACGGGGGCGGCATGGGCTACGGTTTTGCTGCGGAGCAATCCTGCTTCGTTGTAAGAAGTCGTTATGACGCTGCCGTCCGGGGTGGTTTGTGCTGTAATTCTTCCCAGAGCGTCTGTTGCGGCGGCGAAGGTAAAATCATCGTCTTCCAAATCGTTGGCCAGGTTGTCATCTGTCCAGTTGACCGTTTCTTTGTAATTCCTGAATAATTTTCGGGTCGTTGCCTTCGGCTGACCTTTGAAATCGTACGCCGGAGTTGTGGTGAGTCCGGCGGTGTCGTAATGTTTGACAATTTGACCTCTGAGGTTTTTCATTTCCGGATCGGCCTCTGCCTCTCCGTAAAATATCCTCTCCACAACATTATCGAGCGGTGCGGCGCCGTCACCGCCCGTTACCGTGATCCGGGTAAGACGGTGCAGTGGATCATCGTAAAAATATCTGAATTCGTGATTGCGTTCGTCCCAGGTGCGCAGCGGGCTGCCGAGGACATTGCTTAACATCCATCTCTGTCCGGCGTCTCCGCTGTTTTGATATAGCTTGTTGCCCAGCATGTCGTATTTGTATTGCATAACCGTATTGCCTCGGGCATCGGTTGCGCTGAGCAGATTTCCTTCAATGTCCAATTGTATTTTAACGAAATAAAATTCATCCGCCCCTGTATTCATGTCTTTATTGTGTTCAATGGACAGAACCGGTCTGCCCAAAGTGTCCAGGCATTGAATATTGGGCGTATCGGCGTGTGCGGCTGCTTTTTCCGCGGCTGTTTTTTCCTGAACCGGGTCTTTGCCTTCCGCAATCAGTTCGTCATCCATCAGGCGGTTAATGCGTCTGAAATACCAGGAAGATTTGCCAACGGTATCATTGGGGTCATAGAAAATATGCTGCCAGGAGTTGAATTCGGTTTGGGAAAAAGTGCCGTCAGGCAGCTCGGTTTTAATGAGCCTTCCCGGAGCATCATAGTACATCAGCGGCGATACCCCTGTTTCCACCAGTTCTTTCCAGTCTTCATATTGGTGCGTCACCGAAAAGTAAGGCTCATATTGTTTTACCTTATTACTTTTATTGTTGAGCACCGTCCTGCCGCTGCCCGTCCAGCGCAGTTGTGCGGGATCGAGTGCTGCGGTATCAACTTCTGCAACCGAGTAAGTGTTGTTCTCGTTTACAAAAACCTGTTTTGCCTTTCCCGGACTGGCCTGCACCTTGGTCATCACCACCTGGCCCAGGCCGCTGGAATATTCGAAGCTGAGCCGGACAGGAGAATCGCCGTTGGTTTGAAAATGCTCTTCCCGGACAATAGAAGCGACGGCCGCCGGTTTGCCAGAATTCCGGTAGGCGTCGAAGTCATAGACATATCTTGCTGTGGCGTGCAGCAGCAGTTCTTTGCCCAGGCCGGTTAATTGAACGGAATCCGGGGCATTGAAAAAATCGGCGATCTGTGTTTTCTCTGCGGCGGCGGTAAATTCGGTTAAACCGGTAAGATCATCCGCCTCGCTGCCTTTGCCGAATACGGCCACGGCTTTGACCAGGCCAAGTTCGTCCACCAGAACCTCGGATAAATTGGCGTTGGCGTCTTTCATTCTCTGGGGGCAAAGTGTGCGGAAATTAAAAAGGTCGACGCTTGTTTTATTGCCGGCCGCATCTTCCGTCTCTTCTATGAAAAGGAAGTAGCCGCCGTAATAACGGACTTTTGTCCTGGCGCCGCAGGGATCGGTATAGGAAACCGGCGTATAAAAACGATGTTGCGCGTTCACGACGGTTTCGGCCTTTTCGATGAACTGCCTTGCGCCCGAACTAATCCACCAGGTGCCGTTTTCCTCATCGAAAGAGAACTTGCCCTCCAGCATCAGGTCTTCATTGACCCTTGCTCCAAAAATGTCGTGCAGGAAGGCGGGCGTGCAGGCCAGCCGGCGGCTTTCGAAAGGCAACGCCGGCGAATCCAGTTGATGCAGCGGCAGGGCAGCCGTAAGATCATTTTGATAATAGGTGCTGCGTACGTGCTCGATTAATCTTCTTTGCGCTTTCCCGCCGGACAGGGGTTTTTCTGTTTCATGGTATTCTGCCTCGGTTGATTTAACCTCGGACAGGATGTCTGCAAAATCGCCGGCTGTATAAAAAATACCGGCTTTAGGAACGTCGTTTAATTCAAAGGTTTTCGTTTCAGAAGGCAGCCGCAGAAGGTATGTGTCCTCATTGATCGCATCGTTGGTGAAACGATTCTGCGTGTAAATAATGGCTGTTTGATTTTGCGCCTGTTGCGTCTGAACCGGCAACGAGGCGTCCGCCTGCATCCGGGGGTATACCACAGCCGCCGATTCCAGAACATTGCCGTATTCATCCAGCTTGATATTCAGCTTGTGGGTAATTCCTGGATCTTTGGTGTCGCGTTCATAGTTATAGGTGATGGCTTCACTTTCTTGAACCGTCAGGACGGCATGCTCGTTCATCCCCCGGGGCTGCAGCAACTCTATGCTGTAGCTGCGGGACTCAACGGAATAGGGGGTGAGTTGCTTTTGAATTTGTTCGGCGGTTGCTTCTGTCGACGGTGCGTCGGAAGCAAACACTTCCGAACGCAGACACATGCCTTTGCAGGCCCGCAGCGCCTCCCGCCATTCTTCTGCGCTTAAATGGTCAATGCTGGAGACATTCAAACCGGGGGCGGCAATGAGACGAGCATCGGACAAGGGTGCTTCATTGTTGACCGCCGTGATGCCCTGACGCGCCATTTTTTCATACCAATATTCGTGTGCAAACATATTGTGCATTTTCCCTTTATTGGAAAAGGCTCCGGTATGAAACCACCGCCTGGTGACAACGGGCGCCTGGTGCAAGGTTTTTTCTACGATATTGCCGGCGTCGCCCTTTATCCAGTGATCAAAATCTTCAGCATCTATCTGCTCCACCATGCCGAATCCCCTGAATTCCCGCTCGTCATGGTCATAATAACCGTGGTGGTATTGGTAAGTACTGACGAAGCGATGCCCCGTAATTCTGTCTCTGATTTTGATTTTGGAAATGCAGTGAACCGGAAAATGCAGTTTGGTAATCCATGGTTTGCCGGCAAGTTTGTCCGCAATATAAAAACTGGTGGAAGGAGTGTATTCCAGCGCCACCTCCTTGCCCAGATTGTTTCTGTAAGCGGTTAAGAGATACGGTTTCCCGCCGTTCATCAGGTCTATGTACTTCAACGGGGCGTTATTATCCTTGGCCAGACCGCTGGACCACACAATGCATGCACCGCCGTTGCCGAGCAGATCGGTTACCGTTATTTTGGACTGGTTGTGTATTCCGAGGAAGCCGTCTATTTCCAGGGCTGCAGCGCTGAAGCGATTGCCGCTCAGATTTTTCCAGCAGCTGAACTTGTTTTTGCCCAGATAAATGATGTCGGCGACGCCGGAGCCGTCGATATCGGCCAGTCGTAAATAGGCCGGATTGAACGCATCGGGAGAGTCAAAGACTGGTGCGTTGTCCATACTGACTTTAGACCCGAATTTACCGTAACCCAGATTGGGCCAGTAACAGACCGCCCCGTTTCGAATTCTGACTATGTCCGTTAAACCGTCACCCGACATGTCCGCCAGGAAAATCGTTTGCGCCCTGTCCGCGAACAGCAGGCGCGGAGCTTCCTCGTCATCAAACGAATGAACCGTTCTATATGCCGGCGAAAATCCCTTCCTGCCGGCGGATTCGTACACCGTAAATATGTTATCTTCCGTAATCAAGATCTCCGGTCTGCCGTCCCCGTTCAGGTCGATCATCCGCGCGTTGGAATCGCGCCAGTTGATATTGGGCAGATTTTTAAAACTCCGGAATACCTGCCACTCTTCCTCGTCGTTTAATTCAAAATACCCTTTCGGTTCGCTGTCGAGATTTACCAGCTGTTTGCCGCCATCGGCATCGAGATCCATTAATTGCAGACGCGAGCCCGCGCCGGCGAAGGAGGGTTGAGGGGAAACCGGTTTTGCTGCCGCAAATCTGCCATTGCCCAGATTGTTTCTGTAAAACCAGCCTTCGCTCTGCTTGGTGAGCATTCCGGGCAGACCTTCATTGAATAAATCAGTGAATTGATGCTGCGGTTCATCCAACTCCGGAGGGTTATGCCCGAAATCATCCTGGACAATGAAGTTAATATCTTTATTCCAGGCGAATTTCGCATACTTCAACTCCAGAGGCGGCAAATTTTTATGAGTGTATGTTCCGTCCGGTTTCCTGATGTATCCATAAGCGGTGACGGATTGCAGCAAGGCAAAATCGGCTTCGTCCGGAGAGCCATACGAAAAATTGAGCGATTTTACTAAAGCAGCGCCGCCGGGAAGTTCCGCAAAATAATGGAACAGCAGCACCCGCCGGCAGAGCCGCGTCGTTCTGATTTCAAAGCCGGCCCTGTATTGGGAAAATGCATCCATTCTGCAATCCCAATCCTTAATTTTGGCGTACGGGGCGTTGACGTCATATTCTCCGTAATCAAATACTGTTTGGAAAAGGTAATCTGCTTCCAAAGGATACGCGTTGCCAAATTTTTTATACGGCGTTTTGTTGCCGTATAACACTTTTTCTAAATAAAGATTGGTGTAATTAATATTTCCGTTTGCCGTGCGGTTTCGATTGTGCGTCAGGGAAGCGTCCAGGCCTTGACCGTCTTCTTTTTTATAAACGTAATGGGAGCAGTTGCCTTTGTCGTCAAAGACAAATTCAGGCAGCCATTCAAATATCTTGTTTTCGTTTTGGGGATCGGCAATTCTTGATGCGACGCTCCAGCCGAAAAGCGTTGTTATATTTTCCCTCGTAATCATCCGCCATTTGATTTCACCGGTAGTTTTATGAGTCCACCGTTCAATGCGGGCAAACAGACCTTCAATGCGGGGTCTGTATAATCTGATGGTGAAGAAACCGTCCGAAGAGTCATTTTCTTGAACTATGCAGTTTCCGTTCTCGTCTAGAACAAGAGCGCCGCCGGCCTCTTTCTTTAATTGCGGGACAAGGTCATCCGCTTCGGAAAAAAGACAGGTATCCGAATCCGTGTATTTTGGAAGCTCCTTGTCGGTTTTGCGTTTTATGGACGGCAGGCTCAACTTCCACCCCAGACCGAAAATCCCATTTCCTGAGCCGGAATTGTAATTTAAACTCAAAGTAAGGGAGGCCCCCCTGCCTGGGGAGAAAGGCAGGGGGATGGAAAAGGAGGCTGTACCGTTTACGGCATTGACGGAAAACTTTTCATCAATCCCTTTAAGCGCCCCGCCGCCTTTGGGCAGAGAAATAGATGGAATTTCAATCGTGTTGAATTTAGTTTCTCCTCCATCTGTTTTGAAGAGTTGAAAAGAAGTTTTCGGGGGTTTTATTTCTTTATTCATTGTTCTACCTTTTCATTTAAACTTTTTAAGTAAAAACGGCTTCGTCTGCTTACCCGGAGCGTAAAAAGAATGAAAACGGTCTTGTAATGGAACGGCGATGAATGAAGCGTGGCGTAAGAAGTGCACTCGTTGGCCGACGGTCAATTGTTAAAAGGCAGAAGATTCCTGCTTTGTTGTGCTTTATTTGTTTTTTGGTTCTTTCCTGTAAACTTTAGTTATAGAAAATTAAGCCAATTCATATAAAAATACAATATAGATTTAATTGAGCGTTAATAGGTAAGCTATTTATCTATTGCCCCGCCTTAATTTGGCGCCGGCTGTTTTCGCCATGCCGTATACTTGTGCGCAAAATCCCCTTGACATGCAAGTTTGACGTCTCCTATAATTCACCAGAAGCTTTTCCGGCAAGTGACAAAGAGATTTGGGCAGCGCCCGTTTTTACTTGATTCCGCGCCTGTATTGTTAATATCAACCGCTACCTTCCATTTTTCAGGATTTGTCCTATGAAGTTTTTACCGGCGATCATCAGCACCATGTCGGGAAGCAAGATTGTCAAAGCCAATATAAATTTACTGATAAAGTATTTGCTGCTCATCATCGCACTGATTACCGCCTATAGCATTCTTTTTCATTACCTCATGGATCTGGAGGGGCAGAAGCATTCCTGGGTCACCGGTTTCTACTGGACAATAGTGGTCATGTCCACTCTGGGATTTGGCGACATTACTTTCACCAGCGACATCGGCCGGATTTTTTCCATCCTGGTGCTGCTGTCCGGGGTGATTCTGCTGCTGATTCTTCTTCCCTTTATTTTCATCAAGTTCTTTTTTGCGCCCTGGATGGAAGCGCAGGCAAGAAGCCGGGCTCCGCGGGAACTTCCGCCGGATACCCGAAATCATATCATCATTACCAATTATGATCAGGTAACCTCGGCGCTCATCAGTAAGCTGATCAGCCATAAGCGGGACTATGTCGTCGTGGTTGATGAATTGCAGCGGGCGCTGGAACTTTATGACCGGAATATCAAGGTGGCCGTCGGCAATATCGACGATCCGGAAACTTATTCGAACATGCAGGTGCAGAATGCAAAATTGGTGGTTGCCACCAACAGCGATCAGATGAATACAAACATTACACTGACGCTGCGGGAAATTTATGAGCATTTACCGATAGTTACAACGGCGGAGTCACCCCATTCGGTCGATATTCTCCAGCTGGCGGGCAGTTCACGGGTGTTGCAGCTCTATGATCTTCTGGGAAATTCCCTCGCAGCCTGGACCATCGCCGGCGACTGCAGATCCAATATAATCGGCCGTTATGGTCAACTGGTGATTGCCCAGGCGCCGGTCATGGGCACTCCCCTCATCGGCAAGACAATCGCCGAAAGCAGTATTCGCGAGTCTTACGGGTTGACCGTCGTGGGTATCTGGGAAAGGGGAAAGTTTGTCATCCCCAGGCCGGATACCGTCATCGGCCGCACCAGCGTGCTTGTCTTTGCCGGCACGGAAGATTCCGTGGCCAGCTATGACGAGGTTTATTCCTTATATCAGATATATAAAGTTGCCGGTGATCCGGTCATTATCGTGGGCGGGGGACGCGTCGGCCAGGCTATTGCGGCGCGTTTTCAGAAAGAAGACATTCCTTACCTCATCATCGAAAAAAGCAGGAGGCGTACGGAAGAAGATTTTCGCTTTGTTTATGGGGACGCGGCGGATATTCATACACTGGAAAAAGCCTGGTTTGAAAAAGCGCCGGCCGCTTTGATTACATCGCATGATGATACCACCAACATTTACTTGACGAAATATTTAAGAAGTCTTAGGCCGGACATGCAGATCCTCAGCCGCGCCAGCGAGGACCGCAATGTCTCCACGCTGCACCGGGCCGGGGCTGATTTTGTGATGTCCTATGCATCGCTCGGCGCGAACACTATCTTCAATTTCCTGATGGATGAAGAAACACTGCTTTTGGCTGAAGGATTGAACTTTTTTCATCTGCAGGCCCCGCGATCCCTGATTGGCAAAACGCTTCTGCAGTCCGGCATCCGGGAAAAAACCGGCTGCACCGTCATCGCCGTACAGCACAAGGACAGCATCTCCGTCAATCCGGAGCCAAACCTCACGATCAGCAGGGATGACGAAATCATTCTGGTCGGCACCTACGACACGGAGCGCTCTTTCCGAAATGAATATCCGGCATGATTCCTTGAATTTTCGAAAGTAAGGAACAAATGTGTTTGAACATGAACAAGCTGCCTGCAACAATTGCTGCCCGCCGACTTTTATCCGGCAAAAAATAATTATGAATCATTGAGCATGTGCATTGTGACCCGTTCGGGCGCAGGGATTATGGAAAATAAAAAGTTTGCAGGAGGGTGATTTATAATGGATTCTATTATTGATCAGGCGCTCGATATACTTCGGGATACAGCTCCCGAATACGGAAAGGGTTTTTCCAATCATGCTCCTATGGCCGCCGAGGCGCTGCTCGCACTGGGACGGGAGGATGCGATAATTTCCTGGGTAGAGAAATATAAACGCAGACTTCCCGCATTCCGCGCAAGCAGCGGGATTATTGAGCGGGAAAGATGGCGGGAAGCCCTGGGAGATATCCGCCGTTTTGCGGACTGGGCTTTGTTCTTTGAAGAAGAACTCAATACGGAACCATGGGGCTCCGTGTTGAGCACATGGGTGCCCCGGTTGTTGCCGGGGATGGTCGGCGCCGCCTTCCATGGCATCATCCGCACCGGTCACGCCGTAAGAAATCTGAGCAATGAAGCAACCGAACAACGACTGCGGGAACTGGCCGCGGGATTAGCGTACTGGGCATCCCGCTACCAGACTCTTCCGGGAATTATTACCGGCAAGCAGGCGGGGCTTAAACCGACGGAGGCGCTCCCACTGGTGGAGCGCCTCCCTGCAGACAAAAGGGTCTGGCATGGTCTGATCTTTGAAAAAGTACAGGGCCTCCAGGGATTCGACCCTTTCCGTGAAGTCATTAACCTTGTAGACACATCCATTGATATCGATTCTTTTTTTTCTGATCTTTTTGAAGCCGCTGCACGTGTCTACCTGGCCAATGCGCGGGATACGGGGAGCATCATCACCTTTATCCATGCCGTGACAGGGCCGGGAGCCGTTCAACTGCTGGCTCCGTTCCTTGCTCCGGATACTCTCCGGATTGCCCTGAGCTACAGCTGGCAGGCTGCGGCGGGAATATATGCGGCTATCGGCATGGAGACAGACAATAATCCTTATGAGGCTGCCGACGATAAAGCCGGTATCGATGAACTGGTCAATCTCGCAGTCGCTACCGGTGATGAACATGCCTTCAAATTTATGGAGGTTTGCCTCCGAGCCTATAAACTCGAACCGAAGCCGCTGTTTCTGGTGGCCGCGCGGCATGCGGCGGAGCGCCTCAGAAGACCTTGACGGCAATCAATGTTGCATTGAGAACATATTTCTAACTGCAGCTTTCAGAAAAATTCATTAGAGTTCCAATACTTATGATGTCTATTGATCAGATTGTAATTATAATAGCAATTTTCCTTGTCGTCAGTGCGACTATGAGCAAGCTTTCGGATATTTTCGGCGTGCCTGCTCTGTTGTTGTTTCTGGGGATTGGAATGCTGGCCGGATCCGACGGCCCCGGAGGCTTTTACTTCGATGACGCCTGGCTGAGTCAGGCAATGGGAACCGTAGCGCTGGCTTATATCTTATTTGCCGGCGGGTTGGATACGGATATTCAGTCGGTGAAGACAGTCACTAAACCCGCTCTTGTATTGGCAACATTAGGCGTCTTCATAACTGCTCTGGTTACCGGATTATGCATCAAATTATTTTTGAACGTTGCCTGGCTGGAAGCTTTCTTGATCGGATCGATTGTTTCTTCCACAGACGCGGCGGCGGTTTTTGCCATCCTTCGTTCAAAAAATGTGGGACTCAAGGAGCCGTTAAGACCACTTCTTGAGCTGGAATCGGGCAGCAACGATCCCATGGCTATTTTCCTGACCATTGGATTTATCGAACTGCTCAAATATCCCGAACAATCGATCTTCCTGCTGGTTCCCCTGTTTTTCCGGCAAATGATACTTGGCGGTCTGATCGGTTATTTGATGAGCAGACTGTTCACCTGGATCGCCAACCGGATTAGACTTCATTTTGACGGATTATATACTGTTTTAAGCATGGGCTGGGTTTTGCTGACCTATGGCGTTACCGCCCTACTGGGGGGCAGCGGATTTCTGGCTGTTTATATCGTCGGCATAATGCTGGGTCAGCTTATGTTCGCCCACAAAAAAAGTGTCATTCGCTTTCACGACGGGGTGGCCTGGCTCATGCAAATTGTCATGTTCCTGACCCTGGGACTCCTTGTTTTTCCCAGGCAGCTCATTCCGATTGCCGACAGCGGGTTACTGATTGCTTTTTTGCTGATATTTGCGGCCCGGCCGGCAAGCGTCTTTATCGGGCTGGCATTCTCCCGGTTTAATTTAAGGGAAAAACTACTGATTTCATGGGTTGGTCTGCGCGGCTCCGTCCCCATCGTTCTTGCGACATTTCCGCTTCTGGCTGGATTGGATCAGAAGCATTTCATCTTCAATCTGGTATTTTTTATTGTTATAACCTCCGTTATTTTTCAGGGGACGACAATTCCATTTGTTGCCCGCTTGCTGAAAGTTGATGCCCCGCTGGTGCAGAAACGGCGTTATTCGATTGAATTTGACGGTTCCACTAAAAGCGATATGAAACTGGAGGATTTTATTGTTCCTTTTGGATCGCGGGCGGCGCATAAACAGATATTAGAACTCGGCTTCCCCAGAGACAGCCTGATAACCTTGATTATCCGCGGAGATCAGTACATTACACCCCGTGGAGATACAATACTCGAAGAAGGGGATGTTCTCCTCCTTCTGGCCAGCGCCGAAAGCCTGCCGGATGTTCAGAATATTCTGAATAAAAGAATTGAAAAATAAAAACCGCTTCCCGAGACCGGGGGTCTATTTTTTTAACATAAAAATAAAAAAAGCAAACCGGACAATAGTTTTAATGTCACCAGAAAACTGAATTAAACTCAGAAAATTGCCGATTAAATAGAGCAATTATTTAATCAACAGGGATTTTCACGGCATGCTTTTACAATATGATAGGGTGTTTCGATTACTTATACTTATCGATATCATAATGTTGCTTTTGGTGAAGTTGCCGTATATAAGCAAATTTTGGTGAAACAACTATGAACTCAAAAAAAGTTATATATTGGCCGGTTATTATTTCCATCATAGGGCATGTAGCTCTGATTTCGGCATCGGGCATGATTGATTTACGCGATAAAGTCAAGGTTGCAGAAATATTCACTGTCGAGATCAAAGAAACCCAGGCGGAAAAACCGTTGAAAGACAAGCCGCCGAAGAAAGAGGAAATGGAAAAGGTAAAAGAGAAGGAAATCAAGAAAGAAAAAGAAGTCAAAAAAGAAATAAAAAAACCTACCGCGGCCAAAACATCCAAAGAAACACAGAGCGTGAGTACCGGAAGAATGAAGGAGGATACGGTTGATCTGGGCAGCAGCGATGCCAAGTACGTTGCATATCTGTATAAAATCAAAAGAAAAATTTTGCAAATATGGGAATACCCTGTTAAAGCTTATGAAAACAGCGAGGAGGGGGTGGCGGTTGTAAAGATGTCGGTTGATGCTGGTGGCAATGTTATCGCAACCAGTCTGATGTCTTCTTCCGGCTCGTCTCTACTTGATGAAGGTTCTCTGGGAATCGTCCAGGCAGCCGCGCCTTTTGATCCGTTGCCCAACAACTATGGCCTGGAGCGTTTGCATATAGTTGCTTCTTTTCGCTACAAACTGGAAAAATAAATTATTCCATGCCCAAATCAAGCACTACCTTTGTTGGCGTTGTCGTCGGCTTCCTCAACGTATTAATAATACGCCTCGTCGCCTCCTCCCCGTCGCCGCGGTATCATCTATGATTTGGAAATGGAATTAAGCTGTTTTATAGCCGCGCCCTAATTTCGGAGAAACGCCGGTCGGCTTCCTTCAATAATTCCCAAATTTCCACCTGTTGGGAGAGCGGCAATTTTCGCATCTTCTGTCTTATACTGTTGATCTGATCGATTTTTGCTTTCAGTTCATCCAATGTCAAATCGAGATTAACCTGCGGCACTTCAATCGGCGGCTTCTTGACTGCTTCCAGCTGAGCGCCTGTTTCCAGTTGTATTTCTTCCAGATATTCGGGGATATCCACGGCAAAACCATATTTTTCCCGAATTGCCGCCGCCAGATTTTCTTGGGCCATTAACTCTCCATGTACTAAAAATACCTGCATGGCCTTATTCTGAAAATTACCCAGCCAATCCAAAAGTTGATCATGCCCGGCATGCGCGGAAAAACCGTTGATTGTGTATATCTTGGCGTTGATGGCGATATCTTCACCCAAAACGCGGATTCTCTTGGCGCCGTCAACCATTTTGCGCCCCGGTGTGCCTTCCGCCTGATAACCGACAAAAACGATGCTTGCCCCCGGCCGCCACAGGTTGTGCCGGAGATGGTGTTTAATCCTGCCCGCATTAGCCATGCCGCTGGCGGAAATAACTATTGCCGAGCCCTGCATTTGGTTGATTTCCATGGATTGCTCCGTGGATAGAGAAAACTGGAGCTGCGGCAGATCCAGCGGGTCTTCACCATTTTTCAAAATGTCCTGTGTTTCTCTGTCAAGATAGGAGCGAAAGCGGCGGAATATTGCCGTTACCTGAATTGCCAAAGGACTGTCCAGAAAGACGGGCATGTTTTCGGGTAATCGTCCTTTGCTGTGCAGAAGATACAGCGAATAGAGGATCTCCTGGGTTCGTTCCACGGCAAAAGCCGGAATAATTACTTTTTCCCCCTGGGAGTAACTGTAGTTAATTGCTTCGGCCAGTTCATTCAAACTGTCTTCCTCGCCTTTGTGATTGCGATTTCCGTACGTTGACTCCATAAAGAGGAAATCCGCTTCACTGATCGGAGTGGGGTCCTTCATCAGCAGTTGTTCGTTGCGGCCGATATCACCGGAGAAAACCAGCTTTGTGGTTGCACCGTTTTCCTGAATGAATAATTCCACTATTGCCGCGCCCAGAATGTGGCCGGCATCCTGGAATTTGACCGTTATACCCGGCGCCGGACTGAAGACTTCATCATATGCCCGGACTTTGATGAGCGGAGCCACGGCTTGGGCGTCTTTTATATAATACAACGGTAAAACATCGGGCTTATAACCGTTGCGCTGCATCTTTTTATTCCGCCAGCCGGCGTCAACTTCCTGAATGTGCGCGCTGTCCAGCAGTAATACTTTCAACAGCTCTCCCGTCGGTTCAGTCGCATAAATGGGGCCGTTGAAACCCTTTTGCTTCATCCGCGGCAAAAGTCCCGTATGATCGATATGGGCATGGGTGATGATGAAAAAGTCGATATTGGTCGGATCGTACACATCGGTTTCCCAATTGCGCTTTTCCATGTCCGACGTTCCCTGGAACATACCGCAGTCAATGGCAAACCTTATTTTCCCAGTTTCAATAACATGGCAAGAGCCGGTAACGGTTCTTGCCGCCCCCAGAAATGTAATTTTCATAAGATAACACCCACCATCAGTCTCAGCTGTTATAAAGATAAAACCATCGACACGCTGCTTATTGCCGCAGGTGTTGCAGCCTGCGTTCCAGGGCAATGCTTATAGTAATTCCCATTGCAAATCAAGCACTACCTTTACCGACGCGGCCTGTCGTGGTATGGGCCCGGATTTTCGGCTTTCGGGGCGTTGGCCGAAGGCTCCTAACCGTCCTGTTGCCGGTGCAGCACCACTATTGATTCAGGAATGAAAAAACTTATTATTAGCCGGATTTTTTCATTTTCTTCGCTTCCTTCTTTTCCTTTGCCGTCTTTACCGGCTTTTTCTTTGCATCCTTCTTCACGTCTTTTGATTTTGACATTGTTTGCCTCCTTCAGCTCCGTAAATTAATTTTTCCATAGATAAATTTTATTTTTCCCTTGCACTTTTTGTCAAATCTTTCCTTCACTGAGCAGCTTTCTTTCAATTTCAATAATCGCCCTTCCCATGGCCGTTTCCAACTGCAAATTATTATAATCAAATTCAACGCTCACGTATTGGATGCTTCCCTGTGCGAAATATTTGTAAGGGATAAATATATGCCGCACTTTGGCCTGGAGATCAAAGTCCCTGCCATCGATAGTCAATTTAATATTAATCTTATCACCCCTCAAAAATGAACGAGATTTCGGATAAGCGAACTGGGCTCCACCTAAAGAAATGTCTATTAAGTGAACTTTTTCCTCCTGGAAAAAAAGATTAATTCTGTTTTGCGAAGGCGGCTTGATCCGGAAATGCATGCGGAAATCCATTAGCTCCGGCGCTTCGTACTGTTTGAGAATAAGCGCTTCAACATATTTGTCAGCGGAAATTTCGTAGTCCGTTATCAAATCAACTAATTGCGCCCTGAAACCATAGCGTACAAAACGCTTTTCGACTGGAACTAAAAAAGTAACCCTTATCCGCCGGTTGAGAAAATGACGGTTTAATGCGGGGGTGGTCTGTGAGATGATAATATTCTCATTTTCGTAATCATAAACCAGTGCTTTCAAGTAATGTACATTGCTTTTATTGATCTCATTTTCAAAAACAATGGTTACTCTTGTCCCGACTCTTAAATCCGGCGTTTTCATTATGTATAAGCGCTGCCTTGTATTATCGGTTCATTTGAAATTTCTTTTTTCTAACGCCGCAGATAATAATAAACCGTTTGTATTTAAGCAAACACTTTCTATAAATTGGAAGTGCGGGATTAGGGGATGTCAGACAATCTTTCCTTCGCTGAGCATCTGCCTTTCAATTGCGATGATCGCCTTGCCTAAAACAGCCGTCAATTGCTTGTTTTCGACTTCAAATTCAACGCCGACGTATTGGAGAGCATTATTGGCTGAAGATTCATGAGGCCGCGATAAATTGCGCACCCGTGCATTTACTTCAAATGCCGCATAGTCGATAATTAATTCAAAACTAACGGTGTCCCCGTGGCGGAACAGGTGAGCCGACGGATAGCTGAACTTGGCTCCCCCCAGGGATATGTCAATCAAATTGACTCTTTCTCCCTTGAAGAAGAGATTGATATTGCTGTAAGAAGGGGGCTTGACGCGGAAGTACAGGCGAAAATCCATCCGCTGCAGTTTTTCCAGTTGTTTAAAAATCAGCGCTTCAACAGTTGTGTTGGCGGAGATTGTATAGTCTGTCGCCAAACCGACCAATTGCGCCGTAAAACCGAAACGCGCCGCACGTTTATCCGTGCTGGCCAAAAAAGTAATGGCCACCCGTCGATTAATGAAATGACGATTCAAAGGGGGCGATGTTTGTGAAACAACGATTTTGCCGCCCTTGTAATCATAAACCAGCGCCCTCATATAGTGCGCATTGCGTTTATTTATCTCGTTTTCAAAAACAATATCTACTCCCGCTCCAACTTTTAAATCCGGTATCTTCAATAACTGATCTCTTTTATTTTTTTTACAGCTTTTTCGACCTCGCTGCAGACAGCGCCGTATAATAAAATATGCAATTATAATCAAACAATTTCTGTTACATGAAGTTAAAAAATCGTTCTTGACTATTATCCAATAGTATGAGCTTGTAACTAAAGTATTTAGCATACTGAAACCGGATTTTTTATATGGAACGCATAGCCACCAAATAAATGTCGGTGGCTTTTTTATGGGTGAAAACAAATAAAGCGCGGTGCAAACGGCGGTATCTAAAGCGGCGAGGAAAGGCATGCAAGCCCCTCACTTTTTCCTTCCTTCTCAGCCAGGAGATGGATGGGGGTGATTTTGATGCTTTGCGGTACCCCATCGGGGAGTGAAGGTTAATAAGATTTTCAAAAAAGAAAGGGGTTTAACATGAATAAAAATTTGTATGTCGGCAACCTGTCCTTTAACGTTACGGAAGAGGATTTGAAATCCAATTTTTCTGAGGCCGGTGACGTGGCGTCGGTGTCTATCATCAAAGATAAATTCACGGGACAGTCAAAAGGTTTTGGTTTTGTAGAAATGAAAACGGAAGAAGGCGCGAGTGAAGCGATCAAGAAATTTCACGACGGAATTCTGGATGGCAAGAAAATTGCCGTCAACGAAGCCCGCCCGAAAAGAGATTTCGGCGCCGGCGGCAATCGCGGCGGCAACCGCGGCGGCGGTGGATTCCGCGGGGGAAACCGCAGTTTCGGCAATAGATACTAATGAATTGTTGATCACGCCGTCAATAACTTGAATGCTATCGCAGAAGGGGGATAACCCTTCTGCGATTTTTTTATTCCAATTCCAAATCAAGCGCTGCCTTTGTTGGCGTCGTCGTCGGCTTCCTCAACGTATATATAATACGCTTCGTCGCCTCCTCCTAGCCGACGCGGTATCATCATTGATTTGAAAATGGAATTATTTTCCGGACTCAATATATTCCACTATTTTTTCGGCAATAGTCGTAACGGTTGTCTTGAATTCTTCTTCGTCTTTATCCAGCAGCGTCATACGGAAACCGGGCAGCGGCGTAAAAAATGATGTCAGCGGTACTATGCAGATGCCTGTCGCCGCCAGCAGGTAATAAACGAAGCGCTTGTCGTTTTCTATATCTTCACTGACCAGTTGTTCAATGTATTCCCTGATTTCCCTCTGCTCGATGCGCAGAATCTGCCTGTTGTTGAGAGCCGACTCATTGAATACGGCCGTCATATAAAAAGCGCCGTTGGTCTTGTTGACGATCAAATACGGCACATCTTTCAAAATGTCATAAGCGATATTGGAAAGTTTATCGTAGTGCTGTATCCGTTTGCTTAAATAATTCGGATATTCCGGGTGGCTCATCATCCGTGGAATCGTCATTTGCGGCAAAGTCGTTGAACATACTTCCGACATCTTCTGCTGAAAAATAGTGTTGATAAAACGGGCAAACGCAGGGTCTTTATCAGCATTGTATACTTCAATCCAGCCGCAGCGCGAACCCGGCCAGGGAAACTCTTTGGAGATCCCCTTCATGCTGATCGCCGGAACGTCGCCGATAAGATCGGAGATGGGCAGCGTCTTTTTCCCGCCGTAGACAATGTTCAGGTAAGTTTCATCGACAATCAGAAAAAGACCGTGATCCCTGGCGATCTGAACCATCTGCTTCAGGGTTTCCACCGGATAGACAAATCCTGTCGGATTATCCGGGTTAATTAACAAAATACCCACAATTGATTTGCCGCTTTTCACCTTTTTTTCGATCTCGCAAATATCGGGATACCAGTTGCTGTAAGGATTCATCCGGTAGGTGTTGGGCGGAAACGAAGCATGGAGCACTTCCGCCATAAAGTGCGTCGAATAAGTCGGTTCCGGCATAATCACCCGGGCGTCCACCTGTAGAGAACTGTAGGAACGGGCAATGGCGTCACCCAAACCGTTGAAGAAAATAATGTCATCCGCTGTAATCTGCGCTTTGCCCCTCTTATTTACCCGTTCGGCAAGAAACTCTCTGGTTTCATCCACCCCTTTGGTCGGACAATAAGCAAACGAGCGATTATCCTTGATAGTTTCGGCAACAACATCCTTCATCCAGTCGGGAATCTCTTCTCCTTTTTCCACCGGATCACCGATGTTTTCGCGGATAATATTTACACCATACTTTTTAAGTTTGTCTGCAATCAAGATTATATTGCGGATTTCGTAAGTAAGCCCGCTCCCGCCACGGGCGATCTCAAATCTCATAAATCATCTAACTCCTTAAAAATAGTCGTTGTTTCATAATACATTTTTCCTCAATTATCCATATTTTTTTAAATTGCTTAATTTCATTAATTATTCATACCAATTTTCTGAAAGACAAAATACATTTTTCGTGCTATCAACATCAGCCATTGATATTTAAACCGTCAAAAAACACAAAATAACCAATTAAAACGAGGCATAAAATGGACGAAACTAAAAGCTTTGCTCAGATGCTTGATGAATCATACTCAACCCCCAGGCATTTTTCCGTAGGTGAAAAAATTGAAGCGGTGATCGTAAAGATATCTACCGACTGGATTTTTCTTGATCTGGGAGCAAAGAGCGAAGGTTATATAGATAAAAAAGAGTTTATCGATGAAGACGGCAACCTGACTGTCAAGGAAGGCGACATGATAACGGCGTACTTCATCTCTTCAAGGCATGGTGAAAAACTTTTCACCACCAAATTGCTGGCGCGCAAAAGTGTTGATGAATTTTTACTCAACGCCTACCAGAACCAGATCCCGCTGGAAGCAACTGTAGAAAAAGAAATTAAGGGCGGCTTCCTGGTCAAAATCGGCGCCGGCGCCGGCGGCTTTTGTCCGTATTCTCAAATGGACATCAAAAAAATTGATGACGCCGCCTCGTTTGTGGGCAAAAAACTGGATTTTCTCGTTCTTGAATACGGAGATAACGGTCGTAAAGTCATACTTTCCCGCCGGCCGCTGCTGGAAAAAATTGAACAGGAAAAAATTCAAGATCTTAAAGAAACGCTGCAAACAGGAATGATTGTCCGCGGTGTAGTAAAAAGCGTTCGGAATTTTGGCGCATTTGTTGACATCGGCGGCGTTCAGGCCCTGCTGCCGATATCGGAAATGTCCTGGGGCAGGGTGGAGGATCCCAAGCTGCTTTTCGCTCCCGGAACAACCATTGAAGCAATCATCATCAATCTGGACTGGGAAAGTAACCGTATCACCTTATCCTTTAAAGATACGCTGCCGGATCCGTGGAATGATGTAATCGCCAAGTACCGGGAAGGTTCCGTCTGCAAGGGCAAAGTTTCCCGCCTCACTGATTTCGGCGCTTTTATAACCCTGGAAGACGGCGTGGACGGTCTTGTGCACATTTCCAAACTGGCCAGCGGCAAAAAAATCAAACACGCCCGTGACGTATTGACCGCCGGTACGGATATTGACGTAAAAATTGAGAAGATCGACCGTGAAAATAAACGGATTTCCCTGAATCTCGCCGCGGAAGGCGGTGATTCATCGGTAGTGGAAAGCACTGATGATTACAAAAGCTACATGCCCAGGGCGCCGAAAACAATGGGGACTTTGGGCGATTTACTGAAAAAATCGGGGAAAAAGCATTAATTCCATTGTGCGTTCGGAAGAGCACTCTATTTGAAAAGACTGCGGAAAAATTCCCGTACGCCCTGCATGCCATTCCGAATGGTTTTCACGACGGCGTTTTCGGGATGTAAAGGACATGTTTCTTTTGGCGTTGTTCCCGAAAGATAAGCTTCGCGCAGTTTTTGCGGACATTCGTTCGTGGCCAGGAGGCCGGATTCCGGATCAATTAAAGCGGTTTCAATTCCCGGCGGCGCAACAGCGGCGGGCGGTGCGGACCGGGCATATAGAGTCCGCATGAAGCGCGTCCAGATGCGGAGCGCGCCTTTGGCCCCGGTCAATCCCGTATCGGCCCCGGAATCGTATCCCACCCAGACAACGCAGACCACGTCGGGGGTATAACCTACAAACCAGGAATCCCGGTTGCCGTTTGTCGTTCCTGTTTTTCCCGCGGCCGGAAAGTTGATCCCCAGCGCCTTTGATTCTTTGGCCGTGCCGCGCGTAAGTACGCCTTCCATTGCATATCCGGCAAGATATGTCGTCCGCGAATCAAAAACCTGCTGCTGATGAACTGTGCGGACAATAAGGGGATCTTCCGACGCTGTATTTACCGCATAGAGGGGGTAGCGCTCAAATCGCATGCCTCCGGAAGCCAGCGTAGTAAAAGCGTAGGCAAGCTCCATCGGTGTAACTTCGAAGCTCCCCAGCGCCATTGATGGAACGGGTAAAAGAGGGCTGGTGATCCCCGCCGCCCGGGCGGTATTGAGCACTTCCTGAAATCCGATATCATAAGCCAGTCGGACGGCGGCGGTATTTACGGAATCCTCTATTATTTTCCGGATCGTAATCTTGTCGTACGTTTTACCTTCGAAATTGACCGGCGTCCATATTCCTTCGGGGGTTGGAAGCGCAATTGGTTCACCGGAAACAAGCGTCGAAAGCGTTTTATTCGTCTTTCCCTGCACCGACTGGACAAGCGCAGCAAGAAGAACGAAAGGTTTGAAGGCGCTTCCCGGCTGGCGTTTCGCATCCACCGCCCTGTTGAAATGGCTCTGTTCGTAAGACCGTCCCCCCACCATCGCGGTCATCGCTCCGGTCTTTGGATTGACGACGACCAGGGCCGCCTGCAGCGGTTCACCGGCCGGCTGAGCTGCTCTCTCTATTTCGGCGATTCCCCGGGCAACAGCCTCTTCCGCCGCAGCCTGCTGGATGGGATCGAGGGTCGTATAGTACCGGTAGCCCGTGCGATAGAGCTTTTCACTTCCCAGTTCTTCTGCAGTGATCCTCTGAATGTAGTCGACAAAGTATGACGACAGGCGAACAGGGATTTTGCGCTGCTGCAGCCTGACCGGTTGACGGGAAGCCCGTTGATACTCTGCTTCCTGAATCATATTCAGTTTACGCATGCACGCCAGAACATTATTGCGCCGCTTCAGGGCGGCCTGGCTGTCGCGGATATTGGCGTACTTTCGGGGTGAACGGATTATTCCGGCCAGGAGGGCGGATTCCTCCAGGGAAAGATCTTTGGCCGGTTTTGAGAAATAGAATCCGGCCGCTTCTTCAATGCCGTAAATCCCCCGGAGCCCTTCCTGTCCGAAGTAAATCTTGTTAAGATACATCTCCAGAATCTGCGGCTTCGAATACCGCATTTCCAGGACGAGAGCCATTTCCATCTCCCGAAGTTTGCGTCCGAGAGTCTTCTGCGGGGAGAGGAAAAAGTTGCGGGCAAGCTGCTGGGTAATAGTGGATGCACCCTGGGCAAACCGGCGTTCTTTGAGATTGATCAATAAAGCCCGGCCGATGGCCAGGAAATCTATCCCTATATGGGAATAAAAACGTGCATCTTCAGAAGCAACAACAGCTTTTTGCAAGTAAGGGGAGACGGCGTCCAGGGTAACCGGCCGACGGGATTCCATCTGCGGTCCCAGAATGCGGCCAATTTCCTCCGGTTCCAGACAGATCGAATTAAGCTGCGAACCATCAGGTGAAAGCAGAGATACAACCCGCCCGGACTGCACTACAATCTTTACAGGGCCGTCGGGAAAAGATTTTTTTTCGCTTCCATTAACACGGGGGTATATACGGATAGAATCCCGGGCAATCGAATAAGTACCGGTTTCTGTCGGCTTGCCTTGTATTCTCTTATAGGATAGTCTCTGTAATCGTTCGGTAAAACGCAGATTTTCGAGGTGATCTCCCTTCCGGATATAAGTGGGAGACCCGTAAAAGATGGCGGGAGCTTCTCCGGATTTTTCAGCAACTTCCCGGCCTACCTTGAAATACATGTAGCCCAGATGGGACGCTGCAGCCAGCAGAGCACTGACGGCAAGGAACAACAAAACATATCGCCGGATCAAAGAGCCCTCCACCTCGTTTCTCCCAAGCGCAGATATATCATTAAGGCGAGGCTATTGAATCTTTGACGATAAAAATCAAACCCCTTATTCCAATTCCAATTACGCACTATCTTTGTTGGCACAGTCTGCTTTGATGCAGGCTGGGGGCGCCGTCTTCCTGTACGTTTGTATAACATTCGACCTGCAGGTTATGAGGCAGGTTGCTGGGCACTTCCTTCTTGCCTATCCGACACAAGCACCAAACAAATAATGCAAAGAATACAAATAATACTATGAAACCTACTATCATCACTTTGCTTTTTTACCTGGAGGATTCTACCATCCCCCGTTCCTCGTTTATTACTGCATTGCTTCCTGAACAATAATCAAGCTTGACCCCGGAGCAACCCGAATCGAGCCGTAATACGTGCTTAGAGACTGGACAGCCTCTCAGGATAACTCCAGAAAGAATCGCCGGCAACGGCTGACTCGGAGCGGCCGGACGACCAGATATTTTCTACGGCATTTTCCATTTCATCCAGATGGAATGGCTTGGCGAAGCAGATATCGGCGCCGGCGGCCTTGAAATCGTTCAAGGCTTGAAAAGATCCGCTCATGCCTATAACATAAGTAGATGGGAAATCGGATTTGATATAGCGGCAAAGTTCCGCTCCACCCCTGCGGGGCATTTCTGCGTCGGTGATCACGACATCATAGGAATTGTTCCGCAGGAGTTCTGCAGCTTCGATACCGTCCAACGCTTTATCTATTTCATGGCCTGACAGCTCCAGAAATGAAGATAGAATGTTTACGATATCCACGCAATCATCCACAATTAATAATTTCATGACAGGCCTCATAATTTTATTGGTTACGTTGTCTCCGGTACTTGAGGTACCGGACCTATCCAGCCAGCCGGTTGTGTGCTAATAAGATATAATTCTAATGGCACCGGCTATTTACGTAATAAAATCCGCCTTTCCTACATCTGATTCTTGAGCGACTTGTGCGGCAAAGTTATTTGATCTGCTCCTGCAGCCAAGGTTAACATCCAGCAGGTAGAGCCTGATGGAGTTTCCAACAGACAGGCTTTGTCTATTTCCAGCCCTGAGAGTTCAAGAAAAGAAGACAACGCATTTACGCTGTCCACACAGCCATCGGGAATTAATAACTTCATAAAATTCCTCCATATATACCTATCCACGTCTTGGATGAATATGGTAAACGTTCGTATCTGAAACATATTTGACGCAATTATTTGCATACAGATGAAAAGCAAAGAATATGCCACGAAAAGTATTGTGCCGGTAAAGGGTTGATATTAAAGAGAGTATTGGAGCGTCGATGCAGAATGTCAGCCGAAAAAGGTGCGATAATGTGTAGGGGTTATCATACGGCGGAAAAAGTTCGCTACGGGGAATGTTCCGTCAATACTGCAAATGCTCAGTGAATGGATTATCCTTCAGTCTTTCCGGAAATCCAGGGGATTCAGCTTGTGTTTCTCGAGCATGGCATAAAGATCAGCACGGTATTTACCGGCCATTTTGGCCGCCTGGCTGACATTGCCTTTTGTGATTTTCATCAGATCCTCAAGATAGTTGCGCTCAAAATCATTCTTTGATTCCTTAAACGGTAAGAAAGTATTCTCTTCCATTTTCTGGTTTGTTATAACCAGCATCTCTTCGTTAATTACGTCTTCTCTGGCCATTACAACCGCGCATTCTATGACATTCTCCAGTTCCCGGACATTACCGGGCCAGGAATAGACCATGATCTTTTTCATTGCCTGCGGTGCAATATTCTTAATGCGCTTATTCATTTTGGCGGCGCATTTTTCCAGAAAAAATTCAACGAGCAGAGCAATGTCCTCCTTGCGTTCTCTCAGGGGGGGGATCCTGATGGGAATCACGTGTATCCGGTAAAAAAGATCGCTGCGGAAGTTGCCTTTTTCTACCTCTTTTTCTATATCTTTATTGGAGGCGGAAACAATGCGGATGTCGACTTTGACGGGCTTCTGGGCTCCCAGCGGATAAAACTCTTTTTCCTCGATGGCTTTGAGAAGTTTACCCTGCATTGACAAAGGGATTTCCGATATTTCATCAAGAAAGATCATTCCTCCATCAGCCTGTAAAAAAAGACCTTTCTTATTGCTTACGGCACCGGTGAAAGCCCCTTTTTCAAAACCGAAAAGTTCGCTTTCCAGCAGCGTCTCCGGTATTGAAGCGCAATTGATGGAAACAAAAGGTTTATCCCTCCTGTCACTGAGTTGATGCAGCGCCCGCGCAATCATTCCTTTGCCCGTGCCGCTTTCACCGCTGATAAACACACTGGAATTGGACTGAGCCGCGAGAGCCGTTAAATCAAAAACCTGTTTCATCGGCGCACTGCGGCCGATTACACTCTGCAGGCCGTGGTCCTTATCGATGATATTTCTGAGTCTTTTCACCTCCCTGGACAGGTTGGATTTCTCAATGCCGTTTTTAATCTGCAGGAGGAGTTCCCGGTAATCGAAGGGCTTTGTTAAATATATATAAGCCCCTTCTTTCATCGCCTCGACGGCGCTTTCAATTGTTCCATGGGCGGTGAGAATAATGACGGGAAGGTCCGGATCCAATCCATGGATGCTTTTCATTAATTCAATTCCATTCCCACCGGTGAATTTCATGTCGAGAAGAGCCAGTTCATACTCATTTTTTGACGCCAGTTCCTTGGCCCCGGCGATATCCGATGCCGTTTCCACTTGATATCCTTCGGATTCGAGCCTCATTTTCAAAACTTTTAAAATATTTAAATCATCGTCTACAACTAAAAGCCTGTCCATTACTAACTAACCTCTGTAATATCCTTAAACCTTACCGAAGAATTTTTTTCTTTTTCTTTAAATTCATATCAATTTTTTTCATAAGCTCCAGCTTCTTTTCGATTTCTTCTACGTGCTGTTCGAGCTTGTTTGTCTGCTGTTCGAGCTTACTTATCTGTTTATGCTGAGTACTTATCTTCTTTTCCCTGTTGTTGATCTCGTTGATCAAAGAAATAAATATTTCACTGTCCTGCCTGTAGCTGCTCTTCGGATATTTATTGACCAGCCGTCGAAAGTATTCGCCAGCCGTACGATAGTCCTTGCGCTTATTCTGCGGCAGCATATAGATAACGCCCGCCTGAAAAAGAGCCCGGTCGCCGGTTTCCGGAAAACTTTCGGCAATATTTTCATATTTGGCTGCAGCTGCGTTGTAGTTTCCCTGCCTGGTGAAATTCTCGGCCTGTTCGAAATCCGTTGCGGCGGCCATTTCATTATAATAGTGGGCGCACCCGAATAGTTGTAGAAGCGGAATTATCAGGAAACAGGCAAAGAAAAGGTGAAAATGCTTCCCTCGCCTATCTTGCTTTTTACCCATATTTGGCCTCCATGTGCATTGATAATATACCTGACTATTGCCAGTCCCAGCCCGGTGCCCCGGATAGCCCCTCTGCGATCGTCGACGCGTTTGAACTTATCAAATACCTGCTGCAATACGTCCTCGGGAATACCCATCCCCGTATCTTTTATAGATATTTCCATTGCTTTTTTTTCATCGTCATGAACAGCGGAAACTGTGATTGTTCCCTCTGCCGCAGTGTATTTCCAGGCGTTGCTTAATAAATTTTCCAGCACTTCCGCGATTCTCTCAACATCCATCCGCAGCACAGGAATGTTCTCCGGTATTTCCTTAACAATATTCATCTTTTTATTTTGCAGCAGCGGTGACAGTTTCGTGATGCTTTTTTCTATTACCGGTTTAATATCGGCGTGCTGAAAAGAAAAATACATATTTCCGGCTTCCATCCGTGAAAAATCGAGGATCCGGTTGACGGACGATATCAGCCGTTCGCATTCTTCCCTCACCATCTTGTATAAATCTTCCTGCTTTTCCGGAATCCTGGCAAATACACCTTGCTGAAGCATCAACGATGCCTCTCTGATAACAGTCAAAGGAGTACGTAATTCATGAGACAAATGACTGATGTGGTCGATTTTCATCTGATCCATTTCTTTTAATCGTCCGCACATCGCGTTAAACGCATTGGCCAATTCTCTGATCTCGGGAGGAGATGATATTTCCACAGTTTCATCAAAATTTCCCGAAGCGACATCCTTTGTTTTCTCTCTCAGTAACATGATCGGCTGATTGATTTTTCGGGCATTGATAAATGTGATAATCAGCACAAGACAAATAACTATAATGCCCGCAATAATGCTGACATTGGCAATCTGCACCGCCATATCCCTGGACTGCCGCAATTTGCTGTGCCTGTCATCTGCCGAAATATTCGACAGTGAACGCAGCCGCCGGTCAATGTTGCCGGTAATTTCCTCTCTCTCATTCACGTAAGCCTCAATGTTTTCTTCCCACACCGGCAAACGGTTTGTGAACGCACTTCGCTTCCTTAGCAGGGCATTATACCGGCTTTGAAATTTTCCAATATCCGACAGAAGAACATATTTCGCTTCGGTGTCCGCCAGAACGGATAGTTCTTTTATTCTGCGGTCAAAATCACTTTTGGTCTGTTCGAACTGCCGGAAGTAATCAGGATCCCCGGATATGAGATATTTGTCGTCGGCGGCATTCATGCTGTACAGATCATCAAGCGCGTCTTCAACTATTTTGATGACCCGGGAATCGTGCCTGATTACGGACTCGATCATTCCATTGAGATTATTCAGGTGAATGATGGTGTATCCACTAATAACACCTACCAGAAGGATAATCAGAAAATTATTGATGATTAATCTGTTGAAAATCGTAAGCTTCAGTTTCTAATCTCCCGACGGCGACAAACTGTCTGCAGTATATTCATTTTTGAGTCAATTAGCAAATAAGACCTGCTGATTTTTTGCAGGGAGAAACCTCTCATTCCCACCCGATCGGCTCATATCCTTTTTCCTTCAGGCACTTGTCGACAAAGGATTTATAAACGGGGCTGGGTTGGGAAGACCGGTAAATGCCGTGCACCAGTCCACTTGCAGCGCCGGCCGCAGCACCGACTCCCAGGCCTCTGCCCAGATTGCCTGTTACTGCGCCGACAGCACCGCCAACAACAGCGCCGCCGGCGCCGCCGGCGATGGTGCCGCCCGCCACTTTTGCTCCCGGATTGGCCTTGACATAGGCTTCCGCCAGCTGCGAGCACTCTGCGATATCACTTTGTGCCCTGGCTTCCCCCACGTTTTTTAAGTGTTCATTCGGATAGAGGACAGGACTTTGTCCGGCGCATCCGGCAAGAACAAACATTGCCGCAAAAATCATTATTCTTTTCATGACATTCTCCTGTCTGTTTTCATAAATACAAAACAAAAGCTCATTTGTGTCAAGCTAAAAGAAGTTGGGCGATAGTTCGCCGGGAGGCGCCTTTAATACTGAGCCGATAATGCTTATTTTTGACTTTACAAAAGCAGTCTATCCTGATTAAAGTCTGGGATAAAAATAAAATTGGAGTTCCTATGGGCAACGCGAAATTACCGGAATATGATTACGATATAATTATTATTGGAGGCGGACCGGCGGGATTTACCGCGGGGCTTTACGCCGCCCGGGCCGGACTTCAAGCACTGCTGCTGGAAGGTGCGGCCACCGTAAGTCAAATTACCGTAACCGACATGATCGAAAACTATCCGGGCATACCCGACGGTATAAACGGGTTTGATCTGATGCTGCTTTTTAAAAATCAGGCGCTGAAATTCGGTTTGGAGGTAGTCTCCAGAGATGTCCTTTCCATATCGCGAGACCCGACGGTAAATTTATGGATCATTGAAACCGGGGAAAAGACATTAAGCGCGCTCAGCGTAATCGCGGCAACGGGAGCACAGTGGCGAAAGCTGGGGGTTCCCGGCGAAACGGAATTTGCCGGAAAAGGCGTTTCTTATTGCGCCACCTGCGACGGGCCTTTCTATCGCAATCAGAATGTTGTTGTGGTCGGCGGCGGTGATTCGGCGATTCAGGAAGCTCTGTTTCTGACTCATTTTGCTCAAAAAGTAAGTGTTATCCATCGCCGCGACCGGTTGCGGGCGGCGGCAATTTTGCAAAAAAGAGCATTTGCGGAAAAGAAAATAGAATTCGTCTGGAATTCCACGCTTTCGGAAGTTACAGGCAACGATCTCGTCACCGGAGTTAAAATTAAAGATGCAGTATCCGGCGAACTGAAAGCAATTAATGCGGAAGGAGTCTTCATTTTTGCCGGCCGGATTCCTCATACCGATATTTTCCGCAGCAGCATAGAGCTGGATGAGGCCGGCTATATTATCACCGATGATGACATGAAAACTTCCGCCGCCGGGTTTTTTGCCGCCGGTGATTGCCGGGCCAAACTTTTCCGGCAGGTGGTGACCGCCGCCGGTGATGGAGCGACTGCAGCTTTCAGTGCGGAACTGTATATAGGAAACCTGAAGGGTGAAGCGTACTGACGCCAGGCTGCATTTCCTGCCTGACCTTGTTGAAAGAAGCTAAATTTATGGAAGTTTTTATCAATACGTGGCAAAATTTACCCGCTCAAATCAGCCCCGTTCTTTTTAGTATCGGGTCGTTTCAGCTGCGCTATTACAGCCTCATGTACATTATCGCTTTTGCTCTTGTCTACCTGATGGTGAGCTACCGGATAAAACATGAAAACTATGAATACGGCACTGAAACTATTCAGGATTATATGGTGTGGGCGATGCTGGGCGTTATCTTCGGCGGAAGACTCGGCTATGTTCTGTTTTATAACTTCAGCTATTATCTGCAGCACCCGCTCGAAATTATTTTACCGTTCGATTTTTCCAATGGAATAAAATTTATCGGGCTCAGCGGTATGTCCTATCACGGCGGTCTGATCGGCGTCGCCGTCGTCTCGCTTTACTTTTGCCTCAAAAATAAAATCAATTTCTGGCGCTTTGCCGATCTTTTTATGCCGGCCGTGCCCCTGGGGTATACTTTTGGCCGGATCGGCAACTTTATCAACGGCGAGTTATTCGGCAGGGTGACCGCAATGCCCTGGGGCATGTATTTCCCGCTTGATCCGACGCAGCAATTGCGCCATCCCTCTCAGCTCTATGAAGCTTTTTTCGAAGGAATAGTCTTATTCGCAATTCTCTGGCTGCTCAGAAAAAAGAAGCGTTTTGACGGATATCTGCTGGGAATTTACCTCTGCGGCTACGGCTTTGTCCGTTTTATCATAGAGTTTTTCCGCGAACCGGATTACCAGCTTGGTTTTGTTTTGGGCTTTTTAAGCATGGGGCAGGTCTTATGTCTGTCGATGATTTTATGCGGCACAGTTATTTTGCTGGTGCGCAAAAAAATGTCTGCATGACAATGCCCGGCTGTTTTCGAAAAGACTGAAAAAAAATTCAAATATTACGGAGGTGTTTATGGGCAGGAATTTAGTCATCATCGGTGGCGGTGCGGGTGGGGCTTCTACTGCAGCTGAAGCCAAACGTAATGATCCTTCTTTAAATGTAACGATTCTGGAGCGTGGGAAATTTGTTTCTTTTGCGGCCTGCCCGATGCCTTATTACATAGCCGACGAAATAAAAAAGAAAGAAAAATTAATCGCCCGGACCCCGGAGGAATTCCGTCACAGCGGCATAGATGTCCGGTTGGAAACGGAAGTTTTAAATATAGATTATAATAACAGAACCGTCGAGATCAGGGACAATACGAAACTTCCCTTTGATATGCTGGTTATGGCCACGGGAACCAAGTCCATTGTTCCCGACATCCCCATAGCGGCCACTGACGGAGTTTTTACATTGAAAAAGCTGGATGACGCCTTCAACATTAAGACATACATCCAGGAAAAGAAATGCCGCAAGGCGATCATCATCGGGGCCGGTTTTATTGCTATGGAAATGTGTGAATCCCTGCAAAAAGTCGGCATCCAGACGACCATTTTTCACCGCGGAACGCTGCCGGCCAACCGTTGGGATCCGGAATTATCACAATTTATGCTGGATGAAATAAAAGCCAACGGAGTGGAATTTGTCCCCGAGATTGAAACAAAGGCTATTGAAAAGGGAAAGGAGTTTACTCTTTGCGCCGTTACCGATAAGGGCAACTGGGAGGCGGACATGATCTTATTTGCCATTGGTGTGCAGCCGAATGTCGAACTGGCCAAAACAACCGGAGTGGCTCTCGGGCAGACCGGCGCCATTGCCGTCAATTCCAGACAGCAAACATCACTGGAAAATGTTTACTCCGTAGGCGATTGCTGTGAATCCTATAACCGCATCAGCCGGCGGCATGTTAATGTTCCGCTGGGTGATATCGCCAATAAACAGGGGCGGGTCGCCGGACGCAACATAGGCGGAAACCCGCTGACTTTTCCGGGCATAGTAGGAGCCCAGTCCTTCCGGCTCTTTAATCTGGAAGCGGGGGCAACCGGAATTGATGAAAAAGAGGCGGTCAAAAGTAACTATGACCCTGTCGGTATTGTATCCTGGGGAAATGCCGTTGCCGCACCAATGGGCCACAAAAAGATCGGCCTGAAGCTTATCGCCGACAAATCTTCCGGAAAACTTCTGGGAGCACAAACAGTCGGCGTTGCGGGCGCAGTAGGCCGGATCAATACCTTGTCCGTCGCCCTCTGGGCGGAAATGAATATAGACGAAATCAGCTATCTGGATTTCGCTTACGCGCCCCCCTACAGCGGGCCCTGGGATATAATTCATATTGCGGCGCAGGCTCTGCGCCGGAAAATTTAACATTTGAGGTAAACTGGTAATGACTTGGTGGTGGATATTTTTTGGGGTTTTTATACTGTCGATGCTGGCGCTGGATCTGGGCGTCTTTAACCGGCGGACGCATGTTGTCAAAATCAAAGAATCCCTTTTATGGACAGCATTCTGGATAACGTTGGCCCTTCTGTTCTGCACCGGCGTGCACTTTTTTTACGGCCATCAGAAATCAATGGAATTCCTGGCCGGTTATTTAATCGAATACTCGCTGAGCATCGACAACCTTTTCGTTTTTTTGCTGCTCTTCCGCTACTTTCAGGTGCCGCACGAATATGAGCATAAAGCTCTGTTCTGGGGGATACTTCTGGCGCTGATCACCCGCGGCGCGTTTATTTTTGCCGGGGTGGCGCTGATCAATACATTCCACTGGATAATTTATATTTTTGGCGTTTTTCTGATTTTTACCGGCGTAAAAATGGCTTTAAACGAAGAAACCGAGGTTCATCCCGATAAAAATGTAGCCCTCAAATTGTTGCATTCTTTCGTTCCGACGAAGAAAGAATTTACCGGAGCGAAGTTCTTTATCGTTGAACAGGGCAAACGCTATGCAACACCCATGCTGGCCGTGATGCTGTCGCTGGAGACCACCGACATCATCTTCGCCATTGATTCGATTCCCGCTGTCCTGGCTATCAGCACCGATCCTTTTATCGTCTATACATCCAATGTCTTCGCCATCCTGGGGCTGCGTTCACTGTTCTTTGCCATTTCCGGACTGATGAAAATGTTTCATCACCTGCATTACGGTCTGGCCGCAATATTGAGCTTCGTCGGCGTGAAAATGCTGACAGCCGATCTGGTCAAGATTCCCACGGGTATTTCTCTTGGAGTTATCGCCGTGATTCTGTCGCTTTCCGTCATTACTTCGTTTGTCTGGCCGCCTGCCGGTAGAGAAGAAGAAGTTGTCGTCGATGTAAAGAATGAAATCGCAGAATAAAGTGGAAAATAATTTATCTGTTCCCTCGCAGGCGCAGATAAAAAAATGGACTCGTCTTGCCGACGGCAAGTTTCGCCGGGAAGAGGGATTGTTTACCGCCGAAGGCGTCAAGGTCGTGGCTGAACTTTTATCCAGCCGCCGGCAAACCAAAGCAATCCTGCTGCTGCCGGAAAAGCGTAGATACTGGGAAAAGATCATCGCCAAAGCTCCGGCGGAAATCCCCCGCTACGAACTGACCCGCGCACAATGGCAAAAAATCAGCCAGGATAAAGAGCCGGAAGGAATAATGGCGCTGGTGGCCATGACGCAGGAGCCTTTTGAAGTTGACTATTCCACTTTGGCTGCCGGCAATACCAATACTTTAATCCTGCACGAAATCAGCAATCCCGGCAACCTTGGCGCGTTAATGCGCAGCGCCTTATGGTTTGATTTTGCGAACATCATTTTGAGCACCGGTTCCGTGGAATATACGCATCCCAAGGTGGTGCGCACCTCCATGGGGAGCCTGTTTCACTTGAATATTTTTGCCGATGTCCGCCTGAAAGAAGCATTGCCGGAAATAAGAAAATGCTGTTTTCTGATCGGCAGCGATGTACGCCGGGGCGTCGCTCCGCATGTGCTGCCCAAAAGAGCCGCCCTGCTGCTCGGCAGTGAAAGCCACGGACTGCCGGCTGATTTACTGAGCATAGTTGATGAACTGTGGTGTATTCCGGGCAGCGGTAAAGTCGATTCCCTGAGCCTGCCGCAGGCCGCCGCCGTCCTGATGTATGAATGCGCCAAGAAATGAAAACGGTCATAAAAAGGTATATGGGGGGGGGATTTCATGAGTTCCTGCATCCAGGTAACAACAACCACCGAAACAAAGGAAGAAGCACAAAAAATAGCCCGTCATTTAGTGGAGCAAAAGGTGGCGGCTTGTGTGCAGATAGCGGGACCGATCACCAGCACCTATCGCTGGCAGGGTAAAGTAGAAACCGCCACGGAATGGCTTTGCCTCATCAAAACACAAGAAAGCCTTTATCCGGAATTGGAAAAGGAAATCATTAGTTTGCATTCTTACGAAACACCGGAAATTATTGCTGTTCCGATTATTAAAGGCAGCGGAGAATATTTAAGCTGGCTCAAAAGTGAGACGGAAACAATAAATTTGACGAATCAAGTACAATAAGCTAGGCTTCAGAAAAAAAAGGAGATTGAAAGATGTTTGAAGGTCTATTCCAACCAATGCATTTATTAGTTATCCTTGCCATCGTACTCATTATTTTCGGCCCGGGCAAACTGCCGGATATGGGCAGCGCTATAGGTAGAGCAATCCGCGGCTTTAAGCAGGCCATGAATGAGGAGGAAAAAAAATCCGAAGAGGAAGTAAAGAAAATCGGCAATTAAGGGCTGAAAAGAGAATTCATGAACACGTCAAGCAATAGACTATTAGTCCTTAAAGCCATTGCACTTTTTGCACTCATCATCCTTTCCACATATTTGTTTCTTCATTATGACTTATGTCATTTCTTCACGAGCAAAAGAAAAATAATTGAATTTATCAGGGTATCCCCTTTTGATGAGATTGTTTTCATTTTCCTTCAGGTAGTACAGGTTGTTGCCGCACCCGTGCCCGGTGAATTGACCGGATTCATCGGCGGCTATCTCTATGGGCCTGTGTTGGGAACCATCTATTCGACAATCGGCCTGACTCTGGGTTCCTGGCTGGCTTTTGTCCTGGCTCATTTTTTTGGTATGCCCCTGCTGGAAAAAATTGTAAAACCGACCGTCATCGAAAAATTCGATCATTTCATGGAACATCAGGGCCTGCTGGTATCTTTCTTTCTCTTTTTAATTCCCGGATTTCCCAAGGATTATCTTTGTTACATCATGGGTGTCAGCCGGATGCCGGTGGGAACATTCCTGATTATTTCCGCCGCCGGACGACTGTTGGGTACCATAATGCTCACGGTAACGGGAAGCTCCGCACGCAATGGTCAATATTTTCTTTTAGGCTGTTTTGTCGTCGCCGGCATACTTATCTTTATTGCGGCGTATTATTATCAGGACAAGCTGTTGGAGCTTCTGAAAAAAAATTCGAAAAAAGCGGACAGGAATCAGGGCTGATTGCGCCGTTTGATTTCATCGGCCAAAGCGTACCATCTTTGCACGCCGTTTTCGAGCCGGTAATAGTGGATGATATAGGCGACCGTCAAAATCATCAAAAGTGCGCAAAGGACAATTCCCGGCAGGGCCGGTCTTAAAACTGCAAATCCCAGGGAAAGCAAAGTAAAAAGACAAACAAAGAGCATGACCATGAGATGGACAATTCTCTCGTGCTGCATCCATCGAATCTGTTTGTCATGATATTCAATAAGATCTTTTAAGGCTTCCTGTTGAAGATTCTTTGCCAGCATCTCCTGCACATAACGCTCATGCTGTTTCATGTGTTCGATCATAATTGTGTCCTTTATTTATACAGTGACGACATTTTATCGCCTCTTTCATAAGTTCATTGTGATTAAGACCGCCAGAATACGAAAAAGCTTTTTCCGTAAGTGATATTTTATTGATTCTTTCTACAGCTAACGTGCGGATATCACTTAATTCAAGTATATGTATCCTCTAAACATAAAGCAAGTTATGTTTCCTTCCCGCAAACTGTCGCAGTAACTTCTTGTGGAGCAAGGGATAGGCGCATGCCCTACCCCTGAAAAAAATCAAAAAAGCGATTGAAAAAAAGTTTCAACCGCCTGAATGCTTAGAAATTACAAGAATTAACCCAAAACTGATTTTTCAAGACATGTCCCCATACATTAGCCCATTTTTTATTAACAGATTTGTTCGCTATAACGTTCCGATGACAAAAATAATGGAATTACCGCTTGATTTTGGTCAATATCTGCCCCATATTACTCCTCGAATTAGTAAGTAAAACGATTAAATTCCCAAGCGTTATCAGACTTGACTTAGTTCAACAAAGTTTTTACGCCGGTTCTCCGCGGCGTAAAAACTCTTATAACGTTAGAGACATAAAGTATAGGTTGAAAAATGAGCATTTTGAATAACGCGGTTGACTCAATTGTATTAGGCCTTGAAGATTATGAATCGAGTGACAAAAGGCGCCTCATATCCTGCACTCGAAATATATTCGCTGGAATACTGTTGCTTTTTAAGCATAAACTTTCAGTCTTGAGCCCTAAAGATTCAGATGAAGTTTTGATTAAACAGCAAGTCTTGCCAAAAAAAGATTCAACTGGACAAATTATATGGTCAGGAAAAGGGAAGAAGACTGTTGATGTTCAACAAATTCGGGAAAGATTTAAATCGCTGGGTGTGAATACACATTGGGATAGAATTGAAAAGATTAACGAGTTTCGAAACGACATTGAACATTATCACAGCAATTTATCAAAGGATGCAATTAGAGATCTGCTTTCAAATTCCTTCATAGTGATTAGAGATTTCATCACAGAGCAACTGGCCTCAGATCCTCGTATTCTACTTGGTGATAAATCTTGGAATATTTTGGTTTCAGTCGCTGAAGTTTACCAAAAGGAAAAAGAGACATGTAATTATGCAATAGATCAAAACGATTGGGCATCAGAGACTTTAGGAGAGGCAATTAAAGAAATTTCATGCGAAGGTTGCGGATCCGGTTTGATAACATTAAAGAAAACTGAAAAAAATAGACGAGATACTATCCTCGTATGCAAATCTTGCCAAGCGGAATATGGATATGAGGAGATTATAGAGAAAGCTATAAAACAATATTTTTCATATGAAAGTTATCTTTCATTTACTGATGGCAACACAACTCCATTGATAAATTGTCCGGAATGTGGACATGACACATATGTATATTCCGAAGAACAGTGCCTTTTTTGTGGGGCCAGTTTTGAACATACATGTGGCAGATGTGGCACAGATATTATGCCAGAAGAGATTGACGGAAGCGGCTTTTGTGGTTGGTGTTCTCACATGATGAACAAGGATGCTTAGCCGCTAAAAACGGCATTAAGGGCAACAGCAAAAAGCCGCCGCGCCTTATGACCGCGCATTGAACAGAAAAATAGAAAGTTGAAATGTTATCGAAAATAAATTGATAAGAGTATGCCGAATATAAACATATCATAACAAAGAGAGTTCTAAGCATGTCGCTATACTTCAGCGAAAGACAATTAGGTGTTAAAGCACCTGTTCTTCAAAAGATTGAGAGGCCGTTCTGGTGTGCCTTCGTAGCGTTGATCAATTCCTTTGTTGACAGAAATTATTTTACTGAAAAGTTTCCAGAGACATGTTCTGAATCACCTTGTCCTGTCCAATGCAGTCATAATTCGCTGTCTGCTCTCTTGCAAGCGGAAATAGAAGAAATAACATGGCCGCTTTCGGCTGACATTTTGCCAGAAACACACATCATCCTCGATTTGATAGAGTTTTTCGGCAGATTTATTTCTAAACCCACTCAATATGAGTATCACTCTTATGGCAAGCACAACCATATTCTTTCGTTCGATCTCAATTCAGGATTTCTTGAATATCGTGAAGGAGTGAACCGTCTGCTTCGTCGCTGCAAACATCCATACGAATTCAACAATAATGTTGAGCATCTTCTTCCAATTGGGTTGGATGACCTTGTTAAATCGTCATACAGAACAGGAGACCCTGTACTTGATCAATTACTTACGGTCGCTTTAAGTAAGATCCAAGACAAAAATACCGCGATACGTAACGAGGCGCTTGAAAAGCTTTGGGACGCATGGGAACGACTTAAAACTATACTAAGTCTAGATAAAAAACAGGGAATTACTCTATTGTTAAATAAAGCATTTCCAGAGCCGCAGCTTTTTAAATACATAGAAGATGAGGCAAATACCTTGACCCGCATAGGTAACAATTTTCTGATTAGGCATTCTGAAACCACAAAAACAGCCATAGCGCCCGAACATGTTGACTATCTGTTTCATCGCCTTTTAGCTTTGATTCACGCTCTTATACGCGTTTTATGAACAATTATTCAAGGAGGTAACACCATGTTGGCAATAACAAGAAACGCTTTAATTTTGTTGTTCTTACTGGCTGTCACAGGTTGTGCCAATAGGATATCAAACCTAGCACCAGCACAACTTACTCATGCTCCTTTGGTAGAGACATACCGTGATCCTAATTTTAATGTTTCGGCATATAAGACATTGGACTGCACCCCCAAAGTTGGACAAAATATGTTAGAGTAGTTGGCAGGAACCAGATTCCCTATATGAGGGAGAAAGGAACATGCCATGAAGCACCGCAGAGTATTTGCCGTTGAACTCAAGCGC
>Ga0208462_1000344_pt1 | contig 52622 bp, 51 predicted proteins | sample AD_SCU001_MetaG_FD_184452 | JGI IMG/M metagenome (GOLD analysis project Ga0208462, IMG submission 184452) | Active sludge microbial communities of municipal wastewater-treating anaerobic digesters from China - AD_SCU001_MetaG (SPAdes) (version 2) | ecosystem: Engineered > Bioreactor > Anaerobic...
ACGACGGTTTCGGGTGACAGGTGACGCCGAGCCACCCGGGCTAGTCCCCGTATATACTGTGATCTACGGGATAAAAATAGCTCCGCCCACCCGGGTCCGCCATGCCCGGGTGATCCGGTCGACCTTCTCGGCATCCGCTTTCTCGAAGAGATCGAGGGCGGTGAGATCGACCTCCGCCGGGAGAATCTCCGGGAGCAGGCGGAGGTCGCCCTGGTAGACCTCGACCTCCTGCGCGCCGGCGGCGGTGGCGACCCTGATCGGCTCCCGCGCGACCTCCCGGCTCCGGAGGTCGTCGTAGGACCGGTGCATCGTCACCCTCTCGATGCCGAGGAACTCCCGGTTCACCTGGAGGCTGCGGGCGGTCCAGTAGGCGGCCGCATACCAGGCGTCGTTTGCTATCACGCGAGGGACACCCGCCCGGGCGGCGGCGAGGCCGAGGGTGCCGGCGCCGGAGCAGGCGTCGACGAAGGTCCGGGGGCGGTGCCGCCCGATCTCCCGCTCGAGGGAGAGGATCTTTGGATCGCGGTCCCGGGGGAACTCGACGTGCAGAGCCGACTGCTGTTTGTAGACGACGACGGGTCCCGCCCGGGTGGGGAAGACGTCCGCCCGGACGTCGCACCCGGCAAGCAGGGTATGCGTCTCTGGTTCGGCGTCGGTATCCCTGATCCCCGGCGTCCCGGTCCCCGCCCGGATGACTCCCCGGACCTCCGGGACGGTGGCGACCAGGCGGGCTGCCGCCCGCGCCCCGACCGACCGGGAGAGGAGGACGAGCGACCGGGGCGGGAGGTAGGGGGGCCTGTGCATCGCAAACCCGGGGTGGACGAGCGGCGTTCCGGCGGCGGCAAGGGGTTCGGTCCCCAGAAGATCGCCCTCAGCGGCCATCACCCGGTAGACATCGGCAAAGACCTCGTCGATGAACCGTTTCCCGCAGGAGGGACAGGGCTCCGCGGCATCGATATCGGGCGGCGGGTTCTGTTTGTCGTAGACGAGCCCGGTGCAGTCGGGGCAGGGGGCGAATCGTTCGGGGAGGGCCAGAAGAAGTTCGCGGGCGTCCGTGACGCAGTCGTGCCCGCAGACCGGACAGTGCATACCGGATGGGTTGGGGGCCGGGGTATATAGGCGTTTCATGCCGGCTCCTCGGCCGGTTCCATCAGCGCCGCGAGCCAGCGGGTCTCGTTGACCGAGGCGAGCGCCGCCTTTGCGAGGAGCGTCAGCGGCACGGCGAGGAAGAGCCCCGGGACGCCGAGCACCAGGGTCCAGAAGAAGACCGAGAGGATGATGACGACCGGGGAGAGGTCGAGTTCGCTTCTCGCAGGGTGCGGGGTGAACAGGGTCCGGGAGAGGAAGTCGATGACCGCGATCCCGGCGGCGACGGCCACGGCGCCGACAAGCCCGTAACGGAGCCAGGCAAGGCCGATGGGTGGGACGGACGCGATAGGGAGGCCGAGGTAAGGTATGTAACTGAAGAGGACGAGCAGGATCGCCCAGAGCACCGGTGCGTCAATACCCATGAGCCAGAGGAGAAGTGCGACCAGAACCCCGGTGACGAGACTTCCCCGTGTCCGGATGCCGGCGTACCTGTTCAGGCTCCGGCAGAACAGGGCACCCTGCTCTTCAAGACCGGTGCCGCCGACCCCCGGCACGGTGCGGAGCTTCCGCCGGAGCCCGGAGATCTCCAGCAGCATAAAGACCGTAACGGTGATGGTCACCAGGAAGTCGACCGTCAGTTCGACGGTCCCCGCGACGATGGTCCCGATGGAGGGGAGGAGAGACGGGTTGCCGGGCGACCCCGGGAGCTGCCCGGCAAGGTCCTGTCCTGTGCCGCCGAGGATCGCCAGTTGCCCCGCCAGGAGGCCCTGGTAGGCGGGGAGCGCCCTGTCGATCTGGAGGAGCGAGACGCCCAGGACGGCGATCAGGAGCAGGCTTACCCCGGCGGCGATCCCGACGACGGCGAGCACCGCCATCCATTGCCGGAGGCCCTGCCGCTCCAGCCGGTGGACGGCCGGAGAGGCGATGACGGATATGACAATGGCTACGAGGACCGGGTTGACCAGTCGGGCGGCAAGGTGCATCCCGGTGACCAGGATGGCGCCGATGACAAGGACGCGGGCGAGCGAGGCGAGCATAGGGGGATGGGCGGGGGTTTCACCCTCTCTAATCGTGCGCCATCTGATCGATTGCAGCCGTGATCGCGAGGATCAGCGCGTCGTCCTGTCCCGGGGCGATCTCCACGCCGTAGGTGTCCCTGACCCGGAACCACTTCTTCGAGACTTCGGCGACCCGTTCCCGCCCGGCGCTGATCCGGTACTCGTGGTCCAGGATGTTCCCCTGGACGTCCATCTCCGGGCCGTCGGTCACCCTGACCGTCCACCGGTCGCGGAGAGGAGTGATCAGGGCTTTACTGATCGTTGCCGCCACGCCGCCGTCCGCCCGCTCGATCTCCATCGTATCCCTGATGCGGAGCATCCTCTCCTGGATCCGGTAGAGGTCCTGCCCCTCCTTGTTCTGGAGGACCAGGGTGCTCCGGAGGCGCAGCGCCTTACCGTCCACCTTGAAGACCCGTTCTCCGGCGTAGTCCTCGATCCAGTAGTCGTCTCCGATGGAGACGAGCCTTTCCCGCATCCTGTAGCGGTGCGCACCCTCCTCGCGGCCTCCCGGGCCGCCCGCCGCCCTTCTTCGCATCATGGTTCATCACCTGTGGACTCGCTCCGGCCGGCCTCCCTGCACGGTGTCCCGGCCGGGTTGCCGTGGCAGGAGTCCCGTTGCCGGTGCTGTGGTCATCTCCCGGCGGGAGGGCAGGAAGTCCCGACCGGATAGAGTCGTCTGTCTAACTCCGCGAGGGGTTAAAAACCAGCTGGTCGCCGGCGCGGCGCCCTCTCCGGCCTCGGCAGGAGGATCCGGGCCTGCGGAAAGCCTGCCCGGGTCCTATTGCGCGGCCAGGAGGACCTGGACCGACCCCTCCCGGAGCCAGCCCCAGGCGTCACGGAGGCGGCTTTCCGGGAAGTAGCGGACGTCTATGCCGTTAAACCCGACAAAGAGCCCCGGCATGCGGTTCATCCACTCCCGCCACCGTTCGCCGCCGACGACGGCGATCCGGTCGACCCTCTCTATCCCGGGCCACTGCCTGAACGCGTCCCAGGGCTCTCCCGGCCTCCAGCTCCGGAACCCCTCGATCTTTAAGAGGATCCGGACCTTCTGGTGGTCTTTCATCGCTCGCTCGAGCTCCGGGATCAGGACGGTGGCGTAATCGCTCTCGCTCAGTTTCCCATCGAACCGGAACCCGACCACGGGTCCCGAACTCTCCTTCATCCGGTCAAGCATGGGTGCCCTTTCGCACCCGAGGGAGAAAAAGGCTGCGGCCATCCAGCCGGGTGCCTCTTTCGGGGGTTCCCGGCACCAGTTTTCCGTATTTCAGCCCGCGTTCGGGTGGCGGGGGCCGCTTTGCCTCATCCCGCCAACTCGCCGCAGCCCCTCTCCCCCGCGGTCTCGCCTCCGGGCCGGCCGGGCCCCCGGCAGTCATGGTGCCGGGTGCGGGGTGGTCTCCCCCCGCCTGCCGTTCATCCCGGCATCCGGATCGCAAAGATGATCGCGAGGATCCCCCCGACGATGGCGAGGATCGCAAAGACCACGACCAGGCCGATAGCGGCGACGAACGGGTTTGCGATCAGGATGATCCCGAAGATGATGCTCACGATCCCGAGGATCCCGGCTCCCCATCCTGCGCCCCCGAATCCCCGCGCCAGCTGGACGACCCCGATGAGCAGCCCCTCCACGCCGATGAGGATGGCAAGGATGGTCGGGATGAGGATGGTGCTGTAGAGCGGGTAGACCAGGAGCAGGATACCGCCGAGGATGCCGAGAATACCGACAAGCAACTTCCACCCCAGGTCCGATCTGTCCGAAAAGAGGCTCGCGAGAACGAAGATCCCGTTGACGAGCCAGTATGCGCCGAGGAATATGATAAGAACGACGAGCGTCCCGACGGGGTATGCGAGGAGCAGGATACCGAGGGCAAGGGCGATGATGCCCTGGAGCAGAACGAGCCACCGGGGCAGGGGAGCCAGCCGGGCGAGCCCGGGCGTGCCGATGCCGGATGTTGCGTCTACCATAACGCCACCGGGGGAAGGGGTCCGGTCCTTGTATATAAACGTATGCCACCCTGGCGGTTCGAGCCCGGATGGCGGCAGCCGGGAAGGCTGGTGCGTAACCCGGACCCACAGCCCGGATTCGTATCCCGGACGGCCGCCGTCCTCCAGGCAGACACCGCCCCTGCCGGTGCGGGAGTGCAGCCCGCGGTCATGGCGCCGGTTGGGATCGGCGTCTCCGCTCACCTGAAAGGCAAACTGATATACCCCCGCGGAGAGATAGGATGCCTATGCCCGGTCCCGGCAGGGAGGCAACGGAGTGAACCTGGAGTTTCTGCCCGCCATCATCCTTATCCTCAACAGCATATTCGCCGTCACCATCGTCTTCTTTGAGCGGAGAAACCCGACGGCGGCGCTGGCCTGGCTGGTGGTCCTCTTCTCCCTGCCCTCGATCGGCTTTGTGCTCTACCTGATCTTCGGGCAGAACTACACCCGGCAGAGGATGTTCGTCATCAAGGAGCAGGAAGACCGCCGCTTCCTCCGGGAGACGTTTGAGGAGCAGTACCGTGAGTTCACCGACCGCCGCTACCGGTTCGCCACGCCGGAGGCGGAAGAGTTCCGCGAGACGATCGTTCTCCTCCTCCGGAACAACCGGGCGTTCCTGACGGAGGAGAACCGGATCGATCTCTATACCCGGGGGGAGGAGAAGTTCGATGCGCTCTTTGCCGCGATCCGGGGGGCACGCGACCACATCCACCTCGAGTACTTCATCCTCAACAACGACGACCTCGGGCGGGCCGTCGTCCGCGCTCTCGCTGAGAAGGCGCGCGAGGGTGTCGAGGTCCGCCTCCTCTTCGACGCGATGGGGACCCGGGCCGGGGGCGGGTCGCGGAAGGCGTTCTCGGAACTGACCGACGCCGGCGGGAAGATCGGTGTCTTCTTCCCCTCGGTCTACCGGGTCAACTACCGCAACCACCGAAAGATCGCGGTCATCGACGGGACGGTGGGGTTCATCGGCGGGTTCAACATCGGGGACGACTACCTGGGGAAAGGCCCCCTGGGCCCGTGGCGCGACACAGCCTTCCGGGTCACCGGGAAGGCCGTCCAGCTCCTCCAGCTCCGGTTCTTCCTCGACTGGCACTATGTGACCGACGAGTACCCGGGGCTTCTCCCCCGCTACTTCCCCGATCCCGGGACTCCCGGCACAACCCCGGTCCAGATCGTCTCCGGCGGCCCGGATACCCGGTGGAACGCCATCAAGGAGGGTTACATCAAACTGATCAACTCGGCCCGGGAATCGGTCTACATCCAGACGCCCTACTTCATACCGGACGAGAGCGTCACCGACGCCCTGCGGCTTGCGGCGCTCTCCGGCGTCGACGTCCGGATCATGATCCCCTGCAAGCCCGACCACCCGTTCGTCTACTGGGCGACGCTCTCGTTCGTCGGCGACCTCCTCGACGCCGGGGTGCGGGCCTACACCTACGATGCCGGGTTTCTCCACGCGAAGACGATCGTCGTCGACGGGAAGGCGGGTTCGGTCGGGAGCGCAAACTGGGACGTCCGGAGTTTCCGGCTGAACTTCGAGGCGAACGCCTTCCTCTACGACGCGGCGGTCGGGGCCGGTCTCGCGCGGGCGTTCGAGGAGGATCTCGCCGTCTCGACCGAGATCACGCCGGAACGCTACCGCGCGCGGTCCCGCCGGGTCCGGTTCAAGGAGTCGGTCTCCCGGCTCTTCTCGCCCCTCGGGTGAGCCGGCTCACCCGTTGAGGTGGGCCTGGACGAACCTCTTGATCCGGGGGAGGTTCTGCTCCCAGCGCGCCTGGAGGATGGGGACGGCGTAGGGGAGGTGGTGCGGGAGGACCGCGGTCCCCATCACGGCCTTCTCGACGAGCGGCCGCTCGCGGCCGATGACGACGGTTGTTCTCGCCCGGACGGCGTCGAGGAACTCTTCGGCGGTGTCGGCCCCGGCGCAGGTGACGACTCCGCCGAGTTCATGGAGGAGGTGGCCGTCGGTCCCGCCGGTCCGGCCGAGGCCGTGGGCGGCGGCGAGCCCGGCGGCCTTCTGGTTGTGGGACCGGGCCATCCCGCCGCAGATCACCTCGAGGGCGTCGAGGCGGGAGAAGACCTCTTCGCCGATGCACCGGCCGGCGACGCACCGCTGGACCCCCCGGTTCAGGAAGGCGTAGCCGCAGGGGTGCGCCTCGGCGGCGATGCAGGCGTAATCTTCCCGGCGGTCGAGGATATCGGGGGTGTCGAGGCGTATCGCGGTGAACGGGCCGTTCCGCCGGTTCTTCTCGATGTGGTGCCGGTAGAAGTCCAGGAGGTCGGCGGTCGAGTAGAAGTAGAGGAGGATGTGCGGGCCGTCGTTGGCGCTGACCTCGATCCCGGGGATGAGGGGGACGCGGATCTTCTGCCGCCCGGCATCGACGACGCCGCCGACCTGGTTGTGGTCGGTGATCGCAAGCCCGATCCCCCGCCGGGCGGCGAGTTTGAGCGCGTCCCGCACGCGGGTGGCGGAGTCGGAGTAGCGGGTATGGAAGTGCAGGTCTGCCGGGAGGAGCCCGAGCCGCCGGATCGTCTCCGGCAGGGGTTTTTCGAATATAATGTCCTTATAATAGCGCATGGGATCGCTGGCCGTCTGATCAACGGTGGGTCGTCGGGGTAAAAAAAGGGTTCCTTGTCACCCCGTGCCCCCCCGACCTTGCTCCCGCAGTCGGTCAAGGGCTGCCGCCGGGTGGTTGCTCTCGCGGTCATTCTCCCCGGGGTTCTTCATGGACCATCTTTCTCGTGAGTTCCTCCTTTGAGAACTCCGAGAGGTAACGGTTCCCGGCGAGTGCCACGGCGACTGCCCCGACGAGGACGAAGATCATATCGAGCATGGTGTCGTCGAGGCCGTGCTGGAGGGTTGTCCCGAGGAAGGTGTCGAAGGTCCACTCGTAGATCTCCCAGAACCCCTCCATCGCCATCGCGAAGATGATGACGAACCCGACGATCATCCGCCGGGAGAGGTTGAGCCGGCTGAACCGGTCGAGGAGCAGGACGGCGACGAAGGCGAGCACCGAGACGGTTATTCCGGAGATGAGGTGGGCGACCTTGTCGTAGTAAGGGTAGTAGATCTCGTAGAACCCCCGGACTCCGCCGGCGATATGGAGGTAGAGGGAGAGGGCGACGAGGAGGTTGATCTCCCAGGGGAGCGTGATGTATCCTCTGCGGGTGACGGCGGCGGGGACCATCGTTAAGCCGAGCGCGATGATGCCGCCGAAGACCTGCGAGTATTCTCCAAGCGAGAATGCGATGAGGATGTTCCCTGCGATGAGGAACTGGAAGAGGTAGGCAAGGTAGAGCCCGGCGGGTCTCTTCATAGGGTTGTATTGGACGGCCGCCTGTAAACATTCTTTGCCGCCGGGGCCTGCTCTGCTGCATCACCGCCCCTCGACCCGGGTACCCATGCCCGCGAGTCCCGCCCCGCCCTGCGCGGGTGACTCTGACCTCCCCCTGCCTTCCCGCGTGGGCTCTCCGCCGTGCCGGGGCGGGCTCCTGTCCCTGAGCCTCCGCCTACGCGGAGGGCGGCGGCACTTCTGCTTTTGCTGCCCTCCCGGCCCCGAACGCGTCGCGGAGGTTCGCCTCCTCTGTCTCCGAGAGCGACGTCCTGATGACGTGGCCCCCATACTCCCTGATGGCGTCGACGACCTTGTCCGGCGTCATCTTCTTGATGAGCAGGAAGACCGCGGAGTTGCCCGGGCCGACGCTCTCCGCAACCTCTTTGATGAATTTGTCGTCGATGCCGTAGTCGGAGAAGCGCCCGGCGAGTGCGCCGGCGATCGCGCCGATGGCGAGCCCGAAGATCGGCGCAAAGAAGATCAGGCCGATCAGGAGCCCCCAGAAGGCGCCGGAGAGCGCCCCCAGACTGGTCAGGTCGGTGGACTGCTTGATCTCGGTCTTCCCGTCCCGGTGGTGGACGACGACCACCAGGTCCTCCAGTTCGATGACGTGCTCCTTTGTCAGGCTGACCAGCCGGTCCCTGACCCGGAACGCGGTATCCTCACCATCGTAGGCGATGGCAACCAGATCGCTCATACATACCCTCCTGAATAATATTCGGCACAAGATATATCACAGGGTATATAACGCCTGTGGTCGGTCCGGGAGCTATCCCGGCCTACTCCCGCCGGTCCCCTGCGTCCATCAGTTCCCCGATCCATCGGGTCTCCTCCCAGCTCTCGAGGAAGAGTTTGACGGCGATCGTCAGGGGTATGGCGAGGAAGACCCCGACCGCCCCGAGGATGAGGCCCCAGAAGACGACCGAGAAGAGGACGACGAACGGCGAGAGGTTGAGCCCTCTGCTCGCGATCTGGGGGAGGATCAGGTTCTCCGCGGCGGCGTCGATGAGGGTGATGGCGGCGATGACGGCCAGGGCCCCCGCCGGCCCGATCCCGACCAGGGCGAGAAGCGTCGGCGGGATTGCGGCCACGACGAGGCCGATGTAGGGGACGTAACTCAGGACGAAGGCGATGAACCCCCAGAGCACCGCGAACTCGACCCCGAGGAGGGCGAGGAAGAGCCCGGTCCCGACCCCGGTGATCAGGTTCACCTCGGTTCTGATCACGACGTACTCGATGAGGAGCCGGCCCGACTGTGTGAGGTGCCGGTAGGGCGGGCTCTCCGGCCCCAGGCGCCGCGCAAGCCCGGCCTTGAGCCGGGGCGCCTCGAGGAGGAGGAACCCGATCGCTATCGCGATGATGAAGGCGTTGAAGGTTATGCTCCCGACCTGCCGGGCGAGCTCCGCCGCCTGCTGGATCACGAACCCCTGGTCGACGTAGTCCCAGACCTGGATGCTGGCAGGATCGATGCCGTAGTTGGCGAGGATGGTCGCCTGCGCTTCGAGCGCCTTCTCGTAGCGCGGGAGGGAGAGGAGGAACCCGGTGAGGGCCGCACCGAGGAAGGCGATCGTCCCGGCGAGGACCGCGGCGAGCCCTGCGACCACCGTCCCGGCGGCGAGGACCCGCGGCACTCCCCGGCGGGTCAGCCACGCCATGACGGGCGCGGTGATCATGGCGAAGAAGACGGCGACGAGGAACGGGCCGAGGATCGGGGTGGCCGCCCGGATCCCCGCGAGGACGATGACGATCGCCGCCCCGACGATCGCGATACGGGCAGGGGGGGAGAGGCTCTCGGGGATCATATCCAATGGGAGGGTATGGGTGTTGGGGAAAGAAAGAGTTTTCCGGGCGGGGTCTCACGCTCCGGCCTCCCCCGTCCGGATCGCCTCCATGAGCGACTCCCCGATGACCGGGGTCGCGACGAATATGTTCCCGGGACCGACGGCCGCCGTCGCCCCGGTCTCGCCGAGGCCCGGATGAGCCCGAACCCGGGCTGGAAGTGCCCGACAAGGAACGTCAGGACAAAGGGGGTGGCCGGGACGTCGGCCTCCGGGACCGGGGCGAGGACCGAAGTCGAGGGAGACCGCGAGGACGTTTGAGAGCATCATCTTGAGGAAAGAGGAGCCGGTGAGGAGTGCCCCGATCGCCGTCGCGAACGCGGCGGTGTAGAGGCCGTAGATCGGGTTGATCCCGGCGGGGAGGGCGGTGATCGCCCCGGCGGGGAGGCTCTTCCTCCAGCGCGGTTCACCGGCGGGCATGCTCCGGGAGAGTGCGGGGCGCGGGATATAGGTTGCCCCCTGCCCGGGCGCTCCTTCGATGCGGTGCCGGGCAACTATCCGGGATCTCCGGATAGTTGATGGAGGGGCGGTTGAGCATCCCCGGGCGCTGTGGTCCGGCTCGTGGTCTAGCTGGTTGTGACGCCGCCTTGTTAGGGCGACGTTGTGCGAGCCGGACTGCTGGACCAGGAGCCCGGCCAGATAGGCCTGGAACGGATATCAGGCCTTGTATGAACTGTTTTGGCGCGCGAGCGTAATGGTCTAGCTGGTTATAGCGTCGCCGTGGTATGGCGGAGTCATACCACTAGACCATTGGGACAGGTGCCCTACTACGGAAAGTCGGCTAAATCGTGCAGTTCTGCAAAAAATTGTCAATTTGTGGTCTCTACACTCAGAGGTAAAGTATTACTTATGTTTGATGACCCTTATGCCCATATTTTGGGTGTAAGGATCAAACAAAAAGCATTATATTTCCTCCTGATAACATAGTTCTGCCAGAAAGGAGGAGGATATTCATGCGCACAGAGGCAAAAAATCCCTTATCCAATGAATTTAAAGTGGCAGCAGAGATCTATCACTGTCAGATTAATCATGAGGTGGTGTGGTACGGGAAACTGGTTGAGCGACTGGCAGGGGTGGTGAGTAAAAACACAATATCGAACGCTATTGAAACCCTGTTCGATTGGGGGATCATAAAGGCAGAATTTGGCGAGACAGAGACAGGAAGGGCCGGGCGCCTCCTGATGATAAGCAATGAGGCCAGACCCCTGATCAAGGAACTGTACGAGAAATACTGGAAACCTGTCGTTTATCAGTAAGAATGCTTACCCAGGCCCAATATGTTCCCATACGATCCAATTTACGTCGGGATCTCGGATATACAATCCGACACGCTAAAGATGGTCGGGATATACGCGGAACAATTTTTGAGGTTTATACCGCGGAACATCAAGAACTTCCCATCCCACGGAATGGATCACTCGATAAACATCATAAACCTGACAAATGCGTTTGTTGACGGTTGGAGCATCTCATTAAGTGAAGATGAAAGATACCTGCTCTATCTTGCTGCATGGCTCCATGATATCGGGTGCATTTGTGACAGAGAGCATCACAACGAGGTATCCTTCCAGATTTTAGCCCGAAATGAGAGCATCTGCAATTCGATAAATGCAGTCAACGGTAACGTCCTCCACGATCTGAAGTATGTCATCAACTCGCACTCATCCATATACCCTATCGATACGGTTCCAAAGATGAGAAGCAGGGTCCGCCTGAGGTTGATCTGCTCGATATTCAGGCTACTGGATGCCTGCGAGATAAGTTGTACAAAGTGCCCAAAAGAGGTATTCTCATTGATCAGGCCCACGCTGGATGGAGATCCGATCGCATACTCGTTCTGGGACGGCCATATGAGGATCAGATCATTGACCTATAAGAAACCAGATATAGAGGTGTTGGTGGTAGATTCCAATGATAACAGCCAGAAGATTATTGGCAGGCTTAAGGGAGAGATCGAGTCTATAACGGCCATATTTGATGAAAGTGGGATCTGCATTCCTAACGTGAACGTCATTGAGATCGGTTCTGTCGGCGTTCTCTGATATGCCTGAGGCGCCGGGTCGGCCCGGCAGCGCCCGGGGCCCCCCTCAAGGGTGATCAGGGCTCCCCTGAGACGATGTATTACACCAGCCCCTGATTTTACGGCCCGGACAATAACGACACATTTATTCTACCCAGCACGAGACAGAACCTTGCGCACGGAAAAGAGGGCTTTTGCCGGTCCAGCGATTCTCTCTCGCGTTTAACTCCCTGTAACCAGCATCCTGCGAAACCCCAGCCCTTCCGGCAACGCGCTATGGAGATTGTATCATGATTCCCGATCGGGCGAAAGTTTCGGTGGTTATCGTCGTGGCCCTCCTGGCTGCGCTGATTGTTGCGCCGGTTGCGGCAGAAGAGATCATAGTGAATGATGTCGGCACCCTGGCAGGCGATGAAGACTGCAACCTGACCGTCAATACCACGCCCCTCTCTTACGACGAGCCGAAAGCGGAAGCTGCGGAGGGTGCCGTCACCATCACTGCCTCCGGCACCGGCGTCTACTATCTCGGCGAGGAGATCACCCTCTCCGGGACGAACACCGCAAGCGCCACCACCTACCTCTTCCTGACCGGCCCGAACCTCGCCACTAACGGTGTCAAGCTTGTGGACCCCGGCGTGAGTATGGTGAACGGCTCGGCCGACACTTTCACCAGCGTTGCTGTCGAGGCCGACGACACATGGATCTACCGGTGGGACACCTCAAGTCTCCCCCGGACGCTTGACGCCGGCGGCTACACGGTCTATGCAGTCTCCGAGGCACGCAGCAAGGATGCCCTCAGTGGGGTCCAGTATGCGACGACCGCAGTCCAGCTGAAGTCTGCGTTCATCACCGCGACCTCGAGCGGCGCAACTGTCGCGAAGGGCGACGAACTGACGATCTCCGGGCGTGCAACAGGAGACCCGGACAACGTCTACATCTGGATCTTCGGTAAGAATTACTACAAGTTCGCGCAGTCCGCGACCGTTGAGTCCGACAGCACCTTCGAGTACAAACTCGAGTCCGGCGACACGAGAGACCTGAGCTCCGGCGAGTACCTCGTTGTCATCCAGCACCCCATGAACAATGGGCCTGGCGTTACCGAGAACAACGGCGTAATCTCTGCGCAGGGCATCACGCCTGTGAACCTCAGGTCGCTGCAGGCATCCGACGCGGTAAGCGCACTGATCAACGCCCTTGACTCCCCGTATGTCGACGACACCTACACCAAGTTCCCCTTTAGGATAATCGAGGAGTGCTGGATCCAGATAGACCCGATCAACGACCCGACATATGGGGAGACTTTCGCGGTCACCGGCACAACCGACTATCCGGCAGGCACGGCACTGGCCTACGAGATAAGCAAGAACAGTGGGGATTTTTACCTATCCGGTGAGACAATTGTGACCGATGCCGGCGACTGGAGGATTGATCTGGATACAGCCACGATCGGGCCGGGTGCGTTTACTCTCTGGGTCACGGCTCCGAACTACCAAGCATGGGTATGGGCGGCCTTTGACGTCTACGACGAGGCAACCCATCCAGTCCCCCCGGCGGGGGCAACTTACCGGGTAGAACGCATCTCCATGATCCCCTCCTTTGACGACCTCGCTCCCGGCGAGGAGGCCACGCTGTACGGGACCATCAACGCTCCCTGGGGCGGAAACCAGGGGAGCCTTGAGTTCTCCACCGACCTCAAAAACCCCGTATGGTCCTGCTCTATCAGTCGTGATGGAGTGGCGATCTACACTAAATCACGGAGCGCCAAGTCTCTCACATTGACGCCATTTGAACTCGATTATGGGCAGAAGAAGATCCAGATCTACTTTATCCTTGAGGGCACGGTGCCGGAGGCGGATACAGAGGACCCCACCCTCCTCCGGATCCTCGAGCGCGACGCCGATGGCAGGACCATCCCGGACAGCGAGCACCGCCTCGCGTTCACCCCGGCCGGGAATAACCCGACCCCGCCCTCCTCCCCCGACAACCTCACCCTCTCCCCCGGCTGGAACTTCATCTCGATCCCCCGGCCGCTTGCGGCCGGGAACGACACCGCGATGATCTTTGCCGGCATCGATACAGACGGTCGCGCGATCTTCCGGTACAACACCACCATAAGGGACTGGACGGCGCTCGAAGAGGAGGACCGCCTCGTCCCCCTCGAAGGGTTCTGGATCTACTCGGCCGGCCCCGCGACGGTCCCCCTGAACTTCTCGACCGACCCCCTCCTCCCGCCCGCGGAGCGCACCCTCTCGGCGGGCTGGAACGCCATCGGGACCACCGGCACGGCGCCGGCAACGGCAAGGGACACCCTCTACTCGGTCAACGCCCGGTGGTCGACTCTGATCGGGTTTAATGCCGGATCCCAATCCTTTGAATCGGGGGTCGTCAACGGCGGGAGCGGCGCGAACGCCGACACCAGATCGGTCTACCCCGGCCGGGGCTACTGGCTCCACATGACCGGGCCGGGCACCCTCTGCGCCATCGGAGCGTGATACACGATGATACGCATCACCTGGATTTTCATCCTCATGCTTGCCCTCGCGGGAACAGCAACCGCAATCCCCGTCCTCCCCGCGGAGTTCTCGGGCACGGTCACGATCGACGAAAGCCCGGCGCCGGCAGGGACCGTCATCACCGCCCGGATCGGCGACCGGGACTGCGGGTCGCTCACGCTCACCGCCGCCGGGGCCTTCGGCGGGGACTCCACGTTTGACAAGCGCCTGCTCGTCAGCGGGGAGGACGGCGATGCCGGAAAGACGATCACCTTCTTCGTCGACGGGATTCCCGCCGGGACCGCGGTCTACACCCCCGGCACCTCGACCTCCCTTGCTCTCGGGGTGACGAAGGGCGGGACGAGCGGCGGCACCTCTTCCGGATCGTCGGGCGACGGCGGGGGCCGTTCGTCCGCTCCCATGCCTGCGGCAACGGTGACGGGGCCCACCGCGACCAACACCCCCGACATCGATGAAGAGGGCACGGTCCGGCACACGACCCCGGAGACCACGGTGGCGACCGCACCCCTCACCGAGCCCACGCTGACCTCCGGGCCCGTGGTCTCGGCGACCGCCGTGCAGCGGGCCGGGCTGCCGTTCCCGTGGCTCACCGGGTTTGCGGCCCTGGCCGGGGCAGCCTTCCTCCTCCGGAACCGGGGCTGACCATCTTCTGCATGGGGGCATTTCCCCTCCCTTCTTCCGGCGGGGGCAGCAGTCCCGATCCCGTGGTCACCACCCGGTTGCCGCAAAAGGGTATTTAATATATTTATACTCATATGTGTAATAATTGAGGTGATACACCATGCCAGGATTTGACAGAACCGGACCCGCCGGCCGCGGCCCGGTGACGGGCGGCCGCCGGGGCCGGTGCGTTCTGCCCCGGACAGAGACGCCGGAAGGCGAGTCCGCCACCCCGGTCCCCCGCGGCGGTGTCCCGCGGGGATGCGGCCGCGGCTTCTGTGGCGGCCGGGCGCGAGGCCAGTGATGACGACCGGTGCCGGAGCGAAGGCGCTATCTGCACCGGGCGCGGATCTCTTCTTTGGGAGAATGAAAGATGAACGAGAGAGGACCCGGTGAGGGTCGCGGCCGCCGCGGGCGGGGCCGCCCCCGGGTCCGCCGGATGATCGGTGACCGGGGGGCGTTCCGGTGTTTCGGCCCCCTCTGCGGGCGGCCCGACGAGGTCCTCCTCCTCCTCCCCGAGGAGGTCGAGGCCCTGCGGCTCGTCGACCTCCAGGGGCTCGAACAGGAAGAGGCCGCGCTCGCGCTCGGCATCTCCCGAAAGACCCTCTGGCGCGACCTCCACGAGGCGCGGGGGAAGGTCGCCGACGCCCTTGTGCACGGGAAGACGATCCGGATCGCCGGGTGCGGCCGCCGGCGGGAAGAGGGGTGCCCCGGAGACGGGGATACCTAAAACAGCCTGGAATAGCGCGATAAACGGGCCGTATCCCGCTATTGGAATAGCGGGAGTCAGCCCTGTTTTGACTCAAAAATTGTCGGGAGCGGCAGCCCTACAGCTGCACCTGCGAGAGGGCATCGTAGACGATCTTCCGGTAGATCGCCGGCTGCGTCCCGTACTCCTCCTGCGCCTTCCTCGAGTCTTCGGTGGTCCCGAACGCTTCCAGCCGGTCCAGGGTCTCGCGGGCGGTATCCAGCACCCAGAGGTCGCGGGTCTCCCGGTCGACGACCGAGATCGACTCCACACGGACCGAGACCAGACAGGTCCCGTCCGGGGTCGTATAGAGGTTTGGTTTCCCGACGACGGCGACGAAGGCCGGGGCCTCGATCCGGGCGAGCTGCTGCATCGCCTCGGGCTGGTAGGACCCCGCCATGACAAAGAAGGTGCCTGTGGGATCGACCACCCGCCCGCGGTAGAAGATATTCTGGTCGCCCTGCCGCTGCTTCTCCGTGAGGGTCCCGACGATGAAGATGCGGTTGCTCCGGATACCGGTCGGGAGGATGACGTAGGTCGGGCTCTTCTCGTCATCGCCGTCCTTGAACTGGTAGCGGGTCTCCCGGAGCTCGGATGCAAAGACCCTGCGGGCCGGCTCACGCTCAAACGTGGTCTGGGGCGTCATGCCGGCTCACCCCCGGCGCGGTTCAGCAGTGCAGCCAGTTCCTCGGGCTTGAACGCAACGGGTGTGCAGGAGCTGGCGAGCAATCTACCGCCGAACTCGCTCCCGCTGCAGGTGTAGTAACGCCCGAGCACCGCGTTTCGGATGCGGTAGAAGATCTCGTCCATGCCGAGCGGGTTCGACTCCGCGATCGAAACTGCCTCGGCGAGGGTGATGCCGGCGAGTCTCTCGACGAGTTCGCGCTGCATCAGGACGTTCCGGGCACGTATGCCGTCGTCCAGGACCGCCTTCAGGCGGAGATCGTAGCGGAAGTTGGGCTGGATCTCGTGCACCGGGCAGTAGTTCTGCCGGGAGAGGGTCCGGTTGCACCCCTCGACGGGGCAGCGCTTGATCAGGCCCGATCCCGGGGCAATGTGGACGAGAGCGCCCTGGGCATCGGTCTCGCTCCGCCCGACCTCGATATCACCCTCATCCGTGATGTACATCGCGGTGTTCAGGGTGAGGGAGAGCCTGCCGTTGTACTCGTCGACGGTGGCGTAGAAGATATTGTAGACGGCGTCAAGGTCCAGTTTCTCTTTGCCGTCATCGTTCCAGATGACAAACTTGATGGTGCCGGTCTCGTCACCGAGGAGCCCCGTCTGGAGCATCCGCTCGTGGGAGACCTCCCAGTCCTGGACGACCTTGGCCCGCACGCTTCCCACGCCCGGTTTCAGCTCCGCGATCGGCGTGATCGACGGGAGGAGCGGGATATCCTTCTCCATCCGGGATATGGTGGTGCCCGAGTGGATCTTCAGGTTCGGTGCGCCTTTGTACTCGTCGACGACCGCGGACTCGATCCGGTACCAGTGGCCGTACTCCATCGCGGGGGCGTTTGCCCGGGTCCAGGTCACGAAGCGGATGGCGCCGCTCGAGTCGGCAACGATCCCGCTCTGTGCGATCGAGGGGGAGAGCGACGGGGTCAGGGCGATGATCTTTCCCTCGACGGTCACCCATTCGCCGGGAACGATCTCGCTGATCGGGCGGAGTTCCGTGGAGGTGCCCCCGACGCCGGTGACCTTGTACTCGCGGGCGAGATCGCCCGTCACCGTCCGCTCGGCCTCGGCGACGTTGACGCCGAACTCCTCGACGAGGCGGCGGAGGCGTGATTCGATCTTCTGCCGGTCGGGCTGTGCGCCCTTTGCTTCAAGTTTCCGGGAGATTCTTTCTGTTACCTCTGATAGGTTCATACATACATCTCCAGTCTGTACTTCACATCATGAGGGTATTAAGGCTCGGCGTGCGGGGTGAAAGTGAAACCCTGACCACCCATCACGGTCCCCGCTGGCGCGGCCCTCAGGGGAGAAGCGCGGCGGCGACGGGCCGGCCGCGGGTATGCCGCCCCGGAAGGGTCGCTTATGCCGGGCAGAAGCGCCCAGTTGCGCCGATCCGGAGTTTGGGGCCGAATTGAGGGGGATCTGCCCCGATCCTTGAACGTATATATACCGGCAGGGATAACATCAGATGTATGGCATTAACTGCGGACAGTACAATAGCAGACCTCCTTCGGGAGAAGCCCGAATCGGCACAGGTACTCTTCCGGTTCGGCATGGGTTGCCTTGGCTGCGCCATCGCAAATAACGAGACGATCCGGGAAGCCGCCCAGGCCCACGGCGTCCCCCTCGAAGAGATGCTCTCCGCCCTCGGCGTTGCCGAGGCGTGAACCCTCTCACAACCTTTCCCGGAGGCGCTTGAGCTCGGCGAGCGTGGCCTCGGGATTTCTTTTTACGTAATCCGCGATCGCGGGGACGTGCAGGAGCGTACAGCCGGCGCACCCCCAGACCCTGCCGCCGTTTGAGCTCTCGACCCATTCCCCGAGTTCTTCATCGGCGCAGGGGTAGCAGGGACAGTAGCAGTAGTCGCACCGCTGGCCCGGGAAGTGGCAGGGGTAGTAGGGGCACCCCTCCTTCTCCCACTCCACCCAGTGGTCTCCGCCGTACCGGCTGTAGATGAAGAACGACGGCCCGTCCCGCCGGACCTTCCCCTGGTGCCGCGCGAGGGCCTCCGGCACGCCGTAGAGGACGGCCTCGTGGACCCGCCGCCCGGCCTCGGTCAGTGTCCCGGCATAGGTATGCACGCCGGAGGCGTCACGCTCACAGGCGACGGCGACCGCATCCGTGGTGGTGCCGGGAAAATCGTAGCCGAGATCGTGGAGCGCCTGGGCTTTCGCCCCGGTCACGGTGATGATCATCTCAAGGAGCGCGGCATCGCACATCCCCTCACGGCTGTGGACGATGATGTTGATGGTGTGTGGAGCGTCGTCGACGGGAGGCGTCGGGTTCGTCACCCCGGCGGTGATGAAGACCGTGACGAAGTCGTACTGGAGCACGCAGAGGTGGCGCATCTCGACGGCCGTCAGGAGCCCGAAATACTCGCGGGAGAGGCCGTGCCGGGCGACAAGAAGGTCGAGGTAACGCCGCGGTTCGTCGCAAAAATCGTGGGGCACCGCGTGGTTCAGGATCGTCGTGACGTCGGCGATACCGCCGTTGAGGCCGGTGCTCGCCGCCCGGAAGCGGCCGCGGAGGAAAAGAGTATCGTCCCTGACAAAATGCCTCATACGGCGGAGTAGCGGATCCGGTCCTTCAGTTCCTGCTGTTTGCCTGCGTTCCAGCCTGCAACATCCTGGAGGTATCCGGTGACCCTGCTGATCTGGACGACATCGTGGCTCCCGCACTCCGGGCAGACGGCATGGCCGCAGAGGGGGCAGTATTCAATACTCTCGACGATGGAGTGGTGGCAGTCGCAGTGGTCGAGCGGGCACATGACCTCAAGCGAGGTCTCGCCGCAGTGCGGGCAGGGGGTCTCGTCCACGACGAAGTGGCACGTGTGGCACTTGTACCGCCGCTCATCTGCGGGAATATCGTTGAGACTCCGGTATTTCTCCGCCAGTCTCTGCTGTTCTGGGCTCCAGTTCATAATACCAGTATCTGCAGGAGAATATATTAACCCTACAGATGCGCAATGGCCCGCATCCGCCTCAGACCACTCATAGGGTTCGTCATATCCCCAGGGGATCGGAACGGAGAACTCATCACCGGCGGATGCGGGAGAACCGTTCGGCCTCGGCGCCTGGGTTTTCTGCCTCGTAGATGCTCCTCCCGACGATGACGCCGTCGACCAGCCGGGCCACCGTATCGAGGTCGCCGCCCTGGGCCCCCACGCCCGGGGAGTAGATCGTCTTCTCACCGACGATCTCGCGGAGCCGGCTGATCCGGTCCGGGCGGGTGGCGGGGGCGATGATCCCGTCGGCCCGGCAGGCGACCGCGAGCGCCGCGAGGCGTTCAGCCACCCCGCCGTGGAAGAACTCTGCCGCCCCCGGGTGGCTCATCTCCGCGACGATGTAGGCGGCCCCGTCGTGGTTGTGCGCCACCTCGACGCAGGCCCGCGCCGCATCGGCCCCCACGAACCCGTGGGCGATGACGGCGTCAAACCCGGCCGAGAAGACCGCTTCACAGATGAGGCGGTTGGTGTTCGGTATATCCGCGACCTTGAAGTCGGCGATGAGCGGGAGGCCGAGGGCGGCGAGGTCTTCGACGATCGTGAGGCCGGCCGGGAGGACGAGCGGGTAGCCGACCTTGATCGCGTCGATGAAGGGAGCGCAGGACTCTGCGATCCCCACCGCCCGCTTCCGGTCGGGGACGTCGAGGGAGAGGATGAGTTCGGTCATCCTTCCAGCCTCTCGAGGGTTGCGGCCACAAGGAGCGGCAGGTTGATGGTCGCATCGCCGTAGACCGTCACGGCGGTGGCCTCTCCGGTGAGTTTGCCCCACGACCGCGCTTCGTCGAGCGTCGCGCCCGAGAGGCCGCCGAGGTCGGGCCGGTCGCCGGTGAGCTGCACCGCGTAGTCAAACCCGTTCTCGGTCATCAGTTTGCTCTGGAGGATGTAGTTCTTCGGGACGCCGCCCCCGACGAGGATTGCCCCGGCCCGTTCGGCCTCGAAACACCGGTCGAGGAGGCCGGGCATATCCCCGAACGCGCTGACCGTGACCCGGTGCGTCTGGGAGAAGAGCCAGTACTGCAGCCCGATCATGGAGTCCTGGATCGCCGGGCAGTAGACCGGCACCCCGGCCTTTGCCGCCTCGGCAAGGATCCCGGAGTCAAGCCTCTTCCCAATCCGGTTGAGGAGGTCGGAGATCGAGACCGTCGAGCCTTCCGGGAGGGTCGAGTAGACGTCCTGCATGAACTCCTCGAACCTGATGAACGCCTCGTTCGGGAGGAAGATGTCGTAGATCCGGTTGATCCCTTCCTCGCAGAGTTCGGCGTCGGAGACCTCGGCGGTCCCGTGATAGTGGTGGCAGCCGATCGCCTCGATGGTGTCGTGGGTGAGGTTCGCCCCCGTCGAGACCAGGACGTCGATGTGCCGGCGCCGGATGAGGTCGGCGACGATGCCCCCCATCCCGCCGGGCACCATGGCGCCCGAGAGGCCGAAGAACTTCAGCGCCTTCTCGTCGCGGAGCATCCGCTCGTAGATGTTGACCGCCTGCCACAGGGACCCCCCGTTGTAGGCTCCCGCTTTTCCGAGTTCGTCGACGAGTTCGCCGACCGTCATACCGGGGCGCACCCGCGCCTGTTGTACCGCATCCCCGTACTTGAAGGTCATGATACCGCTACACCAGTTCTTGAGATGGTATTGGCATTCATGCACAATAACACCTTGTCTCTTCCCGCCGGCGGCAAGGCCCGGCGATCAAAAAGGTATTGAGATGTTGCGGGGACCCAGAGACCGGGTCCCCGCGCCAGACAGGGGATGACTGATTGGCCGACACGGGATGATCCCGCTCGTCCCGCCGTGTCGGGGGTCCGGATGTAAGCCGGATAGTCTCGTTAGAGAGCGGACTTTCGGGCCGGGAAACCGGAGGGTTTCCGGAGGGATGTCTTCATCTCCGCTCCGTGCATACTCGACCGCGGTTCTGTGCAGCCTGCCGCTGAACCCTGTTTGCCGGGGGTCGGCACCGTCGCGGGCAGGAGGGTCAGAGCGCGTGCGCCATCGCCGCTGACAGTCGGCACGGGATCACCACGGTTATGTTAACTCACAAACATTATAAACTTTCTTTTGTAAAGTCCGTTTGATTGACGGGGGGAGGAGGATCCCGCTTGTGCCGTCTCTCCCGGTCACGGCCGTTCGTGGAGGTTACGGCCCGGTTTCCTGCCGGATTGCAGGAGGACCTCCTCCCATCCGGGGACGCCGCGCACCAGCGGCCGGGAGAGGTGCCGGCGGGCGACGGGAGGGACCTCGTACCACCCCGGCCGGATCCGGCGCTCCAGCCTCTCCACCTCCGGTTCGCGGCCGCGGGCGCCGCAGATCCGGCACTTGTAACCCTTCGCGGTCCCGGCGCTCGTCATCCGTTTTGCGCAGGCCGGGCAGACCGGGGGGCGGATGCGGACCGCGGCGGCGAGGCGGGAAACCCCGATCTTCTCGAGGTTGAGGCTCCCCCCCTTGTAGCTCCCGGCCACGGCCACCGTATCCCCGGGTACGAGGGCCCGTACGACGTCGCGGAACCCCTTGGTCGGCTCGTAGGCCATGCAGCGGACCTCAGCGCCGCCGTCCTCGAGGAGGAGCGAGACGTGGCCGCCGGGCCCGGTGACCGGCAATCCGGCGACCGTGCCCCGCACCAGGTAGGACCGCCCCTCCCGGAGTTCTCCGATCGTTCCCGGCAGCAGGTGGGCGTCCGTCCCCTGGTTGGTGGTGTAGACCTGCTCGCAGGCGGGTTCCTCCGAGCGGACACAGGACCGCGCTTCACGGACAGCGATCGGGCTCTCCCCCCGGATGCCGAAGAGGACCGGGTCGGGCGTGTGGGGCACGCAGACCACGACGTCGTTCTTCCGGTCCACCGTGTCCCAGGTACGGGGATAGGTCGCCCTGTCGGCGAGAAAGAGGCTCTCGCGGTCCACCTGCCGGGGAGCGCCCCACATCTCCCGCTTCCGGTAGGCGAGCAGTTCATACGTCCGGTCGGGAAGGTCGCTTGCGACCGCCGCGGCCGCCCCGATAAGGCCGCGCCGGTTCTTGTAGCCCTTATAGCGGGCCCCAACCGATTCGAGCACCCCGACTGCCTCCTCGACGGTGCAGAAGTCCCGGAGCGCCGCGTAGTAAAAGTCCGGCGGCGGCCGGACGGCGGCGACCGCCACGCCGGGGTTCGTCTCCGGGGCACCGAACTCTGCGAGCTCTTCCACGCACGCGCAGGCGAGCGCGAACGCCATCTCAGCATCACCCTCGGCCTCGATACAGACCGCCGCGTTTCCCCGGGTCTTGTGGATGACGTTCGGGTTCAGCCTGACCAGCCGGGCCTCGGCGACACGGATCCCACTCTGCTCCAGCCGCCGCACCAGCACCGCCCCGATATAGGTGGTGCACATCCCGGCAGGGGAATCCGTGTCATCGATCCCGATCCGCATAACACCATAATTTATATCATTCTCCGGCTATATCGATTCTTAAGGGTTATGTCACAGGATCGCCTTCCCCAGATGGTCATCAGCATCATGCTCCTTGCGGACTTCGACGTCTCGGAGCGGTGCAACATCCGTCCGCGGAGTTTCGACCTTATCGCGAAGAAAGGCGACGTCCTCGTCATCATCAAAGTCGTCTCTCACATCGACAGCGTGACCGCCGATATCGCCTGGGACCTCAACCTGATCGCCCGGTATCTCCAGGCCACCCCGCTCATCGTCGGGGAGCGGGCCCGCGACGCGGAGCTTGAGCGCGGCGTCGTCTACATCCGCTACGGCCTCTTTGCCTTGAGCCCCGAGACGCTCTACGACTACTTCGCAGAAGGGCTCTCGCCGATGGTCTATGCATCCCCGGGCGGCCTCTACGTGAAGATCAAAGGCGACCTTCTCCGCGAGGTCCGGGAGCGCTCCCGGATGTCGCTTGGGGACCTCGCGTCGCACCTCGGAGTCTCCCGCCGGACCATCAGCAAGTACGAGAGCGGCATGGGCACCACGCTCGATGTCGCGATACGGCTTGAGGAACTCTTCAGCGCTCCGCTCGTCGAGACGATCGAGCTCGTCGGCTACCACTCCCCCGAGCCCGGGACCCCTCCGCAATCCGCAACCAGCGACGCCTTCGTCGATCTCGAACGGATGGGGATGGAGATCCACGCGATGCGGCAGGCCCCGTTCCAGGCGCTGGCGCTCTTTGACCGGCATACCATCCTGACGGCCTACGGCACCACCCAGAAGATCGTGAAGCGCGCTTCCCTCATCGGCAACATCTCCCAGATCACGAAGACGTTTGCCATGTGCGTCGTCACGGATTACAAAAAGCAGAAAAAGATCGGTAAAACCCTCCTTATCGGCGAAGAGCATCTCCATACCCTCGAAGACGGCTCAGAGCTCATTGATATGATAAATGAGTGAATAGGTTTATATAGAACCACAAACCTACCTTTCTATCGCTTAACAACGGTGATACCTATGTCAAGTCTTGGAGGACAACCAATCCTTATTCTGAAAGAGGGTAGCCAGCGTACCCGCGGTCGTGACGCACAGTCAGGCAACATCGCTGCCGCAAAGGCCGTCGCAAGCGCTGTACGGACAACGCTCGGCCCCAAGGGCATGGACAAGATGCTCGTCGACACCATCGGCGACGTCGTCATCACAAACGACGGTGTGACCATCTTAAAGGAGATGGATATCGAGCACCCCGCCGCGAAGATGATGGTCGAGATCGCAAAGACCCAGGACGACGAGGTCGGCGACGGCACCACGACCGCCGTGGTGATCGCAGGCGAACTCCTGAAGCGTGCCGAGGACCTCCTTGACCAGGACGTGCACCCCACGGTCATCGCCCACGGCTACCGGATGGCCGCCGATAAGGCGCAGGCTATTCTTGACGAGATCGCCGTCGACGTCAGGCCCGACGACATGGCGATGCTCAAGAAGCTTGCCGATACCGCGATGACCGGCAAGGGCGCCGAGGCTGCAAAGGAGAAACTCACCGAGCTCGTCGTCAGGGCGATCACGATGGTCGCCGACGCCGACGGCACCGTCGACACCGAGTTCGTCAAGGTCGAGAAGAAGGTCGGCGGGTCCATCGAGGACTCCGAGATCGTCGAGGGCATGATCGTCGATAAGGAGCGCGTCCACCCCGCGATGCCCCGCATCGTCAAGGATGCGAAGATCCTGCTCCTGAACGCCGCCGTCGAGTTCAAGAAGACCGAGGTCGACGCCGAGATCAGCATAACGAGCCCCGACCAGCTCCAGATGTTCCTCGACGAAGAGGAGCGGATGATCAAGGGCATCGTCGACAAGGTCATTGCAAGCGGCGCAAACGTCCTCTTCTGCCAGAAGGGCATCGACGACATCGCCCAGCACTACCTCGCAAAGGCCGGGATCTTTGCCGTCCGGCGTGTCAAGAAGAGCGACATGGAGAAACTCGCCCGCGCCACCAGCGGGGCTATCGTCAGCTCCATCGACGCCATCGCCCCCGAGGAACTCGGCAAGGCGGGCACCGTCGAGGAGAAGAAGGTCTCCGGTGAAGCGATGATCTTCGTGACCGGGTGCGAGAACCCGAAGGCCGTCTCGGTCATCATCCGCGGCGGCACCGAGCACGTCGTCGCCGAGCTCGACCGCGCCATCGAGGACGCTCTCAGGGTCGTCAGCGTGGCCGTCGAGGACAGGAAGTTCGTCGCCGGCGGCGGTGCGCCCGAGATCGAGCTCTCGCTCCGGCTCCGCGACTACGCTGCAACCGTCGGCGGACGCGCCCAGCTCGCTATTGAAGCGTTTGCAACCGCTCTTGAGATCATCCCGAGGACGCTTGCCGAGAACGCAGGCCTCGACCCGATCGACATGCTCGTCGCCCTCCGCGCATCCCACGAGAAGGGCGGCGCGAGCGGGAAGTACATGGGCCTCGACGTCTTCAACGCCGTCTCCGGGGATATGCTCAAGGCCGGCGTCGTCGAGCCCCTCCGGGTGAAGACCCAGGCGGTCTCCAGCGCCGCCGAGGCCGCCGTCATGATCCTCCGGATCGACGACGTCATCGCCGCATCCAAGTCTGCCGGACCTTCTCCTGAGGAGATGGCCGCTATGGGTGGCGGCATGGGCGGCATGGGCGGCATGCCCCCGATGTAAGATCACCGTACCGCCCCACGATACGATCCGGGGCCGTGGTTCGGCCCCGGCATTCTCTTTTTCCCGCTCCTCCCTGTGGTTTCGCCGGTGCGCCGCTTCTCCGGGTTCTTCCGGGAGAAATAACCGGTAAAATCCTTCCTATCGCAACAAAATCGTTCACGCTAAATACCTACAGGTATATACTCGTTTGTGAGAATGCTCCGTGCCCGGAGCGTGGAGTGTGTACCGGGATGGCGGTGAAGAGATCGGTGCGGCCGTCGCTCCCGTTCACGCTCTACCTCCTTCTCGCCGTCCTGCTCGCGATGGCCCCCGTCATCTACCTGATATCGTTTGCCGGGTACACCGGTGTCCGGCAGGAGCTGGAGGCGGACACCGAAGACCTCCGGGGCCAGACCGAGTACGATACCGCCCTCACGATAAACCTGGTCGATGCCGGGCTGAGACTCTTTGACGACACCCTGAACCGCGAGATGCGGGAGGGGTTCGGTCCGTTTGTCGCGGAGTATGAACGGGCGGGAAGGGACCCGGGCGCCATGGACCTCTTCCGGGTCAAAGAGGAGCTCGGGGGCAGGATGGACCTTTATATCGTCAACGAGAGCGGCGTCATCGAGTATACCACCTATCCACCCGAGCTCGGGTACGACTTCAAGGAGATCCCTGCCTTCTACGACCGCATCACGGATATCCGGCTCAACGGCGCCTTCTCGGACGACAGGGTCGTCCCCGAGCTCGCCACCGGGGTGCTCCGGAAGTATGCCTACCTGCCTTCCCCCGACCGCCGCTACCTCTTCGAGCTCGGGCTTGCGGCGCCGGAGTTCTGGCAGCAGCGCGCGGCGCTGAACTGCGCGGATGCGGTCCGGGAGGTGGCGGACAACAACCCGTACGTCAGCGAGATCCGGATCTTCGACTGCCGGGGCGAACTGATCGCGGGCGCGGCGCATCCCGACGACGACCGCCGGCTGGCCATGGTCCGGCAGGCGTACCGGGAGAGGACCACGCTTGAAGTGGAGAACGCCACCACAGGCGAGCTGGTCCGGTACCTCTTCGTCGACAGGGCGGACAGCGTTCACGCGTCAGACATGAGCGTGGTCGTCGAGCTGACCTACACCACGAAGGTCGTCGAGGAGAAGATCGCGGGTATGTTTGCCCAGGCCGCCGGGATCCTGCTCATCGGGTTCTCTCTCATCGCGTGCCTCTCTGCCGTTGCCATGCACTCCCTGACGCGGCCGGTGCGCACCCTCGTCGAGGACGTCGACGCCATCGCCCGCGGCGACCTGGACCGCCCCATACGGGTGAGCGGGGACGAGGAGTTCGTCCGCCTTGGAGGGAGCGTGTCGGCAATGGTCGCATCCTTAAAAGAGACCCTGCAGAGGCTCCGGGATTCGGAGGAGGCGATCATCCGCCACAGCCATACCCTCGAGGACGAGGTCCGGGCACGGACGACCGCCCTCGAGGAGTCCAACCGGACGGCGTCGTTCCTGCTCGACATCATGGGCCACGACATCAACAACGCAAACAACGTCGCAAACCTCTACTCGGACCTCCTCCTCGCCGACCTTGAGGGGGAGCCTGAGGCAGAGCTGCTCCGGAAGGCAAAGGCGGGACTTACGAAGAGCATCGGGATCGTGCGCAACGTCAACACCATCCAGCATATCGAGGGGAGGCCCGGCGCCTTCAGGGCTATCGGCCTTGACGGGATCATCAGGAATGAGATTGAATCTCTCCCCGGCTCCCGCATAACGTATACCGGCACCACGGCCCTCGTCCTCGCCGACGACCTCCTTCGTGAGGTCTTTTCGAACCTGCTCGGCAACGCTGCGAAGTTTGGGGGGCCGGACGTCGAGATCGCCGTCCGGGTCGAGGAGCACGGGGAGGAGGTCACGGTCTCTGTCGAGGATACCGGGCCGGGTGTCCCCGACGCCGTAAAACCGCGGCTCTTCAACCGGCTGGCCCGGGGAACCGGCGGGGTCGCGGGGACCGGGCTCGGCCTCTACATCTGCCGGACGCTTATTGCGCGGTACGGCGGGAGGATATGGGTGGAGGACCGGCCGGGGTGCGGCACGGCCATCCGGTTCACCCTCCGGAAGGCCGGAGAGGGGGACAGCCCATGACGGCGACGGGCGGCGGCGGGAGGTGGCGTCGCCGTTTTGGCACACACCTGCTGCTCATCATGATCCTGATCACGCTCCCCGTGATCGGGCTGATCTCGGTCCTGGACTGCCGGGAGGTCGAGGAGGCCATGACCGCCGGGGATGCCCTGCTCCGGGAGCAGACGGGGGAGAGCATTGTCCAGTCGCTGCGTCTCACGGATGCGGGGCTGAAACTCTTCGACGGCACGCTGGACTCCCGGATGGCGGAGGGGTTCGGTCCGGTCCTCGCCGAGTACGAGCGCGCCGGGAGGGACCCGGGCGCCATGGATCTCGCCCGGGTCCGGGAGGAGATCGGGGGGGAGATGGACATCTACATCATCAACGAATCAGGCGTCGTCGAGTACACCACCTACCCCCCGGACTTCGGCCTCGACTTCCGGAAACTTCCCTCCTTTTACGACAGAATAACGGAGATCCGGCTCGGCGATGCGTTCGTGGCGGATCGCGTCGTGGCGGAGTCGGCAAGCGGGGTATTGCGGAAGTATGCCTACCTGCCCTCTCCCGACCACCGCTACCTCTTCGAGCTCGGGCTCGCCTGCAATGCGACCGAAGCCGGTCATTACGCCCCGGACTACCGGCGCCTCCGGGAAGACCTGATGCGGTTGAACCCCACGCTCAAAGAGGTCCGGATCTACGACTGCTACGGGCGGTTCATCAACGTGACCAGGTTGGAAGGCCCGGTCGTGCCCACGTCGGTGGACCCGGTCGCCGTTGCGATCTTTGAAGAGAGGGAAGACAGGACGATGGTGGACGGGGCTGCCGGGACCATCACCCGGTATATCTTCGTCGACCTCTCCGATCCCGGCAACCCCTCGGACACGAGCCTGGTCGTCGGGCTGATCTACACCACCGCTTCTCTCGACGCCCGGATCGCGGAGGTGCGGTTCAGCCACGCCGTTATCGTTCTCTTCGCGAGTCTTGCCGCCTGCTGCATCGCGGTCCCGGTCTCGCGGCGGATCACCCGGCCGGTGCAGGAGATCGTCGACGACGTCGACCGGATCGCCGGCGGGGATCTCGACCACCGGATCCGGGTCTCCACGGGGACCGAGTTTGCCCGCCTCTCGGAGAGCATCGGTATCATGGTCGACTCTCTCAAAGAGAACATCCGGCGCCTCCGTGAGTCGGAGGAGGCTGTACGGCAGTACGATGCCCGGCTCGAGGACCTGGTCAGGGAGCGGACGGCCGAACTTGAGGAGTCCGGCCAGACGGTGAACCTCTTCCTGGATATCATGGTTCACGACATCAACAACGCAAACACCATCGCCATCGGGTATACGCAGCTCCTGATCGACGTGCTCGAGGGTGAGCGGCAGGAGATAGCGCAAAGGATGCTCTCAGGTATCGAGCAGAGCTCGTCGATCATCGGGCGCGTCGCCACCCTCCGGAAGGCCCGGGAGGTCGGGGCGGCGCTGGTGCGCGTGGACCTCGACCGGGTGATACGGGCGCAGGTGACCGGCCATCTTGCGGCCCGGGTCCGGTACGAGGGCCGCCCGGTCGACGTCCTCGCGGACGACCTCCTCCCCGAGGTCTTTTTGAACCTGCTCGGCAACGCTGCGAAGTTCGGCGGGCCGGACGTCGAGATCACCGTCCGGGTCGAGGAGCACGGGGAGGAGGTCACGGTCTCTGTCGAGGATACCGGGCCCGGCATTCCCGATGCGGTGAAGAAGGGCCTCTTCGGCCGTTTCTGGAAAGGGGAGGGGTCACCTGCCGGGGCCGGTCTCGGGCTCTACATCTGCCGGACACTCGTCGAGCGTTATGGGGGGAGGATATGGGCGGAAGACCGGGTGAAGGACCGGCCGGAGTGCGGCACGGTCATCCGGTTCACCCTCCGGAAGGCCGGGTGAGGTCTGCTCTCCTCACCCGACGATCTCCTGCACCCGCCCGACCTCTCCATCCCGGAGCCGGACCTTGATCCCGTGGGGGTGGAACGACGAGTTCGTCAGGATCTCGGCGACAACGCCCCGGGTGCGTTTCCCGGTCCGCTGGTCGCGTTTGAGCACGATATCCACCGTCATACCGGGGCGGATGGCGGCACGGTTCTGTCCGTTCATACGAAACGAGGGCGGCGGGGTTACTCCTCGCTGCCGTCCTGCCCGGGTTCTCCCCCGTTTGGTCCCACAACAGCGGTCTTCATCTGCGGGAAGAGGAGCACCTCCTTGATCGAGTCCTTCCCCGTGAGGAGCATCACCAGGCGGTCGATCCCGATCCCGACGCCGCCCGTCGGGGGCATACCGTAGCCGAGCGCGTTGATGAAGTCGTAGTCGATCATCTGCGCCTCAAGGTCGCCCCGGCGGCGCCTGGCGTCCTGGAGTTCGAGCCGGGCCTTCTGGTCGAGGGGGTCGTTTAACTCCGAGAAGCCGTTCGCCATCTCCATCCCGGCGATGAAGAGCTCGAACCGCTCCGTCATTCCCTCCTTCATCCGGTGCTTCTTTGCAAGCGGCGAGTTCTCGATGGGGAAGTCGTAGACGAACGTCGGCTGGATGAGCTGCTTCTCGCCGAAGTGCTCGAAGAAGAGGACCAGGTACTCGCCCCGGGTCGTGGCGCTCTCGCAGCCCTCGACACCGTGCTCCCGGGCGAACGCGCGGAGTTCCTCGACGGTGTGAGCCCGGACGTCGATGCCGCCATACTCCTGCACCGCCTCCTCCATCGAGAGGCGGCGCCAGGGGCGGGTGAAGTCCAGGTCGTGCCCCGCAAACGGGACGGTCGCGCTCCCGCGCACCTTCTCTGCGAGGTAGGAGAGGATCTCCTCGGTGAGGTCCATCATGTCGTTGTAGTCCCGGTAGGCCTCGTAGATCTCGACCATCGAGAACTCGGGGTTGTGGTTGGTGTCGATGTCCTCGTTTCGGAAGTTCTTCGCGATCTCAAAGACCTTCTCGAAACCGCCGACGACAAGGCGCTTGAGGTAGAGTTCCGGCGCAATCCGGAGGTAGAGCTTCTGGTCGAGGGCGTTGTGGTGGGTGGTGAACGGCCGGGCGTTCGCGCCGCCGTAGACCGGCTGCAGGGTCGGTGTCTCGAACTCCAGGTAGTCCCGCTCGAAGAGGAACTGCCGCAGGAGCGATATGATCCTGCTCCGGGTCCGGAACGTCTCGCGGCTCTCCTCGTTCATGATCAGGTCGAGGTAGCGCTGCCGGTAGCGGGTCTCGACGTTCTTGAGGCCGTGGAACTTCTCCGGGAGGGGGCAGACCGATTTTGCGAGGAGCTCGAACCGGTCGACCCAGATGGTGATCTCCCCCATCTTCGTCCGGAAGACGTGGCCGACGACGCCGATGATGTCCCCGGCGTCGACGTACTGCCGGAAGAGGTCGAACTGCTCATCGCCGAGGTCGTTTTTGCGGAGGTAGAGCTGTATCCTGCCGTCCGCGTCCCCCATGTCCGCAAAGATCGTCTTGCCGTGCTCGCGGACAACATAGATCCTGCCCGCGGTGCTGACTTCTTCAGCGCTCTTCTCGTGCCCAATCCCGGAGAACCGTTCCTTGATCTCTCCGACGGTATCCCTGCGCTCAAAGGTGTAGGGGTATACCGTCACCCCGCGCTCGCGCAGATCCTGTAGCTTATCGATCTTTGTTGGGTCAAAACAGAGATGATCCATATCGCTCATTGTGTAAACAGCTCCATTCGTCCTCGCGCCCGCCCCTGCACTCCAGAACCGGGTTCGCCGCTTTTCCGGGGAGACGGGGCCGCAATCTCATTGATAAATCCTACATATACTTCCGCTCCGGTGCTATTAACCTTTGAGGGAGGGTGGACCGGGACGGCGTAAGCGCCCGGGGTGCGGCCCGGACCCCGTCGCAGGCCGTCCCCTGTGGCGTCACGCGCACGTGGGGGGACCGGTTGTTCCCGATCTATCCGGCCGGTGGACCCCTCCGGGTCCGCCGGCTATCGGCGGCAAAACGCAATGCATAAGAAGGTTATACGAGTTATCGTCAATAGTGTGGGCATGGTGCAGGAGACGGGAAGAGAGGTGGCGATAGAGCGGCTCGCCGCCGTCATCGGCGAGTGCCGGAAGTGCCCGCTCTGGGAGAACTCCCATCACGCGGTCCCCGGGGAAGGTGACGCCCGGGCCGGCCTCATGCTGATCGGCGAGGCGCCGGGAAAACAGGAAGACCTCACCGGGCGGCCGTTTGTAGGGCGGGCGGGGAAGTTCCTTGAGGGTCTCCTTGCAGGGATCGGTCTTTCACGGGACGAGGTCTTCATCGCGAACATCGTGAAGCACCGGCCGCCCGAGAACCGCGACCCGAGAGACGAGGAGGTCCGGGCCTGCACCCCGTATCTTGAAGAGCAGATCCGCATCGTCAGGCCGCGGGTGATCGTGATGCTGGGCCGGCACTCGAGCAGGCACATCCTCTCCCTCCTCCCCGTCGCGTTCGACCGGATCACGGAGGTCCGGGGGACCGTCTACTCCTGCTCCCTCTTCGGCCACCCGGTCCGCCTCATCCCCACCCTCCACCCCGCCGCCGCGCTCTACAACCCGGCGTACCGGGAGGCCCTGGAAGAGGACTTCCGGGTCGTCGGGCGCGAGCTTGCAGGGGCCGGAGGACCTGCAGAACAGGACTGAACGGTTATGGCAAGAGAGAAGTCGTACGGGGCGGTCGTCGTCCGGCGGGACAGGGAACTCCAGTACCTCATCCTGCAGTATGGGGCCGGGCACTGGGACCTCGTAAAGGGGCACGGCAAGCGCGGCGAGAGCGAGAAGGAGACGGTACTCCGTGAACTGGAGGAGGAGACCGGGATCACCCGGGCCACATTCATCCCCGGGTTCCGGGAGGAGATCTCCTACTTCTTCCAGCGCCGGGGGCGCACGGTCTACAAGGAGGTCGTCTACTACCTGATCGAGACCCCGGAAGCGGCGGTGACGCTCTCGGACGAGCATGTCGGCTACCAGTGGCTCCCCTACGACGAGGCCGTCCGGGCGATCACCTTCGGGAACTCAAAACGGATCGTCAGCGAGGCGCACGAGCACCTTATGGCGCTGCAAACTCAGGAGAGCGGGTGACCGCGAAGGTCCTGTCCATCCTCACTGTTTCCTGTCTTCCGGGAGCTCGCTCACCTCCCTCCCGAGGAAGTAACTCACGACGGTCCTGATCGCGACGAGCGACCCGAGGATGATCAGGTCCTGGGACGTCGGCTCGAGGATCGTCTTCAAGACGTCGGCAGCGACGAAGAACTCAAGGCCGATCAGGATGCGCGTGGTGAACGACCACCGGATGTCGTGGTAACTCTTCTCCCGTATGCGCGTCTCCCGCGCGAGGAGCTCGATGATCGCGATCGCCGCCCCGTAGACGATGAAGAGCCCCCCGAACGTCCCGATGACCAGCCCGGCGACCCTGATGAACGTTTCGAGCACCATGCCCGGCGGGTGTATCGGCAGCGGATGAACTTATAGGTATCAGCCTTCGCTAAATCTCTTAGGAAGCCCCTCCGCAGGTCAAACCATCAACCATCCCCCTTCGCGGTTCTTCGCGCGAGGCTCTCTCGTTATCCACACCCGTTAGTTCGCGCGAAGCCGCGGAAGGACGCGAAGTCCGGTACCCGGGGTACCGCTAACTCTTCGTTGCGAGACCTTACCCTCACCTACCCTGGCATTTTTCTCACCTGCTATCCAGACCGCAGCAGATATTCTGCTCCCGTCCCCACTCCGGGGGCAGCACCCGGAGCACCACGGCTCAGTAACTCCCCGTAAAGCGACCTCCCCCTCCTCCACCCCTTGGGTTGCTCCTGTAGCCCCCACCCCGCCCGGCCTTCGGCCTCCTCCCCCGCCCCTCTGGGGCGGGGGCAGTGCGTGGTGATAACCAATAGGAAGCCGTGCACGGGTCTTCTCCAGAGTCTCCCCATGCTTCTGGCAAGAGGCCGCCAACAACGCAGATGGTACATGTTTTGTAAACGACGAAATTGTAGGCGGAGCTCCGAAAGGGTTCGCAAAGTGAGCGCTAACTCTTCGTTGCGGTGTTGCGCGGGACCGCATCGTTTGACACCGGGCGCCCAAATGAGCGAAGTACCAGGTAGGGCGGGCGCGAGACCGGCTGCCGGCGCCCGCGCGGATCGGCGATGTGGATAACCGGTTCGCGTGAAGGGGGCCGCTCCCCGTCACGCCGGCCCGGGGCGTCTCAGCCGGCGCTCTCCGGCGCGAGGGGGACGACGACGCGAAACCCGTTGTATCGCTCGACGGTCACGGCGACACCGTAGACCGCCTCGATGGTCTCGGGCGTCACCACCCCGGGTCCCCCCGCGGCGTGGATGACGCCTTCTTTTAAGAAGATGAACCGGTCGGCGTAGCGGAGCGCCATGTTCAGGTCGTGCATCGTCATCACCGCCGCGACGTCGTGATCGGTCACCACGCTTCTCACGATCCCGAGGATATCGAGCTGGTTTTTGAGGTCGAGGCTGCTCGTCGGTTCGTCGAGGAGGAGCACCCGCGGCTCCTGCACGAGCGCCCGGGCGATGCTCACCTTCTGGAGTTCGCCGCCGCTCATCTCGTCGATATACCTTAGCGACAGGTCCTCGAGGCTGAGCATCCGGATCGCCGCCTCGACGATCCGGAGGTCCGCCTCCGTGACGTTCCACCGGATATGCGGCCGCCGGCCGAGGAGGATGGCGTCGAACGCGGTCAATCTGCCCGCTTCGCACCGTTGCGGCACATAGCCCATCTTCCGCGCAATCTCTGTCCGGTCTGCCCTGAGAAGGTCGGTCTCGTCGACGAGGACGGACCCGGCCTTCGGCTGCAGGATGGCGTTCATGCACTTCAAGAGCGTCGTCTTCCCGACACCGTTCGGCCCGAGGATCGCGAGGATCTGGTGGGGGGAGAGGCCGAACGTGATCTCCCGGATGACCGGGGCGCTCCGGTAGGTGAATGCCACACCGTCGACCTCGAGGATCATCGCCGGTACCCCCGGAGAAGCAGGTAGATGAAGACCGGTGCGCCGAGAAACGCCGTGAGCACGGCGACCGGGAGGACGTAGGGCGCGACGATGACCCGGGCGACGGTGTCTGAGGCGAGGAGGAGGATCCCGCCCGCCACGCAGGAGCCCGGGACCAGGTAGCGCTGGTCGTCGCCGATGAGCCTCCTCACCATGTGCGGGCAGACGAGCCCCACGAACCCGATGACCCCGAGGAACGAGACGATGACGGCGGAGACGAGCGCCGCGACGACCATACCGATGTTCCGCACCGCTTCGACGCTGACCCCGAGCCCTTTTGCCGTCTCGTCGCCGGCGTCGATCGCGTTGTAGTTCCAGCGGTTCGCGATGAAGAAGATGCTCGCCCCCGCGACGACGAGGGTCATGATCCCGAGTTCCTGCCAGCTGGCCCGGCTGACGTCGCCGAAGGTCCAGAAGATGACCGCAGCGAGCTGGGTGTCGCTCGCGAAGTACTGGAGGAACATCGTCCCCGCCGTGAAGAGGGAGGAGAGGGCGACGCCGGCGAGCACCATCACCTCCGGTGACGCCCCGCGGACCCGGGAGATGATCAGGATCACGGCCGTCGCAAGGAGGCAGAAGATGAACGCCACGACCGTCGTCAGGCAGGGATTGTTCAGGGTGACGGCGTCGGCAACCGTCGAGTGCATCTGTCCGGTGCCGAGGAGGATGACCGAGACGGCCGCCCCGAATGCACCGGCGTTCGATATGCCGAGCGTAAACGGCGACCCGAGCGGGTTACGGAGGATCGACTGCATGGCGACCCCCGCCACCGAGAGCCCGACCCCGGCGACGATCGCGGCAAGCGCCTGCGGGAGGCGGATGTTCCAGACGATCCGGTCGGTGCTCGACATGCTGAGGGTGGTGCCGGGGTGAAGGAGCGCCGCGATCCGGTCGATGGTGCCGTTCACGATGGAGAGGAAGACGTCGTACGGGGGGACGCCGGCCGCACCGACCGAGATGGATACCACGAGGAGGATGAAGAGGAGGACGATCCCCGAAAGGATCCAGAGGTGCTTCTTGCGCACGTACCCGAGGTATTCCCGGGGAATGGTCCCGTCTGCAAAGTGCATCTCTTCCTGCCCTCCTGATTATCTCATGTCTTACAGCGGGATCGCGGTGAACCCGAGATCGTTGTACTGGCTGTTCAGGTCGCTAAAGACCGGTTTGCCGAGGAAGAAGGTGTAGATCTCGTCTGCCTTCTTTACCGGGTCGACGTCGGCGAACCGGTCGGGGTAGAGGGTCTTCCCGATGAAGTAGGCGTCGGCAAGCACGGTCTCGTAGTTCGTGCTGTAGAAGTTGTACGGGAGGACGCCGTAGACCCGGCCTTCCTTCGCTGCGGAGAGGCCCGCGAGCGCCGCATCGTTCTTCAACTCGCCGATCGCCCCGTCGCCCTCCATCTGGAGGGTCCCGGCGTCGATGAAGATGTAATCGGGGTTCCAGTCGACGAGCGCCTCTTTCGCGACATCGGCGTGGGCCGTGCCGAGGCCGGCTGCGACGTTCTTCGCGTGTACCCAGGAAAACGGCGGGTAGGCCGGTTCAGTGGAGATGATCCCGTGGGCGCCTGCCGAGGAGACGCCGCCGACGTAGACCCTCTTCTGGTCGGTCTCGGGGATATCGGCGGTCCGGCGCTCAAGGTCGGCCATCGTCGCATCGATGTAGGCGATCACTTCTTCGGCCCGGTCCTCTCTCCCGAGGACCTGGCCCATCGTGCGGAGGCCGCCGTACATCTCGGCCTTCTCGGCGTCGTTTCTGAGCGAGCCGTACGGGAAGGCCACGACCGGGATGCCCGTCTTTGCCTCGAGTTTGTCGGCCTCTGCGGCGCTCGTCCCGTATGCCGTCCCGCTCGAACCCGTCTTGAAGATGAGATCGGGGCCCACGCCGATGATCTTCTCGGGGTCGTCTTTGCCCCTGAACTCGCCGATCAGCGGGAGCCCTTTGAACTGCGGCCCGTAGGCGAGGGCGTAGGGGCGGCCTTCTATCGCCTGCTCCTTCTTCTCGATGTCATCGACACCGACGGCGAGATCCTGGCCCTGCAGGTAGACGAGGTAGCGCAGGCACCCTGAGCCGGAGCAGACGACGCTCTGTGGGGCGGACGGGACGGTGACGCTCCGGCCGAACCCGTCGGTGATCGTGGCCTCCTCGCCGGCAGCGTTCCCGCTGACGGTTGAACCGGTGCCGGTGCATCCGGCAGCGACCATGAGCAGTACGAGAGCCGCGAGCACCGCGGCCGTGAGCAATCGGGTGTATCTGAAAGGCATCATACTACTAACTGTAAGTGTAGCATTAATTAATATATCTGATGAAAGGATATCCACCTTGTGCGAAGGAATATCGTTTCGCGTTACCTCTGCGGACATCGAAGAATATTCCTCAGAACGTTCCTGCCGGCGGCCCTGGAACCCCCTGCAGGCCCGAATACCTCTCTTCCGGAGCCGGTCTGCACGGCCTTTGCCATTCTCCCGGTGGGGAGAGGCCGGCCCCGTTTCCTCCCGGCCGGATAACTATTATGCCGGGTGACCGGAATACCTCAGGGAAAGAGAGCGCCTGTCGTGCAACCCCTGCATGACCGTTCTCAGAGCGAGGAATGCAGATGCCGGAACGAATGTTAACCGAATCGGAAGGGTATAGCCTGCTAGCGGCATGCGGGATACCCGTGCCGTCCCACCAGGTGGTCACCAGCGCTGGCGAGGCACGGGCGGCCGCCGGGCGGATAGGGTATCCGGTCGTCATGAAGGTCGTCTCACCGGAGATCATCCACAAAAGCGACGTCGGCGGCGTCGTCACCGCAATCGAGGGGCCGGACGCCGCCGAGGAGGCGTTCCGGACGATCATGGAAAACAGCGCCGCCCGTGCCCCGGAAGCGGCGATCGCCGGTATCATCGTGGAGAAGCAGGTGCCCGGGGGGCTTGAGGTGCTGATCGGGGGGAAGACCGACCCCTCGTTTGGGAAGGTCATCACGTTCGGGCTTGGCGGGAAGCTCGTGGAACTCCTCGAGGATGTCGCCATCCGCGTCCTGCCCGTCACCGACGACGATATCCGGGCGATGATCCGGGAGATCGAGGGCTACCGGCTCATCAGGGGATACCGCGGGGAGCCCCCGAAGGACGAGGAGGCGCTCGTCCGGATCATCGCGACGGTGGCCCGCCAGTTCGCCGAGAACCCGCAGATCCGGGAGTTCGACCTCAACCCGGTCATCCTCTACGAGAGAGGAGCGAGCGTCGTCGACGCGAGGATCATCGTCGGGGATACCGCGGGGGGCGAGGCTGCCCGGATCAGCGTCCGGGCGCCCCCGGAGACCTTCTACCCCCGGTCCATCGCCGTGATCGGCGCGTCCGCGAGCCCGAACAAGGTCGGCTACTCCGTCCTCCGGAACCTGCTCTCCTTCCCGGGGAACCTCTACCCGGTCAACCCGGCCCGGAAAGAACTCTTCGGGCGGACGGCTTACCCCTCGGTGAAGGATGTCCCCGGCCCGGTCGACTGGGCGGTCATCGCCGTGCCGGCCCCGCTTGTCCCCGGGGTGATGGAGGAGTGCGGGGAGAAAGGCGTCCGGCTCGCCATCATCGTCACCGCCGGGTTCCGCGAGATCGGCGGCGCCGGCGCGGCCCTCGAGGAGAAGGTCGTCGAGATCGCGCGCCGGCACTCCGTCCGGATCATCGGCCCGAACTGCCTCGGGGTCATGATGCCCCACCAGGGGATCAACGCCACGTTCGACCCGGTCTCACCGAAACCCGGGGACGTGGCCTTCATCTCCCAGAGCGGCGCGATCATCACCACCGTCGTCGACTGGAGCCTCCCGGAGGAGTTCGGGTTCTCAAGCGTCATCAGCGTCGGCAACCAGGCGGACCTCGGGTTCGAGCATTACCTCCGGTTCGCCGAACAGGACCCGACGACCCGGTCGGTCACCCTGTACGTCGAGGAGATCCAGGACGGGCGCGGTTTTGCGCAGATCGTGCGCGAGGTCGCCGGGAGGAAACCGGTGGTGGCGGTGAAGTCCGGGTCGTCGCGGAAAGGCAGGGCTGCGGCCTCATCCCACACCGGTTCGCTTGCCGGGAGTTACGACGTCTACATCGCGGCGTTCCGGCAGGCGGGGGTGATCCCGGCCCGAACCCTCCGCGACGCCTTCAATCTCGCCGAGCTCCTGGCAAGCGAGGGCTACCCGCAGGGGAACCGCGCGATCGCCGTCACCAGCGCGGGAGGGTTTGCGGTTCTCGCCTCCGACTACGCCGAGGCGCACGGGGTCGATATGGTCGACCTCCCCGACGACGTGCTCCGTGAACTCAACGCGTTCCTCCCCCCGTTCTGGAACCACGCAAACCCGATGGACATCATCGGGGACGCCGACGCCGCCCGGTTCGCCGCCCTCTTCGATGTGCTGATCCGGCACCAGGACTTCTGGGACATCGCGTTCGTCATCGCCGTCCCGACGACGCTCGCCGACCCGGCGCACGTTGCAAACGAGATCGTCCGGTTCTCCCGGAATACGGAGAAGATGGTGGTGGGCTGCATGCTTGGCGGCGACAGCATCAGGAGCGGGCTGCGTATCCTCCGGAGTTGCCGGATCCCGAACTTCTCGGAGCTTGAGGACGCGTTCAAGGCCGTGGGAAACATCCTCTCGGTCAGGACCGCGCGGTCGGGCGCGTCGTCCCGCCCCCCCGCGCCTGACCGGTGCCCGGGCGGCGGGCGGTAGCGCCCGCACTCCCGTAAACCTTTTATATACTTCCCCCGCATCCCGGCACATCAAAAAAGGGTCCTGCCACCCGGGAGATGCATACGGATGCTGTTTGAGAAGATAAAGTCCGATATCCTCGCGCACAATTCATACATGATCGGAGCGGGCGGGGAGACGGCGGTCATCGATCCGAGGCGCGACTGCCGGGTCTACGCGACCGTCGCCGGGCACCTGGATATGAAGATCACGAAGATCTTTGAGACCCACAAGAACGAGGATTATGTCAGCGGCTCCCGGGAACTCGCCCGTCCGACCGGGGCGGAGATCCTGCACGGGGCTCGGGAGAAGTTCGGGTTCGGCACCCCCGTGCGGGAAGGGGAGACGTTCGGGATCGGGCCGCTCGAGGTTGAGGTCCTGGAGACGCCCGGCCACACCGTCGAGAGCATATCGCTCCTTGTGCGTGACCGGTCGGTCTCCGACGACCCCCTGATGGTCTTTACCGGCGATGCGCTCTTTGCGGGCGAAGTCGGGAGGACGGACCTTGCCGGCAAGGACCGGCGGCATGAGATGTCGGAGATGCTGTACGAAAGCCTGCACGAGACGCTCCTCCCGCTCCCCGACGGCGTGATCGTCTGCCCCGCTCATGGCGCCGGGTCGGTCTGCGGCGGGAAGATCAGCGACCGGGAGTACACGTCCATCGGTTTTGAGCGGGCGACGAACCGGCTCCTCTCCCTGGGAAGGGAGGAGTTCGTCGAGTACAAGGTGAACGAGCGGCTCTACGAGCCGCCGTATTTTGCCCGGATGCGGGACCTCAACAGGGCCGGCCCGCCCCTGATCTACAACCTGCCGCACCTGCGGCCCTATACGGCCCGCGAGCTCCGCTCTCTCCTTGACCAGAAGGCGCAGGTCGTCGACATCCGGTCGCCGACGGGGTTCGCCGGCGGGCATATCCCGGGCACCATCAACATCTGGCGCAACGGCCTCCCGCTCTACATGGGCTACTCCTTGAACTACGAAGACCCGATCGTCCTCGTCGACGACTTTGACCTCTCAATGGGCCACGTGGTGCGCCATTTCGTGCGGCTCGGCTACGACAACATCGCGGGATACCTTGCCGGCGGATTCGCGGCCTGGTTCGAGCAGGGCGAGCGGATCGCGCGGACCGGGACCTGGTCGCCCTCCGACCTCGCGGAGCGCCTTGACGACCCGTCGATCTACATCCTCGATGTCCGCACGATCGGGCACCGGGAGGAGTCGGGCCACATCCGGGGCTCCCACCACATCTACGTCGGTAACCTCGAGGAGCGGATCGCGGAGATCCCGGAGGACCGGCAGATCGTCGTCCACTGCGATGCCGGGTTCAAGGGGAGCCTTGCGGCAAGCATCCTCGAGAGGCACGGGTTCCGGCACGTCGCGAACCTGCTCGGCGGCACCATCGGGTGGGAGGCGGCAAACTACCCGCTGGTCAGGGATTGATCTCTTCCGGGAGGGGGTGAGTGGGGGATCTCCTCCTTCCGGGCCGTGGAGGAGAGAAAGGGTGCGGTCAGGGGAGCCGGACGACGGCCCGGTTCTCCGTCAGGTTGTTCTCCTGCGATACCGGCTCCCCTGAGAACGTGACGAGATCGCCGAACTCCGACCACAACCGCGTCACCGGGTAATCGGGCCCGGAGGCTCTCTCCTCTGCAAGGGTCTGGTTGACGGTGCCGATCACGTCAAACGACCGGTAGACGTGGGGATAGCCCTCGGCCCCGAGGAAGGAGGGCGTATCCGTCACGATCTGGAAGTGGAGGTGCGGGAGATCGGAGTTCCCGCTGTTGCCCATCAGGCCGAGGACCTGCCCCTCCGCGACGGCATCGCCGACTCCGACCCGGATCGAGCCGGGGGCCATATGGGCGTAGCAGGCGTATTTTTGGTCCCCGATATCGACGATGACGTAGTTGCCGGCTGCGGTTGCGATGGTGGCCTGCCGGGGGGAGTAGATGGTCTCAAGGTCGGGGAGGCCGTCCAGGACGTCCACCACCGTCCCGTTCGCGGCCGCGTAGATCTCTCTTCCGTACCCGAGGAAGTTCTTTGCGAGCGTCGCGTTCCCGGCGGCCGCCTGCCCGGTGACCGGGTCTACGTATATCCAGTCCTGTGCGTACCGCTGGGGGACGCGGGTCACCCCGTTCATCGTGATCTGGGCAAGAAAATGGTGGGTCACGGGCGCCGTGGTCTCGATCGCCGTCCAGCCCGGACCGCGTACCGGTGAGCCGATGACCACCGGCGCAAGGTCTTTGCGCACCGTGACGTTGCCGCCGGTGAACGTGGCCGGCGCGAGCCCGCTCCCGTTCAGGGTGAGCCGGTGGACGAGCCGGTCCGGCACGGCGTCCGGGCTGACCCCAAACCAGAGCGAGATCCGCGGGACGGGTAGTTTTCCGGTACCGTTCTCGAGCTCCGCCGCGGTCGGGGGCGGGTCTGCGGCCGGGTGGTAGAGTGCGGCGAGCAGTTCCCCGTCGAGCGTCCAGAGTATCTTCCCCGTGTCGGGATCGATGACCTCGACCTTCTCCGGGACGAACGTCCGGTTTTCTGACGGGGAGAGTTCAAGTTCGTACGCGAGGTTGACGCCGCCCTCGCTGGCGACCGGGATGGGCGGGAATGGGACGGTCACGTTCACCGGCGGGGCCGCAGGCTCCGTTGCGGTCTGTATACATCCGGCGGCGAGGATCGCCGCCGTCACGGTGAAGAGGATGAGGATCTGGAGGATGCGGGACATGATAACAGCATTTGAACAGTTGCTGCACGGGGCAATAAACCGGGAGGGTTTTGATTGCGGTAGTGGGCCTCCTGTGATGTTGCGGCAGTATCGCGCTTCCCGATTCACTGAATCTCTCACCGCGAGCGCTAAAACTGGAAATTTCACGGAATAACAGTGGGCCCGGTGGGGTTTGAACCCACGACCGCCCGGTTATGGGTCGGAAATAGCCCCGATTGACGAAAGGAGCGATATTTACTAAGATGGAAAAACGGGGGAGGTTTAGCGGGAGATACAGGCATATCCGGCAAAACGGATGCCGGAGAGCAGTTTGTTGTCTTAAACCTTGATGATGCAGTGGATTATGTCACGCATGGATTGAAGCGTTCACTCCCATCTGTTACTAGGTTCTTTCTGGCACAGTATGCCACATCTCCGGAAGGAAGAAGCCTCAGTCTTCTATGGCATCCTCCGGAGTACTGCCGTCGGTTCTCCGTTGCTGCACCCTTTGCGCGCCTATGATCGGGTTCCGGGGCCGCAACCGCACACTCTATCGTTACTGTTTCGGAGGTCACAGGCCACCTCAAGGGTATCTACACCCTCCGAACCGTTAAATCAGTAACCGTGCGGTGTGAAAGTGATCCTCGCCCAAAACTATATCTTTCCAGATACAGACATCATCATGTATGCCGACGAAGACGGTAGTCGAGCGGAAGAAGGCAACCTCGAAGACCACGCCTAAAAGGGCCCTTACTCAGGCTGAAATCCAAGCCAGTATCGATAGACTGGATGCAGACATGGAGAGAGCGGGGAAAGGTCGGAAATATACTCATGCTGAGATAAAAAAGAAATATGGGTTATAAATCGATGTGCGGGTACATCTGGTGTGCCTCCTCGAAACCCACGATCAGATGAATTTGAGCAAATCTGTTCCCTTTCGCCCCCATAACCTTGTAAAACACGGTGTATTTCATCTGAACATGTAACCGGTGAGTGTTCTCCTTCCCTTTCAGTTTCTTCTTGTTGCATAGTCCGATCCGGTCGAAGAGGTGTTCACCCAAGCAAAACTCTATCTTCTGGATGATTTTTGCTAAATACTCGCCATCTCTGCGCTCAATTGCATCAAGATGTTTTTCCGCCGTCTCTGTGTATACGATCTCGTATTTCGTCATACATCCCTCAGACCTCGACGCCCCGCGCACGCAGCGCGGCGATCACACCCCGCTCTGCAGACTCAGACATGGGGATACGCTCCTCCCTGGCGAGGAGGTAGACGTTCTCACGGATGTAGACGGAAGTCTGTTGAAAGACCTCTCCCTTTGCGTTGATTCGTTTCATAGCCGATACATGGCAAGTGCAACCACTTAACAAGAGGGTGTCAAAAAACCGCCCCGCCCGACTGTGGCGCCCTCTCTTTAAGTCCCCTCACGCGGAGATACTGCTATCCGTATATGTCTGGACATGTCCGGACATGTCTGGACAGGAGAATAGGAAATGAAAAACGGAGAAAAAGCAAAAAAACCGTAATCCATCGAATTAGGAGAAGATTGCACACAACGGTATCGCCAGAGACTTACGAGTATCTGAAGGAAACGGCCCTAAATGCAGGCCAATTACTTGATAGAGCAATTTCTGAACTTAGAAAAGTAACACCACATAATCTCGTCCTCATTTCCCAATCGGGGCAAGAATTACCATGGGCCCGGAGGGATTTGAACCCACGACCGCCCGGTTATGAGCCGGGCGCTCTGACCGGACTAAGCTACGGGCCCGGAAACAAGCGTCCTGATCCACGAAATCCGGGAACGGCGCGGGTTGCTGCAGTTCCCTGGCTCCGTGCAGATCATGGTGCATATAAACATCCCCTCTCGATCGATAAATACGTTGTGCGGTCCCCGGGTTTACACCTCCCTTACCCCCGGGTCGGCCTCCCGGATGACCCCGAGGACCTCCCGCGCCTTCTCGTGCATCAGCCCCTCCGTGTCCGCCTCGAGGTTCAGCCGCACCACCGGCTCGGTGTGGGAACGGCGGATGTTGAACCACCACGCCGGATACCCCACCGTCAGCCCGTCGAGATGGTCGAGGCCCGCGTCCCGGTAGCGCGCCGCAAGCGCTGCAAAGACCTGCTCCGGGTCGCTCACCCGGAGGTTGACCTCCCCGGTCGAGGGGTAGCGGTCCAGCGGCCGGATGAGTTCGGAGAGCGGGCGGCCGCTCGCGGCGAGGATGTTTGCGACCATGACCATCGTCACGAGCCCGTTGTCCGTAAACCCCATATCCCGGTAGTAGTAGTGCCCGGAGAGTTCCCCGGCAAAGAGGGCGTTCTCCTCCCGCATCCGGGCCTTGATGAAGGCGTGGCCCACCCTTGAGCGGACGCCCCGCCCCCCGGCCCGCTCGATCGCTTCCACGACGGCCCTGCTCGACCGCAGGTCGTAGAGGATCGTCGCCCCCGGCACCTCGCCGAGCAGGTAGTCCGCGATGAGCCCGGTCACCAGGTCCTCCCGGACGCGCTCTCCCCGCTCGTCGATGAGCCCGCACCGGTCGGCATCGCCGTCGAACGCCACTCCGAGGTCCGCGCCCTCCGCGACCACCCGGCTCTGGAGTTCCCGGGTGGTATCGGGGTCGAGCGGGTTTGCGTGGTGGTGGGGGAACCGGCCGTCAGGCTCAAGATAGAGCGGCGAAAGACGCCACGCCGGGACCCGCTCAAAGAGCCGGGGCACCTCCGGCCCGGCCATGCCGTTCCCCGCGTCCACGACGATCGTGAGCGGCCGGGGATTGCGGACAAACCCGGCCACCTTCCCGATGTAGGCATCAAGCATATCGACCCGGCGGCGGGACCCGGGGGCGCGGGCGACCGGCTCCTCCCCGACCATCGCCTCAAGGCGCGGCAGCCCCCGGTCCCCGGAGAGCGGCACCGCATCTCTTCGCGCAAGTTTGAGCCCGTTCATCTCTCCCGGGAGGTGGGAGGCCGTCACCATCGCGCCGCCGTCAAACCCCCCCGCGATGATGGCGTAGTTGAGGAGCGGGGTGCTCACCTCGCCGGCGTCGGCGACATCCGCCCCGGCCTCGATCACGCCTTCGGCGAACGCCCGGGCAAGCGACCCCGACGAGAGCCGCATGTCCCGCCCGACGACGACCCGCTCCGCGGAAAGGAGCCGGACGAAGGCGTTCCCGATCCGCCGTGCCTCCGCTTCATCGAGTTCGTCCGGGTAGCGCCCCCGGATGTCGTAGGCCCGGAAGATCCCGGCCATGCTCACGCCTCCCCCCGGAGCGGCGAGATCGCCCGGAGCCGCTCGATCACCCCGGGCAGGACCGAAAGGACGTAGTCGACGTCCTCGTCCGTGTTCCGGGAGCCGAGGGTGAGCCGGAGCGAACCGTGGGCGTGTTCGGGCGGAAGGCCGCAGGCGGTGAGGACGTGCGAGGGCTCAAGCGACGCGGAGGTGCAGGCGCTCCCCGTCGACGCCGCAACCCCGAGGGCGTCGAGCAACAGGAGGATCGACTCCCCCTCGACGTAGCGGAACGAGATGTTGGCGTTGTTTGCGAGCCGTTCCGTCGGGTGACCGTTCAGCCGGGTATCCGGGATCCCGTCGAGGATCCCCCGGATCAGCCGGTCCCGCATCGCGGCGAGCCGGGTGGGGTTCTGCGGCATCCCCCCGACCGCAAGGTCGATCGCCCGGCCGAGCCCCACGATGCCGGGCACGTTCTCGGTCCCGGCCCGGCGGCCCCGCTCCTGCGCCCCGCCGTCCATGAACGTCCCGACCCGGGTCCCCCGCCGGACGTAGAGGGCTCCCGCCCCCTTCGGGCCGCCGAACTTGTGGGCGGAGATGGCGAGAAGGTCCGCCCCCATGGCGTCGACGTCCACCGGGTATGCTCCGATCGCCTGGACCGCGTCGGTATGGAACGGGACGCCGTGGTCGTGCGCGATCCGGCCGATTGCCGCGATCGGCTGGATCGTCCCGATCTCGTTGTTTGCGGCCATCACCGAGACGAGGACCGTCTTATTGGTGATCGCCTCCCCGACCCTCTCGGGGTCCACCCGGCCGTACCCGTCGACCGGGAGATAGGTGACCCGGTAGCCCTGCTTCTCGAGCGCCCGGCAGGGGTGGAGGACCGCATGGTGCTCGATCGCGGAGGTGATGATATGGTCACCCTTCTTCCTGCTCGCCGCCACCACCCCCTTGACCGCCCAGTTGTCGGCCTCCGTGCCCCCTGAGGTGAAGAAGATCTCCTCCGGCCGGGCCCCGATCGCCGCCGCCACCCGTCCCCGCGCCTCCTCCACCGCCTCCTTCGCCTCCCGGGCGAGGGCGTAGAGCGAGGAGGGGTTCCCGAACCGCTCCGAGAAGTAGGGGAGCATCGCGCGGGCGACCTCCGGCCGCACCGGCGTCGTCGCCGCATGGTCCATGTAGACCGTTCGCCTCTGCTCCATTCCGGTCACTTCGCCGCCATCGGCTGGAACCCGCGCATCGTCTCCGCCATCTCCCCAAGGCGCCGGTCCACGAGGTAGTTCACCGTCCCCTCTTCATACGTCCCGTCCTCCCGCCGCCTGCCCGCCGGGACGCCCGTGAGGACCTCGATCCCCTCGTCGATCGTCCGCACCGGGTAGATCCGGAACTTCCCGGCTCGCGCCGCCTCGATGATCTCCTCTTTGAGCATCAGGTTCTGGACGTTGCTTGCCGGGATCAGGACCCCCTGGGTGCCGTCGAGGCCTTTTGCCTTACAGACCTCGTAGAACCCCTCCAGTTTCTCGTTGACGCCCCCGATCGCCTGGACCTCCCCCTTCTGGTTCACCGAGCCCGTGACGGCGAGGTACTGTTTTACGGGGAGGCCCGAGAGCGCCGAGAGGAGGGCGTAGAGCTCGGTGCTCGACGCGGAGTCGCCCTCGATCCCCTCGTAACTCTGCTCGAAGACGAGCCGGGCCGAGAGGGCGAGCGGTTTGTTGCGCGCGTAGTTGTTGTTGAGGTAGCCGCTGACGATCAGGACGCCCTTCGTGTGGATCGGCCCGCCGAGCGCTGCTTCCCGCTCGATGTCCATGACCCCCTCGCGCCCGACCCCGATGCTCGCGGTCACCTTCGACGGCCGGCCGAACGCGAAGTCCCCGAGCCCGATGACCGAGAGGCCGTTCACCTGCCCGACCTTCTCTCCCTCGGTCTCGATGAGGAAGATCCCCCGCTGGATGTACTCCTCGATCTTCTTCTGGATCAGGTTCGAGCGGTAGACCTTCTCCTCGATCGCCCTCGTGACGTGCTGCCTCCCGATCTGGTCGGCGCCGTCGCCTGCCGCATAGAAGTTCGCCTCCCGGATGAGGTCCGCGATCGCGGCAAACCGGGTCGAGAGTTTCTGCTTGTCCTCAGCGAGGCGCGAGCCGTACTCGATCACCCGGGCGATCGCCTCCCGGTCCAGATGCCGGAGGTTCTCCTCCCGGACGAGGTTGCACATGAAGTCGGCGTACTTCCCGGCGTTCTCGTCGTTTCGCTCCATCACGATGTCGAAATCGGCCTTGACCTTGAAGAGCTCCTTGAAGTCGGGGTCCATCTGGTAGAGGAGGTGGTAGAGCATCGGGGTCCCGATCAGGGCCACCTTGATGTCGAGAGGGATGGGCTCGGGCTTGATCGTCTTTGCCGTGATGAACCCCATCCGCTCTCCGGGCTCCTCGATGACGGCTTTCCCGGTCTTCAAGGCGGTCTTGAGCCCGTCCCAGGAGAGGGGCGCCCGCAGGAGGTCTTCGACGCTGAGGACCAGGTAGCCGCCGTTTGCCGCGTGCAGCGAGCCCGGCCGGATCATCGTGAAGTCGGTCGTGAAGATCCCGAACTGGACCTCTTTCTCGATCTTCCCGAGCAGGTTCTGGAAGGTGGGGTTCTGCTCGACGACCACCGGGGCGCCGCTGGTCCTGGTGTTGTCGACGACGACGTTCACGTCGTACTTCCGGAACGGGAGCTCCCGGATGAAGGCCTGGAACTGGGGCGGGGCGCCCGGCTGTTCGGGGATCCCGAGGAAGGCCTGGAGGTTCTCGAGGATGTCGTTCTGGACGGCGTCGATGTAGGCCGGGACCTCCGGGACGTCGGCATACTTCTCCTTGAGCTCGGCGACGAGGTTCCCGATCGCGTAGAGGGCGATGTCGTGGTTCAGGCTCGTGACCGCCTCGGCCCCCTGCCGCTCGATCTCCTGCACCTGCCGGAGCGTGCTCCGGAGTTCGGTATTGAGGGCGTCGCGCCGCCGCTGGACTTCCGCCCGCACTTCATCGGGGAGGTTGATGAACTCCTCCTCGGGGACCGGTCTCCCGTTGATGATCGGGATGGTCAGGAGGCCGATGGGGCTCATCTGGATGACGAACCCGGCCTCCTGGGCGCGCTGGTTGATCCGGGCGATGAGGTCGGTCCTTTTCCCCTGGAGCGACTGGAGGGTCTCGTCCCGGCGCTTGGCGTACTCCTCGCTCTCGAACGCCCGCGGGAGCGCTCGTTTGGCACCCTCGATGAACCGCTTCATATCCTCCCTGAACCGGGGCCCTCTCCCCGCCGGGAGGGGGATGGCGTCCGGTTCATACTGGTTCCCGAAGTTGTGGACGTAGACCCAGTCGCTCGCCCGGGGCTTGGCCTTCGCGAGTTCGTCGAGGAAACTCCTGACGGCGCTCATCCGCCCGGTGCCCTGGGCGCCCGCGGTGTAGACGTTGAACCCGGGCTCCCGGATCTCAAGGCCGAACCGCAGCGCCCGCAGCGCCCGTTCCTGGCCGATGATCTCTTCGAGCGGCCGCATCTCTTCGGTGCTGGCGCATTGCACCTTTCCCGGCTCGTAGACGTTCCGGTACTCTCCGATATCCAGTGGCTGAACCATCTCTCTCACCAGGTTCCTACAACTACACCGCAGGGTGTCGCCCGCCTTAAAAAAGGTTCCCCGGGTGCCATGATGGATGGTTTTAACTCAATTCGCGCTTATGTGTAGTATGTTTGCGTGCGGTCTTCCCTGCACGAGATCGCGAGGAACAGGTGTCCCTATGAGAATTGCAATAGCACAGGACGGAAACCAGGTGTCCGGGCACTTCGGGCACTGCGAAGGGTATGCGATCTTCGACGTCGAGGAGTCGATCATCTACCGGAGGGGCGACCTCAAGAACCCCGGCCACGAACCCGGACGGCTCCCGGTCTTCCTTGCGGAGCACAAGATCGACCTGATCATCGCCGGCGGGATGGGGCCGCGGGCCGTCGACCTCTTCCGCGGGAACGGTATCGAGGTGCTCCTCGGTGTCAGCGGGAACGTGGACTATATCGCGCAGGACTACATCGCCGGCCGCCTCTCGCCGGGGGAGAGCTCCTGCCACCACGAGGACGGCGGAGAGTGCGGTGGGCATTGAGCGGGTGCATCGACCTATAGTATTATGCTCATATGGGTAATAATTCCCATGAGGTAACGCTATGATTGTCTGTATCACGGCCCGCGCCGCGGGCACGGACGCCCCGGTCGAAGAGCGGTTCGGCCGGGCGCCTTACTTCGTCTTCGTCGATACGGAGACGGGAAAGTCGGAATCGGTTGAGAATCCTCTCATCAACGCTGCCGGCGGGGTCGGGCCCCGGGCGGTCCAGGTGCTCGCGGAGCATGGCGCAACCGTCCTCATCACGGGGCAGGTCGGGGGGAACGCCGCCAAAGCGCTTGAGGCGGGCGGGATCAGGGTGTATGCCTGCCGCGGGGGCGGCAGCGCGGCCGACGCCCTCGCGGCGTATACCGCCGGGGACCTGCAGCCGATCTCCCTCGCCTGAGGCGGGATCCGGCATGAAGATCGCGATTGCAAGCGGCAAAGGCGGGACCGGGAAGAGCACGGTGGCGGCGAACCTCGCCTGGGCGCTTGCCCGCTCCCGGGACGTCGCGCTCGTCGACTGCGACGTCGAGGAACCGAACCTCCACCTCTTCTTCCCGGCCGCGACGACGGATGTGCCGGTGACGACCCCGGTCCCGGTGATCGACCCCGCCCGCTGCACCCTCTGCGGGGAGTGCGGGAAGTTCTGCCGGTTCGGGGCGCTTGCCGTGGTGAAGGACTGCGTCCTCACCTTCCCGCACCTCTGCCACTCCTGCGGCGGGTGTACCCTCGTCTGCCCGCAGGGAGCCGTCCGGGAGGTCCCGCGGACCATCGGCCGGATCGCGTGCTCGCGCCCGCTCTCCCGGCTGGTCCTGATCAGCGGGGTCCTGAACGAGGGGGAGGTGCAGGCCCCGGCGGTCATCCGGGCGGCAAAGGCGCGTGCGGAGGGGCACCCGCTCGTCATTTACGACGCCTCCCCGGGGATCGCCTGCCCGGTGATCGAGACCCTCGAGGGGAGCGATTTCTGCCTCCTGGTCACGGAGTCGACGCCGTTCGGGCTGCACGACCTCCGCCTCGCGGCAGAGGTGGCGGAGGAGGTCGGGATCCCTGCCGGCGTCGTGATCAACAGAAGCGACGGAGAGGATGCGGCGACGGTTGCGTTCTGCCGGGAGCGCGGGCTCCCCGTCCTCATGACGATCCCGTTCTCGCGGGAGATCGCCGCCGTCCAGAACCGGGGCGGGCTCATCGCCGCGCTCCTCCCCGGGTGGGAGGAGCGGTTCATCGACCTCTTTGCGGGGGTGAGCCCGTGATCCGGCTCGCGGTCGTGAGCGGCAAGGGCGGCACCGGGAAGACGATGGTGGCGGCGGCGCTCGCGGATACGAGCGGGGTGCCGCAGGTCCTCGCCGACTGCGACGTCGACGCCGCGAACCTCTCTCTTCTCCTCGAGCCCCGGCGGCTCACCACGGAGGAGTTCCGGGGGCTTGCGGCGGCCCGGATCGATCTCGGGGTCTGCCGCGACTGCGGGATCTGTGCGGACCGCTGCCGGTTCGGGGCGATCGTGCGCCGGGACGATGCCTGGAGAGTGGATCCCCTCCACTGCGAGGGCTGCGGCGTCTGCGCCTACGTCTGCCCGACGGGGGCGGTCTCGATGGAGCCGCGGGTCAGCGGCAGGATCTGCACATCGGCGACGGACCGGGGGTTCCTCGCCCACGCCCGGCTCTTCCCGGGCTCCGGGAACTCAGGGTTGCTCGTCACCGGGGTGAAGAAGCGGGCGGTGGCCCTCTCGGAGGGTGCCGACCTGCTGCTCGCCGACGGGCCGCCGGGGATCGGGTGCCCGCTGATCGCGACGGTGAGCGGCATGGACGCGGTCCTCGCCGTGACGGAGCCGGGGGTCTCTGCGCTCCACGATCTCACACGGCTCGTGACGGTCTGCCGGCGGTTCGGCGTCCGGATCTTCGTCGTCATCAACCGGTTCGATCTCGTGGAGGATATCTGCGCGCGGATCGAGGACTACTGCGAAAGGGAGGGGATCCGGGTGGCGGGGAAGATCCCGTTCGACCCGGCGGTGGTCGACGCGGTGCGGGAGGGCCGGCCCGTGACGCGGGGCGACTCGCCGGCGGCGGAGGCACTCCGGGCGCTCCGGGATACCCTGTTCGCCGAACTCGGGCTCCCGTGAGCCCGCCACCCTTTTTGTGACCCGCGCCGCAGTTCGGGGTATCGCGACCGTCCCGTCTCCGGCCGGAAGACGTTGTGAAAAAAGAGGGTTTGGTATTGTTTTAGAACCGGGGTTTTCTGTGCTTCGGGAGGCAGTCCTGGCAATAGACGGGTCTGCCCTCGGTCGGCTTGAAGGGGACTTCGCACTCTTTCCCACAGTCTGAACAAACGGTCTTCGTCATTTCACGGGGGCCGCCGAAGTTCCTCGGTCCACCGAAATTTCTGTTGCTTCTGTTATAATCCATTGGATTGCTCATGCAGATAAGAACACTGCCTGTAGAGATACGGGTGTATAGTATATAAGGTACTTCAACGGCACCTTGCGTGCCCCCCGCACCCCCAGCTGCCCGGGATGCGATCCGGGCACCCGCTGCCGCACAATCAGACATACACCGCCTCCGCCTCGACGGCGTGCATGAGCCGCGGCCGCCGGGCGATCCCGCCCTTCAGGGCGAGGTCCACGGAGACGCCGAGCACCCTCTCCAGGTCAACTCTCCCGTCCGCGACATCCCGGCCGATCGGCTCTTCGATATCGCTCCCCGGACCCTGCTCGTTTCGGGCGTAGGAACCGAAGATGCCGAGCGCGCGGATGTGATACCTCCGCTCAAGGCAGGGTTTTGCCTTCCTCAAAACATCGACGACCGACCGCACGGTCCGGTGCGGAGAGATATCCTCGGGCCTTTGCGGCACTTCCAGACGCCTCCTTTAAGGGTATATGGGCGGAAGAATCGTTTATCTGTCTCTCTGCCCGGTGCCTGTGAGGGATCCCCAAGGTTTATCTCTGCGGGGTTGAAGGGGGAGAGCGGGAAGACCCCCTGCGCAAGCTGGGGGATGGGAGCGGCGCCCCTTCGTTTTGTTTCACTTTCACCCTGCATGGCTCTTCTTTATAGCAAAAGAACTGCAGATACCTCATGGGATAACCGACAGGAGAGGTTCTGATGCACATCACCACGAAGATCAAGATTCAGGTGACACCCGATCAGGCCGATGTGCTCTGGCACCTCTCCGAAAAATGCCGGTTACTCTACAACTTTGCTCTTGCCGAACGAAACCAGAACTACCAGGAGAACAAGGATCGGCCCGATAAGCAGTACATCGGGTATGTGCAGCAGGCGAACGCCCTTCCCGACCTGAAGAAGAAGTACCCCGAGTACCGGTGGGTCTACTCCAAAGTTCTGCAGACCACCCTCAAATCGCTGGACGACAACTTCAAGTCGTTCTTTGCCCTGCGACAGAACGGCGATGAAGATGCTAACCCCCCGGGGTTCAAGGGCAAAAACCACTTCTGCACACTGCGCTACAACCAGAGCGGGTTTGCGATCACCGACGGGCGTATCCGGTTCTCGCACTTCTACAACGATGTACCGCTGGCGTTCGATCTGCCCGAAGATCGGACGTTCCTCAACGTCAAGCAGGTGAATCTCTTCTACGACGATCTGCAGGAAGCGTACTACATCTCCATCATCCACGAGGTTCAGCCGGACCAGAAATACGCTGACAACGGGTTCTACCAGGCCTGGGACCTCGGGGTCACGCAGCACGTCGCGGTCAACAGCCACGGGAAGTTCCTTGAAGTCACCAACGCCCGACCGGATAAGTACTGGAACCCGAAGATCGATGCCGTGCAGTCCCGACGAGACCACTGCAAGAAGAAGAGCCGGCAGTGGC
>Ga0208462_1000352_pt1 | contig 51346 bp, 58 predicted proteins | sample AD_SCU001_MetaG_FD_184452 | JGI IMG/M metagenome (GOLD analysis project Ga0208462, IMG submission 184452) | Active sludge microbial communities of municipal wastewater-treating anaerobic digesters from China - AD_SCU001_MetaG (SPAdes) (version 2) | ecosystem: Engineered > Bioreactor > Anaerobic...
CTCACACCTGACGGTGCTCGAGCCACAGCCCTTCGGCCTGGGGCTCCTCACACCTGACGGTGCTCGAGCCACAGCCCTTCGGCCTGGGGCTCCTCAAACATTAATAGCACCGGAAGGAGATGTTATATAGGATTCATCCGTGAGCATACGGCCCGACCTCCCCTGAGCGTGGCCTAACCCGGATTTACAGAAGAATATGGGGCTGCAGGCTGAATGGAGCGTTTACACTATGAGTGATATGGATCGTCTCTGTTTTGATACGACAAAGATCGATAAGATACAGGAACTGCGCGGGCGCGGGGTGACGGTCTACCCCTACACCTTTGAGCGCAAGGATACCGTCGAGGAGATCCGGGAACGGTTCTCCGCAATCGGGCACGAGAAGAGCGAGGAGGCGGTCAGCACCGCGGGCCGCATCTACATCGTCCGCCAGCACGGCAAGACGATCTTTGCGGATATGGGAGACTCGTGCGGCAGGATACAGCTCTATCTCCGGAAGAACGACCTCGGCGAGGAGCAGTTCGAGTTGTTCAAGCAGTATGTCGACGCGGGCGACATCATCGGCGTCGTCGGCCACGTTTTCCGGACAAAGATGGGGGAGATCACCATCTGGGTCGACCGGTTCGAGCTCCTCACGAAGTCGGTCTGCCCGCTCCCGGAGAAGTTCCACGGGCTCAAGAACGTCGAGACCCGCTACCGGCAGCGCTACCTCGACCTGATCATGAACGACGAGAGCCGCGAGACCTTCCGGACCCGGAGCAGGATCATCGCGCTCCTCCGGCAGTTCCTCTTCGAGCGGGAGTATCTGGAGTTCGAGACGCCGACCCTGCAGCCGATCTACGGCGGCGCGAACGCCCGGCCGTTCACCACCTACCACAACGCCCTCGACCAGAAACTCTACCTCCGGATCGCCCCGGAACTCTACCTCAAGCGCCTGGTCGTCGGCGGGTTCGACAAAGTCTTTGAGATCGCGAAGAACTTTCGGAACGAAGACATCGATACCAACCACAACCCCGAGTTCTCGATGGTGGAGATCTACGAGGCCTACCGCGACTACAACGACATGATGGACCTCACCGAGGAGATCTTCGCCCACCTTGCAGAGAAGGTCTGCGGGAACACGACCGTCCTGTTCGCCGGGCAGGATCTGGACTTCTCCCGCCCCTGGCGCCGCCTCTCGATGGAGGAGGCGGTGCGGGAGTACGCCGGTATCGATTTCCAGGCCATGAGCCTCGAAGAACTCCGTGCGTTCGGCCTCGAGCACTGCGTCGAGGGCTGCGAGAGCGCCACGACCCGGGGCGAGTACCTGGTGCTCTTCTTCGAGCACTTCGGCGAGAAGCAGCTCATCCGGCCGACGTTCGTCTACGACTTCCCCGTCGAGAACTCGCCGCTCGCAAAGAAGCACCGCACAAAGGAAGGGTTCACGGAGCGGTTCGAACTCTTCATCGCCGGGATGGAGATGGCAAACGGCTTCTCGGAGTTAAACGACCCCCTCGACCAGAAGGCACGGCTCGAACTCCAGGACGCGAAGCGCCGGCGGGGCGACCTCGAGGCGCAGATGATCGATTATGACTTCATCAACGCGCTCGGCTACGGGATGCCCCCGACGGGCGGCGTCGGGATCGGGATCGATCGCCTGGTGATGCTCCTCACCGGAAACGACTCGATCAAGGAGGTCCTCCTCTTCCCGCAGATGAAGACCATCCCCGGCTCGAACGGCTCGGAGCCGGAGCAGGACGGCGGCGAGGAGTAACCCCGCGCCGCCCTTTCCTCTATCATGAACGGACAGAACCGGGCCGCCATCCGCCCCGGGATGACGGTGGATATCGTGCTCAAACGCGACCAGAAGACCGGGAAGCGCACCCGCGGCGTCGTCGCCGAGATCCTGACGAACTCCTCCTTTCACCCGCACGGGATCAAGGTCCGGCTCCAGGACGGCCAGGTCGGCCGGGTCCAGGAGATCATCGGATAAGGGGCCTCAGGCAGCCTTCCTGAGCGTGAACCTGACGGCCGCCCCCAGGTCCGGCCGCCCTTCCACCCGGTCTTCCGCCCGGATCGTCCCCCCGTAGCGCTCGACAAGCATCCGGCAGATGTAGAGGCCGAGGCCCAGGCCGCTCTTTTCGCTCTCGCCCCCGCTGAAACGGTTGAAGAGGCTTCGTTTCCGTTCGTCGGGGATGCCCGGCCCGGTATCCTCGACAAAGGCCACGACATCATCCCTGCGCTCCTCGACACGGACGGCGATCTCGACTGCGGGGCCGCCGAACTTCGCCGCGTTGCCGATCAGGTTCGTGAAGATCTCGGAGATCAGGTCGTCAGCAAGGACAACGGCCGTGCTGCCCGGATACGCGATCTTTGCGTCCGGGTAGTGCTCGATCTCCCCCCTGATGACGGGGTCGAGCGCTATCGGCCGAAGGACGGTGGTCTCCTCCCGGATCTGCCTGATGGTATTGACGTTCCTGATGATCTCGATACTCTTGCCGAGGCTCTTCTGTATCTTCCCGGTATAACTCCGCGGCTCTCCCTCGAGTTCTTCCATGAGGAGCTCCGTGTAGAGGCTCGCGGTGTTCGTGGCGTTCTTAATATCGTGCGTCATGATATCGAGGTACAGGTTCGCCCTCTCCGTCGACTCCTGCAACTCGGCCGTGCGCTCGCGGACCTGCTCCTCCAGACTCTCGCTGTACTCCCGGACCATCTCCTCCGAGTCCTGGAGACGTCGCATCCCCGCTTTGAGGCTCGCGACCATCGTGTTGATGCTCCGCTCAAGCCTCATGACTTCGCGGGTCGCCGAAACCCGGATCGTGTGGTCAAGATCCCCATGCGCGATGATATCGACATCATCGATGATCTCCTCGATCGGGCGCGTGAGCCGGCGGGCAACCAGGAAGATGACCGCGCTGCAGAGAACGATCGCAAGGGCCGCAACGGCAGCACGGTAGTAGAGCATCCGGTCGAGCTGGCTCTGGATGAGCGCCGTGTTGTAGGTCAGCTCGACGACGACGCTCGGGTCCGAGGGGTAATCCGGGTCTTTTAAGTCGATGAAGAGGTACCGGATCTGCTTTCCGTGCTCGTCGCGAACCTCGTAATCGGTCCTTTTGGGGATGATCGTCCCGGTAAGGAGTGCCCGGGTCGCGGGATCGGGAGGTTCGTCACCCTCCCCGACAGGGTTGCCGAAGATGTCGTAGACGCGGATCGATTCGAGATACGGGTTTAAGGCAACAAACTCCTGCGCACTCTCCTGTGCACGCAGCCGGTTCCGTTCCTCCACGAACGCGCTCGGCACGAGCCCGATCTCAAGGAGGTACCGGTGGTCCGGCGTCGGCATATAGGCATACTTCCAGACCTCCCCGGTTGTGCGTTCGTACACCACGCGATCGGGCGAGAACCCGTTTCCCAGGCGCATCCGGGTGATCTCGGCGTAAAAGTCCGGGTTCTCTCTGAAATCAAGGCCCCGGTCGCGAGAGTTGGTGGTATACTCGACGACCCCCGACGCGTTGATGACGTAGAGGTCCATATCGCCCCCAAGCTGCTCTCTGAGCGCAAAGAGATCCATCTCTGCCGGGTTCCTCTCCGTCCGCTCGTACTCCTCGACAAAGAGAGCAAGCCCCCTCTCCAGCCGCAGGTTGAGGGAATCGTCGAAGAGCTTGAGGCCGGTGTCTACGTCCGTGATCGATTCCCGGATGCTCTTCTCGGTGACATTCTGGAGGGTATTCAGGTCGGCGGTCATCCTCGCCTCAGCCTGGATGTAGTCGTAGACGGAGAGGAGGCCGATGGTCGGGATGACGATAAGCAGGATGGCTATGATGAGGGTGGTCGCGAATGGCCGGTGCTCCGGAACCGGTGCGGGGGCGCTCGTCATAAGCCTCCATCGCGCGAGGGGATGAGGCGCGGAAGCGGGGGTTCAGTGCGCATCCCCCGGCCGGACCGGCCGCCCCGGATCGTGTTCACCCGCGAGAGTAGGGTCTCCATTTCAGCACTCACACATGGAGATCATCCCACCTAAATCTTCGTGCGAAGGGAACCTCTGATTGTGAGGGAACCAGTCGGAATGATGGGAGAACGATAGGATAGTCCGGGCGGCGGCTACTCCCGCGGCGCCTTCCGGAGCATGAACCGGATCGCCGCGCCCAGGTCCGGCCGGCCGTCCACCCGGTCTTCTACCCGGATCGTCCCGCCGTAGCGCTCGACAAGCATCCGGCAGATGTAGAGGCCGAGACCCGTCCCCGCCGCCATGTGGTCACCCCGGCTCAGCCGGCCGAAGAGCCGGGGTTTCACGTCGTCGGGGATCCCCGGCCCGCCGTCCTCGACCGAGACCCGGACGAACTCGCCCTCGTCCTCAACCCGGATGGCGATCTCGACTGCGGGGCCGCCGAACTTCATCGCGTTTCCGATGAGGTTCGCAAAGACATCAGAGAGGAGGCCGTCGGCAAGGACTTCAATCGGCCGGCCCTCGTAGCGGATCGCCGGCTGATCCGCCACCTGCGTCCGGATCACCGCATCAAGGTCCACTCGCGTCAGTGCCGCCCCGGTCTCCCTGACCCGCCGGAGCGTGACGACGTTGCCGATGATACCGGAACTCTGCTCAAACCGCGCGAGCATCTTCCTCGCCATCTCCTGCCGCTCCCCGTCGAGCACGTCGACTAACACCTGGGTATATCCGATGGCGATGGTGTTTGCGTTGTTGATGTCGTGGACCATGATATCCAGGAAGAGCGCTGCCGCCCGGTTGGACTCCTCCAGGTCGGCCGTCCGCTCCCGGACCTGCTCCTCGAGCCGGGCGCTGTACTGCCGCGAAGTCGCTTCAGACTCCTGGAGCCTCCGGATGTTCTCCTTGAGGGAGTCGACCATGGCGCTGATGCTCTTCGAGAGACGGGCAAACTCGGTCCCGGCGGGGAGACGGATCCGGTGATCGAGGTCGCCGCGGGCGATCCGGTTGACGTCGTCGGCGATCTCCCGCACCGGCCGGGTGATCCGCCGTGAGACCGGGATCGCGATGCCGCAGGCGACAAGGCTCGCCAGGATCACGATGAAGGCATGGCTGAACCGCATCTCCGCGAGCCGTGCGTCGAGAGGAGCGGTCGTGGAGGTCAGCTCGACGATCCGGCTCGCATCGGAGGGGTAGCGGGGATCGGAGAGGTCGACAAAGATATACCGGGTGATCGTCCCGGCAACCGAATCGGTCAGCGTCCGATCTTCCTTCGTCTCGAAGACCTCCACGGCGACCGGGTTGACGGCCGGGACGCCTACCGGGTCGACCGGGTCGGTCACGTTGATGAGCCTCCCATAGCAGTCGAAGATCCGAATCCCCGTGACTGCCGGGTGCAACCGCACGAGTTCCTCTCGCAGGGTCTGGTAGCGGGGATCGTAGCGGTCGATATCGGTCGAACTGCAGACGAGACCGAGCTCGAAGAGGTAGCGGTGATCGGGCGAGGGCATATACGCGTACTTCCGCAATATCCCGCCTGCCGGCTCCGCAACGACCCTGTCGGCCGCAAAGGCGTCGCCGAGCCGGAGTTCCGTTATCCGGTCGTAGAAGTAGGGGATCTCCCGGAAGTCGAGGCCGAGATCGGGAGCGTAGGTGGTGTACTCGATGACCCCGCTTGCGTTGATGATGTAGATGTCCATCTCCCCGCCGATCTCCTCTTTGAGCGCGATGAGATCCATCCTGCCCGGGTCACTCCCCGCCCGTTCGTATCCGGCGAGGACCAGGCCGAACCCGTCCTCCATCCGCTGATCCAGCGTGCCGTCGAAGAGCCGGAGACCCGCATCCACGAGAGAGAGCGACTGGACGACACTCTTTTCCGTCTGCTCCCGAAGCAGGTCCTCCCCGGCAATCAGTTCCTGCTCGACCTGCTGGTAGTCCAGGACCGTAACGAGCCCGATCGCCGGGAGCGTGATCAGGATCATGGCGAGCGCGAGATACGTGCCGAAGCGGCGGGGGCGGACCCCGCGGCCGTGCCCGCCCGTCATGGCCCGTCTCCTGCCCCGGCCTTCCTGAGCGTGAACCGGATCGCCGCGCCCAGGTCCGGACGGCCTGCGACCCGGTCCTCCGCCCGGATCGTCCCCCCGTAACGCTCGACAAGCATCCGGCAGATGTGGAGGCCGAGGCCCGTCCCGGCCGCACGGTGCGTGCCCCGTTGCAGCCGGTCGAAGAGCCGGGGCTTCTCGGCATCCGGGATCCCCGGCCCGTTGTCTTCGACCGAGACCCGGACGAACTCGCCCTCGTCCTCAACCCGGATGATGATCTCGACTGCGGGGCCGCCGTGCTTCACGGCGTTGCCGATGAGGTTCGCGAAGACCTCAGAGAGAAGGTCGTCGGCGAGGGCAACGGCTGTGTTGCCCTGATAGGTGATCCTCGAGCCGGGAGCATGCTCGATCTCGCGCCGGATGACCCGGTCGAGGGCGACCGGGGCCGGCGACGGCAGGCCGCCCTGGATATGCTGGATGGTGTTGACGTTCCGGACGATCTCCATACTCTTTGCGAGCCCGATCTTTGCCTTTCGGAGGTACTCGGCTTCGGGCTGCCCCTCAAGCTCGGCGGCAAGGAGGTCGGAGTAGAGGTTTGCAACGTTGTTGGCGTTGTTGATGTCGTGCCGCATGATGTCGAGGAAGAAGGTCGCCATGCGGTTGGAATCCTCCAGGTCGGCCGTCCGTTCCCGGACCTGCTCTTCAAGGGTGTGGCTGTGCCGGATGATCTCCTCCTCCGATTCCCGGAGCCTCTGCATCGTCTCCTTGAGGGAAGCGACCATGGCATTGATGCTCTCGCCGAGATGTACGAACTCCTCGCTCCCGCCCACCCGGATAGGGTGGGAAAGGTCGCCGCCGGCGACGGCATCGACGTCCTCGACGAGGCTGCGCACCGGCCGCGTCAGGATGAATACGGCAACGGCAGAGAGGCAGCCGATGAGGGCAAACCCGATAAGCAGAATCCCGACCTGCCGGGCAAGCAGACCCGCGATCTTCTCCTCTGCGGCCTTCGTGGTGTAGGTCAGCTCGACGACCATGCTCATATCCGACGCGGCACCGCTGTCCGTCAGATCGACGAAGAGGTACCGGGTCAGTTCGCCTGCGGTGGCGTTCTCGGCTTCAAGCGTGGTCCTCTCCCGGTATGCCTGCCGGACCAGGGGCAGCCGCCGGTCGTCGTCGGGATGCGCTTCACCCGTGATCCGCTCGCCCAGGCAGTTGAATATCCGGATCCCCAGGATCTCCGGGTTCAGGTTCACCAGTTCCCGGACAGTATCCCCGTAGTTCAACGCCGTGCGATACTCGCAGAACTCGGATTCCACGAGGCCGAGCTCGAAGAGGCAGCGGTGATCGGGCGAGGGCATATACGCGTACTTCCGGAGTTCGCCGGCGGCAATCCCGGTGACGACCCTGTCGGCCGCGAAAGCGTCACCGAGCCGGAGTTCCGTTATCCGGTCGTAAAAGGAGGGGATCTCGCGGAAGTCGAGGCCGAGATCAGGAGCGTAGGTGGTGTACTCGATGACCCCGTTTGCGTTGACGACATAGATATCCATCCTGCCGCCGAGTTCCTCCCTGACCCGGAGGAGGTCCATCTCTGCCGGGTCACGTCCCGCCCGTTCGTATTCGGCGAGGACCGGACCGCATCCCTCCGCCATCTCGTGGTTTAAGGTGTTGTCGAAGAGTTTCAGCCCCGTATCCACCAGGAGGATCGAGAGAGTGACACCGGACTCGGTCTGGTTCCGGAACTCCCGGGTGTGTGTCTCCAGTTCCTGGCGAACCCCGACAGAGTCTACGAGCGAGATCAGACAGATGAGGGGGGCCATCGCGAGCAGGATCGCGAGCAGGAGGTAGAGCATGAAGGGGAAAGAATGCCGATCCGGCCTCTTTTCTGCCATTCAGTCATCGTCTCCGCTCTTCATGCCTCTGCTTCCTGTCGGGCTGGAACAATCTTAAAAGAGGGTATCCCTCGGAAATATTTAGCATGACCGATCTTTGCACGGAAATCCCGGTTCAGGAAACCAGGATCTCACAGCGGACCAATCAGCGTCAAGATCGCACGGTTGCGCGAGATACCCCTGCGGACGCCTGCACGTTGCACGAGGGCCGTATCATGGGAAAAAGAGAGTGCCGGGGCCGTGGATCACGGTCCCGGATGATATCGTGGGACGGTACGGTGATCTTACATCGGGGGCATGCCCATGCCGCCCATGCCACCCATGCCGCCCATCTCGTCCATGCCCGGACCGCCTGCAGGAGCGGCGGACTTGGATGCGGCGATGACGTCGTCGATCCGGAGGATCATGATAGCAGCCTCGGCGGCGCTGGAGACCGCCTGGGTCTTCACCCGCAGGGGCTCGACGACACCGGCCTTGAGCATATCACCGGAGACGGCGTTGAAGACGTCAAGTCCCATGTACTTCGCATTCTTGCCGCCCTTCTCGTGGGATGCACGGAGTGCGACGAGCATGTCGATCGGGTCGAGACCTGCGTTCTCGGCAAGCGTTCTGGGGATGATCTCGAGCGCGTTTGCGAACGCCTCGATGGCGAGCTGGGCGCGTCCGCCGACGGTTGCGGCGTATTCCCGGAGCCGGAGCGAGAGCTCGATCTCGGGCGCACCGCCGCCGGCGACGAACTTCTTGTCCTCGACGGCAACGCTGACGACCCGGAGAGCGTCTTCCATCGCGCGGTCGAGCTCGTCGACAACGTGCTCGGTGCCGCCGCGAATGATGATCGAGACCGCCTTGGGATTGTCGCACTCGGTGACGAAGATCATCTCCTCGCCGGAGATCTTCTTCTCCTCGACGTTGCCTGCCTTGCCGAGCTCCTCGGCGGCGATGGCGTCGATGGAGCTGACGACAGCCGCACCGGTGGCGCGGGCGAGTTTCTCCATGTCGCTCTTCTTGACACGCCGGACGGCAAAGATACCGGCCTTGGCGAGGTAGTGCTGGGCGATGTCGTCGATACCCTTCTGGCAGAAGAGGACGTTGGCGCCGGAGGCGACGATCTTGTCGACGATGCCCTTGATCATCCGCTCCTCTTCATCGAGGAACATCTGGAGCTGGTCGGGGCTCGTGATGCTGATCTCGGCGTCGACCTCGGTCTTCTTGAACTCGACGGCGGCGTTTAAGAGCAGGATCTTCGCGTCGTTCACGACACGGGGCATCGCGGGGTGCACACGCTCCTTGTCGATGAGCATGCCTTCGACGATCTCGGAGTCCTCGATGGACCCGCCGACCTTCTTCTCGACCTTCACGAACTCGGTGTCGACGGCGCCGTCGGCGTCCGCGACCATCGTGATTGCCTTGACGACGAGCTCCGTGAGTTTCTCCTTTGCGGCCTCGGCGCCCTTGCCGGTCATGGCGGTGTCGGCGATCTTCCGGAGCAGCACCATGTCGTCGGGCTTGACCTCGATGGCGATATCGTCGAGGATGGTCTGCGCCCTGTCAGCGGCCATCCGGTAGCCGTGAGCGATGACCGTGGGGTGCACGTCCTGGTCGAGGAGGTCCTCGGCACGCTTCAGGAGTTCGCCTGCGATCACGACAGCCGTCGTGGTACCGTCGCCGACCTCATCGTCCTGGGTCTTTGCGATCTCGACCATCATCTTTGCGGCAGGGTGCTCGATATCCATCTCTTTCAGGATTGTTACGCCGTCGTTCGTGATGACGACGTCGCCGATGGTGTCGACAAGCATCTTGTCCATGCCCTTGGGGCCGAGCGTTGTCCTTACGGCACTTGCGACGGCCTTTGCGGCAGCAATGTTGCCTGACTGAGCGTCACGACCGCGGGTACGCTGGCTACCCTCTTTCAGAATAAGGATTGGTTGTCCTCCAAGACTTGACATAGGTATCACCGTTGTTAAGCGATAGAAAGGTAGGTTTGTAGTTCTATATAAAACTACTCACTCGTTTATCATATCTATGAGTTCTGAGCCGTCTTCGAGGGTGTGAAGATGCTTTTCGCCGATAAGGAGGGTTTTGCCGATCTTTTTCTGCTTTTTGTAATCCGTGACGACGCACATGGCAAACGTCTTCGTGATCTGGGATATGTTGCCGATGAGGGAGGCGCGCTTGACGACCTTCTGGGAGGTGCCGTATGCCGTCAGGATCGTATGCTTCTCAAAGAGCGCCAGAGCCTGGAACGGGGCCTGCCGCATGGCGTGGATCTCCATTCCCATGCGCTCGAGATCGACGAGGACATCGCCGGTCGCGGATTCGGGAGGCCCCTCGGGCTCCGGGGAACGGTAATCGACGAGTTCGATCGTCTCGACGAGCTGGGCGCTGAAGAGTTCCTCAAGCCGGATGGCGATATCAAGCGTGGTCCCCATACCGCTCTCGTACTTGCTGATCGTCCGGCGGGAGACCCCGAGGTGCGACGCGAGGTCGCCGAGCGACATCCGGGAGCGCTCCCGGACCTCCCGCAGGAGGTCGCCCTTGATCTTCACGTAGAGGCCGCCCGGTGAGGCGTAGACCATCGGTGAGAGCCCTTCCGCGAAGTAGTCGTAGAGCGTCTCGGGGCTGAGGGCGAAGAGGCCGTAGCGGATGTAGACGACCCCCCGCTCCAGTTCCGTATCGCGCGCCCGCTCTCCGACGATGAGCGGGGTGGCCTGGAGGTGCCGGGCGATCAGGTTGAGGTCGCGGGCGATATCGGCGCTCACGCCGTCGATGTGGGGAGCAACCTTGATGATGACGAGGGTGTCGCTTTTCTTCGCGATAAGGTCGAAGCTCCGCGGACGGATGTTGCATCGCTCCGAGACGTCGAAGCCTGCAAGGAGCATGATGCTGATGACCATCTGGGGGAGGCGATCCTGTGTCATAACCCGTAAGAATCGATATAGCCGGAGAACATATAAAATATAGGTTCATGTGGATCGGGATCGATGATACGGATTCCCCCGCGGGGATGTGCACTACCTATATCGGGGCGGTCCTGGTGCGGCGGCTCGCGCAAGTGGGTATGCGCATCCTCGATGTCCGGCTGATCAGGCTGAATCCGAACGTCATCCACAAGACCCGGGGGAACGCGGCGGTCTCTATCGAGGCCGAGGGGAATCTGGAGACGGGGTTCCGGCTCGCCTCGACATGCGTCGAGGAACTTGCGGAGTTCGACGCCCCCGCGACCAACCCGGGCGTGGCGGTCTCCCGCCTCCGGCCGCCGCCGGACTTCTACCGCGCGGCGCTCCGGGAGTTCTGCACCGTCGAGGAGGCAATCGAGGTGCTGGAGTCGGTCGGGGCCCGGTATCGCGGCTACAAGAACCGGCGCGGGCTTATCGGCGCAACGGCCGCGATTGCAAGCGATCTCCCCGACCGGACCTACGAACTGCTCGCCTACCGGAAGCAGGAGCGGTGGGGCGCCCCGCGGCAGGTGGACCGGGCAAGTTTCTTTTGCGCCGAGGAGGCGACCTACCCCCGTACCTGGGATACGGTGGACCGGGCAAACGACGTGGTGGTCTGCGTGCCCCACACGCCCGATCCGGTCCTCTTCGGGATCCGGGGGGAGAGCCCGGCGTGGGTCAGGGAAGCCCGCACGTACGTCGTCGCGGAGGAGCCTGCCTGCGAGCAGGTGTATGCCACCAACCAGGGGACAGACGCCCACCTGGCCCCGGGGACGGTCGGAGAACTCCGGGAAGGCCGTTCGTACCTGGTGCGGGGGACGGTCGCGGGCCCGGCCGTCACCGGGGTCGGCGGCCACGTCTCGTTCCCCCTTGTGGACGAAGAAGGCGAGGTCCGGTGCATGGCCTACGAACCGACCAAGGGCTTCCGGGACGTGGTGCGAGCCCTCGTCCCGGGCGACGGGGTGGCCGTGGCCGGGAGTTACAAGGGGGGAAGCCTCAATCTCGAGAAGATCGGCATCTGCCGCCTTGCGGACACCGTCCGGATCCACCCGCCGCTCTGCCCGGTCTGCGGGAGGCGGATGACGAGTGCCGGGGCGGGGAAAGGCTACAAGTGCCGGGTCTGCAGCGAGCGCAGCCGGGAGCCCGAAGTCGAGCAGGTCGAGCGCCGGATCAGCCCGGGCTGGTATGAGGTCCCCCCCACCGCCCGCCGGCACCTTGCACGGCCGCTGGTGCGCGGCGTCCCTGCGTGGGAAGAGGCCGTGCTCCGGTCGGGCGGGGAGTGCGGCCGGGAGCCCGGCCAGGTAAAATAAATAGACTTTACAAAAAAAGATTTATAATGTTTGTGCGTTAACTAATCCCTGGTGATCCCGTGCCGACTATCAGCGGTGAGTACGCATTCCGGCAATGTCCGCCCGCAAGGCTGCCACCCGCGGGCGACCAGGGCCGAGAGGATGCCGTACGGATTCGCGGTCGAACATGCACGGAACGGAGACGAAAAAAGCCCTCTGGATGCTCCTTTCGTTTTCCGGCCCCGAAAGTCCGCTCATAGAGAACGCTCCGGTACACACCCGGACTTCCCGACACGGCGGGACAGGCGGGATCATCCCGTGTCGGATAACCAGTTATCCCCTGTCTAACAGCGGGAGTCCATCCCCGGATTCCCGCAAGAACCCAACACTTTTTACCGGTTGCCTCGTTTCCGTCCCGGTCTCCCGATCATACTCCTCGGGCGGCACGCCGGGGAGCGTTTCGCGGCGACCTCTCCAGGAGACGATCTATTATCGTGCATGACCGCCAACGATCCCGTAAGAGACTGGTGTACATTATCATGACCTTCGAATATGGGGATGCGGTACAACAGGCACGGGTGCGCCCCGGTATGACGGTCGGCGAACTCGTCGACGAACTCGGGAAAGCCGGCGCCTACAACGGGGGTTCCCTCTGGCAGGCGGTCAACATCTACGAGCGGATGCTCCGCGACGAGAAGGCCCTGAAGTTCTTCGGCCTCTCGGGGGCCATGGTGCCCGGCGGCATGGGCGGGATCGTCGCCGACCTCATCAGGCAGGGGCACATCGACGTCCTCGTCTCGACGGGGGCGAACCTCACCCACGACACCATCGAGGCGATCGGCTGCCACCACTACCATGGGACCTGCCAGGTTTCAGATACCGAACTCTGCGAGGAGGGAGTCAACCGGATCTACGACATCTTCCTCCCGAACGAAGCGTTCATCAGGTTCGAAGAGTTCATGCAGGACGTCTACTCCTCCATCCCGGAAGGCTCGACGGTCTCGATCTCCGGCCTCCTCAACCGGATCGGCAGCAGGCTCACGACCGGGATCCTGGCCGAGGCGGCGAAGGCCGGGGTGCCGGTCTACTGCCCGGCGATCCAGGACTCGATGATCGGGCTGCAGTACTGGCTCTTTTCGCAGACGCACAAGGTGACGGTCAGCGCGTTCGACGATATGCCCGGGCTCCTTGACAGGTGCTTTGAGGCTAAACGGGCCGGAGCCCTCTTCGTCGGTGGCGGCGTCCCGAAGAACTACATCCTGCAGAGCAAACTGATGACCGAGAGTGGGTTTGACTACGCGGTGCAGCTCACCGGCGACCGGCCGGACCTCGGCGGCCTCTCGGGCGCGACGCTCGACGAAGCCCGGTCGTGGGGCAAACTTACCCGGGAGGCGACCGCCGTGACGGTCTACGGCGACGCGACGATCAACCTGCCGCTCCTGGTGGCCGCGACCCTGGAGAGGCTGGAAGGATGACCGAGCTCATCCTCTCTCTCGACGTCCTCGACCGGAAGCAGGCGGCGAGGATTGCCGGGTCCTGTGCGCCCTTCATCGACGCGGTCAAGATCGGCTACCCCCTCGTCCTCGCGGCCGGCCTCTCGATCGTTCGCGACCTTGCGGACCTCGGTCTCCCGCTCATCGCCGACTTCAAGGTCGCGGATATCCCGAACACCAATCGCCTCATCTGTGAAGCGGTCTTTTCAGCCGGCTTTGACGCCGTCATCGCCCACGGTTTCGTGGGGGCCGATGCCGCCCGGACCTGCGTCGAGGTGGCGCACAACCAGGGTGGGGCCGCCTACATCGTCGCGGAGATGAGCCATCCCGGGGCGACCGAGTTCTTCCATGGGGGTGTGGCCGAGCGGATCGCGACGCTCGCCGTCGCCTGCCGGGCCGACGGGATCATCGCCCCCGCCACCCGCCCGGACCGGATCGCCCGGCTCCGCGAGATCGTCGGGGAGAAGGCGATCTACTCACCGGGCGTGGGGGCCCAGGGCGGCGACCTCGATACGGTGGCCCCCCTGGTCGACGGGATCATCGTGGGCAGGAGCATCTACGAGGCGGAAGATCCGGCAGCCGAGGCCGAACGCCTCTCCCGCATCCGCCGGTGATGAGTTCTCCGTTCCGATCCCGCCAGGGAGATGACGAGCCCTATGAGTGGTCTGAGGCGGATGCGGCTCACGCCGCACCATCTGAAGAATTATATGTTCGCCTGACGATACTGCTATCATGAACTGGAGCCACGAACAGCAGAAATTGGCGGAAAAGTACCGGAGCCTCGACGAAATCCCGACAGAAGAGCGGCGGTACAAGTGCCACACCTGCCACTTCGTCGTGGACGAGACGCCCTGCCCCCACTGCGGCGAGACAACGCTGGAGGTCATGTGCCCGCTTGACCACTGCGACTGCCACCACTCCATCGTCGAGACGATCGAGTACTGCCCGCTCTGCGGCCATGCCGTCTGCCCGGAGTGCGGGAGCCACGACGTCGTGCAGATCAGCAGGGTCACCGGATACCTCCAGGATGTTGCCGGCTGGAACGCGGGCAAACAGCAAGAATTAAAAGACCGGGTTCACTACACCGTCGTATGAGGCATTTTGTCAGAGACGACGCTCTTTTCCTGCGCGGCCGGTTCCGGGCGGCGAGCACCGGCATCAACGGCGGTCTTTCCGACGTCACGACGGTCTTGAACCAGACGGTGCCGCACGATTTCAAGGACGACCCGCGGCGCCACCTCGACCTTCTCACCGCACGATACGGCCTCTCCCGCAAGTGCTTCGGGCTTCTGACCGCCGTCGATATGCGGCACCTCTGTGTACTCCAGTACGACTTCGTCACCGTCTTCGTCACCGCCGGGGTGACGAACCCGACGGGGGCACCTGCCTCTCCGCACACCATCAACATCATCGTCTACAGCCGGGAGGGGTTGTGCGACGCGGCACTCCTCGAGACGATCATCACCGCGACCGGGGCGAAGGCCCAGGCGCTCCACAACCTCGGCTACGAGTTTCCCGGCACCACGACGGACGCGGTCGCCGTCGCCTGCGAACGTGACGCCGCTCAAGCGCACACCTACGCCGGGACGCTGACCGAAGTCGGCAGGCGGGTCCATGCGGCCGTCCTGCACGGGCTCCCGGAGGCCCTCGCGCGGCAGCAGGGGAAGGTCCGGCGGGACGGTCCGTCGTTCTTCATCTACAGCCGCTACGGCGGGGAGCACTGGGTGGAGTGGCAGAAGGAGGGCTGCCCGTACTACCCCTGCCACTTCCCGGGCCAGCGGTGCGATTACTGCTACTGCCCCCACTACCCCTGTGCCGACGAGGACCTCGGGGAGTGGATCGAGAGTTCGAGCGGCGGCAGGGTCTGGGCGTGCACGGGATGTACGCTCCTGCACGTCCCCGAGATAGCAGACTACGTGAAAAGAAATCCCGAGGCAGCTCTCGCGGAGCTCAAGCGCCTCAGGAAGCGGTTGTAGGGTGCAGTTCACGCCTCGGCGATGCCGAGGGCAGAGAGCATCTCATCGAGGGGGACGCCGTGCGCCTGGGCGGCTTCCCGGATCGTCTCGTTATTTGCAATGGCGCAGCCAAGGCAACCCATCCCGAACCGGAAGAGAACCTGTGCTGAGTCGGGCTTCTCCCGAAGGAGGTCCGCGATTGTACTGTCCGCATTTAATACCATACACCTGATGTTGTCCCTGCCCCTATTTATACGTTGAAGGAGCGGGCACGGAGATCGCACGATCCTGCCGCGAACCCCGGAACGGCGCATCCGGCCGTCCCGGCCGGGTGCGGATACCTCTGCCGGGCAGAACGGCCCCGTCTCCCCGGCGAGGAGACGCCTGCCGGCTCTCCCGTCCGCACGCATGAAGCGGCAGCGGAGACAGACTCCCGCCGGCGCGCTCTTTGCCCATCGGCCCCACCGGCGGGGGTTCCGGAGAGGGACCCGGTTTCACTTTCACACCGCACGCCGAGGCTTAATACCCGGGGGAGTCACAGTATAGACTGGAGATGTAAGTATGAACCTATCAGAGGTAACAGAGAGAATCTCCCGGAAACTTGAAGCAAAAGGCGCACAGCCCGATCGGCAGAAGATCGAATCACGCCTCCGCCGTCTTGTCGAGGAGTTCGGCGTCAACACCGCCGAGGCCGAGCGGACGGTGACGGGTGATCTCGCCCGCGAGTACAACCTCACCGGTGTCGGGAGCACTTCCACCGAGCTCCGCCCGATAAGCGAGATAACCCCCGGTGAGTGGGTGACGATCGAGGGGAAGATTGTTTCGCTGACCCCATCACTCTCACCCTCGATCGCGCAGAACGGGATCATCGCCGACTCGAGCGGCGCCATGCGCTTCGTCGCCTGGGCCCGGGCGAACGCCCCCGTGATGGAGTACGGCCACTGGTACCGGATCGAGTCCGCGGTCGTCGACGAGTACAAAGGCGCACCGAACCTGAAGATCCACTCGGGCACCACCATCTCCCGGATGGAGAAGGATGCACCGCTCCTCCCCTCGATCACCCCGGTCGCCGAACTGAAGCCGGGTGTAGGGAGCGTGCGGGCCAAGGTCATCCAGAACTGGGAGGTCTCCCACGACAGGATGCTCCAGACGGGGCTCCTCGGCGACGAGACCGGCACCATCAAGTTCGTCATCTGGAAGGAAGAGGGCAAAGATCAGTTGGACCTCAATACGGTCTACAACATCTTCTACGCCACTGTTGACGAGTACAACGGCAGGCTCTCCCTCGCCCTGAACACCGCGATGTACATATCCGACGAGGGAGACATCGAAGTCGGGCGGAACGAGACCGAGATCCAGGGTGCGCTCGTCCATATCGCTCCGGGCTCGGGCCTGATCAAGCGCTGCCCCGTCGAGGGCTGCAACCGGACCCTCTCCCGGCAGAACTACTGCCCGGTGCATGAGATCCAGCCAGAATTTCGCTACGACCTCCGGCTGAAAGCGGTCTTAGACGACGGCATCCGCGCCAAGAACATCCTGATGCAGCGCGAGATCGTCGAGAAACTCGCAGGGATCACCCTCGATGAGGCCGTCGGGATCGCGGAGACGAACCCGCTCGGTATGGACGAGATCTTCTACCGGATCCGGAACGCAGTCCTCGGTCGCTACTACACCTGCAGCGGGAACGAGTTCGGTGGCAGGCTGCTCGTCGACTCCTGCTCCCCGGTCACGTTCAAATCCGAGGAACTGGCTTCACTGCTAAACCGTGCCGGGGGTGAGGCGGCATGAAACCCCAGAGCGCATTCGAGCGTGAGCCGGCCCGGCGGGTCTTTGCAAACGAACTCCGCGAGACCCGGTACCAGTTCAAGGAGAGCGAGGACGAGAAGAGCCCGACCTATGTCCTCCTCCCGAGCGGCATCCGGAGCAACCGCATCTTCATCGTCGGGACCCTCACGGAGAAGCAGCGACAGGGCGACCAGAACGTCTTCTACCGCGGAAGGGTAGTCGACCCGACGGGGACGTTCTTCATCATGGCCGGGTCCTACCAGCCCGAGGCGATGCAGCAGCTCGCCCGGATCGAGCCGCCGGCATTCGTCGCCGTCGTCGGCAAGCCGAACCTCTACACGACCCCGGACGGGACCTGTCTCGTCTCGGTCCGTGCGGAGTCGATCTCGGTCGTGGACCACGAGACCCGCGACATCTGGGTTCTCGACACTGCCCGCGAGACCCTGGACCGGCTTGACGCCTTCGGGACCACCGAGGACTCCAACAAGGCCCAGGAAGAGTACGGGACGCGGCCGGACGTTTACCGGAAGATCGTCTACGACGCCCTCTCGCAGGTTCAGCTGTAGAGGCTCTACCTCCGAAAACCCTTTTTTGCGGAACCGCCGCATTATTCGCTTCCGGCGGCAACCTTCACGGCGCGATACCGGTGCAATATCGTCCCCTCTGCTGTACTACCGCAGGGACCCGTCCGGGCTTACGGGAAATGCCTGACGAGGGACCGGGAGGAGGTCCCGCCATCCAGAAATGATGGATCTTGTCCTCTCACAGCCTGAAGACGAAGAGGTTCCAGAAGTTGACCCACCACGCCAGCATGATCAGTCCGATAACGACGATGCTGTAATGCACCCGGTGCCATACGGACCAGGAGCGCCGCCTCCAGACCGGGACGGCAGAGGTGGCGGCCACGGCCGATAAAAGCACGGCAATGACCGGGACGGTCATGACTGCGCTCAGGGCAAGAGGAACCGTCCGGCCGAACATGTACGACTTGAGGAGTGTCATATCGCCCATCACCGCCGGGAGGAGAACGAGCACGAAGACGACGAAGAGCAGGAAGGCCGCTCCGGCCACCAGGCGGACATACACGGAGAGTGGCGTATCGCGTTCATCTGGTAGCACCGTAGACCCGCCGGGATACGGCCATGATCGGCCATACGAAAACCGTCAGGAGAATCGCGAGGCCGGTATTCTTCACGCCGTCGGTGAACGGATCGGTTGCAAACCATGCTACCCGCTCGAACGCGAAGATAGGCAGGTTTTCGAAACAGAGGAAGTCTATGGTGCCCTGCTCGTCCTCACGAAAGACCAGGTTCCCGTAAGATGTCAGTTGACCGCTCGATTGCGCAAAGACACCGGGAGCGACCTCGCCGTATTCGGACGGAGGGCTTCCGCTCGGTGTAAACAACAGCGCCTTCTCTCCCTGTTCGATACGTATCTGCCCGGGCGGCGTGAGATAGAACTCGAACGTCTGGTAGTTGTGACGTGTCGGCTGGTAGGTCCCGGTATATTTTCCGGCGGGCGTTCCGGAATCTTTTGCGGGCGCGGTGGATGCGGAGGCGGGATAGAACCGATCGACAAACTTCATCAGGAGATCGTCTCTCGCTGTAACTCCTCCGCGACTGTTGTAGGAGACGAAGAATCCTGTCGCCCTCTCGGGAATTATTGCAAGAAGGGAATGGAACGTATCAATGTCGCCGCCATGCCCAATTATTCTCTCGTTGTTCAGGCGTGTCTCGTCATCAGCCGTCTCCGGCCGGAGAGATGGTTCAGTGTCCTCTTTGCCGACCGGGTGCCCTTCGACTACGTCACTCCTCCGGGGACTCCTGCCGGGCCCCCTTCCACTCCCCCTTCAGTTCGGGGTAGTCCGCCAGGATCTTGCTGACCGTGCTCCTGCTGACGTCAAACATCCTGCAGATCTGGCTGATGCTCGTCCCGGCCTGTCGTATCGTGATGAGGGCCTCGACCTGGCCCTCGTTGAGCGCCTTCGGCCTCCCGATGGGCCGCCCGTCTCCCCCCTTCTCCGTCTTCTTCGAGGGGAGGAGCGCAGTCTTGTGGGTGTTCTCCCGGTACTGGCCCATGTACGCGACGAAGTTTGCGACGGCCTCTCTTCTCTGCTCCGGGTCGTCGCGGGACCCCAGGAAATCGTTATGCACGCAGTAAACCGTGTATCGGTCGTTTAAGGCGTTGAGGGTCGCAAGCCCGACGTCCATATCCCGGGCAAGATCTGCAAGACTATAGATGACGATCTCGGGACAGTTCTTCGCGGCGCAGTACTCCAGCATCTCGGCAAAGCCCTTCCGCTTCTCGGGAGGCGTTGCATTCGCCCGGTGGTCATGGAAGATATTGACAATCTGGAATCGATATTTGCAATAGTTCTCGACTTCACTCTTTTGTGCTGCAAAATCCCCCTTCTTTCTTGTATTCAAGTATGCCACGGCATCTCTTTTCATCCGTTTATGATGCCGTACAATTATATATATTGTTTTTGGAAACGCACGGGCAACGCTTCCTTACGGCATCGCGATGAATCCCACGCACATTCCGGCACTCTCCCGGCAATGTGTAAAAAAGGCCCTCCCGGAACATTTCGGGAGGGAGAACCCGGAGGGGCGGGAAGAGGAGGAGGTCAGACGTTCGGCTTTTGAGATTCCCAGCGGTCCAGGACCTCCTGTCCCTCGACGAAGACGAGCCCGTGCTTCCGCGCATACTCCACCGCATCTTCCTTCTTGAGGGCAAACCCCGTCTCGTCGTCCAGCATCTCGCAGATGGTGACCGCCGGCGTGATATTAGCCATGGCGGCAAGGGCGATCGAGAGTTCGGTCTGCCCCCGCCGCTCGTCGAGCAGCCGGTCGGCGGCCCGGAGGAGCGCCATATGCCCCGGCGTTCGGAAGTGCGCGGCAAAGTCGTGACCCCCGCCGTTGAGCGACTTTCTCACCTCGTCCGCGATGGCGGTGACCGTCAGGGCCCGGTCCCGGTCCGTGATCCCCGTATAGGTCTCGCGGTGGTTCACCCAGAGGGAGAACGAGGAGTGGTTCTTCGGGTCGTAAGGGACCTCGCCGTCCTTCTCGACGAGGCTGCAGGCTCGCAGGACGTCGTGGGCGAACGGCAGACCGAGCCGCTTTGCCGCCTCGGGATGCACCGCCGTGCAGATCAGGCCGCCGCCGTCTTTGCGCATCTGCCGGATGTGGGCGGGCGTGACGGCGTCGGACCGGATGGCAAAATCGGTCTCGCGCTCCCGGTTGTCAAAGTCGTATAGCAGGACGAATTCGCCCCTTGCGAGGGCCTCTATGGCTGCATCAATCATGGGTAATCTCCACCTCGATTGTATCGTTATCATTCAGGTTCAGGACGTTCCGGAGTTCGCATCCGGCGATGACCTCGATGATGTCCTCCGGGTAGTGCGTGCGAGAGGGCTCGACGATCGCGCATCTCCGGCCGTCGATGCGGCAGGGAAGAACCCTGGCGCCGCCGAACGTCCGCTCATCGGCGGTAAATCCCGGAACGTCGATCCATCCGGCGTGGTCGAGGTGCTTGCGGACCTCGATGCTCGCCGCATCGAGCCTGATGTTCAGGGTGCCGGGGAAGGGTTCAAATCCCAGGCATTCACCGAACAGCTCCTTGTAGTGAGGGATGCTCATGTAGTAGCGCCCTTCGCCGAGGCCGCTTATCACGGTCCCGGCGAGGACGTACTGCCTCTGCTCCGGGTTGAATATCCTGACGTAATCCGTGTACTCCCGCTTCAGCGCCTGTCCGCCCTCCCGGGTGACGGCGACATACTGGCCGTCGGGTTTCATCGACCGGATGATGAACTGCTGCCGCTCAAGCGCGATCAATCGCCGGGAGGCGGTCTGGGGGCTGATCCCCAGTTCATTCCCGAGAGACTGCGATGAGAGCCAGATCGGGCCCCGGCATCCGCCGAGCAGGGCAATCGTCTTCAAGGACTGCAGGTCTTCCGCTTCAACCATTATACCATAATTGAGATGCATACTATATACGGGTTGCGCAACGATCCGGGTCGGCCCACTTCGTGAAATGTCGAAATGGCATACGCTAATTATTTAAGTCGGAGTGTCAACAGTACCTGCATGAAATCCGGAGTGCGGCATCAACTTGCCGAGAAAATGGCAGGAGAGATCACGCTCTCGGACTCACCGGGTCAGGCCCTCAAGAAGTGGCGGCAGAGCTTCAACATCCCTCCGGGGGTGCTCGCCGAACGCCTTGAGGTCTCGCCTTCAGTTATCAGCGATTACGAAAGCGGACGACGAAAAAGTCCGGGAACCGCCATCGTCGGCAAGATCGTCGATACGATCCTCGCAATCGATGAGGACAACGGCGGCCGGTTCATCAACAAATTCGCAAAAATCCTGTACAGCGAATTCGACGAAGACGTCATCTACGACATCCACGAGTATGCCTCTCCCGTGAGCCTCTCCGACTTTGCCGGGGCCATCGACGCCGCAACACTCTGCGGCCCGATGGACCAGACGGTCTATGGGTATACAGTGATCAACAGCCTCAATGCGATCCTCCAGCTCTCGTCGAGCGAGTTCAACCGCATCTACGGCTGGAGCACGGAACGTGCTCTCATCTTCACCGAGGTCTCGACCGGCAAGTCCCCCATGGTGGCGATCCGGGTCACCCCCTTCAAGCCCCGCTGCGTGGTGCTGCAGGGGATAACCCCGGAACAGGTCCACCCGCTGATACCGGGGCTTGCGGAGCGCGACCGGATCACCGTCCTCTGCACGCAGATGGATGTCGAGACGATCATCACTTCACTACGAGGAAAACTATGGTAGGCATCTATTCATACGGCGTCTATATCCCGCGATACCGGATTAAAGTCCCGGAGATCGCCCGGGTATGGGGTGCCAACGCAGACGACATCACCAGAGGCCTCGGGGTCTTTGAGAAGTCCGTCCCGGATCTCGATGAAGATACCGCAACGATCGCCGTCGAGGCGGCCCGTGCCGCTCTCCGGCGGAGAGCCGTCGATCCCGACGCGATCGGCGCCATCTACGTGGGCAGCGAGTCCCACCCCTACGCGGTCAAGCCCACGGCCTGTACGGTCGGCGAGGCGATCGGGGCGACCCCGAACATGACCGCCGCCGACTACGAGTTCGCGTGCAAGGCAGGAACGGCAGGCATCCAGACCTGCATGGGCATGGTCAAGAGCAAGATGATCCCGTTCGGGATTGCCATCGGTGCCGACGTGGCCCAGGGTGCTCCGGGGGACGCGCTCGAGTATACGGCGGCAGCCGGCGGGGCGGCGTTCGTCATCGGCGACGCCGACCCCATCGCCGAGATCCACCGGACCTGCTCGTTCACCACCGACACGCCCGACTTCTGGCGGCGTGAAGGCCAGAACTATCCCCGCCACGGCGGTCGGTTCACCGGCGATCCCGGCTACTTCAAGCACGTCCAGGGCGCCGCCCGGCTGATGCTCGAGCAGGCGGGGACGACCCCGAAGGACTACGACTACGCGGTCTTCCACCAGCCCAACGCGAAGTTCCCGCAGCGCGTGGCAAAGATGCTCGGGTTTACCGACGCCCAGATCCGGCCCGGTCTCGTCGTGCCGAGGCTCGGCAACACCTACTCCGGCGCATCGATGATCGGGCTTGCGGCGACGCTGGATGTGGCAAAACCCGGCGAGCGGATCTTCGTCACCTCCTTCGGGTCCGGGGCCGGGAGCGACGCGTTCGATATCACGGTCACCGATGCCATTGAGTCCGGAGAATTCAACAGGGCGGCGGCACCGAGCGTTGAGAAACTGCTCGCCAACCCGACCTACCTCGACTATGCACTGTATGCCAAACACAAGGGAAAGATCGTGATGCAGAGATGAGAGACGTAGCAGTAATCGGTATAGGGTGCACGGAGTTCGGGGAGCACTGGAGCACGTCGTTCCGGGACCTCTTTGTGAAGGCCGGAGCGCTGGCGCTCGAGGATGCCGGGCTCTCCGGCGAGAAGATCGACGCCCTGTACGTGGGGAACATGAGCGCCGGGCGGTTCGTCGAGCAGGAGCACATCGGGGCCCTGATCGCGGACTACGCCGGGCTGGCAAGCAACAACACCCCCTCGACGAGGGTGGAGGCGGCCTGCGCCTCCGGCGGACTTGCCTTCCGGCAGGCCGTGATCGCGGTCGCGAGCGGCATGGAAGACGTCGTGGTCGCCGCGGGCGTCGAGAAGATGACCGATGTCGGGACCGGGGCGAGCGTGGATATGCTCGCGAGCGCCGCGGACCGCGAGTGGGAAGGGTTCGCCGGGGCGACCTTCCCCGGCCTCTACGCGATGATCGCAAACGATTACATGCACCGCTACCCGCTCACCCGCGAGCAGCTGGCCGAGGTCGCGGTCAAGAACCACGAGAACGGGGCAAAGAACCCGATCGCCCAGTTCCGGAACCGGATCACGGTCGACACGGTCCTCAACTCCTCGCTCGTGGCCGACCCCCTGCGGCTCTTCGACTGCTCGCCGATCACCGACGGTGCGGCGGCGGTCGTTGTGGTCCCGCTCGAACGCGCCCGTGAGTTCACCGACTCGCCGGTGCGGGTGCTCGCAAGCGCCCAGGCGAGCGACACCATCGCGCTCCATGACCGGCGGGACATATCCACCCTGGACGCCTCGGTCGCCGCAGGCAAACGGGCGTTCGCCCTGTCAGGCCTCAGCCAGAAGGATATCGACCTCGTCGAGGTCCACGACTGCTTCACGATCGCCGAGATCTGCGCGATCGAAGACCTCGGCTTCTGCAAGAAGGGCGAGGCCGGGAAACTCACCGCAGACGGAGTGACGGCGCTCGGCGGGCAGATCCCGGTGAACACGAGCGGCGGGCTGAAGGCCTGCGGCCACCCGGTCGGCGCGACGGGGATCAAGCAGATCTGCGAGGTCGTCACCCAGCTCCGCGGCGATGCCGGGGCCCGGCAGGTGGATGCGGAGATCGGGATGACCCACAACGTCGGCGGCACGGGTGCAACCGTCGTCGTGCACATCCTGGGGGTGTAAAAATGTCGGTATCACGGTTCTGGAGAAAGATCCCGCAGCGGTATAACCTGGTCGGGACGCAGTGCACGACCTGCGGGCGGTACTTCTTCCCGCCCCGGTCGCTCTGCCCCGACTGCCGGCGGAGCGGCAATATCGTCGACCACCAGTTCACCGGCGAGGGGACGGTCGTCACCTATACGGTGATCCGGTCGGCAAGCGACCAGTTCGACCACACCACGCCCTACGTCCTCGCGATTGTGAAACTCGACGAGGGGCCGAGGCTCACCACCCAGGTGGCCTGCCTCCCGGAGGAGGCGAAGATCGGGATGCGGGTCAAAAGCGTCTTCCGCCGGGTGACGGCGGACGGCGAGAGCGGCACCATCCACTACGGCACGAAGTTCGTGCCGGTGGAGTGACCCTCTACTCTTTTGGGGGTCCCGCGCGAAAGGGATCCCATACTATCCTCCACTGATGATTCACGCACTGTTCGGCAGAGGGTTGTTGCCATTCCCCTTCGTGGCTTTAATATTCACCACTCTGCCCTGTTGATCAGTCATACTTCAGGAATCATGCCCAGACACGGCTTCCGTGGGGATATCGCGTCTGGGGTGGGGCTGACGGGGAGGGGGGATGCTCCCCCCTCCCCTGTCCCCTCCCCCCTCATGGCGATTGCCCCACAGTCCAGTGTACCGGTCTTTTCCCATAGTTTCGTTATTCCGATCTGTTAGATCTCAGAACGCTATCTGTTGCGTCTCTAATGCTACTGCCCTTCACGTTTCATCGCAGGGTTCCGGGAGCCTGACAAACTAGCCCCCCTCTCTCTCCACGGTGATGTCGTAGACCGCGTGCCACTTCCCCGGCGAGTAGGTCCGGACCTGCCGCTCGGTGACCTCGCCGTTCGTGGCCGCCCGGATCAGGGGGAGGTACTCGCTCTCCTGCTCCTCAAGCGCGTAGAGGTGAATCGTTCCGCCGTCCCGGCAGAGTCGGGCGGCCGCCGGGAGGAACACCGATGCGGCGAGCGGGAGGTTCATGACGATCCGGTCGAAGGGGGCAAACCCGAGCCCGGGGAGGTGGGCGGCGTCGGCGAGCACCGGGATGACGTTTCTTGCCCGGTTGAGCGCGATGTTGTGAATCAGGAGGTGGACGGCGGCGGGGTTGAGGTCCGCGGCAACGACGAGCCCGGCCCGGCGGGCAAGGGTGATCGCGAACGGTCCGACGCCGGCGAACATGTCGAGCACACGCTCCCCTTCTCCCACGAGATCAAGGACCCGCTGCCGCTCGGTCGAGAGCCGGGCGGAGAAGTAGGCGAGAGCGAGGTCGACGTCGAAGAAGAGGCCGTACTCCGTCACCCGGGTCCGGGTGGACGGGACCCCTGCAAGGACGGCGAACCGGCGGGTCCGGTACTCCCCCTCGACCGGGGTCTCCGGGAAGAGCACGGTCTCGAGGGAGGGGCGGGAGGCGAGGAGCCGCCGGGCGCCCTCCGGGTCGTTCTCCTGCATGATGGCGATCCCACCCACGAGCTCGTGCCGCGGGAGGTCGACGTGCTCCGGCACGGTCTCGAACGCACAGCGGACTACCCCGGGCATCTCCTCCGTCACCGGGAGAAGGACCGTATCCCCCTCGGAGCGCGGCTTATACCGCCGGTCGAGGAGCCCTTCGTCAAGCAGCCGGCGCCGTGTCTGCTCGGCCTCTCGCTTCGGCACCGCAAGGCACCATTGATCCTCTCGCACGTCGACCACCAGCCATCTTTAGGTATGCGATCTCATACTATTCATGGATGAGTACATCGAGAGGCTGAAAGACGGCTCCCTCAAACTCTATGCGCTCGAGAAGGAACTCCCGCCGGAAGAGGCGGTCCGGGTGCGGCGGGCGTTCGTCGAGGGCGAGACCGGCACCCCCCTCCCCGCAGTGGGGTCGTTCTCCATCGGGATCGACCGGGTGGTGAAGCGCAACATCGAGAACATGATCGGCACGGTGCAGGTGCCGCTCGGCGTCGCGGGGCCACTCCGGGTGAAGGGCGAGTATGCCGCCGGGTCGTACTATCTCCCCCTTGCGACGACCGAAGGGGCGCTCGTCGCCTCGGTGAACCGCGGGTGCTCCCTGATCAGCCGGGCGGGCGGTGCGGACGTGCGGATCATGCGGGACGGGATGACCCGGGCGCCGGTCTTTGCCGCCCGTGACGTCGTCCACGCCCGCGAAGTGGTTGCCTGGGTCGAGGAGCACGCCGCCGAGATCCGCGAGACCGCGCAGAGCACCACACGACATGGGGAGTTCCTTGAAGCCGTCACCTACGTTGCCGGGACAAACGTCTTCATCCGGATCGAGTTCGACACCAAGGACGCCATGGGCATGAACATGGTGACGATCGCAGGCCAGAAGGTAGGGGAGTTCATCGAGCGGGAGACCGGGGCCCGCCTCGTCGCCACCTCCGGGAACATGTGCACCGACAAGAAACCCGCGGCGATCAACCTGGTCCGGGGCCGGGGGAAGACCGTGGTCGCGGGCGTGCGGCTCACCGACGCGATGGTCGCCGACCTCTTGAAGACCAATGCGGAGACCCTCGCCGAGGTCAACTACAGGAAGAACCTGGTGGGCTCGGCGCGGGCGGCCTCGTTCGGGTTCAACGCCCAGGCGGCAAACGTCGTCGCCGCGACGTTCATCGCCTGCGGGCAGGACCCCGCCCACGTCGTCGAGGGGAGCACCGCGATCACCACCGTCGACCGGGTGGAAGGCGGGGTCTATGTCTCGGTCACCCTCCCCTCCCTCCCGGTGGGGACCGTCGGGGGCGGGACGGGGGTCGATACCCAGCACGAATGCCTCGCGATGCTCGGCGTCGCCGGGGGCGGCGACCCGCCGGGAGCCCACGCGAAGGCGTTCGCCGAGATCGTTGCCGCCGGGGTGCTTGCCGGGGAACTCTCCCTCCTCGGCGCCCTCGCGGCCCAGCACCTGGCCCGGGCTCACCAGGAGCACGGTCGGGGATAAGCGAATGCGGTTCCGGCTTCGCACCTCCGGTGCTCCCGCTCCGGTTCTCGAAACCCCACGGGTTTCCAGAACTCCGTTCCTCTGGAACGTCGTTCTACGAACCATCGCGAGTCGAAAACGCTCCACGTTTTCTCCCGCTCCTGCCGTTCCGGCAGTCGCGTCTTAGAACCGGAACCACTTCATCATAACCAGGGCATCCTCCTCGTTGGCGTAGTAGCCGGCGATCTGGAAGACCGCCTGGTAACCGAGGCGGCGGTAGAACTCCTGGGCGCCGGTGTTGGTGACACGGACCTCGAGCTGGACGCCGCTTGCACCGAGAACCGTATACTCCTGTTCCAGGCGGCGGATGAGGTGCTGCCCGATCCCCTGGCGCCGGTAATCCGGGGCGACCGCGAGGTTCATGATATGCCCGTATACCTCTTCTCCCGTGTCTTCAATGCCCCCTGCAACGAACCCGGCCAGGTCCCCGTTGTTTCTGGCCACAAAGAACGTCTCCGGGTAGTACGCGAGCGACTCCCGGAACGTTCTCTCGTCCCAGGGATCGACGAACGCTACCTTCTCGACGGCAACTACCTGCGGAATGTCTACGGGCTGCGCCCGGTGAATAGTAAGTTGAAGCGGCATCATAGTTACCGATCGCTCCCTCATGGAGTGCCTCATCTAATATAGTCTCAGAAGACAAAATAGTAGGCACATACGAGTGGCGGTAGTTATGGTTCAGATATATCGGTTTGCGGCAGTCCGTCCGGAGCGACGGTACGCCGAAGAGATTCCTTCCGTGCCCTACGATGTGGTGACGGCAGAGGAGGCCCGGGAGTGCATCGAGAAGAACCCTCTGAGTTTCCTGCGGGTCAGCCGGCCCGACGCCGAACTCCCCGACCTTCCCCCGCACGACGACCGGGTCTACCAACGGGCGCGGGAGGTCTTCCTCAGCATGCTTGAAGACGGCCTGATGGCACAGGACCCCCAGGCCGGGATGTACGTCTACCGGGCCGTCCAGGACGGCGAGGAGTTCGTCGGGCTGGTCTGCTGCGTGGGAACAGAGGACTACGAGAACCGCCGGATCCGGCGGCACGAACTCACCCGGTACGACAAGGAGGAGGACCGGACCCGGCACATCGACGTGGTCGGCGCCAACACCGGCCTCGTCTTCCTGCTCTACCGCGATCCCGGGGGGATCTTCCCCTACGTTCACTCCCTCATCGGCGAGGCGGAACCTGACGGAAGCACCACGACCGCATCGGGCGTGCTCCACCAGGTCTACCGGTTCACCGACGAGACGACCCTCTCCCGCCTCGAGGGCCTTTTTGCGAACGTTCCGGAGGTTTATATCGCAGACGGGCACCACCGGGCCAAGTCGGCGGTGAACGTTGCGGAACGGCGCCGGAGCGAGGGAAGGTTCACCGAGGAGGCCGGGAAGTTCATGGCGGTCCTCTTCGCCCACGACCGGGTCCGCATCCACGGCTACAGCCGGCTTGTTACGGACCTCGGCAACTACACCCTCCCCGGCCTCGTCGACGCGCTCTTCGCGGCGGGGTGGGAGATCCGCCCCTACAGGAATGTCGACTCCTCCGGCTACCAGATCACGCCGCTCGCGGCCGGAGACGTGCCGATGCATGTCATGCACTTCTACCTGCAGGGGACCTGGTACGAGGCCGCCCGGCCGGTTCGAGACCCCACCGACCTGATCGGGTCGCTTGACGTCTCGGTGCTGCAGAAGGATGTCCTCGAAGGGATGCTCGGCATCGCCGACCCCCGGGGCGACCCGAGGCTCCACTACATGGGCGGGGCGAAACCGCTCTCTGCCCTTGAGAAACTCGTGGACTCCGGGGAGTACGCCTTCGCCGTGGCCATGCAGCCGGTTCCGGTCGAGACGGTGCTCGCGATCGCCGATGCGAACGGCGTTATGCCCCCGAAGTCCACCTGGTTCGAGCCGAAACTCCTCTCGGGGCTCGTCATCCACACCATCGCCTGAAACCATATCACCACATTTAACCCTTTTTCCGCCCGATCATCTCTTCATGATAACGATTGCGCTCCCGAAGGGGAGCCTTGAGGCGCAGACGCTCCAGCTCTTCAAGGAGGCGGATCTCGAGGTCAGGCGAACCGACCGCGACTACAACCCCCGGATCAACGACCCCCGGATCGGGAAGGTAAAGATCCTCCGGCCGCAGGAGATCCCGCTCTACGTCCAGATGGGTTACTTCGACCTCGGGATATCGGGGCTCGACTGGGTGCAGGAGAGCGGCGCCGATGTCACAGAGGTCGCGAACCTCTCCTACAGCAAGACCGGGGACGGGAACGTGAAGATCGTGGTGGCGGTCCACCGCGACGAGCCTATCGACGAGGTCGCCGCCATCCGGCCGGAGAGCCGGGTGACGACCGAGTATCCCCGGCTCACGGAGCGGTTCTTTACAGACATCGGGGTCCCCGTCAGGCTCTTCCCCTCCTACGGCGCCTCGGAGGCGAAGGTCCCCGACCTGATGGACATCGTCGTCGACCTCACCGAGACCGGGAGCACGCTCAGGAAGAACGGGTTGAAGATCATCGGACAGATCATGGAGTCGCACACCGCGCTCCTTGCAAACCACGAGTCACTCCGGGATCCGGAGAAGCGTCGGGAGATCGAGGAGATCGCGACCCTCCTCCTCGGGGTGATCGAGGCCCGCCACCAGGTGCTCCTGACGATGAACGTGCCCTCGAGCGCGCTCGACCGCGTCATCGAGGTCCTCCCGGCCATGAAGAAGCCTACCGTCGGCAGGCTGCACGGCATCGACTACTTCAGCATCCAGACGGTGGTCCAGAAAGGGCTCGTCAACGGCCTCATACCGCCGCTCAAGGCCGCGGGCGCCGAGGACATCCTCGAGATCCCGATCGCAAAAATAGTGCGGTGAGGAGGAGATCCCTCACCCACGCCGGGAGTACTCCGTCGAGCAGGCGTAACAGACGAGTTCGCCGTCTTCGACCCGGACCCGGGACTCGGCGGTCATCTCGCCGCATTTTGCGCACGGCACCGACCGGAAGATCCGGGCCCGCTCCGGGATCTCGACGTCGACGTTTTGGATGGAGAAGAGCTCCTCTGCGGGCATATGAAGGAGAGCCTCAACGATGCGACCTGTCCGCTCATGGAACTCGGCGTGCTCCTTGTCGGAGGCCCGCCCCTGCATCACCCGCGCCCGGAGCGGCGCGAGGCCGGGGTCGAGTGAGTCGATGTTAAACGACGGGTTTGCCGCCACCCGAACCGCATCGCCGGTTCGGCGGTTGATGAACGTGAAGGCGTGCTTCCCGTAGTCCTTGAAGAAGAGGTTTCCTTTTCCAGCGGTGCATCCCGTCAGGACCTGGATGGCGTCGACGCCGCAGGCGTCGGTCTCGGCGATGGTGACGAGTTCCTCGTCCTCAGCCCGGCCGGAGCGGAGTCGCTCGAGGGCGGTCTCGGCCGCCCGGTATCCCAGCGCGAGGCCGGGGCAGACGTGACCATGGAAGGCGGCCGCTTCGGCGAACCGTCCGTGTCCTTCTCCCGGTGTGCCAGGGGATGTGATAGTACTCATTTGCTTACCCTGCACAGTCTGTTGTTACGAACTGGGGGATAAATCTTACGACACCGCGGCGGAGGCCGCAGACCGGCCCCTCCAGTATATATAGACCGGGGCGTTCCGGGCTGAAAAAGCGCACCTCCGGCGAAATGTTTTTGCCGCGGGATACCTGCACATTTCCCATATCCGGCCCGAACGGCAGAATGTTGACGGGGCATGTGAGATGGTTATATATACACCATCGCGTATAATGACTGCTCTACCTCAACAGCCGTCGGTCGAACCCGGCGGCTCGCGGCATGGAGGAGTCCTGGATGCCCCCACGATGGTCCGATGCAGTTCGAACGAAGGTCGACGATATCAGCCTTACCCGTACCGGTCGGGAGTCCCCGTGCTTTGAAAAGATACGAACCTCCGGGGGCGTTCTGGCACTTCTTGCCGCACTCTGCATCTTCTGTACCGTCTGCGGCTGCCTCGGTGCGTCCCCACCACCGCCGGGCGGCGGCATCACCCCCATCGATCTGCCGGAACCCTCGGAGGGCACGACCCTCACTGCGGCCCTTGCGGAACTCGACCTGCTCGGGGCTGAGGGCGGCCTCGACGTCACCGGCGCCAAGGTGCACCTGGTGCTCGGGACCGGCGCGGACCCGGACGGCCGGGCGACCTCCTGGGCGCTCGGCCTCCGGGACGGGGAGGAGGTCCGCTGGGTCACGTTCGGTATCGCGGGCTGGAAGGAGATCTCGCTCCCGGCCCCCCTGCCCGCGGAAGAGGTGAACCTCACCGCGGTTCTCCCCCCGGAGGAGCTTCTCGCGAATGAGACGCTCTCGGCCGCGATGACGGAACTCGGTGCCGACACGGTCGATATTGCGCTCGCCGAGGGGGTCTACACCGTCACCATCCGTTCGGACGCGGGGATGGAGACCCTCGTGTTCCGCTCGGACACCGGGGAGGTGGTCGTATAAGAACGGCGGACGACGGGGTGCTGTCGCTTGACTTCCTCGTGGGGTTCACGATCTTCATGCTCGCCCTGATCATGGTGGTGAGCATGGTGCCGGGGCTCCTTGCAGGCCTCGAGAGCAGCGGGATCGACTACGACGCAGTCGCCTACCGGACGGGGGTGATCCTCGTCGAGGACCCCGGCTGGCCGGTCTATCCCCCCTGGGAGATGAACGATCCGGATCATAAGGACGAGATTCAGCGGATGGGGCTTGCGGTCTCCAAGGAGACCCCGAACATCCTCCTCTCGGCGAAGGTGGAGAGGTTCTTTGAAGCGGGGTTCTTCGCCCCGGAGGACTACCGCAGCAAGGCGATCTTCGGCGACATTCCTTACTCCTACAATTTTTCGCTCAACATCTCAAACCCGGATGGGAGCTACGAGCTCAATCAGACCGGCGATCCCCTCCCCCCCGGCTACGGCTACATCCGCCGGGTGGTGAAGATCAAGGAGCCCGGGGTGGCGGAGATCGGTTATGACGACGACTACAATGATACCACACTTAACCCTTCGATCCCCCCGATGTTCACCGTCCGGCTCAACTTCAGCCAGCTGCTGAACCAGTCCGTCAGCGCCGCCTACCGGATCGATCCGAGGACCGATCCGGTGACGGTCAATATCAATATGACCGGGTATCTCATCGATTCCAACACGGGAGCGACGCTCCAGAACGTGACGTTCTGGAAGATGGACCCGACGAGGCCGAACCCGCGGTTCACCCGCATCCCGTTCTCGTACGACACGACGGACCCGGACCTCTACACCCTGCGCATCGACGGCACCCAGACCCCGCACTCGCTCAAACCGGACGTGCCGGTCAACTCCAATATCTCTCTGGTCCTGAACCCGGCGGCGACCTCGCTCTTCACCCTGGACCAGAACAGCATCCTGGATATCCGGTTCGTCTTCGATGACAGCCCTGATCAGCGGACCACGCTGAACGGCACCTACGACTATGATGACGATATCCTCCCCGTTCTCTCGACCGGGGTCCTGGAGGTGGCGATATGGTGAACGACGCGGGGCAGCTCTACACGATGGAGGGGATTGCGGCCGGGGTCATCATGCTCCTGACGGCGTATATCGTCGTCAGCACGACGAGCGTCTACACCGCGGGGGATACGCACATACCGGATATGCAGCTTGAGCAGCTCGGGAGCGACGTGCTGGCGATGATGGATACGCCGGATACCAACAGAGGTACGAGCGAGCTGGTCGGGTTTGTCAAGAACGGAACCAGAGTCATGATGGGAGGTAACACTCTCCGGGACAGGTTCCTCGCCGGCTGTAAGATGCGATCCGGAGACCCGGATGATAACCTCCGGGCCCAGGTCTACCTCTCCTACAGAACAACGGGCGGCAGCGTAAACACGACTCCGCTCTCCTCGCCGGACCCGGAGTTCACCGGGCGCGAGAACACGGTCCGGGTGACCCGGTGGGTGCAGTTGCCAACTGAGAAGCCCCCCGGCATACCTATTGATATGTCAAACACCCGCTCTAAAGCCGTCCTCGTGGAGGTGCTGTTATGGCGTGCATGAACGAAGACGGCCAGTGGATCGTCCTGATGGGCCTCCTCGTCGCGGTCGGGATGTTCTTCCTCGCGCTGATCATCAACCAGTCGGCGCTCGTCGGGCAGACGACCGCAGAGGGAGTGCTCGAGTTCTCGAAGAACGATATCCGGGACCTGCGGGAGGCGGTCTTCGACTACGTCAATGCCTCCACGACCCTGGCCCCCGGACAGTGTGCAGACATTCAGAAAGACATCGTCGCGATTTCCCTCGAGCGGAAGAACGCCGTGGTGAGTTTCTCGGCGGGCGACCCGCAGCACGTCTCCGGCCGCTGGCTCCACCCGGTCAAGATCCATTACAACAACGGGGTGACGGTATACAATGAGACCGTGTATTACTGAGCCGGCGAACGAGGATGGCGTCACCCGGCTTCTGGAGTATATCATCATCAGCGGCGTCTTGCTCGTGCTGATGATCGTGATGATGTTCACCGTCAACGCCGTCTTCATGGAGGGGCCGGCGGACAAGCTCCGCTACCACGCCTTCGTGGACATCGGGAACGGGGTCAGCACCCGGATCGTGGACCTCTACGTGATCGCGCCCGGCAACGGGACCATCGAGACGAAGTTCGACATCCCCGACGACGTCGCCGGGAAGGGTTACTTCGTGGACGTCGCGATGAACGGGACCAGCCAGGCGATCCAGGTCCAGGGCGGCAGCATCAGAAGCAAAGTCGCCATCGGCGGCATCGGGGCGACGAAGGGCGTCGTCGGCAACACCACCGGTGCAGGATGGAACGTGATTCAGTACGACTCAGGAGGGTTTCCCACATGACACTGAGAGTCTTAAGGAGGCGAATATCCGTGAAGATAAACGAGAAGGCGGTCTCCGAGGCGATCGGGTTTATCCTGATCCTCGGGATCGTCATCAGCGGCATCGGCCTGGTCACGCTCTACGGCTACCCGGTGCTCGTCAAGGAGCAGAGCAACACCGACGTGAAGAATATGGAGCGGGCGATGATCGTCATCCAGAACGATATGAAGAGCCTCTGCTTCAAGAACGTCCCCTACAAGGAGACGTCGCTCCAGGTGAGCGGGGGGACGCTCGCGGTGATCGGCGCCGACCCGTCGACGCCGGGATTCAGTATCTCCGCTAAGGATTTCGGGCCTATTGAGTTCCATCCCGGTGCATTAGTCTACCGCTCCGACCGCGGGACCGAGGTGATCACCCTCGAGAACGGTGCGGTGATGACGCGCCAGGAGGATGCGAGAGGTTCGGCTATGCTCGCCGAGCCACGATGGTTCTATGACGTCGACACGACAACGACCCCACCCACAACGACGTTCGTCGTCTACATCATGAACATCAGCACCGACGAACCGATGGCGAAGTCCGGGATGACGACGGTGAGGATGAGCCTGGAGAACATGACCATACACAAGCCTCCCGGTGATGCCGAAAGCGTCATAGTAGAGTACCCGGATGATGCCGATAACTCTGTAGCGTGGAAGAACTACCTGACCGGCAGTTCGCTGAAGATGGACGATTCGGGCGGCACCTACACCCGGTCGGATGTTATGAAACTCGTCGTAAAAGAGTACGAGATCAAGATCCACGGCATCTAACCTTTTTTGAACCCTCACTCACGCAGAAGAGGATACCCGCTCTCCGTCCTGCTTTTGCTGTACGAGATGAGAGGCGACGTTGCAAAAAAAGAATGTCAGAGATACCGGTTCTTCCGGAGCCACTCCACCTGGGGCCTCGTGTAGCGGTAGACGATATCGCACTTCTCGTCCTGGAAACTCCACGGGACGACGATCAGAACATCCCCCTCCCGGATCCAGACCTTCTTCTTGATCTTACCCTTGATCCGCCCGGTGCGGGTCACCCCGTCGAAACAGCGGATCTTGATATGGTTTGCCCCGAGCATCAGCTCGGCGCTTGCGAACATCTCCCGGTTCCTCTTGTTCGGCAGGCGCACGCGGACGATCTCCTCTCCCGCCGGCCCTCCATTGGATTCGGGTTTACGCTTCGTGGCATCCGTCAGATCATCAACCCCATATTCCAGAGTGTTTGGTCCCTTGCGTGTCCAATTTATACACCTGCTGACCTTATCAACTATTCTCCCGGGAATGTGGAGGCGACCGCAACGGCCGGTGGTCCTGCCTGTTCGGTCCGGTATCCGGGGACGATCGCCCGACACCCGGGACCACCACCGGGACGGTTATGTATGATGCCCGGGATCACTTCTCAGAAGACCCATGGCGTGCTCGGACCCGCCGCGCGGGATCTACCTCACCTACTTCATCCAGGGGCTCATCCTCCTCGCCGCAGCCTCCAGCATCACCGCAGGCGAATACTTCCTCGGGTTCTCGGCCGGCTTTGCCTTCCTCCTGACGATGGCGCCGACCCTCATGACGCGGAACCTGCGCCTCTGCCTGCCCTGGGAAGTCAACCTTTTCGTCGCCGTCTCCCTCTACCTCCACGTCATGGGGCACGTCGCGGGCTACTACATCAGCCTCGCGCCCTACTACGACAAACTGACCCACCTCGTCTCCTCGGCCACCATCGCGCTCATCGCCTTCTTCATCGTGGCCCTCGCCGACCGCCGGGGGGAGGTGCGGCTGACGATACCGGTCGCCGTCGTCTTCATCCTGATCACGACGCTGGCAGCGGGGGCGGCATGGGAGATCTACGAGTTCGTGGCCGACGAGGTCTTCGATACGGGCCTCCAGCACGGGAACACGGATACCATGGTCGACCTGATCATGGACCTCGTCGGTGCGGCGATCGTGGCCGTCTTCGCCGCTATTGCTCTTTCGCGGGCAGAGGGACAGCAGTTTATCCGGTTCTTCGCCGAACTGCCCCCCGATGTGATGCCGGCCGACGTCGTGAGCGATCCGGTCGATCAGGTTCATGGCCGGTGATCCGCCCGGCGCCGACCGGCCGGATTCTATTTATATTCATGAGGGCGAATAAAATATAGTGACCCTGAAGGCCCCGGACACACGACACCTGGCGTTGTTCATGCTCATCCTGCTCCCGTCCATGACCGGCTACATGGCCTGGGAAGCACGCGCCGTCGACGTGACCGTACTTGAGATCGACGGGGCGCCCGAAGGCATCGTCTATATCACCGACCCCCACGTCCGGCCTTCGAACATCGACCACGTCCGGGAGGTGATCGCCGAGGTCAACCGGCTAGACCCGTCGATCGTCCTGATCGGCGGCGACTTCGTCACCGGCGAGGAGTCGGACTTCGCCGCCCAGGAGGTGTGGCGGTCGCTCGATGCACCGACCTACGCCGTCCTCGGGAACCATGACTACCGTGTGGGGACCGACGGCACGGCGGGCATTGAGAAGATGCTTGCCGTCCGGACCCTGGTCAACGCCCCTGTCGCCGGGTATGATCTCTCCGCCTTGAACGACGGCTCCGCCGATACCGCGTTTGCCGACGGGCTCGCGGGGACGCTCGAAGAGAATGGCGTCCACGTCCTCAGGAACGACTACGTTCAGGTCTCCGCCGGGGGCGAAGAGGTCGTCATCGTCGGGGTCGACGATGGCTGGGCCGGGATGGCGGACCCGCCCGACGTCCCGGCGACCGACACGTTCACCATCTACCTTGTTCACGAACCGTCCTGCCGGGCCGACTGGGGCGCCGACCTCATCCTCGCCGGCCACACCCACGGCGGGCAGTTCCTCTTCCCGGTCGTGGCGCAGTTGAACGACTACGGCGTCGTCGAGCTCGCGGGGATGTTCGAGACGAACGGGACGCCGACCTACATCTCCCGCGGGGTCTGCAGCGCGGACGTCGCCGGGGTGGACCTCCGGTTCAACTGCCCGCCCGAGATCGTCCTGATCAACCCGACCGACGAGCAGCTCCAGGCCATCGCCTGACCGCCTACGGTTCGAGGATCGCACGCGCCCGTTCGGCGATCAGCAGCGTCTCCCGGAGGGAGAGGCCCGCATCGTGGGCGATCGTTGCAGCATCACCGTAGGCGACCTGTTTTGCCGTGAGGATCCCGGCGGCGGCGAGCCGGGTGGAGACCGACGGGCTCACCCCGCTGACGATGGTGACCGGGTAGGACCCGGTATCCTCGATCATCGTCCGGAGGTTCTTCTCCTCGGGGTAATCCCACCCGATATGCCCGATCCCCCGGCAGGTCGCGTAGCGTTTTGCGTGTTCAGAGAGTTTGGTGTTGCAGACGATCAGGGCACCGTCGATCGAGACGGAGCACCTCCCTGACCGGAACCCCTCCTGGAGGTCCTCGACGATCGCCCGGGCGATCCGCCCTTCGTCGAGGCCGGTCATCCGGTGATGGTTCGCGTGGTGCTTCACCTCGACGAAGAACGTGATGGCGTCCCGGTAGGCGATGGCGTCCACTTCGTGCTCCCCGCACCGGCCGGCAAGGATGCACCCGGTCTCCACGCGGTAGCCGTGCTCCCGGAGGAGGACCCGCACGAACTCCTCGAACTCCGGTTTCGGGCGGAGGAGGGCGAGCGCTCTCCGGAGGTTGGTGCGGTGGGCAACGGCAGGGCGGACAGCCCTTGCGCGGGCGCGGATCATCCGGAGGACCGCCGCGGTCCTGACCCCGTCCAGCACCTCCTCCTCGATTTCGCCGGCGATCCGGTCGGCATCCTCCTCGCCAAGGCCCATGTTGCGGAGTGTCCGCCGCACCCTCCCGGAGTCGAACGGCTGCAGGGTGCCGTCGGCCTTCGTGACATGCTTCATCAGGTACGAATACTTGGCACCGGATAAGAAAAGCGTTCGCTCCTGTCCTTCCGAGAAACGGCGCCCACCAGGCGATCGAGGTGACCCGGAGCCTGTCGATCGACGATAGCCCCGGGACGGAGGTCCGCAAGGTCGATGAAGAGCAGGGCGACCCGGTTGCCGCCCCGGGGGCGTAAGGTAGGGAGATGGTTGAGCACGTCCGCCCCATACCACCGGTTCCGGCCGGGCTTGCTCTTATCGTCTCCCGCGTCAAAGAGGTATTTGAGAGAATGGAAACGTTACAACGCCCGGTCATCCTGATCCTCGGCGCAGGGGCCGTCGGCCTCGCGGTCGCCGGGAGGCTCTCGGGAGTGGCGGGGGTCTACGCGGCCTGCCGGCCGGTGCACGCCGGCGCGATCCGGGACCGGGGCCTCGTCATGGAAGGGATCTGGGGAGACGGCACCGTCAGGGGGGTCATCCCCGTCTCCGCGCCGGAAGAGGTCCCCCCCGCGGTCGACTTCGTCGTCATCACCGCGAAGGGCACCGACACCCGGGCGGTCTGCGAGGAGTATGCCGGTATCATCCGTGGCCGGCCGACGGCAAGCCTCCAGAACGGCATCGGAAACGAGGAGATCATTGCAGACTACACCGACACCGTCATCGGCGGGACCGTGACGACGAACTTCGCGGTCGTGGGCCCGGGACACGTCCGGGTCTCAAGCGAGAGCGCCCCGATGCGCCTCGGGGCCTGGTCCGCCGGGGCTGGCGAGGCTCCCGGCCGCCTGATCGAGATCGTCCGGTCCGCCGGCATCCCGGTCGAGGCGGACGCCGATATCCGGTCGGGAAAATGGGCGAAGGCTCTCCTCAACATCGCGGTGAACCCGCTCTGCGCCCTCCTCGCGGCCCCGGTCGAGGTGGCCGCCGACGGGAACATCCGCGAGACCGTCGCCGCCCTCATCCGCGAGACTTTCGCCGTCGCCGGCGCCGAAGGGGTGCGGCTTCCCTGGGCAACCGCCGACGACTACCTCGCTCACCTCTTCTCGGTGCAGGTGCCCGACTTCGCCGCGGTCTACCCCTCCATGTACTACGACCTCCGGCTGGGCCGCCGAACGGAGATCGACCTCTTGAACGGCTACGTCGCGCGCCTCGGGGAGCGGCACGGCATCGCGACGCCGCACAACCGGTGCATCGCCGGCCTCGTCCGCTACGCTGAGGCGCACCCGGTGACCCGGTGAGGGGCGCTCACTCCCCGGCCAGTTTCGCCGCGAGCCGCCGGGCCGCCTCCCGCGCCTTCGCCTCGGTCCTCCAGAGCCCGGTTTTGCCGACGGGTCTTCCTTCCCGGTCGTAGAGCTGCACATAGTAGCCGCCGTCCTGGCGGGCGAACCGGACCTCGCCGAGGATCCCCGGGCCGTACTCCTGCATGCCCTGATCTTCTCGACGCTGGAGATATGAACGTTCCGCGCCCCGGTCACCAGGCCTATATGGGAGGAGTGTAGACAACCCGTGCGGGGTGAACGTGATGATACTCATCGTGTACTACTCCTGGCAGGGGCATACGGAGAAGGTGGCGGCGACCCTCGCGAAGCGGGTGGGGGCCGGGCTTGCCGAGATCAGGCCGGTCGCTGAGGTAGGGATGTTCAGGAAGGGAATGATGTCGATGCTTGGAATGCGGGCGCCGATTCAGCCGGTGCAGGCGGACCTGGCCGACGTCGATCTCCTGGTCGTCGCAACCCCGGTCTGGTCGCGGAAGATCCCGCCCTACGTCAACGAGTACCTCTCCCGGGTCACGAACGGCCGGGGAAAACCTTTCTCGGTCCTCGCTGAGATGGGGGGATCGGGGGGCGAGAACGCCATCGCGATCGTGAGGAAAGCGCTCGAAGCAAAGGGGATGCGGTTCGTCTCCTCAACTGTGACACTGGAGAGCGACGTCGATGCCGGGCGTATCGACCGGACGATCGAGGAGTTCGCCCGGACGATCGCGAAGGCTCCCGTGCCGGCCGTGTAAGCGGGGCCCGGCGCCCCTCACAGCGTCAGCGGTATCCCGAGGAGGTGCAGCACCACCGTGATCAAGACGCCGAAGACACCGCCGATTGCGCAGATGAGGACGGTGATCAGGTTGATCGGGATATCGGGCCGGCCGACGAGGCTCATCAGGTTGAGGAGGTTGATGAGCCAGAGCAGGATCACGCCCACGACGGCGTTGATGATGAGGCCCGTTACGCTCTTGACCAGCTTATAGAGGACATACGCGACGACGATGACCAGGATCAGGGCAAGGAGCGCGGTGAACAAGCTCATACTGCCCGTTTGGTGCGCCCGGTATTGAATCTTTCCGGGGGCGGCGGCACTCAGAGGTAACCGAGCGCTTCAAAGACCGGCTGGAGGCAGACCCCGTTGCCGGTCTTGACGCACCGGATCCCCGGGACGCCTTCATAGGCGCCCATCGTCCGGCCGTCGCCGAGCTCGACCCAGTCGTGGACGGCGATACCCTTCCCGAAGACCTCTACGTGGAGGGCGTCGGTCCGGAACGTCCCTGCGTCCCAGACCATCAGACCGTGGACCGGCCGGGCCGGGATGCCGTTGGAGCGGAGGACCTCCGCCCTGAGGAGCGCAAGGTCGGTGCAGTCTCCCGCCCTGCTGGTGAGGGTCGCGTTGAGGCCCACCGGGAAGAGGCGGGGGGTGCCGTCGACACAGGCGAACGTCGCCCGGTCCACCCGGTCGATGAGAGCGTCGGGGGAGGGATCCGCCGTGGGTGTAGAGAGAGCCGCAAACCGCTCGACCGAAGCCTCCGGGGCGGCACTGAGACCGGGGTCACCGGATCCGCCGTCGTAGACCAGGTGCCCCTGGGCGAGGAGGACGGAGAGGAGAAAGATCGCATGAATAGTGCTCCAAATCACGCTGTTGACTCAATATATTTTAATGCAACACAAAATATATCAGAGTATCTATTTTGTCACGGGCGGTTCCCGGGGAGATATGCCGTATCGCCGCGGCACCGGGAGGGAGCACCGCAAGGAGCCTCCGGGAAAGAGAGATCGTGGTAAGAAACCGGGGTCCCGGAAGGGATGCAGAACGAGCCCGGTCACCGTGACGTACGGGGGCCGGCGATATGCCGCGCGGCGAGCGCCGCGGTGGAGAACGCGGCCTGGATGTTGTAGCCCCCGGTATCGCCGTCGATATCGAGCACCTCGCCGATGCAGTAGAGCCCTTCGACGGTCTTCGACGCCATCGTTTTTGGGTTGATCCCCTCGAGGGCGACCCCGCCCCTCGTCGCCATCGCCTCATCGAACCCCCCGAGCCGGGCCACGGTGAACGGGAACTCCGCAAGGGAGGCGGCGATGGCGTTCCGGGCCTTCTTCGGGAGCCGGGCGCAGGTCTCTCCCGGCAGGACCCCGACGATCTCGAGCAGCCGCCGGACGAACCGCTCCGGGAGGGAGAGGTCGGCGAGGACGGTCTTCACCTGCCGGGCCCCGCCCGCCGCGACCGCGTCGGCGACGCGCTTTCGCACCTCCTCCGCGTTCATCCCGGGAAGGAACGTGACCCGGAGTTCGTCGCCCGGGAGGAGGGAGCGGGAGAGGTCGAGTATCCCCGGGCCCGAGAGGCCGGTATGCGTCAGCAGGAGGTCGCCGGTCTGCCGGCGGACACGCTTCCCGCCCCGGTAGACGGCGAGGGCGATATTCGCAAAGGATATCCCGGCCAGGTCGGCGAACGGATAGGCCCCGACGTAGACCGGGGCAAGCGCCGGGGCAACCTCCGTGACCGGCTGCCCGAGGGCCCGGGCGAAGGCGTAGCCGTCCCCGGTCGAGCCGGTGGCGGGGTAAGAGGCTCCCCCGGTGGCGATGACGAGCACCCCGGCCCGGACGGCCGCCTTCTCCGTCCGGACGATGAATTCATCGCTCTCCCGTTCCACGGTCCGAACCGGTTCGCCGCACCGGAGGTCCACCCCGCGGGCGGCGCACTCCGCGAGGAGGACGGCGAGGACGTCGGCGGACCGCCGGGTCTCCGGGAAGACCTTCCCCCCGGGCTCGGCCTTCATCGGAAGGCCGCGAGCGGCAAAGAAGGCGATGAGGTCCCGGTTCGTGAAGTTCATCAGCGCGGGCCGGAGGAACGCCCCGTGGTCGCCGTAGTGGGTGAGGAAGCCGGCGATCTCCCCGTCGTGGGTGATGTTGCACTGCCCCGACCCCGCGAGCAGGAGTTTTCGCCCCGGTGCAGGTTTCTTCTCGAAGAGGACCACGTTCCGCCCTTCCTCTGTGGCCCGGAGGGCGCAGAAGAGCCCGGCGGGGCCTCCCCCGATGATTACGACGGTGCTGCTCACGGTATACCGTGCTTCCTCCGGGAGCATCAGCATTGGGGTGCGCTACATGGATATAGGTCGGGGATGTAAGGGAACGCCACCATGGATAACGGCTGGATCGTTCTCATCGGGGGAGCCGTCGTGCTGCTCCTCATCGCCCCCGCGGGGGCCGTCCCGGCGCCCGCCGACGTCCTCGTCACGGATGCCTCCGGCATCACGACGACCGTCGAGACCTCCGCCCGGGAGCAGGAGATCTCGGTCGCGAACCCCTCCGGGGTCGACGGGCTTGCGGTCGCCTTCAACGCCACCTACCTCCCGGGGATGCGGCCGGACTTCGCCGACATCCGGTTCGTGGACAGGAGCGGGACCGCCATCCCCCACTGGACCGAGAACGTCACTGACGGCGCTCACGCCCGCGTCTGGCTCGCCCTCCCGGCGAACGCGACCGCGATCACCATGCTCTACGGCAACCCGGCAGCCCGGGACGCGAGCGATCCCGACGCCGTCTTCCTCTTCTTTGAGGACTACGAGCGGGGCAACCTCTCGCGGTGGTCGTTCTGCGGTTCCAGCGCCATTGTCCAGTCGGGGGTCGTCCGCGACGGCGCATACGCCGGAGATATCAACGTCTCCGAGCCCGACCTCCGGCACCTCGCGAACAACCGGGTCTGCCTTGCGAACATCTCCTCCGGGCCCATCGTCATCGAGGGCGACTTCCGGGTCAGCGAGTTCGGGCGGTGGTGCGGCTCGGGCTACCTCCAGGCCTGGAACGAGACCGACCGGCTCTACGCCTTCCACCTCCGGAACGGCTCCATGCAGCACTACGACGGCACCCACCGGAACTTCTCCGCCGATGCCCGGGCAGAGACCGATACCTGGTACCACGTCAAAGTCATCCTGGACCCCCAGAACGCCACCGAAGACGCGTGGGTGGACGGCGAGCACCTCGGGCAGGCGCCGCTCCGGTTCGCCGACGGAGCGCCGGTCCCGGCCGGGACGGTCTTCACCGACGTCGCGCTGATCGGGTCGTCCGCATGGGCCTCCGGCGACCCGCACCACTTCTACGCCGACAACATCGTTGTTGGGAGGTTTTCCCCCGTCGAACCGGTGCTCTCCTATGGAGGGAGCTCATAAAGGGGGCGAAAGGCATGCGATCTCTCGCCGTCATCGTCGCCGTCCTGCTCTGCAGCGCCGGGTGTGCGGCCCCCCCGCTCCAGGAGCCGACCGTCACCGTCGAGAACGTCACAGTCGAGAACGTCACCCTGCAGAGCGTCGACCTCTCGCTGCAGGTCACCATCGAGAACCCCAACCCCATCGGCGCCACCCTGAACCGGGTCGCGTTCAACGTCTCCTTCCTCGACGATGGGCAATGGGTCTTCCTCGCGCACGGGGAGCGGGGAGGGTTCTCCGTCCGGCCGCGGGGGACGACCACCGTCTCGATCCCGGTGACCGTCGATAACCTGCGGCTTGTCCAGGCGCTCCTCCAGGGTCTCTCGGATGGGGCGATCACGCTCCGGGTGAGCGGAACGGGCGTCTTCGACTACGGCATCGCGACCTTCGAGGTCCCCTTCGACCGGACGACGGAGGTGCAAGTGGCCTGATCAGGGGCCTGGACCTGCCGCCCCCCGGACAGCGAGGAGCCTTCGCACCGCGGTGGCGTTCGTGCCGACCGCGAGGAGGATGAGCGCCGGGAGGATGAAGCCGGTGACGAGGCCGGCGATGATGACCGCGAGCCGTTCCGGCCGGGCGAAGAGGCCGGCCCGGCACGCGATCCCAAGCCCCTCAGCCCGGGCCCGTGCATAACTGACCATCAGCGACCCGATCGCGGCGGCGAAGGCGGCCTCGATGCCCCAGGGGGTTCCTGCTCCCGCGTAGTAGACGAGGAGCCCGGCGTAGACCGCCGCCTCGGCGTAGCGGTCCAGGAACGAGTCGAAGAACGCGCCGAAGATTGAAGTGGCGCCGGTCACCCGGGCGAGCGCCCCATCGAGCGCGTCAAAGATGCACGACGCGGCAACAGTGACTCCGGCAAGAAAGAACGATCCTGAGGCGCAGAGGATGCCGGCACCGGCCATCCCGAAGAACCCGAGCAGGGTGAGGGTGTTCGGGGTCGCCCCGGTCCAGGCGACGAGGCCTGCCACCCGAGCGAGCATCCCGTTCGTCCTCGCCCGGAGATGCTCCTCGATCACCCGGCCCGCTCCCCGGGGAGGAGAACCGCAAGTGCCCCCGACCGATCCATGGCGGGGAATCGTCGTTCTCAGAGATAAGGGTGTCTCCGGGCGACGGCACCATAATGATTATATTTATAATAATTATATCAATAATCACTATGAAGTTTTATGGCAGGGAGCGGGAACTCCAGCTGATGGAGCACCTCTACGCCCGGGCCCCCTCCTTTCTCGTCGTCACCGGCAGACGAAGGGTTGGCAAGACCGAGCTGATCAGGGAGTTCTGCAGGGGAAAACCGGCCCTCTACTTCTATGTCGATGCGAACAAGAGTATCGAAGCCCTCATGGAGGAGTTCTGGAGGTTGACGGCAGAGGCGCTCGACCTCCCCGCCTACATCAGGGCCGACACTCCAGAAGCACTTCTGGAGTTCCTCTTCTCCTACGATCAGCCCCTGATCGTCGTCTTCGATGAGTTTCAGCGGTTCCTCAAGATCCACCCCTCGTTTATCTCCCAGATGCAGCGGTTCTGGGACACAAAGAGGCAGAACGCGTACCTCTTCATCATCGTCTCGGGTTCGTCGGTCGGGATGATCCGGGAGATCTTTCTCGAAGGAAACGCCCCCCTCTTCCGGCGGGCCGACAACATCCTGACGCTTCGTCCGTTCGGCCCCCGGGAGTGCCTTACGATCCTCGACGACCTGGGTGTCCGGGACCCGGCAGAGCAACTCGACCTCTACCTCCTCTTCGGCGGGACGATCTACTATTACACCTTCCTTGAGAAGTATGAGTGCACCGACCTCGATAGCGCCCTCGATCGACTCATCCTGAACGACCTCGCTCCCCTCCGCCGGGAGATGAGTGATGTTGTGATCGAGGAGTTCGGGCGGGAGCACGCGACCTACTACGAGATCCTCGCTGCTATCGCCATGGGGAAGAGAACCCAGAAGGAGATTGCCGACGTTGTTCGCCTCCCCCCGACCTCGCTCCCCCCGTACCTGCACGACCTTGTCGACCTCCTCGGGGTCGTCGATTACCGGGTCCCGGTCACCGAGCGGGGAAAACGCTCGAAGATGGGCAGGTACGTCTTTGCGGACAACTTCTTCCGGTTCTATGCGCACTACATCTATCGGAACATGAGCCTGTACGAGAGCGGCCGCTTCGACCTCTTAAAGGACCGAATCCTCCGGGAGTGGCGGGGTTTCTCAGGCCTGGCCTTCGAGGAGATGTTGCGAATCCTCCTCGCCCGTGACCTCGAGAAGGGGTACGAGGAGATCGGCCCCTGGTGGAATCGCCGGGGGGACGAGATCGACCTTCTCGCCCTTGGCCCGGAGGGGAACCTCGCCGTCGAGATCAAGAACCGCGACCTCTCGCTTTCCGAGGCGCACGGCATCCTTGCCACCCTGGAGGAGAAGATACCTCTCGTGAAGGCCCTTGTCCGGCCGACGACCACCGGCATCGCTGCCCGCACCATCGAGGGCAAGGCAGCGCTTCGGGCCGAAGGATTCTACGTTGCGGACCTCGAAGACCTCGGGATCGAGAGGTAGCCCCCCTCTCCCGGGGGACCGGGAGAGGCCCGCGTAAAAACGGAGCGGGTTACCGCGTCCCGCCGCAGGTGCAGGTGCAGCCCGCCGGTTTCCTGGCGGCGACCTTGATGCTCACGATGCTCTTCTCAAGCGACGCCCTCCCGCCCTCATTGAGGGCCACGCCCTCGAGGATCGCGGCGAGGTCCGGCTCGCTCACGATATGCTCGAGCGGGAAGACCGTCTCACCCTGGACCGTGACCTCCGTAAAGCCCGCACCGGCGATATGGCCGAGGTATTCGGTCTTGAGCAATGCTCCTGCAACGCAGCTGTTGTAGAGGAGCGCCGAGTCCCGGACCTCTGCCGGGAGCGGTGCCGCGAGCACGATGTCGGAGACCATGAGCCTCCCGCCGGGGCGGAGGGCCCGGAACGCCTCTCGAAAGACCTGCGGTTTATCGGGGGAGAGGTTGATGACGCAGTTCGAGATGACCACGTCGACCGAGGCGTCCGCCACCGGCAGGTGCTCGATCTCGCCGAGGCGGAACTCCACGTTCGTGCGGCCGCCGCGCTTCGCGTTTTCCCGCGCCTTATCAAGCATATCGTGCGTCATGTCGACCCCGATGACCCGGCCCGCCGGGCCGACCCGTTCCGCCGCAAGGAAGGAGTCGAACCCCGCCCCCGACCCCAGGTCGAGGACGACCTCCCCCTCCCGGAGAGAGGCGAGCGCCACCGGGTTGCCGCACCCGAGCCCCAGGTTCGCGCCCTCCGGCACCTGTGCGAGGTCTTCCTCCGAGTAGCCGAGCCCGAGACTCACCGAATCTGCCGTCATACCGGTGCCGCAGCACCCGGTGCTGCACCCGCACCCGCCCTGCCGGGCAACCTGCCCATAGGCGGTGCGCACCTGTTTGTGAATGTCTTCCTTCTTCATATCGATACCTCCCGGTCAGTCCTGTTCTCCTCTGCCTGCGAGATCTTCCGCCATGGGAGAGAGCAGCGTCGTCACCATGCCGTTGAAGTGGCTCGCCTTGATCAGCGTGATGCAGCAGACGTCCCCTTCCTTCTCCCAGAAGACGACCGCAAGCCGGTCGCCGGGTGCGATCCCCGCACGGTCGCGGATCTCCTTCGGGAGTACCACCTGCCCCCGTGCGTCGACGCTCACGACCGCCTCGATCGTGCAGGCCCCGGCGCAGGAGGACCTTCGCTCAACGTTTGGAGTATCTTCCATACTGCTCACGGATCAGGGTTGGCACCCTGAGCATATAGACATTCTGAATATTCAGAAATTTCTGAAAATACTGATGGCGGTGGCCACCGCCGGGGTGAAGCGGGGGGATGGACCCCCGCGGCCTTCACGCACAGACGGTCTGTTCTTCTCCCCGTTCGCTCTCGAGATACTCGTGTGCCGAGAGCGCCGCCTTCGCCCCATCCCCGGCGGCGACGATGATCTGTTTGGCCTTGACGCAGGTCGCGTCCCCGGCCGCAAAGATCCCGGGAACGTTCGTGTGACCGTTCTCGTCGATGAGGATCTCGTTGCGCTCATTCAGGGCCACGAGGTCTCCCAGGAACCGCGTGTTCGGCACAAGCCCGATCGCGAGGAAGAGCCCGTCCACGTCAAGGGCCGTCTCCTCCCCGGTCTCGTGGTCGCGGATCGTGATCCCGGTCAGGGCCGCCTCACCGTGGAGCTCCGTCACCTCATGGTTGAGGAAGGTCCGGATACCCGCCTCCTCGGCCCGGGCAACGTAAACCTCGTCGCACCGGAGGGCGCTCCGGGCGACCAGAACCACGGACCTCGCGAACTTCTTCATCTCGATGGCGGTCTGGAGTGCCGCGTTGCCGCCGCCGACGACGGCGACGGGCTTATCACGGAAGAGCGGGGCATCGCAGATCGCACAGATGGAGACGCCCCTCCCCATCAGCCGGTCCTCACCCGGGAGCCCCAGTCTCCGGGGTTCCTTCCCCGAGGCAAGAATGACCGTCCGGCAGCGGTAGACGTTCTCCGTGACCATCCGGACGACGAAGGAGTCGTCCTCTCGCTCGATGCTCCGGACGCTGTCGAGCTCGAGACGGACGTCGAGCCCCCGGACCTGCTCCTCGAACTTGTGGAGGAGTTCCCCTCCCGAGATCGTCGAGAACCCCATGTAGTTCTCGATCGCCCAGCTCCAGGCTGCCTGGCCGCCGATGTTCTCCGCTATGACGACGGTCTTCAAGAGTTTCCGGGCGGAGTAGACCGCGGCGGTCAGCCCGGCAGGTCCTGCGCCCACGATGGCGACATCGTAGACCGCCTTCCCGATCGGCGTTCCGAAGAGTTCCTTGAGCCTCTTCGTATCGAACCCGACGATCACCTCGTCGCCGAAGACGGTGACCGGCACCCCCCGCTGTCCCGAAACCCGGATCATCTCCCGGGCCGCCTCGCGGTCCTTCCCGACGTCGACGTGCTCGTACTCGACGCCGTGCTTCCGGAAGAACGTCTCGACCATCCGGCAGTAGGGGCAGCTCTCCGTTGTGTAGACCTTCACGCCTGCCATGGAAGTTGAGTATCTCAGGAGCCCTATTTATGTTATGAGGGTGACCGGCCCGCAAAACCCGGGCGCAACGGGGAAGACGAAAAAGAGAGTTACTGGATCTCGCGGAACATCCGTGCCGGAACCCCGCAGATCGGGCACTTCTCCGGTGCCGCCCCGATCTCGATGTTGCCGCAGACCGGGCAGAGGTAGATCGCCCCCACGTCGAGGTCGTTTCCTTCCCGGACGGCCTCGAGCGCCTGGAGGTAGAGGTTCGCGTGCACCTCTTCGGCCTTCATGGCGTGGGTGAAGACGATCGCGGCCTCGTTCTTCCGCTCCTTCTTCGCCTCGGCGACGAACGGGGGATACATCTCCATGAACTCGTGGTTCTCCCCCTCCATCGCACCTTTGAGGTTCTCCTCGGTGCTCCCGACGGCGTTCAAGATGAAGAGGAGGCGCTTTGCGTGGATGGCTTCCGCCTCGCTCGCCGCCCGGAAGAGTTTTCCTACCGTGGGGTAGCCCTCGGCGGCTGCTTTCTCGGCAAAGACCGAGTATTTCCTGTTCGCCTGGGACTCCCCGGCATACGCGTTCTGAGCGTTCTCATCAGTCGGCATAGATGGATCATTTCGAAAAGGGTCCTATTAAACCTTTCACCACTATCGCCGGAAACCCTATCCCGGGGGAGCGCCACTACCGGGAGGCATGCAAGGTAACCGGGTGCAGCGAGTCTTCATCCTCGTCCTCGCGCTGAATCTTGCCGTTGCACTCGCAAAAGCGATCTTCGGCCTGCTCGCCGGATCGGTGAGCATGGTGGCCGATGCCTTCCACTCGGGGTTCGACTCGTTCTCAAACGTCGTCGGGATCGTCGCCCTCTACTTTGCAGGGAGGCCTCCCGACCCGGAGCATCCCTACGGCCACGGCAAGATCGAGACGCTCGGGACGCTCGTCATCGGGGCGATGCTCCTCCTGACCGCGGCAGGGATCCTCTATGAGGGGTACCGGCGCCTCATCGTCCCGGTCACGCCCGATATCACCGCGGTCACCGTCGGGGTGATGCTCGCGACGCTCGCGATCAACATCGCCGTCTCCACCTACGAACGTCGGCGCGGCGAAGAGTACCAGAGCCAGATCCTGGTCGCCGACTCCCAGCACACCAGAAGCGACGTCTTCGTCTCCGTCGCGGTCATCGGGGGATTTATAGCCGTCAGGCTCGGGTTCCCGGCGGCCGACCCGCTCATCGCGTTTGCCATCGGCCTCCTCATCGCGAGGATGGGGCTTTCGATCCTCTACGACGCCGCACAGGTCCTCACCGACACGATGAACCTCCCCTGCGACCCGGCCCTCATCCGGGCGGTGGTGACGGACACTCCCGGGGTTGCCGGGTACCACGAGTTCCGGTGCCGGGGCAAACCGGGGGAAATCTTTGCCGATATTCATATCGTCGTTGATCCGGGCCTCCCGGTCTCCCGCGCCCACGATATATCCGAGGAGGTGGAGCGGCGGCTCAAAGAGACGGTGCCGGGGCTCGCTGAGGTCGTCGTCCACATCGAGCCCGACACCTCACGGTGAGGGGTTGCCGCCGGCAAGGAGGTGCCCGAGTTCACGCCCCTTCCGGTAGGCGGCTTCCATCACATCCGGCCGCGTGGTGATATCCTGGATAGTGTCCATATCGTTCTGGAGCACCTTGCCCCAGAGGGGGCAGTCGATGATCTCCCCGAACGCATGAGCGGTCATCAGGACCCCATCAAAGACGTTCGGGATGTTCATCCCCGCGATCGATATGAAGAGCATTTTGCGCTCTTTTCGCCGTTCGGGGGAGATGAAAGAGTGATTCCGGTGGTATTTGGCCATGTAGAAGACCTGGAACCGGTCGATGAAGGACTTGAGCCTGCCGGGGATGCCCATCGTCATCACCGGCGTCGCGACGATCAGGCCGTCCATCTCCCGGAACTTCCGGAAGATCTCCGTCATCTCGTCCTGGATCAGGCAGGTCTCGCTCCCCTTGCACTGGAAGAACTCCATGCAGGGCAGGACATCCATCTGCGCGACCTCGATCTTCTCGACCTCGCACCCGGCGTCCCCGGCACCCCGGATAGCCTCCTCGAGGAGGCGAGCGGTGTTTCCGTCGAGGATCGGGCTCCCGAGCAGCGCGATAACCTTCTTGGGCATGGTGCAGGGTTATGCACGACCCTATTAATAAGATGCGGGCTCCCCGGGTACGGGCCCGGATAACCGGACACCCCCCCCGATCCGGTGCTTGTCAGGTTGACAACTGCTAAATACCTTGAAATAATAGTAACAGTTCGGTGATTTTCTGTGGTTGAACCAGGAACCAGCAAAACAGCGAAGGCAGGAGAGAAGCCGGGCCCCGGCCGCTACATCTGTATCGACTGCGGGCGAGAAGTCCGTGTCGACAGCACCGATGCGGACCTCGTCAAGTGCCCGACCTGCGCCTGCGAAATGTATAACTGCTTCCCGATGACCCACATCCGGCCGGATATCAAGACCCCGGAAGACGTCATGAACCCCCCGGAAAGGAAGAAATAATCAGAACTATGAGGTGAGAAGGATGGTGAATGTCTCGGCAAAAGGACAGGTCTACCATTGCGAGATCTGCGGAAATGTGGTCCAGGTGATGGAGGCCGGCGGCGGAGAACTGGTCTGCTGCGGCGAGCCGATGGTGCTTGAGGAGTGATCGGCATGGAAGAGAAGAGACTCGAAGAGAAGATCGGGAAAGTGCCCGAGATCTTCAAGGAACTCAAGGAGACCGATCCCGACCTCTACGGCAGCGTCATGGGGCTCGACCAGATGATCTGGGCCGACGGCGCCCTCTCGAGACAGACGAAGAA